>Ga0247837_1000915_pt1 | contig 63722 bp, 61 predicted proteins | sample LaCtaG_2_FD_187115 | JGI IMG/M metagenome (GOLD analysis project Ga0247837, IMG submission 187115) | Freshwater microbial communities from meromictic Lake La Cruz, Castile-La Mancha, Spain - LaCruzMarch2015_14.5m | ecosystem: Environmental > Aquatic > Freshwater > Lake | place: Spain: Castile-La... | reverse complement strand
CGCGGGGGGGGGGGGGGGTGGACGCCAATGCCGTTAAGTTAAACGCTGCTGGCTCCCACGCTGGCGCCTGGGAACGAGAGGCCCGCACCGGACTCAACTTGGCTGCATTGGCGTCGGCGCGACGCCACCTTCATGCGCCAGACGGTGCCTGAACTCTAAGGCAATGCCTCCACGTCATCAAGCTCGTCGTGGTGCTGGGATCCCGCTGCAATGATGATCAAGGGCCGCGGTGTGCCTCCTCCGCCCCCGCGCTGCCAGCCCGGACGCTGCGCGACCCGCCGCCGAAATCCGCGTATATTAGCGGATCATGTTTGTCCCGGGCCTTGGGGGGCTCGCCGATGCTGCGGCCGCGTCTCATAAAGCATGTGCGCCTGCTGGTCCTCACCGAGGACCTGCCGCAGGCGTCCCTGGCCCTGGCGCAAACCCAGAGCTTTCACCCTGACACCCGGGCGCCGCTTGCGACCGCGCTCTGCGCCCTGCCCGCCCGCGACTATCGCGACGCCTACCACCAGGCCCATTCCCGCCTGGAGAAGGTTGCCAAGCTGATCCCGCTGCCGGACCCCGCGCTCACCACGGTGCGGGTGGTGCCCTACCCGGAACTGACCGCACTCAACGACTGGCTGGGCCAGGTCTGGGAACAGGCCTCGCGTTTCGAGGAGGACCTGCGGCGCCTGGACGATCAGGACCGGCTGATCCGGGAACAGGAGGCGGCGCTGGTCAACTTCGCGCACCTGCACATCGACCTCAAGATGCTGCGCAGCAAGACCCGGTTTCTCGACTTCTATGTCGGCATCGTCCCGCGTGAGAACCTGCGCCGGCTGGAGGGCGCGGTGGGGCTGGCCGGACACCTGCTGCACGCCTATATGCAGCGCGGCGAGCACTCGCACGTGGTCATCGTCGGCCCGGCCGGGGAGCGGGAGGCGCAACTGTCCGCGGTGCTGCGCGCCGCCGGCTTCCAGGCCCTGGCGATCCCGGCGGACCTGGACCAGGAGCCGGAGCAACTGCGCCTGGACCTCCAGGCGCGGCACGCGCAGGTGGGCGTCGAGCGGCAGGCGCTGCACGCGGGGCTCGCGACCTGGTCGGCCCCCTTCCAGGAGCGCTTGCTGGACGCCCGCCGCACCCTGCTGCTGGCCGAGCCCCTGGTGACCCTGGACCCCTGCATCCGCAGTTCCGGGCATCTGGCCCACCTGGCCGGCTGGGTCCCGGCCCAGGCGGTCGAGGCACTGCAGGAACGCCTGACGGGCGCCCTCACGCAGCCCTTTGAGTTGCTGGCCCGCGACCCGCTGCCGGCGGAGCGCCGGCTGGTCCCGACGCTGCCGGTCAAGAACCGGTTGCTGCAGTCCTTCGCCGTGCTGGTCAACCAGTACGGTATCCCTACCTACGGTGAGATCGACCCGACACCGCTCTTCGCCGTCACCTTCCTGGCGATGTTCGGCGCCATGTTCGGCGATGTCGGTCAGGGGGCGGTGATCGCGGGGCTGGCCTGGGTGCTGCGCGCCCGCCTTGGCCGCATGTGGCTGTTCGGGGTGCTGGCGGGCCTCTCCTCGGTCGGCTTCGGCTGGCTCTACGGCAGCATCTTCGGCTATGAAGGGGTCTTGCCGGCCCTGTGGATGAGCCCCATCCATGACCCCATCCTGATGCTCAAGCTCGCCCTCGGCTACGGGGTGGTCTTTCTCACCAGCGGCTGCCTGCTGGCCATCTACAACCGGCTCATGATCCACAACTGGTGGGGCGCCCTGTTCGGCCAGCACGGGGTAGTGAATCTGCTGTTCTATCTGGCCCTGATCTGGGGCGGGCTCAACCTGAGCCGGGAGCAGCCATTCGGGATCGCTCCGCTGCTGCTGGTCGTCGGCGCCTTGGCGGCACTCGCGGGCTTCGCCTGGCGGCACCTGGAGGCGCCCGGCGCGGAAAAGGTGCTGATTGTCTTCATCGAGACGCTCGAGACCGTCATCGGCTATGTCTCCAATACGCTGTCGTTCCTGCGGGTGGCCGCCTTCAGCCTCAATCATGTCGCCCTGTCGCTCGCCGTCTTCACCCTGGCCGGGATGATGGGGGGCACCGGCCATGTGCTGACGGTGATTCTGGGCAATGTCTTCGTACTGGTCCTGGAGGGCGGGATCGTGATGATCCAGGTCATGCGTCTCCAGTATTATGAGGGGTTCTCGCGCTATTTCTCCGGGGAGGGGCACGCGTTTGCGCCGCTGCGGCTGCGGCGGGGGCCGGCGGCGCCCTGATATGTTTAGGAGGTGTCACGCAAAGGCGCAAAGACGCAAAGAAGACAGAATAGTCATTATGAAAGATCGCGGCGAATCTCCGGTCCTCGTGCCCCGTCGGCTCGTCCAACCCGAGGTGATCGCGCCGGATCCCACCATTGATTGGTACGATGGTATTTTCAACGCGCTTGAAAAGTCATTCTTAACTTTGCGTCTTTGCGCCTTTGCGTGAGGATCTTCTCTGTCCGAACGAGGAGCGAAACGTCATGGGTCATGTCGTCGCCGACATCGAGCTGAGCAACCCGCTGCAACCGGGATTGCAGGCGGTCAAGGCCAAGGCGCTGGCCGACACCGGCGCCCTGATGTTGTGCATCCCAGCGCATCTGGCGCTGCAACTCGGGCTTGAAATGGAGTCCGAACGGGAGGTCTCGGTGGCCGATGGGCGGCGGCGCAAGGTGCCCTATGTCGGCCCAGTGCAGATTGGCTTTGAAAACCGTCGTTGCTTCACCGGTGCCTTGGTGCTAGGTGATTCGGTGGTGTTGGGTGCCATACCGTTACAGGACATGGGCCTGGTGATCAACCCCCGGATCGAAGGACTCACGATCAATCCGGCGAGCCCGAAGATCCCGACGACCCTGGTAAAATGACCCCGCTACCCGCCATGGCGGCGCCACGACCGGCGCCGCGCCGCCGCCAGACCTTAACCATCAACAAACCCGGGAGCACTCCATGTACTGGCTCGTCGCCCTCATGTCCATCGCCATTCTCGGCCTCATCGTCGGCGGGGTCCTGCTGGAGGCCCGCCCGGCCTTGAGCGCCCGCATCCGCCCCTGGTACCGGCCCGCGCTGGGAACCCAACTCGCCGTCTTCGTTGGCGCCCAACTCGGGCTCCTGCTGCTCGGCGTCAATGAGGCCCTGGCCGCGCCCGAAGCCGCGGCCGGCGCCGGACCACTGGCGGAGATCTCCACCGGCATGGGGCTCGCGATCATCGGCGCGGGCATCCCCACCGCGCTGTCGACCATCGGTGCCGGGATCGCCGTCGGCCCCATCGGCGCCGCCTCACTCGCGGCCATCACCGAGAAGCCGGAGACCCTGGGGCGCACCCTGATCTACCTGGGCCTGGCCGAGGGTATCGCCATCTACGGCCTGGTCATCTCGATCCTCTTGCTCAACAAGATCTGACGCTTGCCGCCATGACCACCGAACATGAAGCGGGCCGTCCGACCCGGATGCTGTTTATGGGCGAGGAGAGCCTGGCGGACGGCTTCCGCCTGATCGGCTTCGAGACCTTCGCCAACCCGACCCCGGCAGCGGTGGACCTGATCCTGCGCGACCTGTCGCGCAACCGCGAACAGGCCTTCGTGGTGCTGGACGACCGGCTGATGCACGCGGACTGTCCGAACCTCAAACGGGTGCGCCGGGAGGGCGGGCGCATCCTGGTGATCTCAGTGCCGCCGCTCAATGCCCCGACCGAGCTCGCGAGCGAGGTGGCGGACCGGCTGACCGCCCTGTTCGGGGCCGGGGCCGGGGCCCCGCCCCCCGCCGCGTCCGGCCCGCCGGGGGGTGCGTCATGAATCAGGTCGAAGCGCTGGAACAGGCCATCCTGACCCGGGCGGAGCGCCTGGCCGCGGAGTTCCACGAGCGCGCCAACCGCGGCCGCGACAGCATCCTGCGCGAGGCGGCGGAGCGGCTGCGGCTGCGCGAGGCCCGCGAAGACGCCATCGCCCGCACGCTCGCCGAACGCAGCTTCCGCCGGCAGGTCCAGGCGAGCGAACTGAAGATGCAGAGCCACCTGGATCTCGTGCGCTGGAACCTGGTGCAGGACGTGGAGCGCCACCTGGAAGAGCGGATGCACCGCTTCATGCAGGACGAGGCGGCCTACATCCAGTGGCTCCTGGCGCTGATCGCCGAGGCGGCCGCCAGGATCGAGCGCGAGTCTGTCCATGTCAGCGTCAACGCGCGCGACCACCAGCGGCTCTTTGCCCGCTGGGACAGCGTGCTCGAGCAATTGCCCAAGGGCCACACCGCCACCCTCGCCGATGAGCATATCGAAACCCTGGGCGGCTGCCTGCTGCACAGCGCCGATGGGCGCATCCGGGTGGACCAGACCTTCGAGGGCCGCCTGACGCGGCTGCGCGCGCGCATCCAGCAGATGATCCTGGAGCGCCTGCTGCCGGGCGCGCTGGACACCGGCAACCTCTTCTCCGGATGAAACCATGACAGAATCCAGCAGAATCGGCGTCATCCGGGACATCAACGGCCCCATCGTCACCATCGAACTGCCCGGCGCCCGCAACGGCGAGCAGGTGAAGATCGGCGAACTGGGGCTGTTCGGGGAGGTGATCTCGCTCACCGGCGACCGCGCCGTGGTCCAGACCTACGAGTCCACCGACGGGGTGCGCCCGGGCGAGGTCTGCCTGGGCCTGGGCTTCCCGCTCTCGGTGGAACTCGGCCCCGGCCTGATGGGCGGGATCTTCGACGGGGTGCAGCGCCCCCTGGAGAAGATCGCCCTGCAATCGGGCGACTACATCCGCCGCGGCATCAACGTGCCGGCCCTGGATCGCGCCCGCCAGTGGGCCTTTACACCCAACCCCGAGCTGGAGCCCGGGGCCCAGGTGGGCGCCGGCTGCGTGCTCGGGACGGTGCAGGAGACCCTGTCGGTCCTGCACCGCATCCTGGTCCCGCCGGGGATTGCGGGTGAACTGGAGGACCTGGCACCCGCGGGCGACTACGACATCGAGACGACCATCGCCTGGCTGCGCACCGCCAAGGGCCACAGCGTCAAGCTCAGCATGTACCAGCGCTGGCCGGTGCGCAAACCCCGGCCCTATCGCAAGCGCGACGACGGTATCGCGCCGCTCATTACCGGGCAGCGGGTCATCGACTCCTTCTTCCCCCAGCTCAAGGGCGGCAAGGGCGCCGTCCCCGGCCCCTTCGGCGCGGGCAAAACCGTGGTCCAGCAGCAGGTCGCCCGCTGGTCCAATGCCGACATCGTCGTCTATGTCGGCTGCGGGGAGCGCGGCAACGAGCTGGTGGACGTGCTGGAGACCTTCCCCCAACTCAGCGACCCCTATTCCGGGCGCAAGCTGATGGAGCGCACCCTGCTGGTCGCCAACACCTCCAACATGCCGGTGGTCGCGCGCGAGGCGTCCATCTATGTCGGCCTGACCATGGCCGAGTATTACCGCGACATGGGCTATGACGTCGTCATGCTGGCGGACAGCACCAGCCGCTGGGCCGAGGCCCTGCGCGAGGTCTCGGGCCGGCTCGGGCAGATGCCGGTGGAGGAAGGCTATCCCGCCTATCTCGCCTCCCGCCTGGCGGCCCTCTATGAACGCGCCGGACGAGTGGAGACCTTTGGCGCCGGCTCCGGCTCGGTCACCCTGATCGGCGCCGTCTCCCCCCCGGGCGGGGACTTCTCCGAACCGGTCACCAGCCACACCAAGGACATCATCGAGACCTTCTGGGCGCTCTCCAAGGAACTGGCCGACGCCCGCCACTACCCAAGCATCGACTGGGTCACCAGCTTCTCCGGCCATGTCCACACCGCCGCCACCTGGTGGCATAAAGAGGTCGACCCGCACTGGGAGCGGCACCGCACCGCCGCACTTTCGCTGCTGGCCCGCGATGCGGAACTCTCGCGCATCGTCAACCTGGTCGGCCCCGAGGCCCTGTCCGACGCCCAGCGCTGGGAACTGGAGGGCGCCTCACTGGTCAAGGAAGGCGTCTTGCAGCAAAGCGCGCTGGATGAGGTCGACACCTTCTGCTCACCCCAGAAGCAATTCGCGCTGCTCGATCTCGTCATCGCCATCTACCGTGACGGCGCGGCCCTGATCGAATTGGGTGTGCCGGTTGCCGAACTCCAGAACCTGCCGATCCTGGCCAAGATGCGCCGCATCAAGTCCATGTACAGCAGCGAGCAGATGGACCAGATCCAGGCGTTTCGGGCCGAGGTGACTACCGCCATGGATGAGATCCGGGGGGAGTATGCCAAGCAGGGCGATGCCGCGTAGGGTCCGCTGCGCGGACCTTGGGCGGGTACCGGCCGCCGGAGCGGTGTCCCCGTAGGGTGCGCCGCGCGCACCCGTGACGGCAGGAACCTGATAAGGCAGAGATATGAGCAAAGCCTACACTGACATAGCGGCGGGACTTGCAGATGCCCTGGCTCACGCCAAAGGCGAGGCTACCGGCGTGGTTGAACACCAACCGGAAAGTTTGAATGTCAGGGCGATTCGCGAGAAAACCGGAATGACAGAGCAGCGTTTCTGTGCGACGTTCGGAATCTCGCTCGGCACGCTGCGTCATTGGGAGCAAGGGCTGCGCGCGCCGCGCGGACCAGCCAGAGTGCTACTCAAGGTGGTGGCGAGCGACCCCCAGGCCGCAGTCAAGGCAGCGACCCAGCAGTTTCGATACCTCACTGCGCGGTTACCCTTGCGCTGAAATTCTCGATCGCGATACCGGAAGCCCCGCGCGCCTACAAGCGACCGCGGCGTCGCGTCCCGCGGATAGGCCGGGCCGCACTGGGGTGCGGCGCTCCCAGTCGGTCAGCCTGAAGGCCGACCTACACGCCTTTGAGCAAGTGCAGCAACGGTTCCAGGTCGGCCGCGAACTGACCGCCTGGCAAGTGACTAATTCCAGTGCGTTTGTGGCCTTAAGCCCCGAAGAACAGGCGCTGTTGAGCGAGATTCGGCTGGCCGGGAGCGCCGAATACCGGCACTGAGAGGCCGCAAGACCGCACGAACCTGCTAAGATTTCCCCCGAAGCGCAGGAATCCCGGCTCATCCGCCGTTCTCCGGTCCCTCGTCCTGACAGATTCGCAGGTACCCCGATGTCCATTGTACTCAAGGCCGAACCCTTGCCCTTGGTCGCCGATGCAGATGGCCTGATCCGAGTCGGCACGACGCGCGTCACCTTGGACACCGTCGTCGCCGCGTTTAAGGACGGTTTAGCGGCCGAAGAAATCGCGGAACAGTACCCCTCGCTGCCGCTGGGCAAAGTCTACGCCGTCATCGGCTATTACCTTGACCACCAGGCCGAGGTCGACGCCTACCTTGCCGCAAGAGAAGATCGCGCCAAGGAAGTCCGTCAAGCAAACGAAAGGCTGTTCAGTCCGGTAGGGGTCCGAGCCCGTCTTTTGGCCCGCCAAGCGTCGCAGGGCTGACTTGGATGATCGAAGCTGTCCCGGAGGCGAGGTGCGCTGGCAGTACGAGCGCGGCGAGGGACGCTATAAGCATCGCTGGGGCAAAGACTACGCCGGCTTCGAGCCAGGCGACAAGGGACCTATCGGCAAGTGCCCCAGTTCGCTCGACCAGACAACCGCCGAGACATTACTGAACCGCGGTGTGCCCTTTTACGAGTCCGCGGACGCCGGCTCGCCGGCGCGCATCTACAGCGTGCATCGCGGCGTCATCTATGAATCCGTGCCAACGACACCGGGCGAGTCATATCACGGATATCCTTGGCGCGGCGATCTGCCAGGCCGACCGCCATTGCCGAGGCCAATCCTCAAACAACTTCAACAGCAAGCCAACTCCACTAACGACCTGCGAGCGTTCAACCAATGGCTAAGAAAATACGGGAGGCGGCAGAATTGATCGGCCCTGCCGACGGCCTGCAATTCGAGCTGGCGTTGGAGACCGGTCCGACGATGGACCTAGCCTGGGGTCATTGCGTACTCCGTTTTCAGGCAGAAGCGGTCTGGTCCGGCGAAGACGCGGCGGGCCGAGAGATCGCGTTACGCTGGACCTGGGTCGATCTGTTGGAGTTCCTCGCCCGCAATTGGCCCTGGCTGGTGCTGGAGGAATCTTACCCGATCCCGGTCCGACCGCTATTCCCCGGATCGCTGCGACGCGAGGCCGAGCACCGCTGGGAGAGCGGCGACCTGCCGGAGGAAACCATCGACCGGGAAGACGAGGCAGTCTATCGCTTCCTCTGCCGACACGACCTCGCGATGGCCTTGAAGGGCCTGTTCGTCCCATCCCTAATCCTGATGCGCCAAGGTAATCAATATCTGGTGTCCTGCCCGGCCCTGGGGCTCAATGCATTGCGACCCTATCGGGAAATCATTGACACCTTCACCGCGTTGGGGGACCGATTGGCGACAGCGGTAGCGAACAGCCCAGAGCCGCGCACCAAGCTCGCACACGACCTCTGGCAAGAGCGCGGCGCGCGCCTGTGGGCGCAAGTCGTCCCGCTGCGTACCGGGCTGGAACTCGCATGGCTCGACCAATTGGCTGGCGATACTGCGGCCAACGACGACTGGGAGATCGACCCAGAGCAACCGGACGCGGATACTGAACTGCTGGCAGCCGCGCGCATGAGCACCGGCCACATCAGCATCGACAACCAGCGCACCCTGCTGCACCGGCTGCGCGCGGCGCCACCCACTCAGAGCCCAGCACTCGACGCCCTCAGTGCGCGGCTAAGCAGCGACTTCTCCGAAACCGGACGCCCCTTCGAGCAGGGCTACTGGCTGGCCGATTGGCTCAGAGGCGCACTGAGCCTGGCACCCGACGAACCAGCACAGCCGGCCGAGCTACTCAAGCAATGGGGTGTCACCGTGGACCCCATTTCGCTCCCTCAGTGTGCGTTGGAAGCCATTGCTGCCTGGGGGCCGCGACATGGCCCGGTGATCCTTCTCAACCAGACCGCGAACCAGCAGCCCGAGCAGGTCAAGCCAGCCAGTCTCTATCGCGAACGCTCGACGCTCGCCCATGAGATTTGCCACCTGCTGATCGACCGCGAGCGCGCGCTGCCGGTGGCCGAGGTGCTGGGCGGTGGCGCCCCCGAATATGCGGAGAAGCGCGCCCGGGCCTTCGCGGCTGAATTCCTGTTACCGCGAAAATCCGCCGCGGCCGTCATCCGCTCCGCGGCGACGCTCCCCGCGGCTATCGAGAAAGTGCAGCAACAGTTTCAGGTTGGACGCGAGCTGACTGCCTGGCAAGTGACTAATTCCAGTGCGTTTGCGGCTTTAAGTCCCGAAGAACAGGCGCTGTTGAGCGAGATTCGGCTGGCCGGGAGCGCCGAATACCGGCACTGAGAGGCCGCAAGACCGTACGAACCTGCTAAGATTTCCCCCGAAGCGCAGGAATCCCGGCTCATCCGCCGTTCTCCGGTCCCTCGTCCTGACAGATTCGCAGGTACCCCGATGTCCATTGTACTCAAGGCCGAACCCTTACCCTTGGTCGCCGATACAGATGGCGTAGTCCGAGTCGGTACGACGCGCGTCACCTTGGACACCCTCGTCGCCGCGTTCAAGGACGGTTTAGCGGCCGAAGAAATCGCGGAACAGTGCCCCTCGCTGCCACTCGGCCAAGTCTACGCCGTCATCGGCTATTACATTGACCACCAAGTCGAGGTGGACGCCTACCTTGCCGCAAGACAAGATCGCGCCACGGAAGTGCGTCAAGCAAACGAAAGGCTGTTCAGTCCGGTAGGGGTCCGAGCCCGTCTTTTGGCCCGCCAAGCGTCGCAGGGCTGAGGATGTTACCGCTGCTCGCCGACGAGAACTTCAACAACAACATCGTTCGCGGTGTTCTGCGGCGGGCCGATGACACCGACATAGTCCGCGTCCAAGACGTCGGGCTTTCCGGGGCCGACGATCCGACAGTGCTGGAGTGGGCCGCTGCGCATCAGCGGGTATTAATCACACATGATGTGAGCACGATCACTGCGTTCGCCTATGACCGTATTCGTAAGGGCAAGCCCATGCCGGGTGTCTTTGAAGTCAGTCGTAAAGTCGCCCTGAGTTTAGCCATTGAGGAGATCCACTTGTTGTCGATATGCAGCGAAGAAGGTGAGTGGGAGGGGCAGGTTCGGTATTTGCCGCTCAGGTAGCCTGAGAGAAATGAAGCGCAAGCGTTACCTGGAATGACCATGAACAAACACACCGGCAAAGCCGCAGCGTATGTTGTCTGTATCGACAACTCCGATTATCCCGCATCCCTGGAATTGCATAAGATTTATCGTGTCCTTCCCGACGCAGATGCCAGTGCAGACGGCGATTTAAGGATCGTCGACGAAAGCGGTGAGCACTATCTCTACGCTGCGGATCGGTTCGTTCCTATTTCCGTACCAATCGCGATAAAAGGAAATCCCTGGAACTGAAGGTGCCTCCACAGGGCTTTAATGAATTAAGTATACTGTCCCCAGAACTCCCCGTCCCCAGAACTCCCCAGGCCGCTGACTCCGGGGAGCGCGTCATCGACCTGCTCGCCGTTTGGGCACGCGAGATGGTCGATGAGCGCGCCCGCCGCGAAGCTGAGGGACTGTTGTTCGGGCTGCGACAGTCAGGTATCGATTCTCGACGGAGGTAACTCATGCGACTTAAGAGCGTCAGACTGGAGAATTTTCGCGCAAAGGAAAAGGTTGACATCGACTTAGGATGGCAATTGACCGTGCTGATCGGTGCGAATGGGTCGGGTAAGACAACCATTCTCGATGGCATTTCTATCGGGCTGGGGGCGGCACTGACACACTTGCCGAACCTGTCCGGACTGTCATTCAGCAAGAATGGGGACATCCGTCAAGCCGACAATAAACTGGCACCTTATGCGCGCATTACTCTTGAAACGATGTCCGGCTTGAAGTGGGATAGAACACAACGCCGGGATAAGAGCAAGACGACAGGACAGATCATCCCGCCCGGTCTCGGCGTGCGGGATCTCGAACAGTTTCTGGATCGGGAAGTTATCGACCCTCTGAATCAAGGCGGGGACTTCCAGGTCCCGTTATTTGTTTACTACGGCGTCGGCCGGGCCTTGCTCGATTTGCCATTGACCCGTAAAGGCTTTCCTAAGCAGCACTCCCGCTTGGAGGCGCTGGCGAATGCGTTGAATGCCAACAGTCGCTTCAAATCGGCGTTCATCTGGTTTTACAACAAAGAAAACGAAGAGCACCGGCTACAAAAAGAACACCGTGACTTCGACATCGCGCTGCCCGAGCTGGATGCCGCGCGCAGAGCCATAACATCCCTGTTTCCGGATCTCTGCGAACCACATATCGAATTGAATCCCTTGCGCTTTGTTGTCAAGCAAGGCGGCGAATGGTTGAACATCGGGCAATTGAGCGACGGTTACAAGACGCTGCTCGGCTTAGTGATTGATCTGAGCGCACGGATGGCGATGGCGAACCCTCAGATCCCTGATCCGCTCGCGGCGGAGGCCATCGTGATGATCGATGAAGTCGATCTTCATCTGCATCCATCGTGGCAGGGGCGCGTGGTCGGTGACTTGTTGAACACCTTCAAGAATACCCAGTTCATTATCACTACGCACAGCCCTTATATTGTTGAGTCAATCAATAACAGCCTGAAGCGGAATAAGATTTCGAGTTATCAAATTCAGGAAACAGAAATTGAATCAATCATTCCGCTGGTCGCAAGCGATGTGGCGGCTTATTTGACTACGGCGGATCAAGAGCAGTCACTGATGAACAGCGAGCTTGGGTTGCTGGACGACAGGTTGTTGGAAAACTTCAATGACTTGACTCGGCTTTACGATAAAATGCGAGATATCGAATGGGAGCATCGGCCGTGATCGATGTCAGTCCCTTCGCACATTGCGTCTGCGAGAAAATGGGTACAACGCACGAACTGTGCGACGGCGCCTTGACGCTGTCTGAGCAGGGTAAAAAGATAAGGCTCAGCACACGTTCGGGCGAGGATGCAATAGCGCTGGTTATCGACGGATGTGTAATTAAGGACGGAAAGCTGAAATGCGATGGCCTATTTCTATTTCTGGACAACCACCGCGCGGCGGCCCTGCTGGTCGAGCTCAAGGGGGGCGATATTCGGCATGCCTTCGAGCAACTGGCCTACGTCCAAACGTCTCGACCAGAATATACGGAGTTGATTGCGCGGCTCAAAAACTGCGGCAAGGGAAGAGTCATCCAGAAGGCTTTTATTGTCAGCAATCATATGCTGTCGAAAACGGAGTATGAACCATGGGAGAATCAGTATGGCGTTCGGATCACTGCCATATTGCACTGTGAAGCCACCACGCCGATACCGGATTTAAGGCCGTATCTAAAATAGATCGGATTCCCACGCTACCTTAGTCAAGTGGCCTTTTTATTTCATGGTCGATCCAGGGGGTCGAGGCGCAGTGGAACCGAAAACCGGGTTAAGCGTAACCTCGTCCTTGTGAGACTTGATGTTGAAGGCTTTTCATGCCGGTTCTGGCTGGTGGCGCAGATTGGCCAAGATGGGTACACCGAACTTGGCCAGTCCTCAAACGGACGGCCAACAACTCAAAAAGCGATCCAAATTGGCTATCTCCCACTTGGCTATCGAAGTTGACCAGCCCAGAACCTCGAGCCCCGTACACAAAAATGGGCTTAAACCGGTTTTTCGTTCCACTGCGCCTCAGACCCCTACCTCGCCTGGCTATGTATGGATAGTGCCGAAAAGACGTGCAGATCTTATTCCGAGAGCAAAGGAAGCGCCTATGCACTGGAGCGAATTGTTTGGGATAGCCTGTTGGCCCAGGTCGATCACTGCTGCTTCGTCCGGTCCATGGTCAATGATATCGCATTTTACTTGGGCGTTACCCCTGATCTCGCGGGCGCCTGCGCACCGGAGACAGATCTCGCCGACAAGCGTCGCCGGAATCGGCTGCTACGCACTGTTTGAAACGATAGAGCACGGCACTCCTATTCCCGTGACTGCAAGACAGAAAGCTCGGCTTTCCAATCCGCATACCTAATTGGAACGAGGGAGCGAGAAAACTCCGGCGGCTGCATCGACCACGGGCCTGTCATGGGCGCCGCTCGCCAATCCGAGCAGCGACGGAGCACGAAGGGGCAAGGGCAAGAGTCGTAAAATGTAAAGGTCAAAGGTCCTGGGCTAGGCGCAGGCCGAGGTTGCCGTTGCGGTACTCGGGGTCGTACCTGAGGCGGTTCGACACGCGCGCGTCGCTCGCGCGGGAGTTCCAGGCACCGCCGCGCAACACCCGGCAAGCGTCCACGCAAACACCAGGCCACTCGAAGGCATCAATCGGGGCGCCTTGGTAGCTATCGTGCCAGCAGTCCTGAACCCACTCCCAAACGTTTCCGTGTATGTCATAGAGTCCCCAGGGATTGGGCCGTTTTCCTCCCACAGGAGCAGTCTGGTCACGAAGGGCGATGCGGCCAAAGCCGAGAAAGGAGACCGTTCTTTTCGAACACCAGGCATAGTCCCCCAGCGTACTCTCGTCGTCACCGAATGAAAAAGGCATCGCCGTCCCAGCCCGAGCGGCGTATTCCCATTCGGCCTCCGTCGGCAGGCGGTAGTGCCGGCCGGTCTGCTCCGAGAGCCAGGCGCAGTAGGCTACCGAGTCATGCCAAGAGATGTTGATGACTGGGCGCCGGCCGCGGCGCCAGCTTCGGTCGGCTGGCTTCTTGCAACCGGCCGCTTCGCAGAAGTGGTCGTACTCGTCGAAGGTCACCGGGTAACGCCCGATGGCAAATGGCCGAGCAATGCGTACCCGATGCTGTGGCTTTTCCGTTGGAGCGGCTTGAGCATCGCCATCCGAGGCGCCCATGAAATAGGATCCGGGCGGGATCAAGACCATCTCTGGTGCTTCGCTGCCGTCTTTGAGCGAGTCGCGAACGACCGGCCCTAGCCCCAGCGATTCAGCCACCGACCGCTGTAGCCTCTGAACCTGCTCGGTGGACCAGCCGTGGATATCCTGCGGTACCTGTGCCGCCCAGCGGTCGGCCTCGACCCGCTGACGCTCCTGTTCTAACCGCCGCTGGCTTTTTCGTTCCTGTTGCACCAGTTCCAAGCGCTTCCGTTTCAGGCTCTCCTGTTCTAGCCGCGCTCGTTCTTGACGCTCCCGGTCCAACCGCTGCTGAGTTTCCTGTTTCTGCCGCTCCAGTTCCAAACGCTCCCGTTCCTGGCGTTCTTGTTCCAGCCGCTCGCGCTCTTGGCGCTCCCGCTCCATCTGCTCCCGCTCCTGGCGCACCGCCGCCGCGTTCGCCGCGCCCCCCAACCGTGCCATCAGGTCGGACCGGTTCAGATGGCCGATCGCATCGCACAACCCGGCGAGGAACCCCGGGTCCACAAGGAGTGCCGGACCCATTGGGCCATCGGCCGCGCCGACCTGAGCGCAGAAGCCATCGATCACCCCGACACCAGTCCCCGCAACGGCCGGAAGCCCTCGCAAGCCCAGCCAGTCTTGAATCGCCTGCCCGACCTGTCCGATAGCCCATCCGGGATCGGCCAATGCGGCGAGCGGAGCAGCCAATTGCAGCGCAAGCTCCGGCGCCCAGGCCGGCCGCTCCGCGGCCACCGCCCGGTAGCTTCGGCAATAGTGGTCGATGAAGGCGTCGGCGACCTCCGGCGGGAACTCAGGGTGCAGCAGGTCAGGCAGCAGCTTCGGCAGGAGCGGCGGCGTCTCCCAATAGGAGAAGTGGTAGAGGTCGCCGATCCAACCCATGACCAGGCAATGCCAGGTGATCAGGAACCGATGGATCGCCCGCCAATCTTCCTTGACGAGTTGAAAGGGCGGCAGGTCCACCTGGTCGAGTCCGATACCGGCGGCACTCAGTGCCTCCTCCTGCTCCAGCCGCTTGAGGTTGGCGGCGCGGACACCGCCGAAGCGTTGGTCGGCATCCAGGCCGTCCTTGGCGAGACCCTGCTCGACCAGGCGTTCGCGCGCCTGTCGCCATTGCTGCGCCGCGGCGCGGGCGGAATCCTCCACCAGGGGGCGATAGGCGATCTTCTCCAAGGTCTGATAGAGGTACTGATCCTGGGCGGGCCCCCAGTAGGCCAAATTGACGTAAAGGTGGTCGTCGCCCTCCGGCATCTGGGTCTCCAGCACCAGGGTCGGCTCGGAGCGCAACCGCTCGTGCAGGGCCTTGATGCTGGCCGCGCCCTGAAACTGGCCGTCTTTCCAGGCGCCGTCCAGGAGTTCGATGGGGCGCACCCCGAGATTGAAGTTGTAGTGGGTGGAGAGGAATTGCTGGAGCGCCTGGCGCACCGGCCCTTCCAGGTCGCGCGGGCCGTTGGCGGGCAGCGAGAGGAAGACCCGCAGCGGGGTCGGCCCGTCGCAGCGGTGCGATTGCAGGATCTGGGAGGGGAAGAGGCGCAGCGGCCAATGGTCCAGGACCTTCTGGTTCTCCTGTAGTTCCAGGGCGGTCTGGCGCTGTCGGGTCGCCATGGCCCATTCCTGTTCCCGCCGCTCCTTGGCCTGTTGGCGTTGTTCCTCGCGCTGGACCTCGAATTGCTGCTGCTGGAAGACGCGTTGCCGGTCGCCTTCCTGGGTCGTAGTCCGCTGCTGTGAGTGGCGGGAAAAGTGACCGGAGACCGTGTTAAAGGCGAGCAGGGCGAGGTAGGAGGGGTCCATGACAGGGTTGGTCCCTTGGCTGATCCGGGTTGGCAATTATAGTCCGAGCGGCGTTGCAGAGCACGATCCGCAACACCGACGGAGCCGGGACGCTCGCGTCGATGTCTGCCGCTAGCCGTTTTACAACAGTCGGTTGCAAAATGTGTCGTGCTCGACCATCACGTCAGGAACAATGCAGGCTTCCAGCCAACCGCGACGGTCACGCTTATCGCCCAGGGTGCGCCGCGTGCACCCATGGCCTCACGAACCTGATAAAATTCCGGGGGAAACCCAGGAATTCCTGCCGAATCCGGAAGCCGACTCATGAGCCAAGTGACACTCAGCGCGAACAGATTCCGAGTCCTTGAGAACCTGAACTGGTCTCCGGACGGCCTCTGCCTCCTCGTCGGCGCCAATGGTTCAGGCAAGACGACGACGCTGGATCTGCTGCGCTTCCTGCGTAATTTCTTTGAGCGAGGGCAGGAGAATGCCCTCCTCAGTATCGACGGCGGCCATATCCGAACCCGTGGTCTGGCGGAAGGCGAGCCGGTCGAACTGGAGTTCGCGATCGGCGAGATCCGCTGGCGATTAAGTTTGCCGCTCTCCGATTCGGGCTTCACGGGCACTTATGGCGAGACCCTGCTGCGCGGTGACGAGACTATCCTGCATGCTGAAATGTTTTCCGATTATTGGCTTCTCGGCCAGACGCGGATTCCACGCGACGGGCAGCGCTGCGGTGCCGCTCTGTATTGGGATCGTCACGAACCGGAGTCGAAATGGATGCAACCATTGGCGTCTGCCTTGAAGGGCACTCGCGTCTACAAGTCGTTTTCTCTTAATAAGGTTCAGCATCCGGACAGCCGGGACCATCCGATCAATTTCTGCACGGAACCGGCATTAATTTATGGTCGGTGCTAAATAGCTGGAAAGGCGCGCCGATGATGTACGGCGGACAATACGAATGGGTAATGACGCAAGCCCGCAAGGCGTTTCCGGACCTGATCGGTAGCATCGAGTTCGACCGAGGGTTACCCTATCTCTTCCCACCGGACTCCACCGACCCGGCGGATGGGCTGCCACCGGCCCGCGCAGCCGATGGCCTACTGACCGGATTGCTCCAACTAACCGCGGTAGCCGGCGCGCAGCGCGGTGCGCTCATTGCATTCGACGAGATCGAGAACCAACTGCACCCGCACGCGATCCGTATGATCCTGAGCGCGATGCGCGAACGCGCCGAGCAGCAGGACTTGACGATCATTATCACCTCGCACTCGCCGGTGGTTATGAACGCCTTTCGATGTGAGCCGGACCAGTTTTACGTCTTCGAGCCGGGCGCGGCGCGGATGCCGGTCGCACTGACCGATCTGCACGACGAGGATTGGCTGTCGGCCTTTATGTTGGGCGATCTCTATGATCGACTGGAGTTCGCCGCACCGGCGACTCTGCACGCCGGAGATGATTGAGCGTGCGCATTGCGATCCTACCGACCGGCCGCATGGAACGGATTGCAGCCGACGGTGTGAATACTTACCGCCATACAGAGGCCCTGCGCGAGCGGGTTTCGTTTCCCTGGCCAAGCCGATGATTGAAGCCTGGCTTTTCGCTGACCCGGCCGGACCAACCAATGCCGGCGTATCCGTATCGCGGATACCGAGACTGAAGACCCCGAACGATCCGGAGTGCTTTTGCAGCGATGACCCGGCGTTCGCGGCCGACTCAGGTGCCGACTGCATGGCATGGCATGCATTACCCGACGACACGCCGAAACAGCGGAAGAAAAAGCAAGATTCTCGACCAATCTGGTTGAAGTGCAGCAGTCGGCGGTCCCTGCACCCGAAGGCGTACCTCGCCTGGCTGTGTCTGGATGGTGCCGAAAAGAAGTGCAGCACCTATTCCGAGAGCAAAGGAGGTGCCTATGCACTGGAGCGAATTGCTTGGGACAGCCTGTTGGCCGAGATCGACCACTGCTGCTTTGTCCGGTCCATGGTCAACGATATCGCATCTTGCTTAGGCGTTACCCCAGCGTTCGCGGGCGCCTGCGCACCGGAAACCGATCTCGCCGACAAGCGTCGCCGGAATCGGCTGCTGCGCAATGTTTGAAACGAGCGGACGGGTGGTCGTCGCCCTCCGGCATCTGAGTCTCCAGCACCCGGGTTGGCTCGGAGCGCAACCGCTCGCGCAGGGCCTAGATGCCGGCCGCACCCTCGAGTCGGCCGTCTTTCCAGGCCCCGCCCAGGAGTTCGATGGGGCGCACCCCGAGATTGAAGTTGGAGTGCGATCGGCAACGCCGGACCAAGGCCCGACGCGTGCCGGAAGTCCGCAACCTGCCGCAAAGCGTGGGCGGTCGGACCATCGCCTCCTCGCCCCCTCGCGCTCACAGGCCCATCATCCCAGCCCACCCGGCCGACCGCCCGCGCCCTATAATCACCCAGTCGCCACGCCCAGGTACCCCGCCATGTCCCTTCCGCCCAAGCCCCAACTCCAGTTCGCCGACTGGCTGGCCGCCGAGCGTGCGTCCGACCAGGGCCGCACCGAGTACCTGACCGGTGAGGTCTTCGCCATGGCGGGTGGCACCGAGGCCCATAACCTGATTGCCGGCAACGTCTTCGTGGAACTGCACAATCGCTTCAAGGACCGTCCCTGCTACGTCTACACCAGCGACATGAAGGTCCGGGTCGAGTCTGCCAACCTGGGGACCTACCCCGACGTCATGGCGGTCTGCGGCGAGCGGCAGTTCTGGGACGAGCACCGGGATGTCATCACCAACCCGACACTCATCGTCGAGGTCCTCTCCGGCAGCACCGAGGCCTACGACCGCGGCGACAAGTTCGCCTACTATCGGACGCTCCCAAGCCTCCGCGCCTATCTGCTACTGTCCCAGCACCGGGTCGGCGCCGAACTCTTCCTACGCCAGCCCGGCGGCGAGTGGCTGCTGCGCACCTTCGACGACCGACGCGACCTGGTCCCCCTGGCCGCACTCGACGCGGTGCTGCCGCTGGCCGAAGTCTATGACAAGGTAGAGTTTGCGAGCGACGCCCAGACTCCGACCCAGACCCCGACCTGGCCTGCGGATGGCCCGCCCAAGCCCAGCGCCGGGACGCCCCACCGCCGGACCAGACCTCGCGCACCGGTCTGACCAGCGCACAGGAGATAATGCGCATTGATTACGCCCGGCAGACAATCCACTCTTGAGGCTGAGCGACGCAAGCCCGGCCCCGCACAACCGGCAGAGAGCACGCGATGATCCCAGCAAGACCACCACTGGCCAAGTCCCCGACCGGCATTCAGGGTCTGGATGAGATCACCGGAGGCGGCCTGCCCAGCGGCCGCCCGACGCTCGTCTGCGGCGACGCTGGTTGCGGCAAAACGCTGCTGGCCATGGAGTTTCTGGTGCGCGGCGCGACCCGGTTCAAGGAGCCGGGCGTCTTCATGGCGTTCGAGGAGACCGCCGCGGAACTCAGTCAGAACGTCGCCTCGCTCGGCTTCGACCTGGAGGCCCTGATCGCTGCCGAGTTGTTGGTCGTGGACCATGTCTATCTGGAGCGCAGCGAGTTCGAGGAGACCGGTGAATTCGATCTCGAGGGCCTGTTCATCCGGCTGGGTTTCGCCATCGATTCGATTGGCGCCCGCCGCGTCGTGCTCGATATGGTCGAGACCCTGTTCGCCGGGTTGCCCAATCCACTGATCCTGCGCGCCGAACTGCGCCGCCTTTTCCGCTGGCTGAAGAACAAGGGTGTCACCGCCATCATCACCGGCGAACGCGGCGAGGGGTTACTCACCCGGGCGGGCCTGGAGGAGTACGTGTCCGACTGTGTCATCGTGCTCGACCATCGCGTGGCCAACCTGGTCAGCACCAGGCGACTACGCGTGGCGAAATACCGCGGCTCGACCCACGGTACCAATGAATACCCCTTCATCATTGATGCCGACGGCATTACGGTCCTGCCCGTCACCTCGCTGGGCCTGCAGCATATCGCCACCACCCAGCGCGTCTCGACCGGCGTCCCCCGCCTCGACGCCATGCTGTCCGGCGCCGGTTTCTACCGCGGCAGCAGCATCCTGGTCTCGGGGACCGCGGGGACCGGCAAGACCAGTCTCGCTGGTCACTTTGCCGCCGCGGCCTGCGCCCGGGGCGAGCGCGTACTCTATTTCGCCTTCGAGGAGTCTCCCAGCCAGATCATACGCAATCAGGGTTCGGTGGGGATCGATCTGGCGCCCTGGGTTCAGCAGGGCCTGCTCCAGTTCCAGGCCACGCGCCCGAGCTTCGCGGGTCTGGAACTGCACTTGACGACCATGCACAAGGCCATCCATGGCTTCCAGCCGCAGATCGTGATCGTCGATCCATTGAACAGCTTCATCACCGCCGGCAATGAGACCGAGGTCAAGGCGATGCTGATGCGCCTGCTGGACTTCCTCAAGCTCAGTCAGATCACCGGTTTCTTCACCAGTCTGACCGCCGGCGGCAGCCCGCTCGATAACACCGATGCGGCGATTTCCTCCCTGATCGACACCTGGCTCGTGCTGCTGGCGATCGATGCGGGGGGTGAGCGCAATCGCGCGCTGAGCATCCTCAAGTCGCGCGGCATGGCCCACTCCAATCAGATCCGCGAGTTTCTTCTCACCGATCAGGGGATGCAGTTGCGCGATGTCTATGTGGGTCCGGGCGGCGTACTGACCGGCTCGGCGCGACTGACCCAGGAGGCGCAAGAGGCCGAGTTGGCACTGTCGCGCCGCCAAGAGAGCGAGCGCAGCCGCCGCGAGTTGGAGCATAAGCGGGCGACGCTGGAGGCCCAGATCGCGGCCTTACGCACGGAGTTCGCGCTCCAGGAGGCCGACGCCCTGGCCCTGATCGAACGTCATCAGGCGCACGCAACCCAAGCGGCGCAGGAGCGCTCGCAGATGGCGCTGATCCGCCACGCCGACACCGCCGCCGCCGACACCACCGATGGCGACGATACCGCCGGGAGGCAGCCATGACGACACCCGCGGACGACGCACGGACGCCACCGGACCAGGACTCGCCGGACACCTGGACGCTGCGGCTCTACGTGGCCGGGCAGACCCCCAAATCCATCACGGCCTTCGACAACCTCAAGCGGATCTGTGAGGAACACCTGGCCGGACGCTTCCAGATTGAGGTCATCGACCTGTTGGAACAGCCCCAACTGGCGCGCGGCGACCAGATCCTGGCGATCCCGACCCTGGTGCGGAGACTCCCCGAACCGGTGCGCAAGATCATCGGCGACCTGTCCAATACCGAGCGCGTCCTGATCGGCTTGGACCTGCTGCCGCGGGCACACTGAGAGCTTTCATGTCTATTGAGAACACCCCCGAGTGGCCCCCGGCGACGCCCGGTGCGGCGGAGCCGCCGCCGCCGACCTACGTCTTGCGGCTCTATGTGACCGGCGTCACCCCGAATTCGGTCCGGGCGCTCGCCAACGTCAAGCGGATCTGCGAGGAACACCTGCAAGGCCGTTACCAGCTTGAAGTGATCGACCTCTACCAGCAGCCGGAACTCGCGGCCACCAGGCAGATCATTGCCGCACCGACCCTCATCAAAGAACTCCCGCTGCCCTTGCGGCGGGTGATCGGCGACATGTCGAACAGCGACCGCGTCCTGGTCGGCCTGGACCTGCGCAGGAAGGATTGATTGAAACCGACAGCGCTCATCGCCCAACTGACGGCCGACAACCGGGACCTGCGCGCCCGTCTGGCGGAGGCCGAAGAGACCCTGAGCGCCATCCGCAACGGCGAGGTGGACGCGCTGGTGGTCGCGCAGGCCGACGGCGAGCATGTATTCACCCTGCGCAGCGCCGACTATGCCTACCGCATGCTGGTCGAAGAGATGAGCGAAGGGGCGCTCATCCTGACCGCCACGGGGGTGATCTTCTATGCCAACCGGCGCCTGGCCGAAATGCTCAAGGCCCCGCTGCAACAGGTGATCGGGGCCGGCTTGGAGCGCTGGGTCAGCCCCGCCGACCGGGCGCTGTTCCGCACCCTGATGAACCGCACCGAGCCCGCCGGCTACCAGCGGGTGGAAGTCGCCCTGCTGGCCGAGGACGGGACCCTGGTGCCCTGCTATCTCTCGGTCAGTCTGTTGCAGCTCGGTGACGTACAGGGGGCCTTTTGCCTGGTGGCCACCGACCTGACGGAGCAAAAGCGCGGTGAGGCGATCGTCGCCGCCGAGAAGCTGGCACGCCTGATCCTGGATCAGACGGCCGAGGCGATCGTGGTGTGCGACAACGCCGCTTTGGTCATCCGCGCCAGCGAAGTGGCCCACGGCCTGTGTGGGGACAACCCGCTCGGCCGCCCATTCGAGCACGCCTTCCCCTTGCAGGACGCCAATGGCGCACCCTTCTCTCTCGAACGCTTCCGCCACACCGGCCACCGGCGTCGGATCGAGACCAGGCTGGAGCGCCAGGGGGCGGTCTTCTATCTGCTGGTGAGTGTCGGGCCCTTGGTGGGATCGCAGGGCGAGCGGCTCGGCAGTGTCGTGATCCTGACCGACATCACCCAACGCAAGGCGGCCGAGGAGCAGATCGAGCAACTCGCCTTCTACGATCCACTGACCCGGCTGCCCAATCGGCGCCTCTTGCTCGACCGGCTGCATCAGGCGGTGGCCGCCGGTGCCCGCAATCGGCGCCAGGGCGCCCTGCTCTTCATCGATCTGGACAATTTCAAGACGCTCAACGATACCCTGGGTCACGATATCGGCGACCTGCTGCTGCAACAGGTCGCGCTGCGCCTGCTCGACGCGGTCCGCGCCCGCGACACCGTGGCCCGCCTGGGCGGCGACGAGTTCGTCGTACTGCTGGAGGACCTGGGGGCGCAGCCGCAGGAGGCCGCCGCCCAGGTCCAGGTCCTGGGGGCGCGGATTCTGGGCGCGCTCACCCAGCCCTATACCCTCGCCGGTCACCGCTGCCACAGTACCCCGAGCCTCGGCGCCACCCTGATCAGCGAGGATTCGCCGAGCGTCGATGAACTGCTCAAGCGGGCCGATCTGGCGATGTATCAGGCGAAGGCGGCGGGCCGCAACACCCTGCGCTTCTTCGACCCGGACATGCAGGCGGCCCTGGAGGCCCGCACCGCCCTGGAGGCCGAGTTGCGCGAAGGGCTGCGGGAGGGCCAGTTCCGGCTCCATTACCAGGCGCAGGTGGACAGCGCCGGCAACCTGACCGGGGCCGAGGCCCTGCTGCGCTGGCAGCACCCGCTGCGCGGGCCGGTCTCACCCGCCGAGTTCATCCCGCTGGCCGAGGAGACCGGGCTGATCCTGCCGCTCGGGCGCTGGGTGCTGGAGACGGCCTGTGCTCAGCTCGCCGCCTGGGCACAGCAGCCACAGACCGCCGGCCTGACCCTGGCGATCAATGTCAGCGCCCGCGAGTTCCGCCACGCAGGGTTCGTGGACCAGGTGAGTCAGGTGCTCGAGCGCACCGGCACCGACCCCCACCGGCTCAAGCTCGAACTCACCGAGAGCCTGCTGCTGGACGACATCGCCGGCACCATCGCCAAGATGACCGCGCTCAAGGCCCTCGGGGTGGGCTTTTCACTCGACGACTTCGGCACCGGCTATTCCTCGCTGAGCTACCTCAAACGCCTGCCCCTGGATCAGTTGAAGATCGATCAATCCTTCGTCCGCGACGTGCTGACGGACCCCAACGACGCGGCGATCGCCCGCACCATCGTCGCCCTGGCCCAGAGCCTGGGGCTCGCCGTCATCGCCGAAGGGGTGGAGACCGAGGGCCAGCGGGACTTTCTGCTGCGCAACGGCTGCCATGCCTTCCAGGGCTATCTCTTCGGCCGGCCGGGACCGGTCGAGGCCCTGCGGGGCTACACCCCTGAATCCGGCCAGGGGCCGTTGTAGGTCGCCCTTCAGGGCGACCAGTCGGCGTCGCGCCTCCGGGTCGTCCCCGCCGCGCACCCGACCCACGGCGAACCGCCGATCGTCGTCCTGCGCGAGGGCCGCTCGCGCTATGCTAGCCGCCGTGGATGCGCAACGGCCCGGCGCCGCGCGCATACGTCGATGCGGTAAGCGTGAATCCCAACGGGCCGAGGCAACATGAGCATCAAAGAATACCGAACGGCAACCCAGGCCCGCGGCGGGCTCCTGGTCGTCAAGGACGCCCCGGGGATCGCCTTCGGCGACCGGGTACGGATCGAGGACCACGCCGGCGGGGTGCGCAACGGCCAGGTGATCCGCAGCGCGGACAACGAGGTCCTGATCCTGGTCTTCGAGGGCACCGACGACCTGGACCTGGACCATACCTGGGTCCGCTTTCTGGACGAACCGGTCGAGATCGCCCTGTCGCCCGAGCTCCTGGGGCGTGAATTCAATGGCCTGGGCGAGCCCCGCGACGGCCGCCCCCCGATCCTCGCCAACCTCCGCCGACCCGTGAGCGGCTCCGCCATCAACCCCGCCGCCCGCACCTACCCGCGCGAGTTCATCCAGACCGGCATCTCCACCATCGACGGCTTGAACAGCCTGGTGCGCGGCCAGAAACTGCCGATCTTCTCCGGCTCCGGCCTGCCCCACAACCGGCTGGCCGCCCAGATCGTGCGTCAGGCGCGGCTCAAGGACGAGGACACCAGCTTCTCCATCGTCTTCGCCGCCATGGGCGTGTCCTATGCCGACGCCCGCTTCTTCCGGGAAGAATTCGCCGGCTCCGGCGTGCTGCGCAACGTCGTCATGTTCATCAACCTGGCGGACGACCCGCCGGTGGAGCGCCTGACCCTGCCGCGCACCGCACTCACCGCCGCCGAATACCTGGCCTATGATCTCGACCGCCACGTCCTGGTCGTCATGACCGACATGACCTATTACGCCGAGGCCCTGCGTGAGGTCGCCACCGCCAAGGGCGACGTGCCCGCACGCAAGGGTTATCCGGGCTATCTCTATTCGGATCTCGCCGAGATCTACGAACGCTGCGGGCGCATCCACGAGCGCCACGGGTCCATCACCATGATGCCGGTGGTCTCCATGCCGTCGGATGACATCACCCACCCCATCCCGGACCTCACCGGCTATATCACCGAGGGGCAGATCGTGCTCTCGCGCGAGCTGCACAACCAGGGCATCTACCCGCCGGTACACATCTCACCGAGCCTCTCGCGCCTGATGAAGGACGGCATCGGCAAGGACGACACCCGCGAGGACCACCCGCGGGTCGCCGGCCAGATCTATGCCCTCTACGCCCACGCCCAGGAGACCCGCAACCTCGCCTCCATCATCGGCGCCGATGAACTCTCCGAGCGTGACCGCCGCTACCTCGCCTTCGCCGACGCCTTCGACCAGCGCTTCGTCGGCCAGGGCGAGGCCGAGGACCGCTCCATCGACGCCACACTCAACCTCGCCTGGGAGCTGATGAGCGCCTTCCCGCGCGACAGTCTCACACGGGTGAATGAGACCGATTTGGCGAAGTATTATACGGGGACGGATTAGGACATGACCCTGCCCCCAACCCCCGCGCCCATCAGCGACCTCTACGAGACCGACTTCAGCCGCTGGCTGTTCGAGAACGCCGCCCTGCTGCGCCAAGGGCGCTTCGCCGAGGCGGACATCCCCAACATGGCCGAGGAGTTGGAGTGCCTGGGACGTGGCGAGAGTCGGGCCGTCGAAAACCACCTTGCCGTGTTGCTCCTGCACCTGCTCAAGTGGGAACTTCAGCCGGAGCAGCGCAGCAGCGGTTGGTGGGACTCAATCTACCATGCCCGCCACGCCGCCAACCGCCTGCTTAGGGACAGCCCGAGCCTGGTCAGCCAGGTCCCCGCACTGGTCGCCGACGGGTACGAGGAGGCCCGTTACAACGCCATCCTCGAGACGGAACTGCCGGAGTCCTGCGTTCCCGAGGTTTGCCCCTATACTGTCGAACAGGTGTTGGACAAGGCATTTTGACCGGGACCGGGCGAGACCAGTCGGCCATAGGCGCTTGCCGCGGACCGGTTCCAACCGCTACGAACTGTTCTGGTGTGTGGAATTTTCTCGGCGACGAGAGCCGCGGACCACCAGGGACATATTATTATTCCAGCGCGCCTATGGCCTATCACTGGAATACCTTTGATCAAGTCCTGTACCGGCCCGCCTTGCTGGATGCCTATTGCGATCATGACGTCAGCATCATCACCGCTGTCAACGGTGCGAGCCTGTTGCGCAACGGGCGAGTTGCAAAGGAGTTTTCCGATCATCTGCCTATCACCTTCACCGTCAGAACCTAGAGCGAGGCCAAGACTATGACCCAAGCAGTTACCCAAGCGATAAATCCTGACAACATCCGCTCCGTTGCGAATCTTTGGGGATCGCTCCCCGAGGTTTCACCAGTTCTTGCCCCTGTTGCGATTCTGCGGGAACAGGGGCAAATGCTGGCACAGGCGACGAAAGGCCTATTGTATGCTGAAGCTCGGGTCAATCCCGACGGACTTGGGTTTGAAGTGGCGATGCGCATCGTCGCATCGAGCCTCAATAACTACACCTACGAAGTTCTCAGAGTCCAACATGGCGTTGAGCTTTACCCTGCCTGGGTAACCGCCGACGCCGAGCCGATAGAGTGCCGCGACCAACAGGCATTTGAAGAGGCCGTGGCAAAGGTTCTCCAATCCGATCGCGTCCGCCGGGCGATTTCCGGACTGTTGGCACAGATCCAAGCGAGCTGATGGAATAGTCGTGACCCAGTGCGCGCCACCCTCAGCAACACCCGCGGACCCGAGGATTTCGATCATGGCCTTAGCCTTAAAGACCCGGCCGCCCGCGCCGGTTGCCGGGCGCTATGAGAGCGACTACAGCCGGTGGCTGTTCGAGAATGCCCGACTGCTGACTGAGGTCGACTCGCGCAGGCGCTCACCGAGGAATATGCTGACGCGCGCTACAACGCCTCCAACGAAACCGCACTGCCCGAAAGTGCCTTCCCTGCGGATTGCCCTTACGGTGTCGAGGGGGCGTTGGATGTCGACTTCTGGCCCGGCGCCGACTGACATCACCGCTGGTCATTGGCACCAGACAGGAGACCAACAATGAATCTCACAATGATCACGACAAGAGCCGTCACTGCGTTACGGTCGCCAACGCCTGAAACAGCCTTGGATCTCTACCAGACCGACCTCCAGCGTTGGCTGTTCGAAAACGCGCGCCTACTGCGGGAGGGCCGTTTTGATGAAGTGGATATCATGAACGTCGCCGAGGAACTCGAAGACATGGGACGCAGCGAGCATCGCGCGCTTGGAAGCCATATCGCGGTGGTGCTCTTGCACCTGCTGAAATGGCACTTCCAACCGAGCCATCGCGGCAGCAGTTGGCAGTTGTCGATCGACAATGGGCGTGACAGCATCAAGGATCTGTTGAGGGACAGTCCGAGTATGCGTAACCGTGTACCGGAATTGATCGAAGATAAATACCCGATCGCCCGTCGCAATGCCGTCACCGAAACCAAGTTGCCGTTAGACGCTTTTCCCGATCGCTGTCCTTACACCCCGGAACAGGTCCTCAGCCACGAGTATTTGCCGGGTGCGTGAAAGCGGGAGCGCATGACACCATGGACCAAGAGCGCAGCCACCAGGCGCAAACGCCGCCGTCCGTCACCTGCGCCACCTGCGCCGCCGTCTGCTGCCGTTTGGAGGTCCTGTGCATCACCGACACCGGCGTCCCCCGCCGCTTCACCAGGCCCAACCCCGGCGGCGTGCCCTCGATGGACCGCCTGGCCGACGGCTGGTGCGCCGCACTGGACCGGGACACCCTGCGTTGCCGCATTTATGAACAGCGTCCGCTGATTTGTCGGGAATTCGAGGAGGGCGGACCGGATTGCATCGAGGAACGCGCGGCCTGGGGTGGTGTCTGACCCCCGCGGAGAGAATAATTTGCCGTAATGCCGTAGGTTGGGGTGAGGAACGAACCCCAACATATCAGGGTATTGCGTTTAGCGGCTCGTTGGGCTTCGTTCCTGCGCCCAACCGCCAATGCTGACTCGGCCGCAGCGCTTACGGTACAGAGCGCCTGGCACCGGCGCGGCGAGTACACAGGCTCACGGGAGGACCCCGCGCGCCGCAGCGTCGGCGGTCCGCACAGCGGACCCTACGGACCTCCCGGCACCGGGCACCTGACCGATGCGTTCATTTGCGGACACTATTTCTTTAACTGACCACTAACCACTCGCCACTGGCCACTGTCCCCATGTCCCAACCCCTGATCAAGGTCCCGCCCACCAAGAACACCCTGCTCAAGCTCAAGAAGCAGGTGAAATTCCTGGACGAGGGGCACGACCTCCTGGAACGCAAGCGCGAACTGCTCACCCGCCTGGTCTATGAGCGCATCGGCGAGTACCGCAGCCTGCGCGCCGAGGCGCAGCAGGCGCTCGCGCAGGCCTACCGGTGCCTGAGCCTCACGCACCTGCGCATGGGCAGCCGGGGCATCCGCCAGGCGGCCCTGGGGGCCGCGGCGGCGCTCAAGGTGGGCATACTGCCGCGCCGCGCCCTGGGGGTGGAGTACCCGGCGGTCACGGCGGAGCGCCTGCCGCTCAAACCCGTAGGCCTGCTCGGCACCGACGCGAGCTTCGACACCAGCCGCGACAACCTCGCCAACGCCGCCGTGCTGCTGGCCCGCCTGAGCGAGGTGGAGACGGCCCTGCACCGCCTGATGGAGGAGCAGCGCAAGGCCCAGAAGCGCGTCAACGCGCTCAAATACAACATCATCCCCCGCTACCGCCGGACCATCCACTTCATCCAGTCGGCCCTGGAGGAGGAGGAGCGCAACACCCTGTTCCAGGTGAAGCTCCTGCGCGAGCGCGGGCGCGATCAGAACTGATGTGGCGCCCGAGATCCCGGGTACGCTGTCGTTGTCGTTGTCGTAATCGTTGTCGTAATCGAATAATCCGACCACGATTACGACAACGACAACGACGCCCGACCCCCTACCAAAGGGCCAGCAGCCGCCCGCCCTCCACCCGGTTCTCGAAGGTCTTCATGGGGTGTTTGCCCTTCTCGATGCAGGCCCCGGTGCGGATGTCGAACTTCCAGTGGTGCTTGGGACAGGTCAGGGTCAGGCCCTCCAGGGCCAGGTGGGGGATATTGGTGACTTGGTGCGGACAGTGCGAGTCATAGACCTGGTAGGTCTCGCCTGCGCGATAGACGAACACCGTGCGCGTGCTGCACTCGACCCGCTGGACCTCGCCGTCGGCGAGGTCCGCCACCGCCATGACATCGCGCCACTGAGGCGCCGCCGCGATCAGTTCGGGCGAGAACTCGGGGATCCCCATCCCCAGGAGGATGTCCGTGGCCCAGACGATCTTGGCCAGGCCCAGGGCGGGGAAGGCCATGAGCAGGGCGTCGACGATCTCCATGGGCGTGCAGCCGTCGCGCAGCGCCCGCATCAGGTACTGCTTGAAGCCCGCCTCGGTCTGCGAGTGGACCTTGGTGATGACGGAAATCAGGTCGCGGGTCTTGGGGTCGAGGTGCTTGCCCGCGTCCTTGAGGAACTTGAAATAGTGGCCGAGCGCGTCGCCGCGCACCGCGATGAGATAATCGAGAGCGTCGCTCATGGTGACTTACCGATGCAGACCGATGGAAGAAGGGTGATGTTCGGGCCGCCGGGGCCACGAACCCGCTGATTATCCGCCGACGCGGCCCCCGTTTCATTGACGAAGTCCCCCTCCGGCCCAATCCCCGCCAACGGCACCCGTGCCCAGTGCCGTAGGTTGGGGTGACGAAGGAACCCCAACGATCCCAGGCGTTGGCCGTTGGGGTTCCTTCGTCACCTCAACCTACCGGCCTCAGCGCATCACCGCAGGGTCGCCCGCCAACCGCCGCGGCTGGGCAGTACCAGTTGCATGTCGACAAAAGTAGCCGCGACTGTCTGGGCTGAGGTGATGTTGCTCAGGGTGCAGTGCTTTCCGGCTTGGCCCGCGCAGTCCCGGCGCCAACCGGCGAAGCCGTAACCGGGGTTGGCCGTGGCGGTGCAGGTGCTGCCGCCGCCGGGTTCGACCGGGTTGGGCGTGCAACTCACCGTGCCGTCGGCGACCGGGTCGACCGTGACCGCGATGGGGTGGGTATTGAGCATGACCGTGGCGGCGACTGCGCTGAGGCCATATCCGGCGGCGGTGGAACTGGCACTGAAGCGGATCGGGGTCGCGCCGCTGAGCCCGGCCAGGGTGTTGAAGTTGGCCGTATAGAGGTTGACGGTCGTGCAGCCGCCGCCGGGCCAGACGCCGTCCAGGTCGGCCCAGGCCACCTGGACGAACCGGTCGGTCGCCGGGTCCGCGTCCGCGTCGGCGCCGTCGTCCTCCACCGGTCCCTGGGCGACCAGGGCCGCCGGGTACAGATCGCTGAGGCTGACGAAGGCGAGACGGCGTGAGTCCCAATGGATGCGCAGACCGAGCCCGGTCAGGAGGTCCGAGCAGGGATTGGCGGTCGTATAGCCCACGGTAAAGGCGACCGGCTGACCCGGGACCGCGGCCCGCTGGAGCGGGGCCGGGGTGATGACCTGCTCCGGCGCGCCCACTGCGCCGAGCGCCAGCAGAGGCATCAGCAGGAGTCCAGCCAAGGTCGTCAGTTCAGATTTCATGTCGTCACTCCATTTCGCGAGCTATCGAATCAAGCAAGGGCATCGGGCATCTACCGTTCGAGATCCTGACGTGAATCGCTGCGCGGGCGAGTGCTCGAACGGCGTTGCGCCGTGCGCGACCGGATCAGTGATTCCCCGGAGTCGCGCCAAAGACCTCCGCCAGGGTACCGGCGTCCAGCACCGCCTCGGCCCAGACTTCAAGTTCCGCCTCGCTCGCACCCGCGAGTCGCGACTCGACCCAGGCCGGCAAGACCCCGAAGCGGCGGACCAACTGTCGGCCCAGCACGCGGGCTTCGCCCTCCTGGCGGCCTTTCTCCAAGATCTGCCGGTTCCACTGCTCGACCCGTTCCTGTAACACGGCGTGCACCTCGTGAAAGTCGTTGATGTCAGGCAAGGCAATTCCCGGCCGCTTCTTCAAGATGTAGCTCTTGTAGATCCAACGCCCAAAGGCGCGCTTGCGGTGCACTGTTTCTGCTCGATCAGGTCCTGGTAGAGCAGCGTCAGGTAATTGGCGATGCGCACCGCCATGAACCGGTCGATGGTGCTCTGAAACTCGATCAGCAGATAGACATAGAGCCAGTCGCCGCCCCAGCGCACCCGCCAGACGATGTCGTCCTCGCGTTCACGAAAGTCGTCGGTAACGAAGCTGCCCTTGACGGTCTCCAGCGAATCCAGGTCCACCTGCCGCACCCAGTCCTCACGCACGAACTGCACCAGCAGGTCGCGCACCATCTCGCGGTGCGAGAACAGGCGCTTGTAGCTGTGGTCGTGGTGCGGGCCGGGGCTTACTTTCATGGGTGGTCGGCGGTCGATTACGGTTGCGGATAGGCTACCACGGTCGGCGCGGGCGCGGCAGGCCGAACCTAAAAGCGAGCGTTTGAACAGCGGTCCGCCAGCCAAGATGGCGGAAGCGGCAGCGGCGTTCAGCCCTACGCACGTCAGGCGGCCCGTAGCGGGGCAATGTCCTCGGCCGCCAGGGCCGGCGCGTCGAGGCTCGCGAGGACGCTATTGAGTTCTGCGATCGTTACCTGTTCCGGCGCCGTTATTTCAATACCGATCGGTTTTCCGGCTTCCGTATAGTCGATGATCATTCCAACCCCGACCCGTGCCGTGCGTCGACTCCGGTCGCCGGGGGCACGCGACAGATAGAGATAGGCGGCCAATGGGCGCCCGTGACGATAGGTTACTTCAAGATAGGGCCATTTCATTTTCTTCACCCCGAGACTGGATACGCTGTGATCACAACCAGCAGTTGCTCGATCAGGTCCGGTTCGACGATGACCTCCCATCGTTGCGTATTGTGGCGGGTTGCGATGACCCACCTTTCCTCCGCAACGTCTTTCCGGTAGGCTTTTGCGTGCTGTAGCATCCCCCGCAGATCAAGCTCGGTGAAGTCCCGGTCTGCCATACGTTTCAACAGGTGAGGCGTGAGGTCGAGCTCCCACTCCCACCAGTCCGGCCAAGGGCGTGCTCGCACCATTTCTCACCTCCACATCGGCAGGCAGGAAGCTCTCGGGCCGGATCAGAGCCGTAGGTTGGGGTGACGAAGGAACCCCAACGGCCAACGCCTGGGATCGTTGGGGTTCCTTCGTCACCCCAACCTACCGGGCTGTCGGCTCGTACCAACGGCCGGCGACGGAATAAATCTTAGGGACGGGGCGAATGCCCCGTCCCGCGGTAGTTTCACGGCCGGCCAGCCTCCCTGGCCGTGCGGATGTCATCGTTGGTCAGCGGCCGGCGTTGGGCGCGCCCTTCAGTCAGCAAATGGAATGCCTCGGCGGTCGCGGGCGGTTGTGGAGAGACTACCACGGTCGGCAGGGGCGCGCCGCGCAGATAGAGGGTGTCGGGCGATATGTCAATCTCATCGGTCCACGCGACTGTGCCCAAGGCCACGTGTGCCCTCATAAATAGCGAAGCCTCCGCGAGCGCGGCAAAGGCGTGATAGTCGAGGTATGGCCGCAGGTCGAACAGCCGTCTCTCGCCATTGGCAAAATCGGTTTCGAGCTGGTAGCCGGCCAGGGGTTTGACAGCGACAACGTCTGGGGTCATGGCACGCGCCTCAACGCAGGGGGTCAATCTTATAGGGTGTCTGGCCGGCGGCGGCCAGTATCCAATCCGCCATCAACTCATCCCGGTGCAGTTCGATCCAGGCTTGCACCAGTTTCATCTGTCGCGACGGCAGCGAACGAAGGCCGGACGGGGCATTCGCCCCGTCCGGAACGTTATCTGCGGACCTGTCGGCTCGTATCAACGGCCGGCGACGGAATAAACGTTTGGGACGGGGCGAATGCCCCGTCCCGCGGCGTGTTGCGCACGGGCCAGGCGCCACGCTGGCGCACCCGCGCCCAAACGCGGGCGGTGGCGAGCCGTTTGCGGCCGACCGGATGCTCATACGCCGACATCCCCAAAAAGGACCAAGTCACTGTCCGCCGCGCACGAGACGAACGGACCCGGCGCCGTACTTACCGCCGTAGTAGACGGAGCCATTGGGGAAGCCCACGAGCCACGCGTAGTTCGGGTAGCCGGCATACGGGGACGCGGACCAAATCCAGGACGATGGTGTATTCGGAAAGAAGGTAGCGTTGATCGCAGGGTCATAACAGCGCCGCTCGACCAGCGATTCCAACTCATTCTTATTCGGCAGGCGCCAATCCGTGCGGTCGGCAAAATCGGCGTCGGCCGCGCGTTGCAGGGCGTTCTGCCAGGTGAAGGTAGAGACAGCGCCGCTCGCGCAGCCCGCCCCGCTCAGCCCCTCGGCGCACCGCTTCCACACCAAGCCGGTGGCGGCGTCGCTGACGGTGCCATCGCCGTGGTCCGTGAAACGGCTGTCCGGCGCCGTGGGCGCAATGTCGGTGCGGCAGGTCTGCGCCGCGACGGCGGCGCCGGACGCAGATAGCAGGAGGATCGCCGCGAGTCGCCGCCATCGATTATTCATCGTCCGGTTGCTCCGTTGATCGTGTATTTGTGGTACCGGGGGAACGTGCGCACGGATTGCTCGATCGCCACCAGCAGGCGGGTAGCGTCCCGCCAAATAGGAAGATGGCTCACGCGGCCCATCGCACAACCCTTTCCCGCACGCGACCACGCGCCCTTGAACCAGCCAAGTGCCCACGATGCAGGATACACTGCGCGGTCAAGCGAGTATCACCCCAAAAAGGACCAAGTCACTGTCCGCCGCGCACGAGACGAACGGACCCGGCGTTGTACTTATAGTCGTTGCCGAACGTGCCACCGCCGAAGGACACGCCCCACGCGGCGTTCGGGTAGTAGGCATACGGGGACGCGGACCAAACCCAGGACGCAAGCGTAGTCGGGAAGTATGTCGTGTCGATCGCCGGGTTCACCCGATCATTACTGACGATAGACAGCAACTCCCGCGGGTCCGGCAGGCGCCAGTCATGAGCGCCGCACAGGCCCTGGGCATTGACGTCGGCTACATATTTCTGCGTGTCGCAGCGGGCGGGGTTGAAGCAATTGTTGCCGTAGTCTGCGTAACCCGCGGAGCCGCCATTGGTCGCCGAGTCCGGGTTATACCAGCTATAGGTCCAATCCTTATCCCGCAGCCCGCCATCATCGGTCTTGACCTCCCAGGACAGCCCGGTGACATTGTCGCGCACACAGGACCAGGTTGCAGCACCCGCGGCCAGCGGGTTGCCGTTGGCGTCGAGTTTGGTGAAGCTGAATCCGGCGTGGCCGTCGCTGTCGTCGTTGTTGGTCTTGTCGCGCCCGTCCTGGGCGTCCTGCCAGGGGTAGTTGGCGACCGGGCAGGCGAGGAAATTCTGGGTTTCATTGGCGCACCAGTCGATGCCGGTGTCGTTGAGGCGGCCGGTGCCGGTTCCACCCTGGAATGCGGTGCAGGTGCGCTGAGTCACATTACCCGCGGCATCCGTCGCAAGCAGGGTCGGCGTGAAGGCGAAGGTCCCGTCATCCGGATAGGCGAGCTCCATGTGGTTAACATTGGGTGGGGTGATCTCGGTCGGCGCGGTCTCGAAAAGCGGTGACGCACGCCACCACTGTAATGCTGCCAGGTCTCCGTCAGGGTCGGTAACCCCCGCATCGATCAGCACAAGTCGCGCATTGTTGGAATCGAGACGACAACGCATGAACGCGATCACTGGCGACTCGCCATTGCGCACCTGGATGGTCGCGGTCCGTTCGTCGGTCTGGCCGAGACCGTCATCCACCTTCAGGCGAACCTGCATCGGGCCGGCTGCCGTGAAGGGGTGGCTGGTTTGCTCACCCGAACCGGAAGCCCCGTCGCCGAAGTCCCAGGTGAAGGTCGGGGTGGCGTGGCTGTCCAAACGACTCCCGGAGGCGTCGAAATGCACGGTGAGCCCTTCCCCGGCCCGCTTCTCCGTGGTGAACAATGCCCGCGGCGATGTCAACTCGCCGTCGGTCGGCTCAGTGAATACATCGATCAGAATCGCATGGTTATTGGTGTCGTGAGCCCAGGTCAGGTAGTAATCCGCCTGGTCGGAATCGGGGTACGCCATCGAAAGGACGGTAGGGATGGTATCGTTGGCTGCATCCAGAGCAACCTTAACCACCATTACGGTACCAAGAAAATCGACGGCTGAGGCCACCACCTGCTGCCCAAACAACTTCGACCAGTCCCTGCCGACGTACTTGGCCGCTTTGCCAAGACATAACGCACCTTCGTTAGAGGCAAGCGCCCCGGCAAAGTTGCCGACAACATCGACGGTTGCCTCAAGAACTTTCCCGCCGGCCTGCTGAAGATTGTGCTTGTCCGTCGAATCCCATTCAAGACCGCCCAAGACGTCCAGCAGGTCACCAACATTGACGAGCTTGGCACAGGTGCCGAGAACCCCCAAGGCCCTGTCGTCCATCGCGATCTCTTCCAGCGTCTTGGAAGCAGCGGAAAAATCTTGGACCAGATTCAATGTAGAGATGGCGAAATGGGCTGCGTTCAGTAGGCTCACGGCCTGACCCTGCGCAGTGTTCAGGGCTGGCCAGCGCTTGAAGCGGACATGAGCGTTCGTCGCGTCCAGTGACTTGTGATGCCTGGCGGTCTCTACGGAATAGAGTGAGCGTTGGGCCGCACCGGAGTTGAGCAGCTTGTCGAAGAGGGTCGAGTTACGTGGCACGACGTACCAATTCGAGACCGATCCATCGCGGGCAAGCAACTCGAACGCGTAATTGGCCGCAGTGGGGTTGGCTAAGCCGATCTCGGTTTGGCTCTCATGCGCCACCCCGATGAAGGGGACCTGAATAACATCCCCCAGCAGCTTCTTATAGACAGCCTTTGGCAAATAAACAGGTCCCTCGGCTGCCGCCGCGATCTTTTCATACCAATGGTCCGGCTCATCCGGCCACAGGTCCTCGACCCCTTTCGCATCACCGTACCAATCCCAAGGCTCGCTTTCCGCCCAAGGACTGCAAAAAAACTTTAAGAAGCAATAGAAATCCTGTTTGGCGTTCGGCAGCAAGCGCTCGGCGGCAACACCCAGTTGGCGAGCGCTGGCGGTCGACGCCGCGGCGGGGACGATGGAGGCATTGACCGCAGCGACAATCGATTTTATCCGGTCGAGCAGGTCTACATAAGCCTTCAAACGATCGAGGAAGAAGGGATCGGCGGCCAGTGTATTCGCGATGGTGGTCACCAAGGCATCGAATTCCACCTGCGCGGTAACCTCCCCCGCCAATCGGCTGAAACCCGGGATGTCGCGAGGACCTCCGACGGCAAGCATGACCAGCGCGAGCGCTGTGGTGCGCGGGGAAAATTGAGCCGCCTGACCGGGCAGTACGAAGGCGAGGAGCACCGGGTGACCCGTAACGTCCTTGGCGATCATCAGGGTGACGCCCTGGTCGAGGATCTGCGCACCACTCGATACCGCACTGGAGATAAGGATGTCCTGCCCCTGTAGACCTTCGCGGTTGGCGGGCAGTAGGACCTCCGGGGCGACATCCACGAGCACCGGGGTGCGGGGTGCCTGGAGCCGGTCACCAAAGGACGCGGCGATCCAATTCCGGACCGCCGCCGCCTGCCCGTCGTGGATTTCGTCGAATAGGCTGCGGCCCGCGCCGTCTTCGGCGAGGAAGGCGCCGAAGGGGAGAATCAGTGAAGCGCGAAACGCCTCAGAGCGGGGATCGAAGGCGGTAAGGTCCCGGTAGTCGAGGCCGCCGTCCCCAGTCAGATCCCTTTTGAGAAGCTCATTGGCGATCAAGCGCAACCGGCCGTCGAGGTCCTCAGTCAGGCCCAGGGCGATCTCCTCTGCGAGCGCCTGCCAGGCGATTTCGGTCAGTACATTGACCTTCAGTTCACCGCGACGCCAGTCACCGGCTTTCGCCAACGCATGGAGGGTGCCCAGATTGGTGGTGGGGGTCGGGTCCAAAACGCCATCATCCGCCGCGTCCAGGTCCTGCCCGCCGGTGGCGGTGACCAGGACCCATTCATCATCGGCGATTCCGGTGAGTGTCAGTTGGAAGGTGCCAGCCAGGGCCAGGTTGCTGAGGTCGGCATCGGCCGCGATGGGGCCTTCCACGGGGGTGTTCAGGTCGCTCAGGCGATAGGCATTGATAGTCGCCCCGGCGAGCGGACCGAGCAGGGCCTGGTTCAGGCTCGGTTGCCCATCGACGGCGGCGAGATAGGCGGCGATCTGGGCCGGGCTGGTGCGGGCGGCGTCCGGTGCGATGGCGCCCAGGGTGAGGGCGGAGCCGGTACGTCCGAGCAGGTAGCGCTTGATCAGCACGCCGTCGGTGAGTGCGTCGCGGCGGCCGTCGCCGTCCACGTCCAGGAGGGTACCGGTGCCGACGAGGTAGGCGGTGATGGCCGCGGCGTCGCGGGTCACACCGGTGCCGAGTGCGCCGGTGGTCAGGGCGGTGCCGGTGAAGCCGAACAGGTGACGCAGGATCAGGGTGCCGTCGGTCGCGGGCGCGACCGCGCCGTTGCCGTCCGCGTCCAGCCGGGCGGCCTGGGTGCTGGCCGCCGCGCAGAGCAGCAGCGCCAATAAACCCAGGCCCAGGTGAGTGCGTATCCAGCCGATCGTTCGCATGTCCGCGTTCTCCCTGACCCGTCCGGCGTGCTGGCGGCGCGGTCGCGTTGGACGTACCCGGCGATCGGCTGCACGATTGCGTGCTTTTTAATAGAATACTTAGGGAATATCAACGAGGGAAAACGCTCGGGTATTCGGCCTTGATCATTATCCCGGCCATCGGCCTGCGCCAATGCAGGTCGCCCTTCAGGGCGACCGGCCGCCGACGCGGGCTCCTGGTCGCCCTGAAGGGCGACCTGCACCTGCCCGTGGCCGGCATTGTGATCAAGGCCGGGTATTCGGACGGCAGACCCGGCTCGCGGCGCGTGGGTCAACGAGGGGCGGAGCAGGGTTGGCGGAGCCGCCTGCGGCGTTCCGCCCGGGAGCTTGGCTGGTCGCAACGAGGATCGGCGCTGCATCCGGCATTCAACCTTGCACCCCGCCGCGATCGGGGCGAGAGTGCCACTCTGTTCCCTGCCCCGGCACCCAAGGCCCGGGCCCCCGTTTCTCTGCACGGTAAAGTCAATGCAACAAGATACGATCAGCAAGGCGGTGGTCCTGCTCCTGGCGCTCGGGATCTCCGCCCTCTTCCTGACCATGATCCAGCCCTTTCTGATGGCGCTCTTTCTCGCGGGCCTCGCGAGCGCGCTGGCGCAGCCCCTGTTCATGCGCCTGACGGACCTGTTCGGCGGCCGCCGGGCCCTGGCCTCACTGGCGACCGTGGCACTCATGACCCTGGTGGTGCTGATCCCCCTGGTCCTGCTCGCGGGCGTCATGGTTTCCCAGGCCCTGAACGTGAGTGCCCTGGCAAGCACCTGGGCGCAGGAGACCCTGACCCAGCCCGACGCCGTCTCCGGACTCCTGCACCGCCTGCCCTTCTATGAGCAGTTGGCCCCGCACTGGGGCAAGCTCGCACAACAGGCGGGTGCGGCGACCTCGGCCCTGAGCAAGATCGCCGTGGAGGGGCTGTCATCCTTCACCTTGGGGACGGTGAATTTTCTCTTCATGCTTTTCGTGTTCCTCTACAGCCTCTATTTTCTGCAGCTCGACGGGGCCAAGCTGATCGAGAAATTCCTCTATTACCTCCCGCTCAAGACCCGCGACGAGCGCGTGATGCTGGAGAAGTTCACCTCGGTGACGCGCGCGACGCTGCGCGGCTCGCTGCTGATCGCCCTGCTGCAGGGGACCCTGGTCGGTATCGCCTTCGCGGTGGCCGGCATCCCCAACGCGGTCTTCTGGGGCACGGTGATGGTGATCCTCGCGACCATCCCCCAGGTGGGCACCGCCCTGGTCTGGGTGCCGGCGGTGGTGATCCTGGTCGTACAGGGGCAGGTGGTCACGGGCGTCGTCCTGGCCGGCTTCTGCGGCCTGCTGGTCGGCAGCCTGGACAACCTGCTGCGCCCCATCCTGGTGGGCAAGGACACCAAGATGCACGAGCTGATGATCTTCTTCAGCACCCTGGGCGGCATTTTCATGTTCGGCTTTCCGGGGGTCTTCATCGGCCCGGTGATCGGCTCTCTCCTGGTCACCATCTGGGAGATCTATGGGGTCGAGTTCGCCGACTCACTGCCGGAGGTGGACGGGATCCTGGACCACCTGGGAGAGGAAACAGTCGACCCGCTCGCGGCCCCGGAGTCACCGGACCCGCGGATTCCGGAGGCGGCGGCCGGCTACGATGGGAACGGATCAGTTCCCAGGTGATCCCACAAAAGCTCAATCGTTGTCGTTGTCGTTGTCGTTGTCGTAATCGTAGTCGGAGAAGCGATGCAATTTGGCGTGCACGAATCCGGGTCGCTGCGCTAATCTCGATTACGACAACGACAACGACAACGACGCGACAAGCATTGCCTAATGGACTTGTTTAACCTATCAGTGAACCGTTGCGTTGCGGACTGCGACCGCTTCTTTGGTTCACGGCCGGTGCGCCGTCGAGGCGCCCAACTCCCGCTGTCTGAAGCAATCCAGCGTATGGTCGTTGACCATCCCCACCGCCTGCATCAGGGCATAGCAGATGGTGCTGCCGACGAAGCGGAAACCCAGGCGCTTGAGTTCCCGGCTCATGCGCTGCGACTCGGCAGTCTGGGCCGGGACCTGCGCCAGGCTGACCCAGGCGTTCCGGCGGGGGACCCCGTCCACGAAGCCCCACAGCAGGTCCGCCAGGGTCCCGCCCCGCTCGTAGAGGGAGAGCACCGCCCGGGCATTGCCCACCGTGGACTCGACCTTGAGCCGGTGGCGCACGATCCCGGGGTCGGCGAGCAGTTCGGCCACCCGCGCCGCATCGAAACGGGCGACGCGTTGCGGGTCGAAGCCGGCGAAGGCGCGCCGATAGCCGTCACGCTTGCGCAGGATGGTGAGCCAGGACAGGCCCGCCTGGGCGCCCTCCAGCGTCAGCATCTCGAACAGGTGCCCCTCGTCCCGGTTGGGAACGCCCCACTCAAGGTCGTGATAATCGACATAGATCGGGTCGGACCCGCACCAGGCGCAGCGCACCGGACCCTGCCCGCTCATCGCGGCAGCCGGTCCAGGATGCCGAACAGGGCGACGTTGAGCCGCGCATAGCCCGCCGGCGACGCGGTCAGCATCCGCGCCGCCGTCTGGATATGGGGGCCGGGGACCAGTTCATCGGCACACTCGGCACAGAGTCCCGCCACACTCTGCGGGGTCGACTCCAGGTGGAACTGGAGGCCGAGTACCCGCCCCCCGTAGAGAAACGCCTGCTGCGCGCAGGCCGCGCTGCGGGCCAACTGGACCGCGCCCGCGGGCAGGTCGAAGGTATCGCCGTGCCAGTGAAAGACCGTGAGCGACGGGGGCAGGAAACCGCAGACCGCGGACGCCTGCCCGGCCGCGGTCAATTCGATCGGCAGCCACCCGATCTCCTTCTCAGGGTTGCGATAGACCCGGGCGCCCAACACCTCGGCGATCAATTGGGCCCCGAGACAAACGCCGACGACGGTCTTACCCGCCGCGATGCTCGCGCGGATCAAGGCCTTCTCCGGCACCAGCCAGGGGAATTGCGGCTCATCGACGACCCCCATGGGCCCGCCCATGATCACCAGCCAGTCGAAGTCGGCCGGGTCCGGCGGCGGCACGCCGGCATAGAGCGGCGTCACGGTCACCGAGTGACCGCGGGCATCGGCCCAATCGGCGATGCCGAAGGGACCCTCGAAGGGGACGTGCTGCAGACAGTGAATGCGCATCGGGTTCAGCATCCCGGGTCCTCGGGCGTCAGGTCCAGCGCGCCTTGGATCAGGGCGCCGGCGCGATAGAGGCCGACCAGGGTCTTGGCGTCCGTGATGGTGCCGTCATTGCACCAGTCCAGGGCCTGACTCAGGGGCATCCAGTGGATCTCGATCACCTCGTCGTGCTCGTGGGCGTGGTCCAGCAACTCCAGGTCACGCGCCAGCCAGAGATAGATCACCTCGGTAAAGACCCCGGGCGAGCTGTGCATGAGGCCGAGATCCGTCCAGTCCCGGGCCCTGACCCCCGCCTCCTCCGCCAACTCCCGCGTCGCCGTGGTCAGCGGGACCTCGCCCGGATCGATCTTGCCCGCCGGCAGCTCCCACAACCAGCCGTCCCCGGCATGACGGTATTGACGCAGCAGGCAGACCCGCTGCTGCTCGTCCAGGGCCACCGCCGCGGCACCGCCGGGGTGCCGCACGATCTCCAGGTCCACCCGCTTGCCGTTGGGCAGGTCCACGGTCTCCAGACCGACGTCGATGACCCGCCCCTGGAAGATCGGTGCACGTTTCAGGATCAGTGTTTCGCTCACGGCGCTGCCTCGCTCGGATTCCGGGACCGGTGATTCTACGCCGACTTTCTCCTTTCCGGACAGCGGGTATTGCAGTCGGCCGACCGCTACAATGGGCCCAGCCTGGGCTTGCTCGCACCGTCCTCGGCACTAGGTTTTCGCCCGGCGCCGCGGCCTTGATCGTAATTCCGGCCGCGGACAGGCGTACGTCGCCCTGAAGGGCGACCTACATTGGCGCGGGCCGATGACTGGGATAGTGATCGAAGCCTGCATCCGGCGACCATGCTCACTCTCTAATCTTGAGTCAATGCATGGAGTCCAAGGTCGCCTCAGACCGGCAACCGCACCCGCACCAACGCCCCCCCCAGCGAGCCGGAACCGATCGCCAGGTCCCCGCCATAGGCACGACAGATCTCGCGCACCACGGCCAGGCCGATCCCTTGACCCGGGGTACTGAGATCCGCCCGGGCGCCGCGCTCCATGACCTCGCGCGCCCGTGCCGCAGGGATGCCTGGGCCGTCGTCTTCCACCCACAGCAGCAGGGTTGCGCCCTCGCGCCGCCCACCGATGACGATCTGTGCGCGGCACCACTTGTAGGCGTTGTCCAGCAGATTCCCCAGGACCTCCAGCAGATCGCCCTCCACCCCGCGGAAGGCGAGCCCGGGCTCCAGGTCCAGGCGGACCTGGACCCGGCGTTGCGCGTGCAGCTTGGCAAGCGACGCACACAGGCGCGCCACGACCGGGGCGACCGGCACCGGCGGGCTCAGAGTGGCGACCGGACGGGTGCGGGCGCGTTCCAGTTGATAGGCGACGATCTCCTCCATGCGCTTGAGCTGCTCGGCCGACTGCTGCGCCCACTCCCCGGCCTCACCCGGGCCCTGGGTGCGCGCCTGCGCGAGGGCCCCGCGCAGCACTGCCAGCGGGGTCTTGAGGCTGTGGGCCAGGTCCGCCAGGGCATTGCCGAGCCGGGTCTGGCGGGCCGACTCGTGGGCAAGGAGCGCGTTGAGGTTGTCGGTCAGCGCACGCAGTTCCCGAGGGTAGAGCCCGCGCAGCCGGTCCTGGGTGCCGGCCTCCACCGCGGCCACCTCGTCCGCCACCCGCCGCAGCGGGGCCAGGCCCCAGCGCAGCGCCACCAGCAGGGCGGCGAGCAAGAGCACGGCCATGCCTCCCAGCCAATGCGCCAGGCTGGCACGGAAGCGGTCCAACTCGCGGCGGTACTCGCTCAAGTCCTCGGCAACGCTGAAGGTATAGCCTCGGGGCGTGGGGCCGATGGTCCAGGTGACCCCGTAACCTTGCACGAAATAGGCGCGGCCGGCCTCGTCCTGGGCCGCGGCGAAGCGGCGCTCCCCGGGCGCGAGCCCGGTCGCGAAGGGTACCGCCTGACCCAGCGCGGAGGCCGAGCGCCAGATCGGCACCCCGGCGGCGTCGCTCACCTGACCGTAGAGCCCGGACCCGGGCAGGCGCAAACGCGCCTCGGCCAGGTCCGGCGGCAGGGTCAGGGCGTCATCCCCCGAGTCCGCGGCGGCCATCAGCAGGTAGATCTGGCCAAGTAGACGCTCCTCCCGGGCGGCGCGCACGGCGGCCTGGAAGGCGCGCTCCAGGGCCACACTGGTGAGCATGACGAAGACCAGCAGCACCAGGCCGGCGACCAGCGTGACGCGCGCCTGGAGCGACTTCACTGGCGCGATTTCACTGGGGCGACTTCACTGGGACGAATTCATTGGGGCGCGTCGCCGGGGACGAAGCGGTAACCGCGCCCGCGCAGCGTCTCGATCGGCGCCAGCGTCCCGTCCGGGTCCAGCTTGCGGCGCAGGCGCCCGACCAGGACCTCCAGCACATTGCTGTCCCGGTCCTCGTCGTGGGGGTAGAGATAGTCCGCCAGCTCACGCTTGGACAGGACGCGCCCGGCCTGGGACATCAGCCGCTCCAGGAGCCGGAACTCAAAGGCCGTCAACTCCACCTCCGCGCCCTGCACCCACACCTGCTGCCCGGCGCGGTCCAGGCGCACCGGCCCCTGCGCCAGCAACTGATCCAGGGACCCGGCCGCGCGGCGCAGCAGGGCGCGCAGCCGCGCCAGCAACTCATCCATTTCAAACGGCTTGGCCAGGTAGTCGTCCGCCCCCGCCTCCAGCCCCTCGACCTTCTCCTGCCAGCGGCTCCGCGCGGTGAGCACCAGCACCGGCAGCCGGTTCCCCGCCGCGCGCAGGCGCCGCAGGAGCGCAAGCCCCGGGGTCCCCGGCAGGCCCAGGTCCAGCACCAGGGCGTCGTAGGGGTACTCGCTCGCCAGATAGAGCCCCTCGTCCCCATCCCCGCTCTGGTCCACCCGGAACCCCTCGCGCAGGAGCCGCGCGACCAGTTGGGCGCGCAGGGCCGCCTCGTCCTCGACCACCAGGACGCGCATTCAGCCGCCGGACCCGGGGATGAAGACGCTGCGGACCTCCCCCGCCGGGGTCAGCACCTTGACCTGCCAGCCGCCGCCGCTGCGCTCCACCGACAGCACCCGCCCGCCGGTCTGGCGGCGCGCCTCCTCCGCCGCCTCGGCCGCCGACGCCGCCGCGGCCACCAGCACGGCCGGGGGCAACCGCGGGGGCGCCACCCCCGCCAGTCTCGGGCACGAGCCCGGCACTTGACAGGATCCCAGGGACAGGACGAGAAGCGAAATGCCGCAGGTCATCATAGGTACAACGCGGGTCTGGGGGCCGAGCCCGGCCGGGTGCCGGGCAATCTAGCACGAACCGCTACCAGCGACCGTTGAGGATCACGGACAGCCCCGGGGGCGCCGGGATGTAGGGCCGCCGATAGACCGGCCGCTCTACCACCACCACATCGCGCCCGCCGCGGTGCCCGTCGCGATGCCCCCAGCCGGGTCCATAGCCCCGCCCATAGCCGCGATGGCGCGGCCCGCCGTCACGCCAACCGCGGGCGCCGTAACCCGCGCCGCGATAGCCGCCGCCCCGGCCGCGGTCGTACTGCGCCTCATCGCGATAACCGCCACCCCGGCCGCGGTCGGACTGTGCCTCACCGCGCGGCCCGTCGCCCCAGCCGCGACCCCGATCCGCCGCGGCCAACCCGGGCAAGGCCAGGGCGCCCGCCAGCAGGGCCGCCAGCGCCAGTTTGATTCGGGTGTTTCTCACGCTCATGGTCGCTTCTCCCTCGGAAGCTCGGTGGGGCCCAATGCCCTCACCCTTCGCCTCCAGCATAGGCCGGGGTCCCTGAACGCCGGCTGAACCGGGCGCATCTTAATCGAGCGATGCGCCGGGCCGCGGCCAGGCGTCCCAGTCGCCCAGGGGCGCCAGGTTGACCGACATGTTGGAGCGCGCCGAATCTTGGGCGCCCAGCCCCCAGACGGTCCCATGCACCCCCACCACGCGGCCGTCCCGCAGCACGGGCCCACCCGAGTCACCCGGACACAGCGCCGGGGTCCCGGCGCTCAGCTCGGGGGCGAAGCTGTAGAAGTTCACCGCGTCCACCCGGATCACCCGGCTGGCCCCCCAGGTCCGGCGCACCGGCGCCCTGGAGCCCAGGGCCAGGTCCGCCACCCGCTCGCAGCCGTAACCCACCAGGACCACCGGGGCGCCCGCGGCCAGGGGATTCAGGTCGACCGGCGTCACGGCAATCGCGGGCGTCGCGGTGCGCACCTGCACCAGCGCCAGGTCCGGAAAGCGATCGGTGATGCGCGAATGCTGGTGGAGATACGCGATGCGTCGGGTCAGGTCCTCGCCCTGGTAGCGCGTGCGAAAGTCCGCGATCTGGCCCTCCTGGTAGGCGTGCAGGCGCTTAAGGGCCGTCGCGAAGGCCGGCGGGAGGCGGGTCTGGGCAACGACCAGCGTTTGGTAGGACGTGCTCCCGGCCGGCTCCGCGCTATTGCTGACCTGGACCTCCCCACCGGGCTGGAAGGGCCGCGCCAACTCGCCGGTCGGGATATCGATCACGCAGTGGGCGGCGGTGAGGAAGGTCCGGGGTGCGATCTTGGTCGCCGTGCAGCGCCGGTCCGGCGCGATCCGCAGGGACACCACGGATGCGTAGCGGCCGTCCGTGTCGGGCTGGCCACCGATCAGGGCCGACAGCGGGGCGCTGACGCCGCAGAGGATGAGGGCGACCAGGATACGGACGCCCCCGGCGTGGTCGGTCGCGCGGCGAGCACGGGCGGCTTGCCGACTCATGCAGGCCCCACCCCGGGCTCCACGTCCACCAGCCCGGCGGCCACCCACCGCCGCATCAGTTCCACGCTGAAGACCCAACGACCGTCCCGCTGGACGAGCACGTCATGCTCCACCAGCGCCTTGAGGGCCGCCGTCAGTTCGACCTCGCCCTGACCCACAGCGTCCGCCAGCCGGGCGGCATCCAATCCCTGCTCAGCGGGCGCCAGGGCGCGCAACACCGCCTGCTGACCGGGTGCCCCCGTCCCCGCCTGTCCCCAGATCCCCAGGAAATAGGCCGCCCCCTGGGTGAACAACTCCCCGGTCGCAGTCAGGGCCGCCAGGTCCGCGGCGCTGAAACGCGACGCCGGGGGCCGGATCTCCTCGCGCAGCCGCCGGTTGAACCCCTGCACCAGGCCGTCCCCCAAGAGTTGCACCAGAAAGGGCTGGCCCCCGGTCAGCCGGTGGACCTCCGCCACCGCCTCCAGGTCATAGGCGAGCGGAAAGGCATCGTCCTGCACCTCCAGACAATCCGCGACCCCGCCGGCATCCAGAAAACCGATCCGCACCGGGCGCCAGGCGAAGATCGCCTGATAGAAGCTCGCGCTGCGCTCCTTCAGGCTGTGCAGCCCCACGAGTGCGATGACCAGCCAGGGGTATTGCTGGGTCAGGCCGCGCAGCAGTTCCACGAAGCGGGTGCCGGCCTCCGGCGGCAGGCGCTCGTCCAGCAACTCGTATTCGTCCAGGACCAGGATGAAGCGGCGTTCTTGCGGTCCGGCGTTCAGCCCGGCCAGGAAGCTGCGCAGGGCTGCGAGCGGGTTGGATGCGAAGGCCTCCGGCGCGGGCCGGTCGGTCCCAGCGCAGCGCCAGAGCTCGAAGGCGATGGCCTGGCACAGGTCGGCAAGCGCATCCGACCAATCCACCGTCTGAAGATTGAGAAAGGCGAGCCCGGTTTCCGCTCCCAGGGGGCAGAACGCCAACAGGTTGCGCATGACACTGGTCTTGCCCATGCGCCGGTGCCCGTAGACCACGAGCGAATCGCGCTGACCCGGCTTGACCCAGGCCGAGCGGAGCTGATCGTAGACCGGCTCCCGACCCACCAGCCGGTCGGCCGGGACCGGGGCGCCGACGATATAGGGGCTCGCGACCGGCTCGCGGGCCTCCAGGTTGCCCACGTCGCTGGCGACACCGAGGGCCAGGTCCAGCCATTGCCTGACGACCCTTTCGACGACGACGCGCTCCGGCTGGGGGCAGTCATCCAGGTTCCCCTGCAAGTCCGTCAGGCCGCCGATGACGCGGTTCAGGGCGCCGCTGCGCTCGCGCGGTGAACGTGAGTACAGGACCAGATGGGCCTCGCGGGCGCACCGGCCCAGGCGTCCGAAGACCTCGGCCAGGCCCGGGCGCAGCAGTTCGGCAGCGCCCGACCCGGGTGGCAGCCAAGCGCCGATCTGCGCGAACTCCTTGCACCCGAGCGCCACCGCCAGGGCCGCGGCATTGGCATACAACTCCTCGCCGCAGGGCAGCGCACGAACCCCGGCAAAGATGTTGCGGGCCGGTTCCGGCTCGCACTGATGCAGGTACCAGAATCCGGCGCACGCGGCACGGACCGGGGTATCCAGGCGCAGCGACACCTCCACCCGGGCCTGGGCACGCCAGGGCCGGAAGGCAAACCCGTGCCAGGACGAGGCCCGCAGCCCGGCGCCCAGGCCGGCCGATTGCAGACGCATCAGATCCCAGTCGACGGGACCCAGGTCGCACCAGCGCACGATCCGCGGCAACAACTGCGCAGCCTCGGTGACGCCCAGCACCCGGGCGAGCGCCCGCGTGACCGGGATGAACTGGAGCGTAAAGCTGACGAGACCCCGGCACTCGTCGAGCCCCTGGTCCCAATTCGCCTCCAACCGCTGCGCGAGCCGGGTGGCCAGACCCGGGACCGGCAGGGGCGAGACGCGCTGGATGAGCACCGCAAGCCGTTTGGATGGCTGGAGCCAGGCGGGAAGAAGGGCAAGGGCGGCGGCATCCAGGCGCCAGAGTCCGGCGGCGGTCGCGACGGTCGCACTGACGAAGGCCTCGACGCCGACCAGCATCCCGCTGTTCAACGCGCTCACCAGACCGATTACGAAACCGACCCACACACAATACGCCAGCGTGACGGCGCCTCCGAGTCCGAGCAGGGCGCCACCGCGTGCGCCGAAGGTACCCGCAAACCACCCGCCGAAGGCCAGGCCGGACCACAGGGCGAGCCACGCGTCGACCCCGGGGTACGGCATGGCCATCGACCAAGCGAACAACTTCAACCAGACGAAAAAGAGCAAACTTCCCGTCACGGCAGTCACGACACCGATTGCCACGCCGCCTGCCAAGCCCCCGCCGACCGGATCCCGCACATGCCCGGCACCTACAATTACGCCGCTCATCAAACTACCGCCGGCCAAGATGACCGCGGATACCGCCGGGCCGAGCACCGCGAATGTCCCACCGGGTGCCGTCGACCAAAGCGGGGCCAACGAGAGGACCCCCAACACCAATCCCGTGAGGATGCCGGCCTGGATAATCAAGGCGCGGTAGACGCGATCACTCCAGACCTGATCGAACCCGCGCGCCGCGGCCCCCAGGCCCCCGAACCGCTCCAGGTACCACCGCAGCGCCTGCGGAAAGAAGAACACCCAATACAGCAGCACCAGATAATCAAGCGGATTCCAGAGTGAGAGCAGTCGTTTGCGCCGTGGGGCATAGGGCAATTCCCCGGTCATGGCGCGCAACCCCCTTGCCCCTGACGCAGCCGCTCGAAGCGCTCCGCGCACCGCCCCAGCAGGTCCCGCGGCTGGCGCGGCTCGCGGTACAGGTCCGCGTAGTCACCCACCCGATGCCCGATCCCGGCCAGCCGCAGGTCCACCAGCCGCCCGCAATCCGCAACGCCGAGCGGGCCCAGTTCCACCGGGACCGGGTCCAACCCCATCAGGGGCGAGTCCCGCAAGGGGTCGTCGCGGCGGAACAGCACATCAAGGCGCTCATTGCTGACCATCAGAAGCTTGGTGCGGAACTGGTCGTCCAGCCCGCGCAGCCAGCGGCGCTGCTTAAGCCCCTCGGGGCCCGGGTCCATCCCGCCCAGGTCGTCCAGGAGCAAGAGCCGCAGGGACCGTGCGGCGATGAGACCGCGCCACTGCGCCGGGCGGTCGCCGCCGAGTTCGCAGACGATGGCCGACTGGAGCCCGCGCAGGCCGGAGACGGTGCGGCAGTTGATCCAGACGATCTGGTCCGCGCGGATGCGCAGTTCCCCCGGCAGGCGCGCTCGGATGGCCTGTAGCAGGGCCGTCTTGCCGCTCCCGGACGGTCCCACCAGGGAGCAGTGGTTGCCGGCGCGCAGCTTCTCCAGGATGCGGCCGACCTCCTGGTCGCGCCCGATGGGCTCGACGCTGTCGCCGAGGAATGGATTCAATGGAGCCGGGGCGTCCCGCCCCGGCGCCTCCAGCCCCGGACGGGTGCCGGTGATGCCCCACACCAGTCGGTCGAGTCCGGTCGGATCATCCAGCCCCGCCCGCAGGTCCACCCAACTGCGGTTGCGCAGAAAGACCGACAGCCCAGGCGAGTCCGACACCCCCGGCAGGAGCACGGCAAACACCGGCAGCCCCCGCCGGGCGGCCAGGTCCAGGGCCGCCTGCATCTCCTCCTCCTGCCAGGGGCCGGCACCGTGCGGACCGACCAGGACCGCGACGGTGCGGCACGCCTCGATGCCCTGCTCCAGCCCGTCCTGCCAACGCGTGCCCGGGCGCACCTGCTCGGCGTCCAGCCAGACGCGGACCCCCAGCTCGGCCAGTCGCGCCGCCAGGGCGAGCACCGCCGGCCGGTCCTTGCTGTTGTGGCTCAGGAAGCAATCGAAGTCGTCGGCATCGGTCATGGTCCTAATCTCCCTGTCTCGCGCGCAATTATGCCATGGGGGTGGCGCTCGGTCCGCACAGCGGACCCTACAGCCAGACGCTAGCGCCGGAACCGGCCGCGAAACCGGCCGCAACACCGCACGGACCAGCAACAGCCTCAGGACCCGGGCAATACCGGGTCCATCCAGCCACTCTCAGGGCGGCGGTCGGGCATCTGGAAATAGCGGCCGCCGGACGCCGCCCCGGGCGCGGGCGAGACCGCCGGCGCTTGCTCCTGCGCACGCCGCTCGGCGCTGCGCCGCTCCAGCAGGGCCTGGGTCTCCACGGTCAGGTCACCGGTCACCGGGAGCCCGGATTCGCGCTGGAACTCGCTCAAGACCACCCGGAAGGCACGGTCGAAGCGGTCGGAGGTGCCGTCGCAGGGATACCCCAGTTCGCTCAGGTGCTGCCGCACCCGACGCCGCTGTACCGAGGTCAGCTCGGGCACCGACGTGGCGGCCTTGGGTATGGGCGCCAGATGGATGCGCACCAGGACCGGCGCCGCGCCCGTCACCTCCACCGTCGCCTGCCCCTTGGCGTAGCCCGACACCAGCGGCGACGCCTCGATCCGGTGGCTGCCGCTGGTCAGGCCGCGCACCTCCAGTGGTTGACCTGGCCCGCAGGAGCCCTGCACCGCGCCGTCCACCAGGACCATCGCGAAGGCGTCCGCCTCGATGCGCAGCGGCGAGGCCAGCACCCCCGAGGTCACGACCGGCGCGGCGAGCACGACCCGAAAGCCCGTGTCCGGGGTATTGACGTCCCCGGCGACATCGTAGGGCTGGACCTCGACCCGCCGGTCCGCCCGCAGCTCCTCGTCCGCGCTGTGGATGCCCCCGCCCATCAGGACATCGCCCCCGACCTGACCCGGGAACTGCGGGGAGCTATAGGGGTCGTTCATCAGCTCCCAGGCGTTTCCATATAGATCGTGCAGCCCCAGCGGGTTCGGCAGGCGCCGCCCGATGGGGGCGATCTCGCCATCGGCGTTACGGTTGTACCAGGCGTGGCGCTCCAGCCCCTCCGGCATGGGATAGCGGCGCAGCACATAGGCGTCGTCCGCCACCAGGGCGCCGCCCCGGGCGGCATACTCCCACTCGAGATCCAGCGGCAGCCGCACAAAGGCCGCGCGTCCCTCGACCCGCGGCAGGCAAGGACCGGCGGTCACCGGGCAGGCGGGGAGGTGCCCGGCATTGGCCTGCAGCCAGCGCGAGAGTCGGGCCGTGAAGTTGACCGCATCGATCCGGCTTACCCCGACCTGGGCGGCGAGCCGGGGGTCGACCCGCGCGCCCGTCGCGGCGGCGTCAGCGACCGGCGGGCAGGCCGCACCGTCCCCCTGGGCCATCACCGCCTGATACTGGAGGGCACTGACCTCATACTTGCCGATCAACAGGTACCGCTGCGCACCCCCCGCCGGCCCCGCAAAGGCCCCGACCAGTTTGGTCCTGGGGCTACCCGCGGGGGTCGCCACCGGCCGGAAGGCCAGAGCGCCGCTGCATGGCAGGGGCAGGATCAGGTCATCGGCCAGGGGTTGCGGGTTGTAAAGCGCCGCGGGCCAGGGCGGCGGCGCGGCGGCAGGCTCCGCCGCGGCCGATCCGCCCCCGGCGCCCGCGAGCGCGGACCCCAGGACCAGGGTGCGGAACAAGGAACCAATCAGGCGGTTTGGACACGGCATGAGGATCGGGTCGGCTTCCACAGTGCGTGATGTTCGGGAACGGCAGATGGCCCGCCGTGCTGCGCAAATAGTATGCTCTATTGCCCGGATTGGCACCCGACCGGGACCGGCGCAACCCGCGTACCCCACCCACTGACAGGGCAAACGCATGGCCAAGACCAGACGAGTGAACGCGCCGGAGGACCCCTGATGGCCGACACCGGTCGCCGACGGCGGCAGACCGCCATCCCGGACCCCTTGTCACCCGGGTCCTGGGTCGAGCGGCTCGCGACCCTGGGGCTGCCGGCCGCGATGCTCTCCTGGGCCTCGCTGCTCGCCGCCCTGATCGTCCTGGCGGCGGTTCAGCACAGCCCCGAGTTGCGGGCACACTATGCCCTGTCGGTGGGGCCGACCTGGGCCGTCGCACTGGTTGCGGGTGTGCTCGCCGGGGCGGTGGTGCTCGCCGGCCGACGGCGGCCGGGCCGCCTCTGGCCCCGACTCTGGGCGCTCACGCTCGCGGCCCTGGCGACCCTGGTCAGCGCCGCCGCCCTGTTCGCCCCCGCCTGGCTGCCCGCACCCCAACTGCACGCCCTGGTCACCGCCACCCTGGCCGGGGCCCTGGCACTTGCACCGCGTCTGGCCCGGCTGCATCCCGACAGCGCCTGGACCCAACGCATCGCCCCGCTCAGCCTGCTCCTCACCCTGGCCCTGATCCTACCGCCGGCCCTGACCGGCAGCGCGGGCGCCACCCGGGATGCCGACCACCCGCCCCCCGCGGCCGCAGCCGCCGCCGTCGGCAAGGCCATAGCCCCACCCGGCGGGCGCCCCGCACCGGCCGGGCCCGCCGCGCGGTCGGCCCCCGTCAGGTAACCTGGCGCGAGCCCGTCGGGTCCGCTGTGCGGACCAGCAACCTCGCGTTCGCCGGCATCGCCGGGACCGCCATCGAGGCCCGGCCGCGCCCGGATTCCACCCGCTGCGTCGCGAGCATCGGTCCGCACAGCGGACCCGACGTTCGCGTTCATTCGCGTTTTTCATTGCTGTTCCCAGACTCAGAAATCGAATGCACTCTGAACCTTTTCGCACAGATAGGCCCCGATGGCGATGGACGAGGTGGCGGCCGGCGACGGGGCATTACAGACGTGCAATGAGCGCGGGCTCGCGGCGAACAGAAAGTCGTGCACCAGCGACCCATCGCGCAGGACCGCCTGCGCACGGATACCGGTGGGATAGGGCAACAGGTCGGCCACCTGCAACTCCGGGCAATACTTAGTGACCCGGCGCAGATAGCCGGCGCGTGACAGGGAGTCCCGGTATTCACGGATCCCGGACCCCAGGTGCCCGCGCGCAAAGCGCCAGAACCCTGGGAAGCCGAGCAGTTCCAGGGTATCCTGCACGCCAAGGTTCAGGCGTCCGTAACCCTCGCGCTGCCAGCCCAGCACGGCATTGGGACCGACGGTCACACCGTCGCCGATCATGCGTGTCAGGTGCACCCCGAGGAATGGCAGGGCGGGGTCTGGGATGGGATAGATCAGGTGCCTGATCAGGCTGTTGCGGGCGGCGGGCAGGCGATGGTATTCGCCGCGGAAGGGCATGATCTGAAACTCAACGGGGATCTTCATCAGCCGCGCCAGGCGGTCCGCCATCAGCCCGGCGCAGGCGACCAGATACTTCGCCGCAATGCGCCCGGTCGTCATCGTCACCTGCACGCCAGACCCGTCCTCATGCACCGCCGCGACCCGCGAGCCGCACCGGATCTCACCGCCCAGATCGCAGAAGCGTTCGGCCATCCTGGCGGTAATGAGGCGATAGTCGGTGATCGCGGTCGCGGGGACCAGCAAGGCGCCCAGGCCGGTGATACGGGGCTCGCGCGCGCTCAGCTCCGAGGCGCTCAAACGCTCGGCGGCGATACCGTTCTGCACGCACCGCAACGCCAGGGCATCCATCCGCTCGTATTCACCCGGATCGGTGGCCACCAGCAGCTTTCCACATTGCTCGAACGGCAACCCCTGGTCCCGGCAGAAATCGAGGATCTGTTGACTGCCGCGGCGACACAGGTCGGCCTTCAGGCTGCCCGGCTCGTAATAGACACCGGCGTGGATGACCCCGGAATTGCGCCCCGTCTGGTGCTGCGCGAGCGCAGTTTCTTTTTCCACCAGCAGGATGGCCGCATCAGGATAGCGCTGTTGCAGTTGCCAGGCGGTCGACACACCGACGATGCCGCCGCCGATCAGCACCAGGTCATAGGTCTTCAAGGCCGTCCTCCGGCGCGCCCCGGCCGCCGGCTGCTAGCCCGCGGCGATCTCGGTGTCGGGCTCCGCCTCACGGCACTGCACCTGGCTCGCCAAGAGGCGCAGGCGCGCGAGCATGGCGGCCAGGCCGTTGCGGCGGCTCAGGCTCAGGTGGTCATCGAGCCCGAGTTGGCCGAAGAAGGCGCGGGCGTCGAAGGCCAGAATGGCGTCCGCGGACTGCCCGGAGAACAGCTGCTGCAACAGGGCGATCAGGCCCCGCACGATCGCCGCATCGCTGTCGGCCAGAAACTCCAGGACCGCGGTGGAGCCGGGCCGCACCCGGGCGTCCAGATAGACGACACTCTGGCAGCCCGAGACGAAGTTGCCCCTGGTCTTTAGGGCCTCGGGCATGACCGGCAGCCGGGCGCCCAGGTCCATGAGTTGCTGATAGCGCATCGACCAGTCGGGCAGAGAGTCGAAGACCTCCATGATCAGCTCGGCCGCTTGCGCGGGCGACTCCGCTTGGGCCTGTGGATAGGTGGGTGTCGGCGCCGCTGTCGGCGCCGCGGCCGGCCGCCCGGACGACGCCGCCGCGGTCAGGGCCGCGGCCACCCGCGCCCGGCCCCGTGCGGCGGCGATGATCGCCGCCAGTTCCTCGGCCAGGCAGTCCACCTCCTCGATCGTGTTGTAGACACCGAAGGAGGCACGCGCGGTCGAGGTCACCCCCAGCCGCTCCATGAGCGGCTGGCAGCAGTGGTGGCCGGTGCGGATACAGATGCCCTTCAGATCGAGCGCGGTGCCGATGTCGAGCGTGCCGAGCGGCGGGTCGGTCACGACCCAGGAGATGGCGCCCGCCGTGACCCGCGCCCGGCCCTTGATCGCGACCCCGGGGATGGCCGACAGGCGTTCGGTCGCATGGTGCAGCAGCCGCTCCTCGTGGGCCGCGGTGGCTTCCAGCCCCACCCCGCACAGCCAGTCGATCGCCGCAGCCAGGCCCACGGCCCCGGCGATGTGCGGCGTGCCGGCCTCGAACTTGTCGGGCAGCGGCGCATAGGTGGTCCCGGCGAAGCTCACACGCTCGATCATGTCGCCGCCGCCCTGATAGGGGGGCATGGCGTCGAGCAGCCGGCGCTTGCCGTAGAGCACCCCGATCCCGGTCGGACCATAGAGCTTGTGCCCGGAGAAGGCGTAGAAGTCGGCATCCAAGGCCTGGACGTCGGTGCGGCCGTGGGCGACCCACTGGGCGCCGTCGATCAGCACCAGGGCCCCGACCGCGTGCGCGGCCGCGATGATCTCCGACACCGGATTGACGCTACCCAGGGCATTGGAGACCTGGGTCACCGCGACCAGGCGGGTCCGCGGCGACAGCAGTTGCCGATAGACCTCCAGGCGCAGGTCGCCCGCGTCGTCGATCGGGATGACCCGGATCCGCGCACCCGTCGCCTGCGCGGCCAGTTGCCAGGGTACGATGTTGGAGTGGTGTTCCATCTCCGACACGATGATCTCGTCACCGGGGTGCAGGTTGGCCCGGCCCCAGGCGGCGGCGACCAGGTTGATGGACTCCGTGGTCCCGCGCGTGAACAGGCACTCCGCGGGCTCCGCCGCATTGATGAAGCGGGCCACGCCGGCGCGCGCCTCCTCGTACAGGCGGGTGGCCCCGAGCGAGAGCTGATAGACCCCACGGTGGATGTTGGCGTGCTGGTGCAGGTAGTAGTCGGCGACGGCATCGATCACCCGGTCCGGCTTCTGCGCGCTGGCCGCATTGTCGAGGTAAACCAACGGATACCCGTGTACGGACGAGCGCAGGATCGGAAACTGGGCGCGCACCAGCGCCGCATTGAGTGCGGGGCGACCCGCGGAAACGGGGAACGAGGACGCTGTCATGGCCTGGGGCTCCGAGCCGGATGGGGGGTGGCCCCGCAGAAATAGTGACACACTACCGCATTACGGTGGGCCTGACCTGCTCAGTCTTCAAGGTGATCGCACGGCGAGCCGCACCCCGCGGACCGCCCGGTCGCCGGCCCGTGGGGCGCATCGCGGGCCGCCGGCCCGGCAGCGGAGGTTGCCGTTCCCCTCGCACCCTGCGAGGATTGGACCCGAGCCCCACCGAAGCGCCTGGTCAGCCCTTGCGGGCACCCGTTCGGTGGCTGGAAGCAGCAACAAGAGGCACCCTATGAGGGTTCCCCGCACGAGGACCGACGTGATGCGAGCGCCCGCCGTCACCATCACCGCCCGACGCGACGGCCGTCCGTCCGTTGCGCCTGCCAGGCCCTCGCCCGTCCCCGGCGGTTGCGGCGCCCCCCGCGTCCGCCGCCGTCACTGAGCCACTCGCTACAGAGGAGATCACGGTGCAAACCATCGAGCTGAAGGCGCCCCTGGATGGCGTCATCCTGCCACTGGAACAGGTCCCAGACCCGGTCTTCGCCCAGAAGATGGTCGGCGACGGGGTGTCGCTGGACCCACTCTCACAGGTCCTGGTCGCGCCCTGTGCCGGGGTCGTGACCAATGTCCATCGGGCCGGGCACGCGGTGACCCTGACCACGCCCACGGGCATCGAGTTGATGATGCACATCGGCCTGGACACCGTGAACCTGAAGGGCGAAGGCTTCACCCCCAAGGTCGTCGCGGGCCAGACGGTGACCGCGGGCGACGCCCTGATCGCCTTCGACGCGGACTTTCTGGCGACCCACGCCAAGAGCCTGCTGACCCAGATCGTGGTGACCAACGGGGAGCGGGTCACGGCCTACCACCCGGCCACCGGCCTGGTGCGGGCGGGCATCGACACCCTGCTGTCGCTCGACCTGGCCGAGGCCGGGGCGGCGCAGACGCAGGCGGCCGGCAAGCGGGTGATCTCCGAGGCGGTGCTGATCCCCAACCCGACCGGGCTGCACGCCCGCCCGGCGGCGGTGCTCGCCAATCTGGCCAAGCGCTTCCAGTCGCAGGTCCTGATCCAGCGCGGCGACGATCAGGCCAACGCCAAGAGCCTGGTGTCGATCATGGGCCTGGCCATCGAGTTGGGCGACAAGGTGGTGCTGATCGCCGAGGGGCCGGACGCGGCCGAGGCGATTGCCGCGTTGGTCCCGGAGCTCGCCGCCGGCCTGGGCGATGAGGGCAGCACACCGGCCCCGGCCCCGGCCACCACCGCGATCAGCGCGGACGCCGCCCCGGCCCCGCGCCCGCGCTCCGATGACCCGCACCTGCTGCTCGGCGTGGCCGCCTCACCGGGCCTGGCGGTCGGCAAGGTGTGGCGCCTGCGGCGCGAGGAAATCGTGGTCCAGGAGGTCGGCGAGGCACCCAACCTGGAGCGTCGCCGTCTGGAGGACGCCCTGGATCTCGCGCGCAACCAGCTCGAGGCCCTGCAGGCGGAGCTGCGCAGTCAGGCCGACCCGGCCAAGGCGGCCATCTTCGCCGCCCACCAGGAACTGCTGGGTGACCCGGGCCTGCTGGACATCGCCGAGAGCGCCATCGCCAAGGGCAAGAGCGCCGCCTTCGCCTGGCGCGCCGCCTTCACCACCCATGCAGAGGGCCTGGCGCGACTGCGCAATGCGCTCTTGGCCGGGCGCGCCAACGACCTGCGCGATGTCGGTCGCCGGGTGCTCGCCATCATCACCGAGACCCCGCTGGAGGACCCCCAGGCACCGCCGGACACCATCCTGATCGCCGAGGACCTGACCCCTTCGGATACCGCACGCCTCGACCGCAGCCGGGTGCTGGGCTTTGCGACCGTCGGCGGCGGCTCGACCTCCCACGTCGCCATCATCGCCCGCTCGCTGGATATCCCCGCGGTGGCCGGCATCGAGCCGCGCGCCATGGACCTGCCCGACGGGATGGAGGTGATCCTGGACGGCAGCAAGGGCAGCCTGCGCCTGGAGCCGGACCCGCTGGAAATCGCCCGCATCAAGACGCTCAAGGAGCGCCAGGCGACCCGCCGCGCCAATGACCTGGCCGCCGCCCTGGACCCGGCGGTCACGAGCGACGGGCAGCGCATCGAGGTGGCCGCCAACATCGGCGGCCTGGAGGACGCGGTCCGCTCGGTGACCCTGGGCGGCGAGGGCGTGGGGCTCCTGCGCTCCGAATTCCTCTACATGGACCGCACCAGCGCGCCCTCCGAGGACGACCAGTACGCCATCTACGCGGACATCGCCCGGGCCCTGGACGGGCGACCCCTGATCATCCGCACGCTCGACGTGGGCGGGGACAAGCCGCTGCCCTACCTGCCCATGCCGCGGGAGGAGAACCCGATGCTCGGCATCCGCGGGGTGCGCATCGGGCTGGACCGCCCGGAGATCCTGCGCACCCAGGTGCGTGCCATCCTGCGCGCCGGCCAGGGCAACCGCCTGCGCATGATGTTCCCCATGATCGCCACGCTGGAGGAGATCCGCTCGGTCAAGGGCCTGGTGGAGGAAGAGCGCGCGCGCCTGGGGCTCACCGATGAGGTCGAGTTGGGGATCATGGTGGAGGTGCCGGCCGCGGCCGTGCTGGCCCGCCAATTCGCCCGCGAGGTGGACTTCTTCTCCATCGGCACCAATGACCTGACCCAATACACGCTCGCCATGGACCGCGGCCACCCCAAGCTCGCCGCCAAGGCGGACGCCATGAACCCGGCGGTATTGCAGCTCATCGCCCAGACCGTCGAAGGGGCCGCCGCCGAGGGCAAATGGGTCGGCGTCTGCGGCGGGCTGGCCAGCGACCCCCAGGCGGTCCCCATCCTGGTGGGCCTGGGGGGTGGCGGAGCTCTCGGTCAGCGTCCCGTCCATTCCGTCGGTCAAGGCGCAGGTACGCGCCTACTCACTGCGGCAATGCCAGGAGTTGGCGGAAAAGGCCCTGGCCCAGGACAGCGCCGCCGCGGTGCGCGCGCTCGTCCCGCTCGATTATTGAATCTGCATTGGCCCTGGAGAAACAGATGAGTCTAACAAGCGCTTGGAGCAGCACCTTCGGTGGTCTGCAAAAGGTCGGCAAGGCCTTGATGCTGCCGGTCTCCGTCTTACCCGTGGCCGGTATCCTGCTGGGTGTCGGGGCCTCCATCGCCCGCGAGGCCCAGACCCCCTGGATCGCCGAGATCGGGCGCATCATGGCCGCCTCGGGCGATGCGATCTTCATGATCCTGCCGCTGATCTTCGCCATCGGCGTGGTGCTCGGCTTCACCAAGAACGACGGCGTGGCGGCCATGGCGGCCACCGTCGGCTATTTCGTCCTGCTGGCCGCACTCGGCGTCATCGGGCTGCTCTTCATCGGCTGGGTGGCGCCGGTGGAACCGCTCAAGCTCACGGGTGAGGGCGGCACGGCCGTGCATGTGGAATACGACCAGGAGCGGGGCCGCTTCCTGTGTCTGGACAAGGACGGGCGAACGCTGGAGAAGTACCGGGCCGCGGAGCTCACGGACCAGACGCTGACCTGTGACAAGGTCAAGGTCCCGTTCATCATCCGCGCCAGTGAGAACTCGGCCGGTGCCATCGCCCTCTACGACGCCGGCAAGGGCGAGCTGACCCCCTTCCCGGCGGCCAAGAGCCGGGCCGAGATCAAGAAGATCTTCGGTATCGAATCCATCGACACCGGCGTCTTCGGCGGCATCCTGATCGGCCTCATCGCCGCCTTCCTGTTCAATAAATACTACCGCATCTCACTGCCCGCCTATCTCGGGTTCTTCGCCGGTAAGCGCTTCGTCCCCATCGCCGTCGCCTTCGCGGCCATCGGGCTCGCGGCGGTCCTGGCCGTCATCTGGCCCCCGATCGGGGCGGCCATCCGCGACTTCGGCGACTGGGCGGCCTATGGCAACCCGGCGGCGGCGGTGACCATCTATGGCGTGGTGGAGCGGATGCTCCTGCCCTTCGGCCTGCACCACATCTGGAACGTGCCCTTCTTCTTCGAGGTCGGCACCTATGTGGACCCGGCGACCGGCAAGACGGTCCATGGCGTCATCAGCCGCTTCTTCGCCGGCGACTATGAGGCGGCCATCCTGGGCGGCGGCTTCGTGTTCAAGATGTTCGGCCTGCCCGCCGCCGCGCTCGCCATCTATCACACCGCCAAACCGGAGAACAAGGCGCGGATCGCCGGCATCATGGGCTCGGCGGCCCTGACCGCCTTCCTCACCGGCATCACCGAGCCGCTGGAGTTCTCCTTCCTGTTCGTGGCGCCGCTGCTCTATGTGGTCCATGCGCTGTTGGTCGGCGCCGCCTTCCTCAGCACCTACCTGCTCGATGCGCGCCTGGGCTACAGCTTCAGCCACGGCTTCATCGACTATGCGCTCTACTACGTCAACAACATCAGGCCCTGGATCATCCTGGTGCTCGGACCCATCTTCGCGGTCATCTACTACGTCGTCTTCCGCGTCCTGATCCAGTGGTTCGACCTCAAGACCCCCGGGCGCGAGACCGAGACCGTCGAGGTGGGCGACGTCAAGGCCGCGGTCGGGGACGGCTTCGCCAAGCAACTGGTGCTGGCCTTCGGCGGCAAGAGCAACATCCGCGGGCTGGACGCCTGCATCACCCGCCTGCGCGTCGAGGTCGCGGACATGGGCAAGGCCAACCCGGAGAAATTGAAGGCCCTGGGCGCGGCCGGCGTGGTCACCGTCGGCAAGAACCTCCAGGCCATCTTCGGCCCCCGCTCCGACAACCTGAAGACCGACATGGAGGAATACCTGGCAAACGCCGGCCCCGACGCCGAACTGCCCGAAGGTGCCGACGCGCCCCAAGTCCAGTACAAGGCCGATGCACTCAAGCCCCGTGCGCGCGACGCCGAGGCGCCGGCCAAGGCGCGTGCCATCCTTGCCAGCCTGGGCGGCGCGGCCAATGTGCGCCAAGCCGAGGCGGCGGCCGAGACCCGGCTGCGGGTCACCTTGACCGATACCGCCGGGCTCGATGAAACAGCCCTCAAGGCGGCCGGGGTACAGGGCATCCTGCGCCTGCCCGGCAATGTGCTGCATCTCCTGGTCGGGCTCAACGCCGATCAGTATGCGGCGGAGATGAAGGCGGCGATGGCGGGGTGAGGAGGCGCACCCGTCGGTGACTCTGGAGCGGGACGGGGCATCTTGAGCGAGCGGGACGGGGCATTCGCCCCGTCCCGAACGTTTATTCCTTCAGTAACCCATAGAGCAAACCGGCAGGACCGCGGAAAACGTTCCGACGCATCCGCGCCAACCAGACTGAACAGGTGCCTCTCATGCAGAGTATTGATCCTCAGGAGTTTTTGAAATGGGCCTTTTCCGACTTCATGTCGAATGCCCTTCGCGGCGTGCTTGCTGAATACATCGTTGCCAAAGCACTTGGCAGCGATCCCGAACCTCGCATTCAGTGGGATGCCTATGATCTGACAACACCGGACGGCTTGACAACAATCGAGGTTAAATCGTCGGGGTATCTGCAATCATGGGATCAAGAGCAGGATAGCGTTTTACGCTTTGATATTGCTCGCAAGCAGGTATGGGATGAGGAGAAAGGCAAGAGGTCGGGAAAGGCAGTTCGCTTTGCCGACATCTATGTCTTTTGCATTTTTTCTGCGACGGATAGAACGTCTGCCGACCCATTAGATCTTAAGCAATGGTTCTTTCTTGCCTGTCGCACTGCTTTCTTGAACGAGAACTTCAAAGATCAGAAATCAATAGGGCTGTCACCGCTTGAGCAGCACGGCCTGAAACACTTGACCTTTGAAGATCTTGCAGAGGAAATTGCAGACCTTGCGAAACCTCCCAAAAAGGGCCTGCGGTCCAAGAAATCACGATAAGTCATCTGACTCCCGGGCTAAAGAGCCGCAGAACCTCTGATCCGCCAGGGTCATGTTGGCACTCGCGCAGTTGGAGCGGCCAAGATTGCATTCCTACGCAGAACGTGCAAACGAAGAGATAGCACCATGCAAAGTTCCACCAATCTCCTATTGCGTCAGGTCATGTCACTTCCACCAAATGAACGCGCAGCCTTGGTCGAAGGCATCATTGAGAGCCTCGATCGGCCGGACCCTTCTCTGGACGCCCTGTGGCTCAAGGAGGCGGAAGATCGCCTGGCCGCCTACGACGCGGGAGCACTGGAGGCGATTGACGCCGATCAGGTCTTTGCCGAACTCGGCAGGAACACTTGAAGACGCGGTTCCTGGCGCCGGCCCGTCGCGAACTGGCTGACGCGGTCAGGTACTACAATGCCGAGCGAGCGGGATTAGGCAACGAGTTCCGGGATAAGGCATGGGAGGCAGTGGAGCGAATCAAGGCGTTCCCGATGGCCTGGCAAGTCCTGGACCAGGCAATTCGGCGTTGTCAGTTGCAGCGCTTTCTGTACGGCCTTATCTACGCGGTGAAGCGGACGGAAATTGTGATCATCGCGGTTGCGCATCTGCATCGCGAACCGCAGTATTGGAGATCAAGAGTCGGCTAATATTGACATGAGCCACCACGAGATCAATATCCTGAGTGCGGACCCGGACGGCGACTACCGCCTGCGACTCAGATTCGACGACGGCGTGGTCCAATCCGTCGATTTTCTGCCGTTCTTGTCTCGCTCTCACCATCCGGACATTCGTCGATTCCTCGATCCGGGGCGCTTCGCATCCTTTCACCTGGAGTTCGGAGAGTTGGTCTGGGGTGACTTCGATCTGTGCTTTCCGATTATGGACCTGTACCATAACCGCATATTACTCGAAGTCCCGGACAAGGAGGCAGCGTAGGTCGGGTTTGGCGCGCGTGGCACGGCGCCTAAAACAAGTAACGCGGCTTCACGCGCGCCTAACCCGACGGCCAGCGCCGGAGTCGGGTTACGCTTCGCTAACCCGACCTACGCCGAACACGCTCGCGGTCGCGGAGCGCGGGAACGAAAAACCTGAAGAGAAACGTATGAGAATTCTGCACACCATGCTGCGCGTCGGCGACCTGGACCGGGCCATCGACTTCTATACCAAGGTCCTGGGGATGCGCCTGCTGCGTCGGCAGGACTACCCGGAGGGTCGCTTTACCCTGGCCTTCGTGGGCTACGGAGCCGAGTCCGAGCAGTCGGCCCTCGAGTTGACGTACAATTGGGATACCAGTGCCTATGACCTGGGTACGGGCTACGGCCATATCGCACTCGAGGTGGATGACGTCTATCAGGCGTGCGCCCGGATCCGGGGGCTTGGCGGGCGGATCCTGCGTGAGGCCGGGCCGATGAACGCGGGAACCACCATCATCGCCTTCGTGGCGGACCCGGATGGCTATCCCATCGAGTTGATCGGGCGCGGGGCCTGAGCATCCACGCGCCCTGGGAGCGCCGTATCCCCGGGGGCGCCGCACCCCAGTGCGGCCGTTCTCGCAAACGACCGCAGCCCTGCGTGTTGCGGATAGGCCTCCCCGCACCAGCGTGCGGCGCTCCCAGTGTGCGCAACCTGGGAACAAGCGATAAATCTGGAACGTGCATTTTTTTCACGCAAAGACGCAAAGACGCAAAGTTTTTCAATCCGATATCTCTGTCGCACGGCGCAACTGCCGGGTGACGGGATCATCGCTTGCTTATTTCTATTCTTCTTTGCGTTCTTGGCGTCTTTGCGTGAGTAATTGCCGCTTTTAGGATAAACCTTAAGGTGATTGGAATTGAAATCTGATTTGAACGAGCATCCGACAACGGATCGTTATTTGAGCTTCGTCGGCCTGGACTGCGACGCCAAGGCCCAGGAATTGGTGGGTGCCCTGCGCGAGGTGATGGGCAAGGAGGGCCGTCAGGACCCCTTCTGGGACTATTTCGAGGCCAAGTTGAACGGCACCAAAGGCCCGGCCCACGATGAGCTCTATCACCTGCACTGCCACCTGAACGACCTGCGCGACCTGCTCGATCGCTGGGATGAGCCGGACCTGGCGGCGCTGCTGGAAACCCTGGAAGTCGAATGCTGTTAGGCCCGGTCCCAATGCCCATAGAACCCACGATCTCCGGCGTTTCTCATCTCATCCAGGTCTCAGTCGCACCGGTGTTCCTGCTCGCCGGAATCGGGTCCGTGCTCGGGGTCATGGCCAATCGGTTGTCACGCATCGTCGACCGCGCCCGGGTGGTCGAGGGTATTCTGGCGAACGAGCCCGACAGCGCCGAGCCCATCCGCGAGGAGATGCTGACGCTGGAACGGCGCGCCCGCATCATCAGCCTCTCCATCGGGCTGTGCACCCTAACCGCGCTCCTGGTGTGCGCAGTGATCGCGGTAATGTTTCTCAGCGCCTTTTTCTCGTTCAATACCTCATTGGCGGTCGCGGCCCTGTTTATCGCGGCAATGCTGTTCTTCATCGCGGCGCTGACCATGCTTCTGCGCGAGATCCTGCTGGCCACCGCGACGCTACGCTTCGGCCCCCGCCCCCCCTGAGGCCGGGCGGCGCAGTCATCGCAGCACTGCTTGCGCGCGAATCAAGTCTTCGAGTTTATCCCCGGCCCGCACGGGATCGCGGCGGGTAGCTGATCTCCACCCGGAGCGGCCAGTCGCAATGGGTGCGAAGCAGCGCCGTCACCTCGGCGGCATTGAGGGTCCGGCCGCACACCAGCCGCACCTCCACCCGATCGGGCGCAAACGGCGCCCGTTGCGCCTGCGGCACGCTGGGATTCAAGGCCACTGCGGCGCGCAGCGGAGCATGGGCCGCCCGCAGCCCGTGGTAACGGTGGCGATGACGAAGCGGCGGCGGGATCAGGGTGGCGAGCCGGTCGAGCAGTCCCGGCCTTTGCCGGAGAAGGCGACCAGAAAGTCCTGACGGCCCGTGATCATCGTTCCGGTCGCTCCGGGCCGGAGTCCAAGGCTTCAGCCTTGGATCTACAGGACCAAGGCTGAAGCCTTGGACTCCAGAAGGTGGCCGCTGGCCGGAACGATGATCAAGGCCGTTCGACCCGCGGGGCGGGGGCCTGTCCGGTACCGCGCCGGGCCGCGGCCGTCGCGCCGCTGACGCCCCATGGCGCGCGGGTGTCGATGGCTGCGAAAACCTGCGGATAGCTGGCGGATAGCGCGGGCAGTCGCCAACGAGGGTGGTGAAGACCGGTCGGGTCGCTGGGGGACGTAGGGGGTTGGGAGTC
>Ga0247837_1000914_pt1 | contig 63731 bp, 58 predicted proteins | sample LaCtaG_2_FD_187115 | JGI IMG/M metagenome (GOLD analysis project Ga0247837, IMG submission 187115) | Freshwater microbial communities from meromictic Lake La Cruz, Castile-La Mancha, Spain - LaCruzMarch2015_14.5m | ecosystem: Environmental > Aquatic > Freshwater > Lake | place: Spain: Castile-La... | reverse complement strand
AAAATGTTTTGGGTCCAGGAAGATATGCTAGACCAAGTTTTAGATTAAGAGAAGGTCTTAAACCTAATATAAAGTATTCAAAAGTTTATTTTAAAGGAAATAAAATAATTGGAAGTATAAGATATTTCAATTGCAGAATAAATAATCAGAGCGGTTTAATGCTGGGACCATTAATAGTTGATCAGAGTTTTAAGGGTAAAGGAATTGGTCGAGAATTAATGAACCAAAGTATGAGCAGTATTAATTCGAACAGCATTAATTTTATTATTTTAATTGGAGAATTAAATTATTACAGCCAATTTAATTTTGAAGTAAACGCTAATATATATTTTGCAATAAACGTAAGACAAGAAAAAATTTTATTTAAGAAATTATTAGATAAAAACAATACGTTTTCTGGCAAAATAGAATTATACTAATATTCTAAATGAAGAGCACATTTTTATTTTCAAAAGAAAATAAAAAATTAATTTCAGTTTTAAACCCATCCAATCAAAAAATTCAAACACAATTCGTTGGCGGTTGCGTAAGAAAAGCTATTGAAGGAGAAACTACAGGAGATATTGATCTAGCTACTAATTATAAGCCAGAGGTAGTTAGGAGAATATTACTTAAAAATAATTATAAAGTTTTAGATTCAGCCATTAAATATGGATCCATTACAGCTATATCTAAAAATTATAAATATGAAATTACATCATTGAGAAAAGATATAAATCCTGATGGAAGACATACGCAAATTAAATTTACTAATAATTGGTTAGAGGATTCTTTAAGAAGAGATTTTACAATTAATGCAATTTATTGCGATAAATTCGGTAAAATTTTTGATCCTGTAAATGGAATTAAAGATTTAAAGAATAAAAAAATTAAATTTATTGGTAGCCCAGATTTAAGAATTAAAGAAGACTATCTAAGAATTATAAGATTTATAAGATTTTCGCTAGCGTACAACCATAACATTAAAGATCAAAATATTATAAAAATTATTAATAAAAATATTAAGTTTTTAAAATTAATCTCACAAGAAAGATTATTCTTAGAGTTAAAAAAAATTTTAGAGATTAAAAATTTTTTTAATATCACTAAGCATATTTATTCTAAAAAAATTATTAACAAAGTATATAAATTAAGATTTTTTGATAGATTAAATAGAGTTGAGATTTTAAATAAAAAATTAAGATTAAACCTTGGTTATTTACAATTACTTTCAATACTATTAATTGGAAATGATAAAAAAATTATACATTTTTTAAGGGAATTTCGGCTATCAAAGAAGGAAAAAAAATATCTAAATTTCATTTATAAAGAGTTTAAGTTATTAAATAAAAATCCCTATAATTATCAGACTATCAAGAGACATATATATTTTTACAAAAAAGATTTAACTTTAGATTTTTTAAATTTTATTTTTTGTTTAAAAAAGGAAATTAATATTAATACTTTAAAGAAGTATAGGCTATTCATTCAAAGGTTAAAAGTTCCAAGATTTCCTATTTCTGGGAATTTTCTAATTAAAAAAGGATTTAAACAAGGAATAAAACTTGGAAGAAAATTAGATTCTCTAAGAAGTAGTTGGATTAAAAATAACTTTAAATTAAATTTAAATAATATTTAATTCGATATTAAATATATTTAACTTCTATAATTTCATAGTTTTTTTCTCCTGCGGGCGTTTTGACAGAGATAAAGTCGCCAGCATGTTTTGAAACTAGTTCTAATGCAATAGGAGATTTATAAAATAATAAACCTTCTTTTGCATCCGCTTCATCTTTGCCAACAATTTTATATTTTTTTTTTTCATTGTTTTCCATATCCAATAAAAAAATTGTTGCTCCAAAAATTACTTTGTTATCATTCTTAATTGTTGTAACATCGACAATATTAGCAGTTGCTATTGTCGTTTCGATTTCTTGAATTCTTCTTTCATTATGACCCTGTTCTTCTTTTGCGGCATGGTATTCAGCATTTTCTTTAAGATCACCATGAGCCCTTGCTTCCGAAATAGCACTGACAATTTTTGGTCTGATTACAGAAATTCTTTCTTGTAATTCAAGTTTTATTTTTTCTAGCCCTTGAGGAGTAATTGGTTCTTTTTCCATTCAGAGTTTTACCATTTTGCAAGTGGTGGAAGCGACATAAAAATAGCATCAATGTTGCCATTAGTATTTAAACCAAATTTTGTACCTCGATCATATAACAAATTAAATTCTACATATCTTCCTCTTTTAATTAATTGTTTTTCTTTATCTTTTTCATTCCATTTTAGAAACATTTTTTCTTGTATTATTCTAGAAGATATTTTTAAAAAAGTTATTCCAACATCTTTTGTATAATTAAAATCTTTATTCCAATTATTAGAATTTAGGTAATCATAAAATATTCCACCATCCCCCCTAGGTTCATTCCTATGGGGAAGATAAAAATATTTATCACAATTTTTTTTATGTTGAGAATAATAATTTTTATTATGAAGATTGCACATTTTTTCAATTTCTTGGTGAAAATATTTTTTTTGTTTTAAGTTTTTTATTGATGGCGTCATATCCATTCCACCACCGAACCAAGATCTTGAAGTAACTATAAATCTTGTATTAAAATGAAATGCAGGAACTTTTGGATTTTTCATGTGGGCTACAATAGATATTCCTGATGCCCAAAAATTAGGATTATTCAAAGCACCAGGAATTTTTTTTCTAAATTGTTTATGAAATTTTCCTGAGATTGTTGAAATATTAACACCTACTTTTTCAAAAACAGACCCATTTTCAATTAATGCAAATGTACCACCACCTTTTGAATTTCCTCCAGCTTTCCAATTATTTTTCTTAAATAATTTTTTTTTGCTAGATTTTATATATTCAATTTTTTCAAATTCTGCGCAAATAGAATTTCTAAGACTTTTAAACCAATTTTCAGCTGCAATTTTTTTTTCTTCAAAATTTAAATTCATTATTAAATATTAGAGTAATTATTCTGCCTCAGTGCCTCAGATAATACAATAGAAACAGAAGTAACAACATTCAAAGATCTAGTATTTTTAGAGATAGGAATTTTTAATCTTTCATCAACAATTTTATGTATTGAGTCTGGTACTCCAGCGCTTTCTCTTCCAAATAATATTGTATCACTTTTTTTAAAATTAAAATTGTAATAACTTTTTTTTGCCTTAGTTGTTAACAAGATTATTCTTTTATTTTTTTTAGTTTTAATAAAATCTTCAAATGATAAATGTCTTATAATCTTGCAATTTTTATAATAGTCCATGTAGATGCTTTTGAGTTTTTTTTCATCAAATTGAAACCCACAAGGTTCAATAATTTCTAAAGTTATATTTAAACATGCGCATAATCTTATGGTTGCTGCTGTATTTTGAGGAATATCTGGTTGAAATAATGCAACATTATACATAGATGAAATTTATTATTTATGCGTCATTGTGGCTATAGAAAACAAAATAGTTTAGAAATATTTAAATCAAATACTTATGCCTGAAAATAACAATAATTCAGATAAAACAAATAGAAGAGATTTTTTGACCGTTGCAACAACTGCTGTTGGAGCAGTCGGAGTAGGAGCAGTGGTTTGGCCAATTGTAAATCAAATGAATCCAGATGCATCAGTAAAAGCCCTAGCTTCTATTGAAGTAGATTTATCTAAAATCAAAGAAGGGCAAGAAATAACTGTTTTGTGGAGAGGAAAACCAGTTTTTGTCAAAAGAAGAACCAAAGAAGAAATTTCAAATGCTGAAAAGGTCGACCTAAAAGAACTTAAAGATCCTCAGCCAGATAATAAAAGAGTAAAAAAATCTGAATGGTTAGTTCTCGTTGGGGTATGTACACATTTAGGATGTGTTCCTATAAGTGGGAAAGGGGAATATGCGGGCGGATGGTTCTGTCCTTGCCATGGCTCTCACTACGATAGTTCAGGTAGAATTAGAAAAGGACCTGCGCCAACAAACTTAGAAGTTCCAATTTATGAGTTTGTTGGAGATAATAAGATTAAATTAGGATAATTAAAAGTAATGAGTGATAAAAATTTAGAAAATACAAATACCGAATATAAACCTGTTCATACAAATAAAGTAGGCGGATCCCCATTCAAAGGAGTTACCGGCTGGATAGATAATCGTCTTCCAATTTTTAGAATGTTTAAATATGAATATTTAGATTTTCAGGTTCCTAAAAATTTAAGCTATCTTTGGAGTTTAGGTGGAATACTTATGATCTGCTTAATTTTTTTAATAGTTACAGGTCTGGTTTTGGGTATGCACTATAAGCCGTCTTCATCAGAGGCATTCGAGTCCGTAGAAAAAATAATGAGAGATGTAAACTTTGGTTGGTTAATTAGATATATGCATATGAATTTTGCCTCCTTTTTTTTTATAGCAGTTTATATACATATTTTTAGAGGATTGTATTACGGTTCATATAAAGAACCCAGACAGCTGATGTGGTTAATTGGGATTGTAATATTTTTTTTAATGATGGCTACAGCTTTCCTTGGCTATACATTGCCATGGGGTCAGATGAGTTATTGGGGGGCAACAGTTATAACAAATTTATTTTCAGCAGTGCCTTTCGTAGGAGAGTCAATAGTGACTTGGTTGTGGGGTGACTATGCCGTGGGAGATGCTACGTTAAATCGTTTTTATGTTCTTCACTGGCTAATTGCTTTTGGAATATTAGGAATTGTTATTTTTCACGTTATTGCTTTACATATAGTTGGCTCAAATAATCCCTCTGGCATAGAGCCAAAAGATACAAGGGACACAGTAAGTTTTGCTCCTTTTACAACTAGCAAAGATTTATTTGCAATGTTAATTTTTCTGTTCGCATTCGTGATTATAACAATGTACGCCCCAAATTATCTTGGTCATCCTGATAATTATATTCCAGCAGATCCCTTAGTAACACCAGCGCATATTGTTCCAGAATGGTATTTTTTACCCTTTTACGCAATTTTAAGAAGTATTCCAGATAAATTGATGGGGGTTATTGCCATGGTAAGTAGTATTGCAATATTAGGTTTGTTGCCTTGGTTGGACCTTTCAAAAATTAGATCTTCAGTTTTTAGGCCAATATGGAAACAATTTGTTTTTTTATTTGTTCTAGATTTTTTTATATTAATGTACGTCGGGGGAATGCCTGCTGAAGGAATATATCTTTTAATTGGAAGAGTTGGGACTGCATATTGGTTTTTATTTTTTTTGATTATAGCGCCTTTAGTTTCTTTAGTCGAAAAACCCTTGCCTATGCCAAACAGTATTCATGAGTTTGAACAATGGAAGAAATTAGGAAAAATAAAAACCTTTAAGCTTTTTTAATGTTTTTGAGGAAGTTAATTTTATCTATTTTTTTATTAAGCTTTTTTACTAACGATTCATTCTCCGCCGAAAAGCAAGAAAAACTTTTAACTCAAGCTTGGTCTTTTAATGGTTTTTTTGGAAAATTTGATAGAGCTTCACTTCAAAGAGGTTATCAGGTTTATGCAGAGGTTTGTGCATCTTGCCATTCAATGAATCTTTTAAGCTATCGAAATTTATCTGAAGTTGGAGGTCCTGGTTTTTCGGAAGAAGAAGTAAAAGCCATAGCATCGAAAGTTGAAGTTTTAGACGGGCCTAACGATAGTGGAGAAATGTTTAAAAGACCTGGAAAACCATCTGATAAATTTGCAAGTCCTTTTACTAATGAAAAAGCTGCAAGAGCTGCAAACGGTGGCGCATATCCTCCCGATATGTCAGTTTTAGTGAAGGCTAGAGCAGGTGGTGCAGATTATATTTATTCTGTTTTAATGGGTTATGAAGACAAGCCTCCTAAAAATATAAAACTCGAGGATGGGGTTTATTATAATAAATATATGTCAGGTAATAAAATTAAAATGGCAAAGCCTTTAAATAAAGACTCTGTAAATTATTCAGACGGAACGTTAGCAACTGAAGAGCAACTTGCAAAAGATGTGACGACCTTTTTAACCTGGGCATCGGAACCTCATTTAGAAGCTAGAAAAAGACTTGGCTTTAAGACTGTGATTTATTTATTAATTCTTACTGTTTTAGTTTATCTTCTTAAGAAAAAGATTTGGTCACGTATTGAACCTAAAGTGTAAAACATCTCCATCAGCAACCTCATAATCTTTACCTTCAATTTTTAATTTTCCATTATCACGAGCACCAACTTCTCCGGTGTATTGTATATAGTCTACATAGGATATAACCTCAGCTTTAATAAATCCTTTTTTAAAATCAGAGTGAATAACTTCAGCGGCATCAGGAGCTTTACAGTTCTTTTCAATTGTCCATGCATGTGTTTCTTTAGGACCCACTGTAAAATAAGTAGTCAAATTTAAAATTTTATATCCAGCTTTTATTATTTGATCTAATCCAGACTCTTTTATTCCAATTTCTTTCATAAATTCACTTGCCTCAAAATCTTTAAGCTCGGTAATTTGTTGTTCTATTTCAGCGGAAACAATAACCACTGTATCATTATCAAATTTTTCTTTAATTTTTTGAGAGTAAGCATTTCCTAACCGCACACTATCCTCATCTACATTGCAGACCAAGATTCTAGGTTTCGTTGATAAAATGCCTAAATTTTTAATCAACTTTTTATCAAATTTTTTTTCCAATTTTTCGGGACGAATTCCTTTTTTTAAAGATTCGTAAATATTTTCTAAAATTTCAAAAGTATCTTTATTTATTTCATTATTTTTATTTTTTTTTTGAGACAATCTTTTTTCTACAGACTCTAAATCTGAAATCATCATTTCAGTTTCCACTATTTCTAAATCTCTTATAGGATCAACTGTTTTATTAACATTTTGTATTTCACTTGAGTCAAAACATCTCAGCATGTGTATTACGGCATCAACTTCTCTAATATTCGCAAGAAATTTATTTCCTAAACCTTCACCTTTAGAAGCACCAGCCACAAGTCCAGCAATATCTACAAATGTAATATATGTTGGAATAATTTTTTCTGATTTTGCAATATTTGAAAGTTTTTCCAATCTTTCATCAGGAACCGTAACAACACCAATATTTGGTTCGATTGTACAAAAGGGAAAGTTAGCTGCTTGAGCGTTTTTAGATTTTGTTAGAGCGTTAAATAACGTTGATTTACCAACATTAGGCAAGCCTACAATTCCACATTTAAAACTCATATAGACTTATTGATTACTTTTAGAAGTAAAATCGTCTAATTTTTTTTCTATAAGAAGATTTATATTTTTAAATATTTTCTTGATAACTTGATCTATTATTATTTTTTCTTCTTCTGTGAAATCATTAAGCACGTGTTTATCTACTAATTCTTTATCACCAGGGTGACCTATACCAATCCTAATACGATTGTAATCTGTACCTATAGAGTCATCTATAGACTTAATGCCATTATGTCCGCCGCTAGATCCTCCATTTTTAGTTTTTATTTTTCCAATTTCTATATCCATGTCATCATGAAATACAAAAATATTATTAGTCTTAATTCTGTGGTAATCAGTTATTTCTCTAATACACATTCCAGAATTATTCATAAAAGTTAATGGCTTTACTACTATAACTTTATTATCTTGTACTTGCCCATTAGTTAGAAGGCCTTTAAATTTTGGTTTTTGTTTTGAAAGTCCAAAATTTTTGTTTAAAGCATCAATAAGTTTAAACCCTACGTTATGTCTGTTATTTGCATGTTTTGGATCTGGATTTCCTAACCCCGCAAATAATAACATTTAGATGTTATTTCTTTTTATCTGCAGGTGCAGCAGCGGCAGCAGGTTTTTTCGCAGCCTCAGGAGATTTTGCTGCTTCTCCCGGTTTAGCTTTTCCATCAGCAGGTTTAGCATCACCCGCAGCAACAGCTGCGCCTTCAGTTGTAGTACCAGCATCGCCAGCAGCAGCATCGCCCGCAGCAGCAGCAGCCGGTTCAGGCTCTTTAACAACTGTAGGAGCGGCAATGGTTGCTATAGTGAAGTCTCTGTCGCTTATTACAGGTTTTGCTCCATCGGGTAATTTTACAGAAGATATGTGAATACTTTCATTCATTTCTTTATTAGCTAAATCAACTACGATTTCAGCAGGAATATTTTCAGCAGCACATCTTAATTCTATTTTTCTTCTTACAATGTTTAAAACCCCACCCATTTTTAATCCTGGACAATTTTCATTGTTTATAAATTTTACAGGAATATTAACAGTTACTTTTGTTCCAGGCTTAATTTTTTGAAAATCTATGTGTATTGGTTCATTATTCAAGGGATGAAAATTAATATCTTTGGTTAAAACTTTATGTTTTGACCCACTTATACTCATTTCAATAACAGAGCTCATGAAATTAGAAGATTCTAACATTTTTTTAATTAATATTTTTTTTACTGATAAAGGTAGGTTTTTTTCTTTATCACCATACAAAATGCCCGGAAGATAGCCTTCCAATCTTAATTTTTTAAGATCACCTTTAGTGTTAATTTTTCTTTCTGATGCTTCGAGCTTTAAGTTTTCCATATAATCAAGAGGGCTTGTTTTATATTAACTTATAAAAAAAAACAAGTTATTGTTATTTATTTGAATAAGCTAGAAACCGAAGTTGATTGAGATATTCGCTTGATAGCTTCAGCAATTAGTGGGGCAATACTTACTACCTCTATTTTCGAAACTCCTTTAATTTTTTTTGTATTATCAATTGTGTCAGTGATAACAATTTTTTTCATTTTAGATTTTTTAATTTTATCAATACACGAACCTGTAAGAACACCATGAACAACATAACAATAGACTTCTTTCGCTCCCTTTTCTATTAAAGCATCAGCGGCGTTACATATTGTTCCTCCACTATCAATTAAATCATCAATTATAATACAAGATTTATTTTTGATCTCTCCAATAACATTCATAACTTCAGATTGTCCTGGACGCTCTCTTCTTTTATCAATAATCGCTAAACCTGCATTCAATCGTTTTCCAATAGCCCTTGCTCTTTCTACCCCACCAACATCAGGTGCCACACAAACGATATTTTTAGTTCCAATATTTTTTAATATATGTTTTAAAAGAACTGGTGCTGCGTATAAATTATCAACTGGAATATCAAAAAACCCTTGAATCTGATTTGCATGAAGGTCCATCGTTAGAACCCTGTTCGCTCCAGCATTGGTAATTAAGTTTGCAACTAATTTTGCGCTTATGGGAGATCTAGGAACAACTTTTCTATCTTGTCTTGCATAACCAAAATAAGGAATGACCGCTGTTACATTTTTTGCAGAAGATCTTCTTAATGAATCGATACATATTAGTAACTCCATAATATTATCGTTAGCAGGGTAAGAAGTTGACTGGATTAAGTATACGTCGTTACCTCTCATATTTTCTTTTATTTCAACATAGACTTCCGAGTCTGCAAATCTTTTAATCTCTCTTTGCGTTGGTTTTGTTTTTAAATATTTACAGATTTGATCACTTAGGGAAATACTGCTCGTTCCAGATACAATCTTCATGAGATCTTTTTATATAATTTTATAATTGTTTAATCAATTAATATCTACAAATTACCGAGATACATCGTCCGTAATCTAATTCATTATTATGTAAAGATCTTCGATAGCTAAAAAAGTTTTTATAATCACTATAAGTATCCTTATTGATATGTTCAATATTAATTTTTGGAATTCCTAATTTCAAAAACTTATCATGTACAAATAATCTCAGATTGAAATAAATCTTCATATTTTTATTTGTAAAATATTTTTTATAATTTTGATTTCTTAATTTAATTTTATTAATAAAATCTTTTTGTACCTCGTAATTTTTTTTGGCTATACAAGGCCCAATTGCAACGATTAGATTTGATATTTTTGATTTTTTTTCTTTAAATTTTTTAATTAAGTTTTCAATAATTCCAGAATTTGCCCCCTTCCATCCAGAGTGTATAGCCGCAATTATTTTATTTTCTTTATCTGCAACTAAAATTGGCACACAATCTGCAGTCAAAATTCCAAGTGAAAATTTTGGAATTGAGGTAATAATTCCATCAGCCTTGTATCTCTTTTTTATTAAAAAATTGTCAAAATTAATTATTTTATTACTATGATGTTGTTTTAGCAAAATTAGGTTGCCAAATTTAGAATTAGTCTTTTTTGCAACGATGTTAATATTTTTTATAACTATTTTTTTTTTATCATTAGACCCCAATCCACAGTTTAAACTTTTATAAATTCCTTTTGATTTTCCGTTTTTTCTTGAGAAAAAAAAACTCTTTATACCATTTATTTTGTTTATTTTTTTTGAATAAAAAATCATTAGATAAAACCAAGATTAAATTTGCAATTTTTATTGCAAAAAGCTAACGCTTTAAAAGTGTTGCCCATTTCTTTTGGATTTATAAGTTTATTTATACTTAGGATTAAATTTTTACTATCAATAACATTTTGCTTTTTTACTATTTGTGATGCTCTCTCCATAATTCCAAGCTTTTGTAAAAAGAAATTTTGCGATACTGCTCCAATAAATCTAACATTATTTTTTTTAAAAATATTTTTTAGTATATTAAAATTAATATCAAAAGTAATATCGCAATCAGTATATTCTTTTAGTAAATCGACAATCTTATGTTTTTTTATTGCCCGCAAAGTATTTTTTCCAACAATATCAGAATAACCATAATCAAAAGTTAGAAAGATTCCATTATTTTTTTTTATAATTTTAGAAATCGAATTAAGATAATTTTCAATTTTAACTGGATACTCAATGATTTTACTTTTATTAATATTAAAAAATTTAGAATATTTTTTTAGAATGTTGTTATTAATCTTATTTTTATAATAAATAATTTTTTTTATATTTTTTTTAAATGAAATACATTGTTCATGCCAGTTATTATTAATTTTAAAAAATTGTTTTATTGGAAAAGCATCAAAAAATTCATTTGCTATAATTATTGTTGGATATTGCTTAATTTTATTAATATTTTTTATCCAGACTATATTTTTAAAATTATTTAAATTCTCTTTCTGAACTTTAATTAATGACTCACTTTTTTCATGTAAATAAATATTAAAATTAGCATCAAAAGTTTTAATTTTTTTTAATGAATTAATTATTTGATTAATCATTAACCCGTTGCCAGGTCCTAATTCCAAAATATTAATTTTTTTTGGTTTTTTTAAATAAATCCAATAAGATACAATCCATATCGATATCATTTCTGAAAAAATACTTGAGATAAAAGGAGATGTTATAAAATCTCCGTCACGACTAAATATCTTTTTATTTTGGTAGTAGCCTAATTGCTTGTTATATAAAGCAATATCTATGAATTTATCGAGAGGAATAATTTTTTTTTTATAAATTAGTTTTTCTAAAAGATTCATTTTTAATTATTTTAAATGCAATTATTCCACAAATTAGAAAGCCAAAACTTATAACCATTCCTAAAGATAGGTTAAAAATAATATATCCAATGTGTTTATCTGGCTCTCTGAATAATTCTGAAATAATTCTAAATATTGAATAAAAAATTAGAAAATAACAAGATAACTCTCCATTAAATAATTTTTTTTTAGATTTTAAAATAATATTAAGTAAAAAAAATAGCATTATACCTTCAAGGGCAGCCTCATAGAGTTGTGAAGGATGTCTGGGTTCCATATCAATTTTGGGAAAAATAACGCCATAATCTGCAAAGGTTTTTTTTCCATATAACTCTCCATTTATAAAATTAGCAATTCTTCCAAGAAATATACCAATTGGTGCCGCACAGACGATTATGTCGGTTAAAACAAATATTTTTATGTTATTTTTTTTTGCAAAAATTATTGAGGCAATTAAAACGCCTATAGCTCCACCGTGAAAAGACATTCCACCCTGCCATAAAAATAATATTTCTAGAGGTTTCTGGTAGTAATAGTAGAAATTGTAAAATAAAATATAACCCAATCTTCCTCCCAAAATAATTCCTAAAATTAAATAAATTAAAAAATTATCTAGATTTTGAGTATTAATATTTTCTTTACCCCAGAATTTTTTAATTACATATTTTGCATAGTAAAAGCCTAAAAATATGCCAAAAATATAGGCTAAAGAGTACCAGCGTATTTCTAGTAAACCAAAATTAATTATGACGGGACTTAGATTGTGAATATACATTTAAATAATCTCAAAATTATTTATAACTATATTACCAGGAAGAATATATGATTAATTATAAAAAAATTATTAATAATTTAACAAATTTATTTCAAATAAGTCTTTTAACTACAAAAGATATCAAGCAAGAAATAAGAAATCTTATTCAGTTTAAAAAAGAAAAAAATATTAATCAATTAAATAATTCACTTAGCAGCGATTTAGAAGAGATAAAAAATAAAATTAATAAGCTAAAACTAGAAATACAAAAATTAAAAAAACTAGTTGGGAAAAGATAAAAGAACTCGTAAGCCTTTACCTTTTGGATTATTAAATAATTTCACGGTCCCGCCATGAGAATTAACGATATCTTCCACAATCGAAAGACCCAACCCAAAATTACTGTCCTTAAAAGCTGTTGATTTATCAATTCTATAAAATGGCCGAAATACTTTATCTTTGTGTTCGTCTTCAATTCCCGGACCGTCGTCATCAATAGTAATTAGAGTAGTATTTTTGATTTTTTTACAAGTAATTAAAATATTTTCAGCATATTTTTGAGAGTTATTTATAATATTAGCAATACATCTTCTTATAAGGTTTTTTCTTCCAGAAAATATTAAGTTTTTAGGACTATTTATTTTGATATTTTTTTTAAAACTCTTATCAATTAAATTTTGAATTACTTGAAAAATATTAAATTTTTCCAAAGGTTGTGAATATTGATTACTTGCAAAATCGAGATATTCATTAATCATTTTTTCCATTTCATTGATTTCTTCCTTTAAAGAATTTAATTTTTGATTTTTATTTAAAAGTTCAATTTGTAATTTTAGTCGTGTGAGAGGCGTTTTTAAATCATGGCTAATACCTGATAACATTGCTGTCCTTTGACTAATGTGTTTTAAAATTCTTCTTTTCATTTTTTCAAATTCATAAGAGGCTTGTCTAATTTCAAGAGCACCAGAAATTTTAAAATCAATATCAAATTGTCCCTTACCAAATTTTTCTGCAGCTCGAGATAGGTGAACAATAGGTCTTATTTGATTACGCAAAAATATTATTGAAATAATTAGAAATATAAATGAAGGAATAGTAATCCAAAGCGCAAATATTCTTCCTGATGTCGACCTTATTTTTGATTTAGCTATTAAAAATTCAATAATTTCATTCTTATTTAGCATTACTAATACTTGAATGTTTGAGCTATCAAATCTTACGTTATGCCAATATGGATTTTTTATTTTATCCGAAAACTCTTCCGTAACAATTTTATCATATAAGCTGTACCACTTAACTGCATTTGCAGATGGTAGTTGTTGAGTTTCTTTTTTGATTGAAACTATTAGCCCAGTGTTATTTTTAAATGTGTTAATTAATTCATTAACTTTATTTTTTTGCTTGAATTCAGGATAGAGAGCTAAAAATGTGTTAATTTCGTTTGTGGCGCCTCTTACCAATCCTCTATTGGTTTTAAACCAAATACTATCAAAAAAAACAGCGCCAATTACAACTTGAATAAGTATAATTGGGACCACTATAATTAATAAGGATCTAAAAAGTAAAGTTTTGGGAAATATTTTTCTTAACATTTCAGTCTAGCCATAAAACGTATCCTGTTCCTCTAACTGTTTGAAGGTATTTTGGATTTTTAGGGTCAGGTTCAATCTTTTGTCTAAGTCTTGTAACCAATACATCTATACTTCTTTCTTGGGTTAGATTTGTAATTTTTGATATCTCTTCCCTAGAAAATATTTTTCCTGCAGAACTGATCATATTTTCTAAAAGGATCTTTTCACTAGCATTAATTTTAATTATTTTCTTTTCTTTTTGAATCTCCATTTTCTTAATATTTACGTGAGCCTTTCCTATTTTAATTGAAGTTATTACATGCTTATTTTTTTTTATTCTTTTTATTACATTTTTAATTCTTAATAAAAGTTCTTTAGGTTCAAAAGGTTTGGGCAAATAATCCTCTGCTCCCAATTCTAATCCTCTCACTCTATCCTCAGGCTCGCCTTTTGCGGTAAGAAGAATTATAGGAAGATCAATTTTTTCTCTAATTTCTTTCGTAAGTTGCAAACCGTCCTTGCCAGGCATCATTATATCAATAATTGCCAAATCAAATTTGATAATTTTTAACTTCTCCTCCGCATCAGAAGCGTTGATCGCCGTAGATACGAAAAAATTATTATTTTTTAAATATTGTTTTAATAAATCTCTAATTTTTTCATCATCATCAATAATTAAAATGTGTATTTTTGAATTATCCATAAATTATCTTTTTCATTATTGATTTAAAATTTGAAACTTCATCTGAACTTGAATTTTTAAGGGCATTAATTATTCTTTTTTTTTGCTTATTATATATTTCATGACAAAGCTTAATTCCTTTTTCTGTTAGAACTAATTCTCTTTGTCTAGCGTCCTTTGTGCCTTTTTTTTGTGATATAATATCTTTTTTTATAAGATCTTGAAGAACTCTACTTAAACTTTGTTTAGTAATTTTCAATTTTCTTAATATATCAGCAATAGTAATATTTGGACTTCCTTCTATAATGCAAAGCAACCTGTGATGAGCTCTACCAAATGAATTTTTTTTTAATACCTCGCTAGGATCAGAATAAGAGTCTATGTAAGCTTGAAAAATCAGTTCTAAAATTTCTTTTAAACTTTTTTCTCTTAAATATAAAAGATCTTTCATTTTAAAATTTTATTGTATGTCAGTTTTATTGACATATCTACTTTACTTATTTACCAATACAATTTTAATAATTATTTACTCTAATGGACCTAGTCCCTTTTGATAAAAGATCAGGAAAAATTTGGCACAATGGTAAATTAGTTGATTGGAAAGAAGCTAATTTACATATTCTGAGTCATGGACTTCATTATGCTAGCTGCGTGTTTGAAGGCGAAAGAGTCTATAACGGAGAAATTTTTAAGTTAAGGGAACACACAAATAGATTGATTTATTCAGCAGATAGAATGGGTATGAAGATTCCTTATTCAGCTGAACAAATAGATAATGCATGCAAAGAAATTATTTTTGCACAGAGTGTTCAGAATGGTTACGTGAGACCAGTTGTTTGGAGAGGAAGTGAAATGATGGCAATATCTGCTCAGAAAAGTAAGATTCATTTAGCTATAGCAACTTGGGAGTGGGGTTCTTATTTTGATCCGCAAATTAAAATTAAAGGAATTAGATTGGACATTTCTAAATGGAAAAAACCACCACCAGATTGCATACCATGGGATACAAAAGCTTCAGGTCTATATATGATTTCAACTTTATCCAAACATGAGGCAGAAAAAAAAAGTTATCATGATGCTTTAATGATGGATTATCAAGGTAATATTGCAGAAGCCACTGGTGCAAATATTTTTTTTACTAAAACTAATAATAATGAGATTCACACCCCAATAGCAGATTCTTTTTTAGACGGAATTACCAGAAGATCAATTATAGAAATTGCAAAACAACTTCAGATTAAAGTTTTAGAAAGAAAAATAAAACTCGATGAACTTAATACATTTGATGGGTGTTTTTTAACTGGCACTGCAGCCGAAGTGACGCCAGTATCTCAGATTGGAGATATTAAGTTTTCTGTGGTCGATATAATTAAGAAGTTAGATGATAATTATTCAAAACTAGTTAATAAAAATTAACAATAATTAATCAATAAGATCTATTCCCTTTCTTAAGTAAGCATACCCTGTCCAAAGTGTTAATATTGCAGACATCCAAAGTAAATATATTCCTAATTCAATTCCATAATTAAATAAAAATTTATCACCACTGTTACCGGCTAATAAAATAGAAATAGCTACCATTTGTATTACGGTTTTGCCTTTAGATAAGCTCGTTACCGGAATATAAATTTTTGCTTTTGCTAAAAATTCTCTTAACCCTGAAATTAAAATTTCTCTTGTTATTATTATAATTGCCGCAACTACATGAATACCTTTTATAGTTTGACTCATTAATAAAAGCGCAAGGGCTGTTGCAACTAAAACTTTATCTGCAATTGGATCTAGTAATTCGCCAAACTTTGATTGTTGCTTATATAATCTTGCAAACAACCCATCGAGATAATCAGTAAAGGCGGCTATTACAAATACAATGCAAGACAACCAATCACTTAGTTCTCCAGGAAAATAGAAGATAACTACTAATATTGGTGCAATTAGAATTCGACCAATGGTTAAGATGTTAGGAATTTTCATTTTTTTGACATTAAGCTATTTTTATTAAAAAAATTATAAATTTTATTTGCAACAAAATCACTTATTCCACTTATTTTTTTCATATCCTCAATGCTTGCGCTCTCTATTAATTTTACAGATCCAAAGTGATTTAAAAGTAATTTTTTTCTTGTTTTTCCAATCCCCTCAATATTATCAAGTGCAGATTGGCTAAAAGTATTTTTTCTATTAACCCTGTGTGAAAAGATTGCAAATCTGTGAGCTTCATCTCGCAACCTTTGTAGGAAAAATAACAATACGTTATTATGAATTTTTATTTCTCTATTGTTATAATAAAAAGTTTCATCTCCTTGATTTCTTCTTTCACTTTTTGCAATCGCCATCATATTGAGATTGAAATGTCCTAATTCATCTAAAACTTTTCTAGCGGCATTGTAATGACCTTTGCCACCATCAATTATAATTAAATCAGGAGACTCATCTTCATTATTTGATTTAATTTTAGCAAATCTTCTGGAAAGAACCTCTTTTAACATTCCATAATCATCCCCAGGATTAATATTTGTTTTTGTTATGTTAAATTTTCTGTATTTTCTTTTAATAAATCCATTTTTTCCAAATACTACAAAAGACCCAACAGCATTAAGCCCTTGGATATGACTATTATCGTAAACCTCAATCAAGTTCGGATTAAAACCTAAATTAAACTCTTTATTAATTAAGGATAAAAAATGATCATTATTTTCATTCTCTAAAAGTTTTTTATCTAAAGCTAATTGTGCATTTTTAATAGCTAATTTTATTGAAAGTTTTTCAATATTATTTTTTGCAGTTTTTATATTAATTTTTTTATTATATTTTTTTTCTAAAGCTGCTTTTATTAAATCTAAATCCTTAATTTTTTTACTTAAAATAATTTCTGCTGGCGGTATTTTATTTTCATAAAATTGTATTAAAAATGAATAAATAATATCGTCTATATTATCGTCTTTATCGTGTTTAGGAAAAAAAGCTTGATTACCCCAATTTTGTTTCGATCTATAAAAAAATACTTCAATGCACGTAATATTATTTTTTTGAAATTCGACAATTAAATCAGCATTATTAAAATTATTTTTATTTATTTGTTGTGATGATTGAATTTGAGTTAATGCTTTAATTCTATCTCTAATTGTTGCTGCTTTTTCATAGCTAAATTTTTTGCTTTCAATTTCCATCTCTTTAGAAAGTTTTTTTTGTATAAGAGCTGATTTTCCATTTAAAAAATTAATACTGTCTACAACAAGTTTATTGTAATCTTCTTCACTGATTTCGTTTGTACACGGCGCAGAGCATCTTTTAATTTGATGTAAAATACACGGCCTTTTTCTATTGTTAAAAATTGAGTCATCACAAACTCTCAACAAGAATACTTTTTGCAAAGTTTTTATTGCCCATCCAGCTGCTCCAGATGATGCAAAAGGACCAAAAAAAATATCATTTTTATTTTGTTTGCCTCTAAATTTAGTTAATTGTGGAAATTTATGTGATTTTCTTAGCTGAATATAGGGAAAAGATTTATCATCTTTTAATAATATATTATATCGAGGCTGATTTTTTTTTATTAAGTTAGCTTCTAGCAGTAAGGCCTCGGCTTCGTTTTGTGTTGAAATGAATTCTAAATTTTTTGTACTAGAAATCATTCTTTCTGTCCTGATAGGCAAATAAGAAGATGAAATATAACTATTAATTCTATTAGGTAAGTTCTTTGCCTTTCCTACATAAATAATGGTATTTTTGTCATCTAGCATTTTATAAACACCAGGACCATTAGGTAAAAATTGAATTATATTTTTAATGATTTTTCTGCCTTGCTCAAGGTTTTTCATAATCATTTTTTGTTTTAAAAAATTCTATTCCAACAGATTCTGTATTTTTAATGATATTTAGTTTTTCAATTTTTATTTTAATATTAAGAATATTTTGATTTTTAAAAATTTCATAAATAAAGTCATTTGCGAAAGATTCTAGAAAGTTATATTTTTTTTTTAAAAAAAAATTTATTTTGTTAATAATTTCTTCGTAATTAATGACCGAATTAAGTTTCCCATCAATCACTTTTTTTTTTTTACTTAAAATTTCTACATTAAATCTTAACTTTTGAGGTTTTACTTTTTCAAAAGCATGGTAACCTATAATTGCTTTGCAAGTATAGTTTTTGATAAAGATTATTTCTTTAGATTTAATATTTTTTTTATAATCTAAAATTTTTATTATATTTGTCTTATTCATTTATCCCAATAATATCTGGAGTTTTCCAATTCAGACTTTGTCCACTATCTACAGCAATTACTTGACCAGTAATTGTTTCACTATTTGCTAAAAGATAGGCGGTTTTACATATATCTTCAATTTTAACAGACTTGCCTAGCAAAGTATTTTTTGATTGCTTATTAAAATGTTTTTGAGTTTGTCTTTTATTTTTAAAGACAGGACCAGGAGCTATCGCATTCACTCTAATGTTGGGGGCTAATTTCATAGCCGTAGTTTTTGTCAAAGTGTGTAACCCTGTTTTGCTAATAGTATATGAAAAGAAATATGGAGTTAGTTTAAATATTCTTTGATCAAGAATGTTTATAATAGATTTATCTCCAGATAAATTTTTAATTTTAGAAAATTCTTTAATAAGAGTAGCTGGGGCGAAAAGATTAATTTTTAAATGTTCATTCCAACTTTTTTCATTAAAATTTAAAATACTATCATTGTTAAAAATAGAAGCATTGTTAATTATACAATCAATATTGCCCAATTTTTTTTTTACTAAAGTGATTATTTTTTTTATTATTTTTGTGTTTAAAAGATTACCTTGAATATGAATGCATTTTACTCCATAACTTTCAATTTCTTTTTTAAGAACCTCAGCTTGTTTTTTCGATTTATTAAAATGAATAGCAATATTCCATCCCATTTTTGCAAAATATAAACATAGTTCTTTGCCAATTCTTTGTGAGGATCCAGTAATCAAAATATTCTTATTCATTTTACCTTTTCTTTTTTGCAATCATTCCAGCTTTGCCCTGAGTAGATCGTCCAATTAATTCTTTTTTTACATCGTTGTTATAAACTTTTATTTTACTGCTCATATTAATTTCTAATTCTCTTTCTTGAAGTTTTCTAATTTCATCTCTTATTTTTGCTGCTTGCTCAAATTCTAAATTGTCGGCAGCTTTTTTCATTTCTTTTTCTAGCATTTTTAAGTGTTTTTTAAGATTATCGCCTATTGGGATGTCGTTATCAAAAGTAACGTAATCTTTTTCAAAAACACCCTCTAAAATGTCGTTAATTTTTGATTTGATAGACTGAGCAGTTATATTATTTTTTTTATTATATTCTATTTGCTTAGTTCTTCTTCTATTAGTCTCATTGATAGCCTTTTTAATACTTTCCGTTTCTTTATCTGCATATAAAATAACTTTGCCATCAATATTCCTAGCTGCTCTTCCGATTGTTTGTATTAAGGATCTTTCAGATCTTAAGAAACCTTCTTTATCAGCATCTAAAATTGCAACAAGAGCACATTCTGGTATGTCCAGTCCTTCTCTTAAAAGATTAATACCAATCAAAACATCAAATATGCCGAGTCTTAAGTCTCTTATTATTTCTATTCTTTCTAGCGTATCAATATCAGAGTGCATGTAACGAACTTTAATTCCATTTTCATCAAGGTATTCAGTTAAATCCTCAGCCATTTTTTTTGTAAGAGTAGTAACTAATATTCTTTGATTATTTTTAGAAACCGTAATGCACTCATTCAATAAATCATCGACCTGATTTTTTGCAGGACGAATAAAAATTTGAGGATCAATAAGTCCAGTTGGCCTTATAATTTGTTCTGCAAAAACTCCTTTACTTTGTTTTAATTCCCATTCACTTGGAGTTGCAGAAACAAAAATTGTTTGAGGTCTCATCATATCCCATTCTTCAAATTTTAACGGCCTATTATCCATGCATGAAGGAAGTCTAAAACCATAATCAGATAAAGTTTTTTTTCTAGTATAATCTCCTTTGTACATCCCGTTTAATTGGGGAATTGTAACATGGCTTTCATCAACAAATACCAAACAGTTGTCAGGAAGATATTCAAATAATGTTGGAGGGGGCTCGCCGGCATCTCTTCCAGATAAAAATCTAGAATAGTTTTCTATTCCAGCACAACTTCCCGTGGCTTCTATCATTTCAAGATCGTATCTAGTTCTTTCCTCTAGTCTTTGGGCTTCTAAAAGTTTTTTTTCATTTCTAAATTTTTCTAGAGTAACAATTAATTCTTTTTTTATTTCTTTAATTGCTTTTTCTACCGTTGGTCTTGGAGTAATATAGTGGCTATTTCCGTATAATTTTATTAAATTAATTTCTTTATTGTCAGCTCCAGTTAATGGATCAAAAGATTTTATTTGAGTTATTTTATTATCCTCAATTGTAATTCTCCATGCTTCGTCCTCATAATGAGATGGAAAAATTTCTATATTTTCACCTCTGACTCTAAAAGTTCCTCTATAAAAATTTTGGTCATTTCTTTTATATTGTAGTTCAACTAGTCCTTTAATAATTTTTTCTCTTTCATAACTCTCGTTTTTTTTAAAAACTAAAGTCATTTTACTATAAGAGTCGACAGATCCTAATCCGTAAATACAAGAAACACTTGAAACAATAATTACATCATCTCTTTCCAAGAGCGATCTGGTAGCCGAATGTCTCATTCTATCTATCTGTTCATTTATAGAAGCTTCTTTTTCTATATAAGTGTCCGATCTTGGAACGTAAGCTTCGGGCGTGTAGTAATCATAATAAGAAACAAAATATTCAACTGCATTATTGGGAAAAAAATTTTTCATTTCCCCATATAATTGTGCAGCTAAAGTTTTGTTTGGAGCAAGTATTAAAGCTGGACGATTTAACTCTTCAATGATTTTAGCCATTGTGAAAGTTTTTCCAGAACCAGTCACGCCAAGTAAAACTTGATTTTTTTTCTTGTTTAATATTTCTGTTTTTAAAAAAGAGATAGCCTTTGGCTGGTCGCCAGCGGGAGTGTATTCAGTTATTAGTTGAAATTTTTTTCCCCCTTCTAATTTATTAGAAGAAAGTTCTTTTGCATTTGATTTATCTAATATATTAGTTTGTAAAAGATTTTGCATATTCCAAAATATAATTAATTTAGATGTCTATATTATCAACTTCTTTATCGAGAATAAAAGAATCTCCTACAATTGCAATTACGCAGAAAGCTAGATTGTTAAAAGAAAGTGGAAGAGAAGTGATTGCTTTAGCATCTGGGGAACCAGATTTTGACACTCCAGACAATATTAAGAGTGCGGCAATTAAAGCAATTAGAGATGGCCAGACCAAATATACCACCGTCGATGGTACGCCTGAGTTAAAAAAAGCTGTTATTAAAAAATTTAAAAGAGAAAACAATTTAAATTTTGATCTAGACAATATTACAGTCGGTACCGGCGGAAAGCAGGTAATTTATAATTCTATAATTGCTACTATAAATCCTGGAGATGAAGTTATAATTCCAGCGCCTTATTGGGTTTCTTATCCAGATATAGTTTTGTTGGCTGGGGGAACACCAAAATTTGTAGAGTGCGACGAGCAAAGTAATTTTAAAATTTCACCGGAACAACTTGATAAATCTATCACCAAGAATACGAAATGGTTTATTTTAAATTCTCCAGGTAATCCAACCGGGATGTGTTATTCAAGATCAGAATTAAATGAACTGGCTGTAATTTTAAAAAAATACCAACATGTAAATATTTTAAGTGATGATATTTACGAGCATATTTATTATCAGGATAAAAATAAAAATGACTCAAAATTCATTAGTATTCTTGAAATTGAAAATTCTTTAAAAGACAGAACTTTAATAGTTAATGGCGTTAGCAAATCCTATGCGATGACAGGATGGAGAATTGGATATGGTGCTGGACCAAAAAATTTAATAAAAGCAATCCAAAAGATTCAATCACAATCAACAACAAACCCATCTTCCATAAGTCAGGCAGCTGCAGTTGAGGCCCTCAATGGAGATCAAAGCTTTATAAATCCTAGGGCTCTTGAATTTAAAAAGAGAAGAGATTTTGTCGTTAATGCATTTAATAATATCAAAGGATTAACATGTGTTAATCCACAAGGAGCATTTTATGTCTTTCCAAATTGTAAAAAATTAATGTTTAAAAAAACTTTAAGTGGACAAATTATTAAAGATGACACTGATTTTGCAACTTTCTTATTAGAAGAAACGGGCGTTGCAATTGTTCAGGGCTCGGCATTTGGTCTTGAAGGTTATTTTAGAGTTTCCTATGCGACCTCAATGCAAATTTTAGAGAAGGCGTTATTAAAAATTAAAAGTTTTTGTGAAAGTTTAAAATAATATTAATGATTAGATAAATATTTTTCAGCCTCTAATGCGGCCATGCAACCTGTTCCAGCCGCAGTGACAGCCTGCCTAAAAATTTTATCTTTAACATCACCAGCAGCGAATACTCCGGGCACATTTGTTTTGGTAGAGTCAGGCTGAGTTATTATATAACCACCATTATCCATATTAATTTGCCCCTTGAATAACCCTGTTGCTGGATCGTGTCCTATTGCAACAAAAAGACCATGTGTTTGTAATTCTGTTACTGAATTATTTTTTAGATTTTTTAATTTCACAGCGGTTACACCTTTAGGGTTCTCTGTTCCGATGATTTCTGAAATAACGCTATCAAAAATGACATTAATTTTAGGATTTGAAAATAATTTTTTTTGTAATAGTTTTTCAGCCCTTAATTCACTTTTTCTATGAACAAGAGTGATTTTTTTTGCAAAATTGGTTAAAAACAATGACTCTTCGACCGCAGAGTTTCCTCCGCCAACTACTACGACGTCTTTATTTTTGTAAAAAAAGCCATCACAAGTTGCGCATGCAGATACTCCAAATCCTTTATATTTTTCCTCAGACTCCAAATTAAGCCATCTTGCTTGAGCGCCAGTTGAAATAATTATACTTTGCGAAAAATAATGTGTTCCCGAGTCTCCAATTATTTCAAAAGGTTTTTTATTTAAATTAACTTTAGAAATATGATCTTCAATAAATTTTGTTCCAACTTTCGTGGCTTGTTCTTTCATTTGTTCCATTAACCATGGCCCTTGAACGACATCTGCAAATCCTGGAAAATTTTCAACATCTGTAGTGATGGTTAATTGACCACCTGGTTGTGAGCCTGCAATTAAAATTGGCTCAAGCATAGCTCTTGCAGCATAAATAGCCGCCGTATAACCAGCTGGCCCGGATCCAATAATAACTAGTTTATGAGTCTTATGAACATTCATTGTAGATTTTAACTAATAATACTTATATTTAATTATTGTTTTAAACAATGAGATATTTTAAAGCATTATTATTAACCGAAGGCGCTCATGGTATGGTGAGCCAAGCAGAAGGTTTAGCTAAGGCTTTAAAATTAGATTTTAATCATTGTTTTGTGAGTCTAAAAAGACCATGGAGATATTTTCCTATAAATTTAGTTCCTGTTAGCAGGTCTGTAGTAGACGGAAAAATTCCAGATCAAATAGAAAATCAAGTTCTTATTTCATGTGGGAAAAATAGCGTTATTTCCTCTTTGTTTTTAAAAAGAAATAATAAAAATTTATTTAGTATTCATATTCAAAATCCTAAGATAAATTTTTCAAATTTTGATTTAATTGTTGCTCCAGAGCATGATCAAATAAATGGAAAAAACGTATTAAGTACATTTGGAGCCCTTCATTATATTACAAAACAAGAGATAGATAATAGTAATAATTTTTTTTCGAAATATAATTTATCAGAAAAAGATAAGATTGTTTCTTTAATCTTAGGAGGTCCTAATAGGTATTATGATTTTAATGAGATTGATCTTGGGAATATTTTTTTATTAATAAAGAGTAGTTTTTTAGACAAAGGTTTTAAACTAATTCTTATTAGATCAAGAAGAACGCCGGATAATATTATTGATTTTGCAAAAAAGTTTTTTTTAAATTCTGCAGTCATTATTGATTTTGTGAGCAAAGAATTTTATTTATCAGCTCTTAAGCTATCTAGAATAATTGTTGTAACTTGCGACTCTACTTCAATGATTTCTGAGTGTGCAATCACACAAAAGCCAATATTTGTGGCTAAAATGAATGCAAAGAGAAAGAATAATCGATTTAAGTATTTTCTTAATAGCTTTAGAGAAAAAGGAATTATTAGATTTCTTGGTGAAAATACAGATTATTGGCAATATCCAGTTTTAGATGAGACTAATCGGATTGCAACAATAATAAAAGAAAGGTTAAATTAAATTTAATGAGTTTTTTAAAATCATTTCAAAATAATTCAGCACATTCAACCTACCCATTTGATCATTGGGAATTAACAGAACCTTTAACGGACCAACAAATAAGAGAGATTTGTGAGGCAAAAGTACCAGAAGTAAAAATTGATTTTGACGGTACCAGAGCAGTAGATGGAGGTGCGGGAGCATATAGATCTGGGGATCCAACAGGTGGCAAAGCAGGGAAGATAAGAGAATTTGTTACAAAGGATAATTATAAAGACTACCCACATTTAAAAAAATTTATTGATGAACTATGTAAGATGGAAACAGCAAAATATGTAGGTTCCAAAATCAAAAAAGATTTAACAAAAGCTTACGTGCGAGTTGAGATTATTGCTGATAGAGTTGGTTTTTGGCTTAAGCCTCATTGTGATATTAAAGAAAAATTAATGTCCTGCCTATTATTTGCAAATCCAAATAATTATGAGTCTGAAGAGTTAGGCACAGATTTTTATGATAAGAATTTAAAGTTAGTAAAAACTGTTCCTTATAAAAATAATTATGGATATGTTTTTACAAGCGGCCCTGACACTTGGCATGGATTAGAAAAAAAAGAGATAAAAAGAGACAGAAGATGTCTTCAAGTAAATTATGTAACATTTGAGACCGATTGGAAAGTAAATTAATTAATATCCTGTAAAGCAAGAACTTCAAATTTAGAATTTTTTAAAGATTTAATAGCTTCAGTAATTGCATTGGCTCCAGCAATGGTCGTGTAGTAGGGGGTGCCACTTGTGAGTGCTGCTCTTCTAAGTGAAAAAGAATCTTTAATAGATTGCTTACCTTGAGATGTATTTATGACTAAAGAAATTTTTTTTTCATTAAGAGAGTCCTCGATATGAGGTTTTCCTTCCATAACTTTATTTATCTTTTTACAATCAACTCCTGATGAATTTAAAAAATCAGAAGTTCCTGAGGTTCCTAGAATAGTAAATCCTAATTTTTTAAGTTCTTGTGCAATTTTTAAAATATATTTTCTATCTTCTTTTTTCACAGATAAAAAAGCAATGCCAGATTTTGGTATTTTATTACCAGTTGCAAATTGACTTTTGGCAAAAGCAAGGCCAAAGGTTTTATCAATCCCCATAACCTCTCCAGTTGATTTCATTTCAGGTCCCAATAACGTATCTACATTTGGAAACTTGTTAAAAGGAAACACAGCTTCTTTAACAGAATATAACTTATGGTTTTTTTTATTTAAATTTAGATCTTTTAATTTTAAACCGGTCATTACTTTAGTTGCAATTTTTGCAACTGCAATTCCAATAGATTTAGCAACAAAGGGAACAGTTCTGCTAGCCCTTGGATTTACTTCTAGGACATAAACTCGATCATCTTTTATGGCAAATTGAATGTTTAAAAGTCCTAAGACTTTTAAACCAAAGGCAATTTTTTTTGTTTGTTTTGAAATTTCATCAATAATATTCTGTTTAAGTGAATATGGAGGAATGCAGCATGCAGAATCTCCAGAATGAATTCCTGCTTCTTCAATATGTTCCATTATACCTGCAATAAATACTTCCGAACCATCGCAAATAGCATCAACATCAACTTCAATCGCATCATTAATAAACTTATCTATTAGAACAGGATCTTTTCCTGAAACTTTTACTGCTTCTTTTATATATTTTTTAAGATGATCTTCATCGTACACAATTTCCATTGCTCTGCCGCCTAAAACATAAGAAGGCCTAATTACAACTGGAAAATTTATTTTTTTTGCGATTTCAATTGCCTCAGACTCAGATCTTGCAAGTCCACTTTCAGCTTGAAGCAACTCTTCTTTGATTACAAAATTTTTAAATTTTTCTCTATCCTCAGCAAGATCAATAGATTCTAGTTGTGTACCTAAAATCGGAATATTATTTTCATGAATAAATTTTGCAAGTTTTAATGGAGTCTGGCCTCCAAATTGAACTATAACCCCAAAAAGGAAACCGTTACTTTTTTCTTTATTAATTATTTCAATGACGTGCTCTTCAGTTAAAGGTTCAAAATACAATCTATCGCTTGTGTCATAATCTGTTGAAACTGTTTCGGGATTACAGTTAATCATAATAGTCTCATAATTAATTTCTTTTAAGGCATAACTTGCTTGACAGCAGCAGTAATCAAATTCTACCCCTTGTCCTATTCTATTTGGTCCACTACCTAGAATAATAACTTTTTTTTTATTTGTAGGTTCAGATTCGCATGTACTTAGATCGTTACTTCCATAAGTAGAGTACATGTAAGGAGTTTTAGATTCAAATTCTCCAGCACATGTATCTATTTTTTTATATATAGGGTGAATTTTAAATTTATTCCTAGCAGACCTGACATCATTACTTTTTATTTTTAAAATCTTTGCAATTTTTTTATCTGAAAAACCTATTGATTTAATATATTGTAGTTTTTCTTTACTATTTAGAACATCCTCATCTTTAATATTATTTTCTACAATAATCAGTTGTTGAATTTGCTCTAAAAACCATTTATCTATTTTTGTCATTTGATAAATTTCTTCGAGTTTTAAGTTTCTCCTAAAGGCCTCTGCTACAAAAAGTATTTTTTGAGGAGTCCTTTCTATAAGTTTTTTTTTTAAATCCTGTATATTTATTTCCTCATATTGATCAAAACCATCAAGTCCAATCTCTAATGAACACAATGCTTTTTGTATGGACTCTTTAAAGTTTCCTCCTATAGACATTACTTCACCAACAGATTTCATCGACGTTCCTAATATTGCCTCAGTATTTTTGAATTTTTCAAATGCAAATCTTGGAATTTTAGTTACTACATAATCAATAGTCGGTTCGAATGAGGCAGGGGTTGTTCCCGTGATTTCATTTTTTAACTCATCTAAAGTATAGCCAACAGCAAGTTTTGCCGCCACTTTTGCTATTGGAAATCCAGTTGCCTTTGAAGCTAGTGCAGAAGATCTAGAAACCCTTGGATTCATCTCAATAATAATCATTCTTCCATTTTTTGGATTGATTGCGAACTGAACATTAGAACCTCCTGTTTCAACTCCAATTTTTCTAATACATTTAAAAGAAGCATCTCTCATGATTTGATATTCTTTATCAGTCAAAGTTAATGCTGGAGCTACAGTAATAGAATCACCAGTGTGAATCCCCATTGGGTCTACATTTTCAATGGAACAAATAATTATACAGTTATCGTTTTTATCTCTAACGACCTCCATCTCAAATTCTTTCCATCCTAATAAAGATTCTTCAATTAAAACTTCTTTTGTTGGAGAAAGATCAAGACCATTTGCTATAATTTTTAAATACTCTTCTTCTGTATAGGCAATTCCACCCCCAGATCCTCCAAGTGTAAAAGAAGGCCTGATAATTGCGGGCAGTCCAATTAATTTTAAACTTTTTTTTGCATCTTCAATTGATCTACAAATGATAGACTTTGCACACTCAAGACCAATATCAGTCATATTTTTTTTAAACTTTTCCCGATCCTCAGCATTCTCTATCGCTTCAGAGTTTGCTCCTATTAATTCAATATTATATTTTTTTAGTATTCCTTCTTTTTTTAGTGCCATCGCCGCATTAAGTGCAGTTTGCCCCCCCATAGTTGGTAGTATTGCGTCAGGTTTTTCTTTTTTAATAATTTCTTCAATAATTTCAGTGGTGATAGGCTCAATATAAGTTTTATCAGCAACGTCAGGATCAGTCATAATAGTTGCTGGGTTTGAATTGATTAAGATAATTCTATATCCATCAGACCTCAATGCTTTACATGCTTGCGTTCCTGAATAATCGAACTCGCATGCTTGACCAATAATTATTGGACCAGCACCGATAACTAAAATTGATTTTATATCTTTTCTTCTAGGCATTAATTTTATTTTTTTTTATTAAATCTATAAAATCTTTAAAAAGATAATTGCTATCATGGGGTCCAGGAGATGCTTCTGGATGATATTGTACAGAAAATACCGGTTTGATTTTTGATTTTATACCTTCAATGGAAGTATCAAAAAGAGATACATGAGTAACCTCAACATCTTTAGGTAAACTGTTTTTTGTAACTTCAAAGCCATGATTTTGACTTGTGATTTCTACTTTATTATTCATCAAATTTTTAACTGGATGATTTGCGCCTCTGTGTCCTTGGTGCATTCTTTTTGTTTTTGCACCAAGGCTTAAAGCAAGCAATTGATGACCTAAGCATATTCCAAATACTGGAATATCTGCGGATATTATTTCTTGAATGGTTTTAATTGCATATTTTCCTGTAAGATCAGGATCTCCAGGCCCATTAGATAAAAAAACTCCATCTGGTTTTAAAGCAAGTATATCCTTGGACGAAATTATAGAGGGAACAACTATTACTTTACAACCTAGTTCAGAAAAGTTTCTTAAAATATTAGTTTTGATTCCATAATCAATTGCGACAATATTATATTTTTGATTTTTTTGAATTTCGTAACCTTTAGTATTCCATAATTTATTACCAACCCATTGATAAGATTTTTTACAGGTAACTTCTTGTGTAAGATCTAAGTTTTCTAAACTTGGTAATTTTTTCGTAATATCCAAAAGGTGTTTGACGTTATGATTATTATTTTCATTAAAAGCTATTGTTGCTTTTTTTGGACCAAATTTTCTTATTTTTAAAGTAAGTTTTCTAGTGTCAATCCCATAAATTGCAGTGATACTATTTCTTTTTAACCAATCATCTAAATTTTCCAAAGCTCGGTAATTTGATGAATGAGATACTTCCGCGCTAAATATTGCACCTTTAACCCAGGCTTTTTCAGCTTCAAAATCTTCATTATTAGTACCTACATTACCGATGTGTGGAAAAGTAAAATTTATAATTTGTCCAGAGTAAGAGGGGTCAGTTAATATTTCTTGGTAGCCGGTAATTGAAGTGTTAAAACATATTTCACCAGAAGAAATTCCGTAAGCACCAATTCCAAATCCATAAAATTCCTCTCCATCTTCAAGAATTAAAATAGCATTAGTATCAATTGAATTTTTAATTTTGTATTTATTTTCTAAATTAGTTTCTTTAGACAAATACAACCCATGAGTTAAGAGCTTTTAAGTTATTTAAAAGTTGGCGAACATTATGAAAAAGTTAAACGCCAGTCAAGTTGCTAATATTTTCTTTTGAGCAATTGAATTATTTAGAGTAATTTAAACTTATGAATTTATTAGATAAGATAAATGCTCAATTGAAAGAATCGGCACTTAAACAAGACAAAGACAAGGTTCTTACTCTAAGACTTATTATATCTGCCCTTAAAGATAAAGAAATTGAAAAAAGAGGAGCTGGTGTAAAAGATACTTCAATTAAAGACGACGATGTAATTACGGTCTTCAATAAAATGTTAAAACAGAGAAGAGAGTCATTGGAGATTTATAAAAAAGCTTCCAGGGATGATTTGGCTGAAAAAGAAAGTAAAGAAATAAATATTATTCAAGAATTTCTTCCAAAACAATTAGATGATAACGATACAAAGAAAGCATGCGAAAGTGCAATCAAGGAAACCGGAGCAGCTTCAATTAAGGATATGGGAAAAGCAATGGCCATTTTAAAGTCTAAATATTCTGGCAGCATAGACTTTTCTAAGGCTGGGGCTTTTCTAAAAGAATTACTAAGCAAATGAAATTTCCAAAAGAGTATTTAGAAGAAATTAAACAAAGAGTAAAAGTTTCCGATGTAGTAGGAGCTACAGTTCAATTAAAAAGAAGAGGAAAAGAATTCGTTGGCTTATCTCCTTTTTCTACAGAAAAGACACCATCATTTACTATTAATGATGAAAAGGGGTTTTATCATTGTTTTAGTTCAGGAGAGCATGGAAATATTTTCGATTTTTTAGTTAAAGTTGAAAAATTAAATTTTGGTGACGCTGTTAGAAAATTAGCAGCTAAAGCTGGAATGCCAGCATTTAAATTTACGAAAGAAAATATTGAAGTAGAAAATAAAAGAAAAAAATATGACGAAATATTAACAATTGCTTTACAAAATTATCAGAAAAACTTTTTTGAAAATCAATTTGTTAAAAAATATGCTCTTGATAGAGGCTTGACCGAGGAAATATTGTCCATATTCAAAATAGGATATTCGGGAGAATATGGTTTGAATGTTTCGTTATTTAGTAATTTTAATCAAAAAGAGCTTATTGAAAGTGGAGTGTTTTTCCATGATGAAAAAAATAATAAACTTATTGATAGATTTAAAAATAGGCTAATTTTTCCAATTTTTGATTATAACAATAAAGTTATTGGATTTGGAGGAAGAGCTTTGGGCCAAAATTATTTAGCAAAATATATTAATTCTCCAGAAACTGAATTTTTTAAGAAAGGTTTTAATTTATATAACTTGAATAATGCCAAAAGTGAAAACAAACAAAGTGGGATTATTTTTGTTGTTGAGGGGTATATGGATGCGATTAGTCTTTATCAGGCTGGTTTTAAAAATGTAGTCGCAACACTTGGTACTGCAATGACAGAATCTCATCTAAATTTAGTATGGCGCTATTTTAATGACCCAGTAGTTTGTTTTGATGGGGATAGAAGCGGACAAAATGCTGCTCAAAAAATTTCTGAAAAATTAATTGCTTTTATGAAGCCAGGTTATTCTTTGTCATTTTTAATTTTACCAAATGGGTTTGATCCAGATTCTTTTATAAGAAAAAATGGTAAAAATAACTTTGAAAGTCTTTTAGATCAAAAAATTGATATTGGTAATTTTATTTTTGAAAACAATTTACAAAATTTACAATCTACGCAACCTGAAGAAAGAGCTGGATTTGAAAAAAAATTGATCGATACATGTTTATTGATCCAAGACTCCACGGTAAAAAAATACTATGTTAGTTTCTTTAAAAATAAAATTTTTGAACAATTTTCAAATAGAAAAAATAAAAATATTAAACCATTAAACAAAACTAAAGAGCTTACTAGAAAAATTACTAGATATTCTTCATTTGAACTTAAGGAATTTTCTCTAATGTATCTTTTTTTAAATAATTTTACAATTTTAAGAAATCAATTTGAAAAAGTTTCGTTAATAAATTTTCACAATAAAAATTTAGAAGAATTAAGAAAAGTTTTGATAAATATTTTAGGAAAGATTCAAACATTTAAAGATTTTAATTTATTAAAACATTTAGAAGAAAATAATTTTGGACAGGTTATTAAAGATATAAATGAATTTTCTTCGATAAAGGGAATTTCAGAGAATTTAAATGATGAAAAGTTTGATAATTTTTTAAAAGATTTAATTGAACAAGTTAATAATTTGAAACTTCAGAGTAAATTGCATGATGCCGAAGAATCATTGTCTAAAAATATGAATGAGGCCCACTATAATGAACTTTTATCCTTAAAAGATCAGATTGTAGCTTCAAAAAAAGTCTAGTAATTTTGCATCCTAGTAAATATATATACTGCTTCAATAAACAGATATTTAAAAGTGAAAGCAGACAAGCTTATTTCAAAATCATTTGAAAAACTACTTGAGCGTGGAAAAGCTCGAGGATTTATTACTCACGAAGAGTTAAAAAAATCTTTAGGAAAAAGAAATAGTAATCCTGAAAGCTTGGAAAAAGCCGTTTTAAATATTTTTGATAACCTTATTACGCTAGTTAAGCAAAAATCTGACTTTAAAGTTAAGACAAAAGAGGAGGCCCCTAAAGCTGAAAAAACTTCTGAAAGAAGTGATGATCCAATTAGAATGTATCTTAGAGAGATGGGTGGAGTTGAGCTTCTATCCAGAGAAGGTGAAATTGCAATTGCTAAGAGAATAGAGTCTGGAAAATATGTAATGGTTTCTGCCTTGGCGGAAAGCCCATTGATGGCAAAAAAAATATTTGAGTGGAAAGACAAGTTAAACGCTAACGAGATGTTAGTTAGAGATATTATTGATCTTGATAGCAACTACTTAGAGGATGAGAATTTTACAAAAGCCTTAGCCGCAAAGTCTGTAGAAAAAACTGTTAAAGAAACTAAAATAAAAAAAGATAAAGAGGAAGATCCAGATAATAAAAGTGTTGAAGTCATAGAGGAAGAGAATGATGAATATAATATCTCTTTAGCCGCTCTTGAAATAGAGCTTAAGCCAAAAATTTTAAAAACTTTTGAAAAACTATCAAAAAATTACAAAAAACTTATCTCTTATCAAAAAGAAAAGCTCGACACTGTACTCGCTAGATCAAAATTTAGTCCAAGCAAAGAAAAAAATTACCAATTAATTAAAGAGGAAATCAGCCAGGATATTCTGCAATTGCAATTAAATCCAGCAACTCAAGAAGAGTTGGTGCAGCTGAATTATGTTGAGAATAAAAAATTAATTAATTTTGATGGAGAACTTTTGAGACTTTCTTCTAAGCATGGCATTCCTAGAGAAGAATTTATAAAATTTTATGTAGGAAATGAAATTAATCCAAATTTTGAAAGTTTTTTAGGAGAAAATAAAAAATGGCATAATTTTTTTACGAAAGAAAAGAAAGAATACGAAAATATTAAAATTAAATTAATTCAGATTAGCAAAGATATTGGATTACCAGTATCGGATTTTAAAATTCTAGTTAATAAAATTAAAAAAGGCGAGAGAGAATCTAGAATTGCTAAAAAAGAAATGATCGAGGCTAATTTAAGATTAGTTATTTCAATTGCAAAAAAATATACAAACAGAGGACTGCAGTTTTTAGATTTAATTCAAGAGGGTAATATTGGTCTTATGAAAGCAGTTGATAAATTTGAATATAGAAGAGGTTATAAATTTTCAACGTATGCCACATGGTGGATTAGACAAGCTATTACAAGATCAATAGCTGACCAAGCCAGAACTATTAGAATACCTGTGCACATGATCGAAACAATTAATAAAATTGTAAGAACATCCAGACAAATGCTCAGTGAGTTTGGAAGAGAACCTACTCCTGAGGAATTAGCTAAAAAATTAGCTATGCCTTTAGATAAAGTAAGAAAAGTATTAAAAATCGCAAAAGAGCCAGTATCTTTGGAGACACCGGTTGGAGATGAGGAGGATAGTAACTTAGGAGATTTTATAGAAGATAAAAATGCATTAATTCCTGTTGATGCTGCAATCCAAAGTGGACTTAGAAATACAACTACAAAGATTCTTGCAACATTAACTCCAAGAGAAGAAAGAGTATTAAGAATGCGTTTTGGAATTGGTATGAATACCGATCACACTTTAGAAGAAGTGGGGCAGCAGTTTTCAGTCACGCGCGAAAGGATAAGACAAATCGAAGCAAAGGCTTTAAGAAAATTAAAGCATCCTAGTAGATCAAGACAGTTAAAAAGTTTCTTTGATAGTTAGAATTTAGTTAATAAACTATATTTTTAATGTTATATCCCATTAAAAAGGGCCTGTAGCTCAGCTGGTTAGAGCCCCCCGCTCATAACGGGGTTGTCCGGGGTTCAAATCCCTGCGGGCCCACCAATTTAATCTAATTTGATTTATTGAAATTCTCCAAGGCGTTTATTAGACCCACAAAACCTTTGCTAGCAATAATTGATGCAAATTCTTCTTTTTGAGTTCTTGCTAAACTTAATCCCTCAACAACTAAATCTCTCGCAAGAAATTTAGATTCTTTTGTGTAAATTCTCCAGTCAACCCTAATTTCTTGGGCATCTTTTTTGGAAAATATTTTAGTGCTAACAATAATGTTATTTTCATTAATTTTTTTGGAATCTGAAATTTTAAGTTCTTGGTCTGCAAAATCATTTAATTTTGAAGACATATTTTTTATAAAATATTCTCTAAACAATTTATTAAAATTATCTTTTTCAGAAGCTGTAGCTTTATCTCGGTAATCACCTAGTGTATAACCAGCAAGCGCATCCAAATCCAAATAGCTTTGTGAAAGATCATTAAGCTTTTTTAGTCTTGAGTCGGTATTAAGAGATTTATCATTGAATATTAATTTTGCTTCATTAGTTAATTTAAGAACAAAAGCCTCGGCACTAGTCTCTGAAGAATATGAATTTGTGTAAGTAAATAGAATTAAACCAATATAAAAAAATATTTTTTTAAAAATAGCTGTCATTATTTGAAATTAGAAAGATTATCTAATTTTTTTCCACTCATCTTCACTTGCTCCGTATTGAGTATCCGATCTTTTGATGTTTTTAACTAAGTTTTCTCTTCTTTGTAAATATAAACTTTTATATGCAGAATAAAGATCTAAAGAATTCTTTTCTAAATTTTCTGAACTTTTAATATTTTGCGATCTAAAGTTAACTATTTCCGTTCCTTTTGTTGACCAGTAAACTGTATCACCAAGATTTTCTCCAAAAGCTGTTTTATCTCCAGCTGATATCATATAAAAGTAGTCTCCATAAACTCCAAGAACTCTTCCGACTAAATCTCTAGGAGTTGTTGGTCCAAGAAATGGTGCTACAGCATAACAACCATGATCAACACCCCAAACAGCAAGAGTTTGACCAAAGTCTTCTCTATTTGTTTTTTCAATCCCAAGAGCTGTAGCTGGATCAAACAATCCAAGAATTCCAACAGTAGAATTTATTGCAAATCGTGAAATGGATACTGCCGCTTCACTAAAGTTTCCTTGTAAAATTTGGTTTGGAACAGAAAGAGTGGAGTCAATATTTAATAAGGCATTATTTATTCCGCTTCTTACTTCTACTGGTAATACGTTATAAACTTCGGCGACTGGTTTAAATAAATACTTATCAACCGTCATGTTAAAACTAAAAATAGATCTATTAATATCTTCGTTGCAATCGGGTAGATTGGCCGCGTAAATAGTTTTTGAATTAAATAGAACTAAAAAAGTTATAGCTAATAATGTTTTTCTCATATTAATAAAATTGTCTATATATACATATTTCCAATAACTATATACTAAAAATACTTGATAAATTTGACGTTTTTAATTGTATTTTTTATAAATATTAATGAGAATTAGGCAATTAAAGTCGGAAAATTACACATCCCCCAGTACAAAAAAAAGAAGAATTCAGTCGATTATTATCCATTATACAGGAATGAAGACCTTACAATCAGCGGTAGAAAGGCTTTTATTTAATAAATACAAAGTAAGCAGTCACTATGTAATTAGTCGAACTGGAAAAATTCTACAATTAGTCAAAGATAACAATATTGCTTGGCATGCGGGAATTTCAAATTGGTTTAATTTTAAAAATTTAAATAATAACTCTATTGGTATCGAGCTTGAAAACAAAGGGCATCAGCATGGGTATCAAAATTTTACTAATAAACAAATAAATCAACTTATTAAATTATTAAGAGTATTAAAAAAAAAATTTAAGATTCAAAATATTAATATTACTGGCCATTCAGATATCGCGCCAAATAGAAAAAAAGATCCTGGAGAAAAGTTTCCTTGGAATAAACTTTATAAAAATCATTTAGCAATTGGGCATTCACTTAATGAAGAATTTATAAGTAATTTTAGATCTAAAAAATTAATCAATTTTAATAAGGAAAATATTGTTAAAATGATCAAAAAATTAGGATATTCAAAAATTTTTTCAGTAAATTATCTAGATAAAAATTTTATTAAGGCTTTTCAAAGAAGATATAGGCAGCAGTTGATCAATGGTATTTTTGATCAAGAATGTTACTTAATACTAAGAAATTTACAAAAATTCATTTAATAGTTGAATTTTGATTTAGTCTAATATAATATTTTATTGCCAGTTAGTTGAATGGTAGCTTTGATATTTTCAAAGAGGAAAGTCTGGGCTCCACAAGATGACAGTGCCAGCTAATAGCTGGCGAGGGTAACCTCAGGGATAGTGCCACAGAAAATAAACCGCCTTATCAAGGCAAGGGTGAAAAGGTGTGGTAAGAGCACACCGGGTTTTTGGTAACAAAAACCGCATGGAAAACCCCACTGGGAGCAAGACCAAATAGAAGTAACATGATTTAAATTTATTTAAATCTAGCCTAATCTTGGGTGAGTTACTTGGGTTGGTTGCTCGAGTCTATTGGTGACAATAGACCTAGATAAATTACCATTTTCAATGACAGAACCCAGCTTACAGACTAACTGGCAATTAAATAATCTTATCCAAATTTTGCCAAATTATTTTAACTGATATTAAATAATTTTTATTAGAACAAAATAAGAACAAAAATATTAAATTAATTATAATTTTCTGGAGTTTCTCCATTGACTTACTATTATATACCATGCTATCCCATAGTAACCCATAAATGATAAATATTAACTATTTTATGAATAAATTTAGTGGGAATTTTTTTTTAAAAAAAACAAATGTTTATATCAACTTACGAAAACAAGTTAGACAAGAAAGGCAGAGTGTCTGTGCCAGCTAGCTTTAGAGCTCATTTATCATCCTTAGGATATAATAGTGTTGTTTGTTACCCTTCATTTACAAATTCATCAATTGAATTTTGTCCTCAAAGCAGAATTGAAAAATTAAGCGATAGCATAGATAGCCTCAGTCCATTTGAAGAAAATAGAGATACATTTGCAACGTCAATTCTTGCAGATAGTTTTCAATTAAATTTTGACTCTGATGGAAGAGTAGTTCTTCCAAAAAAACTTTTAGATCATTCTGGAATTAAAGAAACAGTTGTCTTTGTTGGACAGGGAAAAACATTTCAAATGTGGGAACCTTATAAGTTCTCAAAATTTAGAGACGAGGCAAGAAAAAAGGCTAAGACATTAAGATCAGACTTAAAATGGTCTTAATGAAAATTAATAAATAACAATAAAGGGAGAAACAAATGGCAATAAAAATAAACGTACCAGAATTAAGAGAGTTAAAACCTAGAATAGTTGTTCTAGGAGTTGGAGGAGCAGGCGGTAACGCGATTAATAACATGATAGATTGCGGAGTTCAGGGTGTTGAATTCGTTGCAGCCAATACTGACGCGCAAGCTTTAAAATATAATAAAGCTTCATGCAAAATACAACTTGGAACAAACCTAACTAGAGGACTTGGAGCTGGAGCAAAATCTGATATTGGACAAGCAGCAGCGGAAGAGTCTTTAAATGAATTAATAAATCTTTTACAAGGCGCTAACATGGTTTTTATCACTGCTGGAATGGGTGGTGGGACAGGAACAGGTGCTGCACCCGTAATTGCTCGAGCAGCTAAAGATTTAAATTTATTAACAGTAGCGGTGGTAACAAAGCCTTTTATTTTTGAAGGCCCTGGAAGACTAAAGGCTGCTGAAAGAGGCTTAGAGGAATTAAAAAGATATGTTGATACCAGTATTATAATTCCTAATCAAAATTTATTTAAAGTTGCTAATGAGAAAACTACTTTCCCTCAAGCATTTAAAATGGCGGATAATGTTCTAATGCAAGGCGTTAGAGGAATAACGGATTTAATTGTTAAGCCAGGTCTTATCAATCTTGATTTTGCAGATATCGAAACAGTAATGAAAGGTATGGGCAAAGCTATGATGGGAACTGGAGAAGCAGAGGGAGATAAGAGAGCAATAATGTCTGCAGAAGCAGCATTGGCCAATCCTTTGATTGACGAGTATTCATTAAAAGGAGCAAGAGGTCTTCTTATTAATATTACTGGTGGTAATGACATTACACTTTTCGAAGTCGATGAAGCAGCCAATAAAATAAGAGCGGAAGTTGATCCTTCAGCTGAAATTTTAGTAGGCTCTACTTTTGAAGATGCTTTAGATGGAAAAATGAGGGTGTCAATTGTTGCAACCGGTCTAGGAGGAGAAGCTGCTATTAATAATAAGCCAGTAGTTAGTATGATGAGACATATTAATAACAGAAACAATGGGTACAGCACTGTTTTCAATAAACCCCAACAATCTTTTGTTCCAAATTATGTAGCTCAATCAACTCCCCAAGCAATGACTAATGGGGCAACAGCTCTTGATATGTTTCAGGAACCGTCCCATGTAGCTGAGATAAATAATCAAGCATTGAATCATATGAATGTTCAACAGGAGGCAGCTAGTTCTAGTGCTACCAAAGAACAGAATATTTCTTCTCAGGATTTAAGCGCATTAAACAAGATAGAAAATACTCAAATAGTTGAAGAGGTTACATCCTTTCCAAAATTATTTTCTGAGGATGAAAATTTAAAAGACATTTCTAATAACAAAGAAGGTTCCTCTCAGTTTTTTAAAGACTTGGGACACGATCTTACAGATGAAGAAAAAGTAGATTTAGAAATTCCTGCTTTTTTAAGACGTCAAACTAATTAGAGATTAATTAAAGAAAAAATTCTTCTTATGTCACTGGAATTGAATCACATTCCAGTGATGTCGGAAGAAATCGATAATATACTAACCCCTTATAAATCCGGTCTATATATCGATTGCACGTTTGGTGGCGGAGGAGTTACTAGAAGAATATTATCTAAAAAAAATACAAAAATTATTTCTATAGATCGAGATAATTTTGTCGATTCTTTTTCTAAAGAAATAAGTAAAGAATATAATAATAGATTTGAATTTATAGTTGATAAGTTTAGTAATTTACAAAATATTTTAAAAGAAAGAAATTTACAGAAAATTCCTGTTGCAATAATTTTTGATCTTGGTCTTTCTTCTTTTCAAATTGATGACCCTGAAAGAGGCTTTTCATATCGACAAGATGGATTATTAAAAATGACTATGGGAAAAAATAATATTTCAGCTCACGATATTGTAAATAAACTTGATCAAAAAGATTTAAAAAATATTTTCAATTTATTTGGAGAAGATAAAGATTCAGCATTAATTGCAAAACTAATAATACAAAAAAGACAAGACAAACAAATAAGTTCAACACATGAGTTAGCAGAGATTATTTTGAGAGCAAAAAGATATAAAAATAATAAATATAACAAAATTGATTCTTGTGCAAAAATATTTCAATCGATTAGAATGATTGTAAACCAGGAATTAACTGAGCTTTATGAAGGTTTGATTTTTGCTATCAAAAACTTATCTATTGATGGAAAGATCATTGTTATCACCTTTCATTCTTTAGAAGATAAAATAGTTAAAAAAATCTTTGATTTTTTTTCAAATAAAAAAAAAGGAACTTCTAGATATTTGCCCGAAAATAAACAAAATGAAAATTTTAATATATTAGAGATTAAAAGTAGAAAACCTATTGTTGCGTCTGAAAAAGAAGTAAAAAAAAATAATAGAGCAAGATCTGCTAAATTAAGATTCGCAATTAAAATTAAAGATAATTCTTTTGAATTTAAAAGATCATATTTAAATCTTGAAAAATATTTTCAATTAGAGGAAGCAATATATGCGTGAAAAAATAGCCATTATATTGTTTATTGTTATTTTTGGAACAGTCTGCGTTTCTTATATAAAAAATAAAACGCGTGATGTCGAAAAAGAAATATTAAAATTAAAGGAGGAACAGGAAAATTTAGTTGAGAAATTAAAAAGCGAAAAATTGGAGAATAATTACCTTGCTTCCCCAGAAAGAGTAAAAAAGTTAGCCAAATTACACTTATCCCCAGACTATATTGAAATGGATAAAAATAATTTTAGATATTTGAATGAAAAATAAAATTAACAATATACAAAAAAATTTTTATTTTCAAAATTTTACCAATGACGACAAAATTAATATAAATAGTAGTAATTCGCTTTTTAATTCAAGAGCAAATTTTGTATTTAAAATATTTTTTTTAGTTTTCTTGATTATTTTATTGAAGCTTTTGTATCTTGGCTTTAATAAGAGTAGTGAAATTAATTTTGAAGATTCAATTATTAATAAAGATTATAATCAAAGAAAAGATATTTTTGACAGAGCAAATTTATTAATAGCAAAAAATATAGATATTTATGATCTTGTTTTAAAAGTCGATAAGGTAAAAAATTTGCCTGAACTTTTAATTAAATTAAAGACGCAATTTCCAGGATTGAATGTAAACGAAATTCAAAGAGAGAGCGTGGATAAAAAAAGATTAGTACTAAAAAAAAAACTTGATCATATTGAATATAAAAAAGCAATTATGCTTGGGGAGCCTGCTATAGAATTAAGTCGTAGGCAGGTTAGAATTTACCCTCAAAGAAATTTATTTAGTCATGTGCTGGGCCAAACAGATGAAGATAATAAAGGTGTTTCAGGAGTTGAGAATTATTTTAATAATCAAATTTTAAATACAAAATTTTCACAAAGTTCATTCCAAATTTCACTTGATACTTTGATACAATCACAAGTTAGAGATACTCTGGAGAAAGCCATTGAAGATTATTCAGCAAAAGGGGCTGCGTCGTTATTAATGAATGTTAATTCAGGAGAAATAATTTCATTAGTTTCTCTGCCTGATTTTGACATTAACAGAAGAACTTTAGTAAATGATGAGAAATATTTAAATAAAATTACACTTGGTGTTTATGAATTAGGCTCTGTATTTAAAACTTTTACCATTGCTAATGCATTAGAACTAAAACTTATTGATGAAAATACACTATTTAAAAATCTTGAAAAACAAGTTTATAATTGTGGTTATTCACAGCCTATCGATGAACATGATAAAAATTTAAAAAGGGATTTAACTACTTCAGAAATTTTAGTTAAATCATCAAATATTGGAACAATAAAAATAATAGAAAAGATTGGTATTGAAAATTATAAAAATTTCTTAACCAAACTAGGTATATTTGAAAAAACATCTATTGAACTTCCAGAAAAGGGAAAATCTTTACCAATGAAATGGGATAATTGTACTTTAGCAACGGCCTCTTATGGACACGGAGTTAGCACGACTCCAATTCAATTAGCGTCTGCTTATGCAACCTTAGTAAATGGTGGATATAAAATTTATCCAACTTTAATTAAACAAAGTCAGAATATAAAAAAAGAGAGAGTTATTAGTGAGGAAACAAGTAAAAAAATGGTAAAAATGCTTAGAAAAGTAGTAGATAAAGATGATCCTATGCAAGGGACTGCCAAAAAAGCAGATATTGGTGGTTATGGGGTTATTGGAAAAACTGGAACTGCTATCAAAGCCTCTAAAACATCAAAAGGTTATTCCAAAGAAGTAATGACTGTTTTTGTATCCGCGTATCCAGAGGAAAAGCCAGAATATTTATTATTAGTTATGATTGATGAACCAAAAGTTATTCCTAGTAAGGGTTTATATAGATCAGACTCAGGTTGGAATGCTGTTCCAACTGCAGGGAGTATTATAAAAAGGATTGGCCCTATTTTAGCTTCAAAGAATTATAATATTGCTTTCAATGCTAAGTAAAAAAATTAAATCTTTAAAATATCAAAATAGAAATTTTTCTATCAATTCTAAAAAAATAAAAAAAAATGATATTTTTTTTGCAATTAATGGTTTAACGGAATCAGGAAACTTATATAGTTCAGAGGCATTAAGCAAAGGCGCTTCTAAAGTTGTAACAAGTAAAAATATTAAAAATAAAAATTATTTAAAAGTCAGCAATGTTAGAAAATTTTTAGCAGAAGCTTGTTCTATTAAATATAAAAAAAAACCAAATAATATAATTGCGGTCACTGGAACAAATGGAAAATCATCAGTTGCTAATTTTTACTACCAGATTTTGAATAATCTTAAAATAAATTCAGCAGCAATTGGGACACTTGGTATTAATTTTAAGAATAAATTTAAAAAAACTAATCTTACAACTCCAGATACTATTACCGTTCATAAAGAATTATATTTATTAAAAAAAAAAAGAATTGAAAACGTGTGCTTAGAAGCCTCAAGCCATGGGCTTCACCAAAATCGATTAGATAATATTAATTTCAGCGCAGGAATATTTACTAATTTTACACAAGATCATTTAGATTATCATAAAAATTTAAAAAATTATTTAAATGCCAAACTTTATCTTTTTAAAAACTTGTTAAAAAAAAATTCTTTTGCGATTATAGATACAGATATTCCTGAATATTTATTACTAAAAAAAATTTGCAATAAAAGAAAAATAAAAATTCTATCCTTTGGATCAAGAGGAAATACCATTAAATTAATTTCACATTTTTTTTTAGGAAAACGACAAGCAATAAAAATTAATTTTTTAAATAAAATATATAATATTAGTGTTAATCTAATAGGAGACTTTCAAATCAAAAATTTATTTGCAGCAATGTTAGCCTCATATTTAACTATTAAAAATCCTGATAAGATTATTAATACTTTAATAAAAATAAAAACTGCAACTGGACGAATGCAGTATGTGGGTAATAAAAAAAAATCTGCTGTAGTAGTTGATTATGCGCATACCCCAGATGCTTTAAAAAAAAGTCTTCAAACTTTAGCAAAACAGTTTAATAAGAAAGTAGATGTCGTATTTGGTTGTGGTGGTGGTCGGGATAAAGGAAAAAGATATAAAATGGGCAAAATAGCTAATCAATTTGCCTCAAAAATATATTTAACAAATGATAATCCTAGACATGAAAATCCTACTTCAATTATTAAACAAATTAAAAAAGGGTGTTTAAGATCAAAGATTATATTAGATAGAAAAATGGCAATTAAATTGGCCATTAAAAATCTTAAAAACGATTGTACTTTACTGATTGCTGGCAAAGGACATGAAAATTATCAGATTATAAATGATCAAAAAAAATATTTTTCCGATCAAAAAGTATCTAAATTTTTCTTAAAATAAAATGGCATCAAAGCTTTATACAAGCGAAGAAATTAATTTAGTTTTTAATTCAAATATAAATAAAAAGTTATTTTTTAATAAAGTTGCAATAGATAGCAGAGAGGTTTCAAATAGAGGAATTTTTTTTGCTATAAAAGGAGTTAATGATGATGGCCATAGATATGTTAAAACAGTATTAAAAAAAAAAAATAATTTAGCCGTCATTAGTACAAAGTCTAATAATTTAAGATCGATAAGGACCAAAAATACTTTAGAAAGTTTAATAAATTTAGCATCTTACGCAAGACAGAGAAGCAAAGCTAAAATTATAGCTGTGACCGGTAGCTGTGGAAAAACCTCATTGAAAAATTTATTAAAAAGTTCATTAAGTAGATTTGGAAAAACACACTCCTCACCTAAATCTTTTAATAATCATTTTGGAGTTCCATACTCCTTAGCAAACCTAAGCTCTGATAATAAATATGGAGTTTTTGAACTAGGAATGAGTTTTAAAGGTGAAATTGATAAACTTGTTAATGTAGTAAGACCGCACATTGCAATAATAACCAATATTGGCCCAGCGCATTTAGAAAATTTTAATAATATAGATGGTATTTGTAAGGCAAAAGCGGAGATTATGAATAGGATTTGCCAGAATGGAATTATTATTTTGAATAAAGATGATAAGTTTTTCAATTCTTTAAAAAAAATTGCGAATCAAAAAAATATTAAAATTATAACTTTTGGTTTTTTAAAATCAGATATTCAAATTATAAAAAGTTCAGCAAAAGTATCTTTTAAAATAAAGAATAAAATATTTAATTTTAAAATAAATAATTTGAATAAGTCTTATTTATATAATGTAGCAGCAACATTATGCGTTCATTATTATTTAAATCATAATATTAATCTTTTAAAAAATAAATTTAATAATTTTAAAATTCCTGAAGGCAGGGGAAATGAAAAAAATATTAGAATTAAAAATAAAAGAATTCTTCTAGTTAATGATAGTTATAATTCCAATCCAGCATCTCTTGAGCAGTCAATTTTTAATTTCTCATTAAGAAAAAAAAAAGGTTATAGAAAAATTTTAATTATGGGAGATATGCTAGAGCTTGGTAAAAAATCAAAATATTATCATCAGCAAGTAGCAAAAATATTAAACAAAACTAATATAGATAAAGTTTTTTGCGTAGGTTCGGAGGTTAGATATACTTATCAAAAGCTAAACCACAGCAAAAAAGGCCTATTGATTAAAAATATTAGTCTGCTCAAACAAAATCTTTTCAAACTTGTTGAGAATAATGATATTTTGTTAGTCAAATCATCCAATAGAATTGGGTTATTTAATTTTTTCAAGAAATTTTAGTAATGCTTTATTTTTTTTTTAAATATTTTTCCTCAGACGTTAGTGTTTTGAATGTTTTTAAATATATTACTTTTAGAACAGGTATTTCAGTTGTAACTTCACTAGCATTTATACTTTTAGTCGGAGAAAGTTTAATAGCTAAATTAAAAACATTTCAAAAATACGGCCAGCCTATTCGTGATGACGGGCCTTTATCCCATATTATAAAAAAATCAGGAACTCCTACTATGGGAGGATTAATAATTATTTTAAGTATTTTATTTTCGACTTTATTATGGGCTGATCTTACGAATAAATATGTTTTGATATTAATTTTTTGTTTATTAAGTTTTGGAGCAATAGGTTTTGTTGATGATTATTTAAAAGTCATAAAAAATAATTCCAAAGGTATTAGTGCGAAATTGAAATTATTCTTGCAATTTTTAAGCGGTATAATTGTTATATATTTAGTAATTTTAAATACTGGACCAGAACTTAATTATAAAGTTTACTTTCCATTGTTTAAGAATTTTGTTTTAAACTTTGGGATTTTTTATTTTATATTTGGGTTAGTGGTTATTGTTGGAACTTCTAATGCTGTTAATTTAACAGATGGGCTTGATGGACTTGCAATTGTTCCAGTTATTCTTGTTGCGTTAACTTTTGCATTTATAGCTTATGTTTCGGGTAATATCGTTTTTTCAAAATATCTTCAGATAGCTTATATTAAAAATACAGGTGAAATTTGTATTTTTCTAGGAGCAATGATCGGAGCTGGTTTAGGATTTTTATGGTTTAATTCTCCTCCAGCTAAAGTTTTTATGGGAGATACAGGTTCTTTATCTTTAGGTGCAGCACTTGGAACAATTGGAATTATAACCAAACATGAAATAGTTTTAGCAATTGTGAGTGGACTTTTTGTGTTAGAGGCATTGTCAGTTATTATTCAAGTTATGTCGTTTAAATTAACAGGAAAAAGAGTTTTTCAAATGGCACCTTTACATCATCATTTTGAAAAAAAGGGTTGGAGCGAGTCTACAGTTGTAATTCGATTTTGGATCATAGCGATAGTTTTTGCTTTAGTAGGTCTTGCATCTCTTAAATTAAGATAATGCTCTCACTAGAACAGTGTAGCCAAAAAAAATTTTTAGTTTTTGGACTTGGCATAAGTGGCAATGCAACTTTATCTCAATTAAAAAAAAATAAAGCTAATATCGAATGCTGGGATGATAATAAAAGGTTAAGAGAAAAATTCAAAAAAAAATATCGAGTAAATAAGAATTGGTTTGATTGTAGTTATGATTTTATAGTTTTGTCCCCAGGAATTAATATTTACACACATTCTAAAAAATTTTTTTTTGAGAAAAACAAAAATAAAATTATTACAGATTTAGATTTATTTTGTAGCTCCATTACCAATCAAAAAGTTATTATGGTTACAGGCACAAATGGTAAATCCACAATGTGCAAATTGATTTATGAATTATTAAAAAATGCAAAAAAAGATGTTTTTATTGGAGGCAATTATGGAACACCTGTCTTAGATTTACCATATAAACAAAAATCTGCTATTTTTGTACTGGAGTTATCCTCTTATCAACTAGATTACTCCTCGCGGTTACCAAGTACAGTTTCAGTTTTATTAAATGTAAGCCCGGATCATATTGAAAGGCATGTAAATATTAATAATTATATTTTAGCAAAACTAAAAATTTTTAAGGGATTAACTAAAGAAGGCGTTGGTTTTTTAGATCTGAGTAATAATCAACAATCTAAAATATTAAGAGTTATTAAATTTAAGAAATATAATTTAAAAAATATTAAATTAATCAAAAGAAATTTTCATTTTAATATTAGAGATAATTTAATTAGTAATTCACTTAAAGGAAGTCATTTTAAGAATTGTCTTTATATTTTATCAAAAATTGCGAAACATTTTAAAATTCCAACCAATATTTATTTGAATACAATAAAAAACTTTAAAGGGCTTCCGCATCGACAAGAAATTATCAAGATAAAAAATAACTTAACTTTTATAAACGACTCTAAGGCAACAAATTTTTCCTCAACTGAAGTTGCCTTAAGTAATTATAAAAATATTCATTGGATTGTTGGAGGACTTGCCAAAGAAAAAGATAAGATAATTATTAATAAATTTAAAAAATCTATTTTAAAAGCTTATATTATAGGAAAAAAAATCAAATTTTTTTTAAATCAAATTAAAAGCATTATAAAATATAATACTAGTCACTCTCTAAAAAATGCTTTGTTATCGGCTTTGAGTGAGGCAAAAAAAAATCCAGGACTAAAACAAGTTATATTATTAAGTCCTTCAGCTGCTTCCTTCGATCAATACAAAAATTTTGAACATCGAGGTAATATTTTTAAGAAATTGGTAAAGAAATACGCATGATTAATTTTGGCAGAACCAATACAGATCAATTTGCCTTGTGGTGGAGAAATATTGATAAGCTTCTTTTTATATCAATAATTTTTTTAATGTTTCTAGGTATATTTTTTGCTTATACCTCAACTTCTAATATTGCCTCTGAAAGAATATATAAAACAGATTACCTTTTAATTATAAAGCATATTTTATTTGCACTCCTTAGCTTTTTAATTTTAACTTTATTATCTTTTTTAGATGCAAAACAAATTGAGAAATATTGTATTTTAGGTTTTATTATTACAGCTTTTTTATTGTTATTAGTCTTAATCTTAGGAGTCGAGGTTAAAGGCTCCAAGAGATGGATAAATTTAATTTTTTTTAGATTTCAACCTGTTGAAATTTATAAGCCTTTTTTTGTATTACTATGTTCTTTAATTATTTCTAATTCACAAATAGGAGATCTTAAATTAAGAATTTTTTATTCTTTTTGTATACTGTTTTTTTCTTTATTATTATTACTAAATCAACCTGACGTTGGTCAGAGTTTATTAATTTTCTCTGTCTGGTTAATTTTAATATTTGTTTCGGGGATTAGTATTGCTCTAATTATTTCTTTAGGTCTTGCTATCTTTATAGGAATAGCTTCAACATTATTGTTATTTAATGAACGATTTTCATATATTTTTAGAAGATTAAAAACTTTTATTGATCCAAGTAAGGGAGATAATTTACAAACTCAAAAAGCTCTAGAGTCAATTAAGCAAGGTGGATTTACAGGAAGAGGGATAGGAGAGGGAGTATTAAAAGAAAGAGTTCCTGAAGCGCATACAGATTTTGTTTTAGCAGTCATAGGAGAGGAGTTCGGGATTTTGATGATATTAATAATCTTTTTAACAATAACTTTTATCTTTTTAAGAATTTTTACACAATTTAGTATTGAAAATAATTCTTTTAGGAAACTAGCTTTAGTAGGATTGTCATGCCTGGTTTATTTGCAATCTATTATTAATTTAGGAGTTACATTAAATATTCTTCCAAATAAAGGAATGACATTTCCTTTTATAAGTTACGGTGGATCATCCATGATTGGTTGTGGAATAATATTTGGAATATTACTTTGTTTTACCAAAAGAAAATTATCCTAATGAAAAAAATTTTTATTTGCACTGGAGGAACAGGAGGTCACATATTTCCAGCTGTAGCATTAGTAGAATATCTTAAAAAAAAAAACTTTGACATTGATCTTATTACCGATTTTAGAGCAAAAAAATTTATAAATAATAATAATTTAAAAAATTTAACTTTTATAAATGTTAAAACACCCACAGGAAAAAAAGGATTAAAATTAATTTATTCACTTTTTTTAATATTAATTTCATTTTTATATTCAATTGTTCTTATTATAACAAAAAAACCACAATTAATTATAGGTTCTGGTGGTTATGCTTCTTTTCCAATTTTATTAGCAGCAAGATTACTTGGTAAAAAATTTATTATTTATGAGACTAATTCTGTAGTAGGTAGGGTAAATAAATTTTTTTTAAATAGTTCGATAAAAGTATTGACGGGATATCCTTTAAAAAATATTGATAAAGATAAAAGTACTTTTGTTGGTCAGTTAGTAAGAGAGCAAATTTATTTAGCTAAAAATAATAATTATTTTAAAAAAGATTATAATTTCGATTTCACCCTACTTGTTATAGGTGGAAGTCAAGGGGCTGAGATTTTTAGTCAACAATTACCACAGTCATTAAATAAATTATTTAAACTTAATAAAAAGATAAGAATTATTCATCAAGTTGGCAATAAAGAACAAGAACTGAAAATAGATCCCTTTTATAAAAATAATTCAAATGTTTCTATTTTTAATTTTGAGCCAAATATTGAAAAATATATGATGATATCAGATTTAGTTATTACAAGAGCTGGTTCCTCAACATTAGCAGAGTTGGCTTTTCTAGAAATACCATTCATAGCTATTCCATTTAAAGATTCTTTGGACAATCATCAATTTTACAATGCAGATTATTTTTTTAGAATGAAGGCTTGTTGGCTTATTGAACAACAAGATCTAAACAGTGAAAAATTATTTGGTTTAGTAAATGAACTTATACTTAATAAAGAAAAATTACTTGAAAAAAAGGCCAAATTAAAAGAACTAATCAATACAAACGTTAATGAAATTTTTGAAAGAGAAATTAATGAGATTTTATCATGACTTTTAAAATCACAACTAGCGATCAAGTTCACTTTATAGGCATAGGGGGAATAGGCATGAGCGGTATTGCAGAAATTATGCACAATATTGGTTTTAAAGTTCAAGGAAGCGATACTTCAAGAAATAATAAAAATATAAAAAGATTACAAAAGCATGGTTTAAAAATTTTTTTTAATCATGAAAAAAAAAATATAGGTAACTCCAAATTAGTTGTATTTTCATCGGCAATACATAAAGATAACCCGGAGCTACGTGAGGCAAAAAGAAAAAAAATACCAGCAATGCAGAGAGTAGAGATGCTTTCTGAGATTGTAAGGTTAAAAAAAAATATAGTTATAAGTGGAGCCCATGGCAAAACTACAATTACTTCACTGATATCAACCCTTTTATCTAAAGCAAAACTTGATCCGATGATTATTAATGGGGGTATATTGAACTCCATTAATTCAAATGCATTATTTGGAAAAGGAGACTGGGCTGTTGTTGAGGCTGACGAGTCTGATGGTAGCTTTTTAAAAATACCAATTACCTATTCCGTTGTGAGTAATATTGATAAGGAACATTTAGATTATTATAAAAATTTTAATAATTTATATAAAAGTTTTGAAACTTTTATAAATAAAACACCTTTAATTGGTAAATCATTTGTTTGTACAGACGATAAATTTTTAAAAAAGATTTTAAAAAAAAGAAATAAGTCTAACATAATTACCTATGGTTTCGAAAATGGATCAAACCTTCGTCCTTACAATGTGAAAAACTTAGAAAAAATGATGAGCTTTAATATCTCTATAAAACTAAATGATAAAGTTGAGTACATTAAAAATATTGAGTTAAATTTATTAGGCAAACACAATGTGCTTAATGCAACTGCTGCAATAGGGGTTGCTAAAAGTTTAGGAATTAAAAACAATGTTATAAAAACAACTTTAAAAAATTTTTCAGGTATACAAAGAAGATTAACTAAAATTAGTAATTTTAGAGGAAGTATAATTTATGACGATTACGCACACCATCCAACAGAAATTGTCTCAGTTTTAAGTGCAATCAAATCCTGCTTTATTAACAAAAAAATTGTAACAGTGTTCCAGCCTCATAGATATTCAAGAGTCGCTTCATTAAAAAAAGAATTTGCAAATGCTTTTAAAGACAGTGATTTAGTTGTTTTATGTCCTATTTATGCGGCAAGTGAAAAACCAATTAAAAATATTAATCATTATGAGTTGGCTAAGCTTATTAAAAAGAATTCAAAAAAAGATGTTATATGCATAGAAAATCAATTTGATTTAGAAAGATTTATAAAACGTCATACATATGGAAATGAGATTATTGTTTGTATGGGTGCCGGAAGTATTAGTGGCTGGATTAGAGATATTGCTGTTAATTTAAAAAATGAGCATTAATTTTTATTCACAACTTAAAAAAGATCTTCAAGGAGAATTAAGAGAAAATTTTGATTTATCTAAATCTAATTGGCTTGGAATTGGAGGAAAAGCAAATTTTTTTTTTAAACCAAATGATTTAAATGATTTACAAATTTTTTTAAGAAATAATAACCAACATTTTCCAATTATTATAATCGGCTCTGGCTCAAATTTATTGATTAGAGACAAAGGTTTTGAAGGAGTAGTTATTAAATTTGGAAAAAATTTTGATTTTATAAAAATTAAAAATGATATTGTAAATTGTGGACCTGCTACGCAAAAATCGCTTTTGGCAGAAACTGCAGCCAATAACAATTTATCCGGTTTTGAATTTTTATATTGTATTCCAGGCACAATTGCAGGAGGAATTGTTATGAATTCTGGGTGCTATGGAAGTGATATATCGAAAATAGTATTGAGCATCACAGTCATTGATATGAATGGAGAAATTAAAATTATTAATAATGAAGATATTAATTTTTCTTATAGAAAAAGTTCACTCACTAAAAATCAGATTATCACTAATATTGAAATGAAAGGATCTTTTCTTAAGAAAGATAAAGTTATTGAAATTATGAGAAATTTAAAAAATAAAAAAGATATCGAGCAACCACAGAAAATTAAAACAGGAGGTAGTACCTTTAAAAATCCGAGGAATTCAAATAAAAAAGCTTGGGAATTAATTAAAGAGTCCGGTTGTGCTGATTTACGAGTTGGTGGGATTAAACTATCCAAATTACATTGTAATTTTTTAGAGAATTTAGATGGGGCAACTTCAGAGGACGCCGAAAATCTAATTGAAAATATAAAACAGCAAGTTTTTAAAAAAACTAATATAAACTTAGAACTTGAATTAGAAGTAGTGGGAAAAAGATGAAAAGAGAAAAAGTTACAGTTTTAATGGGCGGAACATCAGCTGAAAGGGACGTGAGCTTAGATAGCGGCAAGGCCTGCGCGAAAGCGCTCACAGAAATTGGTTTTGATGTGACAAGTTTAGATGCAAAAGATGATTTTATTAAAAAGTTAATTAAGAATAAACCAGATAAAGTTTTTAATGCTCTTCATGGAAGATTCGGAGAGGATGGTTCCATTCAGGGTTTATTGGAACATTTAAAAATACCTTATACTCATTCTGGAATTTTATCCTCAGCAATTGCTATGGATAAACTAATTTCAAAAAAAATTTTTAAGAGCGCTAAAATCAGTTCACCGGACTACCAAGTTGTTAGAACTTTGCAAGATTTTCAAAATTCAAATATTGGGTATCCTTGTGTTATTAAACCAAATAATGAAGGGTCAAGTGTAGGTGTTTACATTTTTACTAAACCTAAAAAATCTGATGAAAAAATAGTCATTTCTTTATTAAAAAAATTTAAATTATTGATTTTAGAAAAATATATTCCAGGTAGAGAAGTGCAAGTTGCAGTTATGGGCCCTAAGGCCTTAGGCGCAATAGAAATTGTGCCAACAAGATCATTTTATGATTACGAGGCCAAATATTCAGCTAAAGCTAAAACAAAACATATTATGCCTGTAAAAATAAATGAAACTGATTATAAAAAGATTTTAGATATGGCTTTGCAGGCCCATAATATTTTAGGTTGTAGGGGAGTAACGAGGTCAGACTTTAGATACAATGAATTTGAAAAAATTAATAAAATTTATATTCTCGAAGTAAATACACAACCAGGCATGACAAGTTTATCTTTAGTTCCAGAGATTGCAAATTATTATGGAATATCTTTTAATCAATTAGTTAAATGGATAATTAATGATGCTTCTATTAATAGATGATCAAAACAAAGAGATATATTTTTCTCGCTTTATTTATTTTTCTAACAACATTTAATCCACAACTCCCTTTATTAAAACTTGGTTTTTTTGTCATTAAGACAGTTAATGTTTCTGGCTCAAAAAATACTGATCAAGAAAAACTTAAAAAACAATTTAACATTTTAGTTAACTCTAGCATCTTAAGTTTAAATGATAAAAAGATGAATGAAATTGTAATACAAAATGAATGGATACATTTTGTGAATATTTATAAAAAATTTCCATCAACAATTAATATTGCGGTGGTTGAACATGAACCTTTAATAATTTGGAGGAAAGGCAATAATAACTTAATAATTACCAAGGAATTTACATTAATAGAAAAATATAATTTAAACAATTTTTCTAATCAAATATCTGCAAAAGGAAATTTTAATATTGAGGATCTTAGAGAACTTTATCAAGCCCTAAACAATAACAATTTTGATTTATCAAATATTGCTAGTTTTGAATTTATAAATTCTGATAGATGGGACTTATTTTTAAAAGGTAATAAAAAAATTATGCTTGGCAGATATGATTATAATCAACAGATTAATAATCTAACTAAACTACTTATTCAGTCAAAAGATGAAAAATATACGTATGTCGACTTAAGACTTAAGAATAAAATATTTATCAAATAATGATTCAAAAAAAAGAATTAATTGCGTCGATCGATATTGGTTCTTCAAAAATAAAGTGCCTAATTACAAAATTAAAAAATAATAAAATTGAAATCTTAGGAAAATCTATTGTTACATCAAAAGGAATTGATAAGGGATTAGTTACGAATTTTCATGAAGCAAATTTAGCTATCCGTGAATGTTTAGAAATTGCTGAAAAACAGGCTAATATTTCGTTAGATAATATTATTGTAAGCGCAGAATTTGAAAATATTTCCAGTAATTTATTAACAGAATATAAAAGTGTACAGGGCGATCAAGTAGAACAGGAGAAAGATATTCAGGGTTTGATACATATCGCTGTAGATGAAATCATCAAGAATAATAAAGATAAAGGGATTTTACATATTTTTACGTCTAATTATAAAATTGATAAAAAAATAAATGTTGAAAGTCCCGTTGGTTTTAAGGCAAATATATTTTCATTAGATATTCATGCTGTTTTAGCAGATCACACAGCCATTAATAATCTTAAGAATATTATAAATTCTTGCGAATTGTCAGTCGAGAATTATATTTTTGGCACATATGCTTTAGCTTTATCTTTTATAAATTTAGAAGATTTAAATGAAGATTTTATTTGCATTGATTTTGGAAAAGATAAAACAAGCTTTGCTATTCTTACAGATAGTACACTCTCATATGTTGGTACTATTCCTTATGGTTCAAATCAGATCTCTAAAGATTTAGCTAAAGTTCTAGATATTACAATGGATGTAGCTGAAAAAATTAAAGTTGAATGTGGGGAATGTATATTAAAAGAAAATATCAAAGATAAGATTGAATATTTGCCAGTGCATTTATTTCCAGACGATGATTTTAGAAAGATTTCTAAAACGATGGTTAATACTATTATTAATTCCAGAATTGAGGAAATTTTGCAATTAATTTACAAAAAAATTAAATCTTATAATTTAATAGATATAAAAAGTAAAAAAATTTATATTTCGGGTAGAGGATCTAATTTAGTCGGCTTGACAAATCTAATAAAAAAATATTTTTCACCAAGAACGGAACTTATTTTGCAAAAAAAACATGAGGATCAAAACTTAGTTAATAATTTGTCGCAAGATTTTCTAGTTTGTTATGGAATGGCTAAAAACTATTTTTATGGGTTTCCTTCAGAAGCTTTGCCAATTAAATTTAAAAATACAGGCTTTTTCTCAAGAATTTTATCTATCTTTCAAAAGTAGAAATCGTAACAAAAGGTGATTAGCTATTGTCATCAATTTTACTAAATATTTGATGCTTAGAATATATGTATCAAAAGACTTTAAAGTCAAAAATCAATTTCAAAGGCATTGGTCTACATAGCGGATTAGTTGCCAATCTTGTAATTAAGCCATCAACAGCTAATTCTGGAATAAATTTTGTAAGAACAGACCACAAAGGTAAAGAAAAAATTATCAAAGCTCATATTAGTAATGCCTTACCAGCGAAATTATGCACAACTATTTCCAATAAATATGTTTCAGTTTCAACTATTGAACATTTAATGTCGGCTTTATCAGGAATGGGCATTGATAACGCAATAGTTGAAGTCGATTCCCAGGAGTTGCCGATATTAGATGGAAGTTCAAAAGAGTTTGTGATTGCTATTCAGAATTCTGGAATTGCAGTCCAAAGTTATGAGAAGAAATATATTAGAATACTAAAAAAAATTATTGTTAAAGATAAAGAAAAAACAATTTCAATTGAACCTACTAATAAAAATAAATTAGAAATTGATTATGAAATTGATTTTCATGATCGTGTTATTAAAAAACAAAGTAAAAAAATAGATCTAGAAAAAAATGGATTTATGGAAGTTCATGACTCTAGAACATTTTGCTTACAAAAAGATCTTGAAAATATATTTAAGATGGGACTTGCAAAAGGTGGCTCTTTAGATAATGCAATTGTTGTCTCTGAAGATAAAGTTTTAAATCAAGATGGATTAAGACATAAAGATGAGTTTGTAAGACATAAAATTCTAGACTGTATAGGTGATTTATATTTAGCTGGTTACTCTCTCATTGGAAAAGTAAAATGTTATCAAGGAGGTCATGATATGACGCGTAAATTATTAGAAGCCTTAATAAAAAATAAAAGTGCGTGGAATTTAACTTCTCAGAAATCAAAAAATTTATCGCCTGTAACTTCTTATTTACCAAATCAACTTGTAGTGAATTTATAATTTTAGTGATAAAACTTAATTAAAAGAAATAATAAAACTTTTAATTTTAATGTTTAAACTAAAAAAAATATTTTCGATTTTATTAGTTTTTTTACTTATTTTAAGCTGTTCCTCATCAAAGGATAAACCTTTAGTTCCGCCACCAAAAGAAAAAATCAGTCTGCCAAAGTTATGGAGTTTTGCTATGGAGGATTTTAATAATGGCAATGCAGAAGGAGCAATCGAAAAATTTAAGATGGTAGAAAAGGATTATTCTTATACCGAGTGGGCGCCCAAATCTTTATTAATGACAGCATATGTTTATTATGAGGCAAATCGTTGTACGGATACACTATCTATACTCGAAAGGTATGTAAAATTTTATCCAAGTAATCCTGAAAGAGTTTACGTAGAGTATTTAAAAGGTGTTTGTTATTTTGAAGAGGTTAGTGAATTTTCTAAAGATCAAGAAAAAACAGTTAAAGCAATTAATCAATTTAAATCTCTAATAAATAATTATCCAAATACTGAATATGCAGAGGATGCAAAATATAAATTAGATCTGCTAAATGATTTAATGGCAGGAAAAGAAATGTACGTTGCAAGATATTATATGAATAAACGAAAATGGGCGGCTGCAATTAGTAGATTAAAAACAATTGTAGATAAGTATCAAACAACAATTTATATCGAAGAGGCTTTATATAGACTGGTTGAAATTTACCATAAATTAGGATTGGAAGAAGACGCTAGTAAAGCTGCAGCAATTTTAGGTTATAATTTTAATTCAAGTGAGTGGTATAAAAAAAGTTACTTATTAGTGTCAACAAATCAGACAGCTTTGCCTAAAAAAAATAAATCTCTTTTAGATGGTTTTAAAAAAATACTTAATTAATTTTTAATGAAGTCTTTATCTTTAAAAGAGTACAAGGAAAAAATTACTTTAATTGAAAAACTAAATAAAGCTTATTATCTTAATGATAAACCATTAGTTTCAGATGCAGAGTATGACAGAATTAAAAAAGATATTTTAGATTTTGAGAAAAAAAATCCTAAAATTATAAGCAAAGATTCTCCCACAAAAAAAGTAGGTTTTGCTCCTTCGGAAAAATTTTCAAAGGTCAAACATCTTATTCCAATGTTATCTTTAGATAATGCTTTTACAAAAGATGATGTAGAAGATTTTTTAAAAAAAATTAGAAATTATTTAAATTTTGAAAAAGATGCTCCCGTAGAGTTAACAGCAGAACCTAAAATTGATGGAATTTCCGCCTCTTTAATTTATAAAAATAATAAGATTATTCGGGGGCTTTCGAGAGGAGATGGTGAGTACGGAGAAGATATAACAGAAAATTTATTAACTATTAAAGATATTCCAAAAATTCTTGATGGAGAGAACATAGATAAAGAATTTGAAATTAGAGGTGAGGTTTATATTGGAAAAAAAGATTTTGAAAAAATTAAAAATGATTTTGCAAATCCAAGAAATGCAGCAGGAGGGTCATTAAGGCAAAAAGACTCAAAAAAAACAGCCTTAATACCTTTGAAATTTTTTGCTCATAGTATTGGTGATATTGATGAAAAAAAGTTTAAAACACATTTAAATTTTTTAAATTTTTGCAAGAAAGTTGGTTTTAAAATAAATCCTCTTACACAAACTTTTACTTCAATAGATGAACTAATTAAAGGCTATCATCATATAGAAGAAATAAGATCTTCGTTGGATTATGATATTGATGGAATCGTTTATAAAGTGAATGACTTAACACTACAAAAGAGACTTGGAAGTTTATCATCATCACCAAGATGGGCTATCGCTCATAAATTTTCATCGGAAAAAGCTACAACTGTTATTCGAAAAATTGAAATCCAAGTTGGAAGAACAGGAGCACTTACTCCAGTTGCAAAATTAGATCCAGTTAATGTGGGTGGAGTGTTAGTGTCTAATGCGACATTACATAACGAAGATGAAATTATTAGAAAAGATATCAGATTAAACGATACAGTAATTATTCAAAGAGCAGGGGATGTTATTCCCCAAGTAGTCGAAGTTATCAAATCTAAAAGAGATAAAAACAGTAAAAAATTTGTATTTACGGACAAATGTCTTTGCGGCAGACCTGCAGTTAAAGATTATAACGAAACTTCAAAAAAATTAGATGTAGTTAAAAGATGTACAGATACAGGATTTAATTGTGAATTTATGGCAAGAGAAAAAATTAAACACTTTGTGTCTAAAGAAGCTCTTAATATAGATGGTTTTGGAAAAAAAATTGTTGAAGATTTCTGGTCATTAAATTTTATTCGCTTACCTCAAGATATTTTTACTCTTGATTATAAAAAAATAGAGAAATTTGAGGGCTGGGGAGAATTATCGGTTAGTAATTTAAAGACAGCAATTGAAAAAAGCAAAGATATAAGTCTTGCAAAATTTATATACAGTCTTGGTATACGTCATATCGGTCAAGAAAATGCTAAAAATTTATCACGTTACTTTATTTCTATAAAAAATTTTTTAAAGCTCTGTAATCCAGATCTGTTAATGAATGAAATTAATAGTTTAGATGAAATCGATGGAATCGGGGAAACTCAAGTTGAGTCTTTAATAAACTTTTTTAAGGATAAGAAAAATAACAAAGTAGTTTATGAATTGAGTAAAATTTTAAATATTCAAGATTTTATAGAAAAGAAAATTGATAGTTTTTTCTCAGGAAAGAATATTATGTTTACAGGAGGATTTTCTACCATGAGCAGATCTGAAGCTAAGTCATTAGCGGAGACTTTGGGGGCGAAAATATTAAGTTCTGTTAATAAAAAATTAGATTATTTAGTTATTGGTTTATCTAAACCAACAAAGAACAAAGTAGATAAGGCTAAAGAATTAGGGGTTAAAATTATTGAGGAAAAAGAGTGGCTAAAGTTATCAAGAAATAGCTGAACAAGCTTTAGTCAGTAATTTAAGTTCAGTGCTATTCATAAAGGGTTTTAATATGTAAAAAATTTTTTGATGATAATTATTAATCCAATTTATTTCATTATTATTTAAAAGTTTTTTGTCGATACATTCTTTATCAATTGGAACCATTGTAAGATTTGTAAATTTTGAATGACTGTTATTAATTTTCTCACAATAAATTAAATTTTCAATTCTTACTCCAAAATCATTTTCTTTATAAAATCCAGGTTCATTAGAGAGGATCATTCCTGGTAAAATTTTATGATTATTAAAAGGAGATAGTCCTTGCGGTCCTTCATGTACATTTAAAAAATAACCAACTCCATGACCTGTGCCATGTGAATAATTGTGACTAAGTTTTAGTAAAGGGGCTCTCGCAACCCTATCTATATGTTTTCCTAGTGTAGATTTTTTTAATTTATATAAGGCAACTGCAATATGACCTTTGAGAACATTTGAATAAATTTTTTTTTTAAAATTTGATATTTTTCCAATAGCTATTGTTCGAGTCACATCAGTAGTCCCGTAAAAATACTGACTGCCAGAATCTAAAAGATATAAATTATTTCCTTTTATAGCTTTGTTAGTTTTATTATTTGATCTGTAATGAATAATAGCTCCATTCCCAGCAAATCCTGAAATGGTAGAAAAACTTGGATATAAATAATCTTCGTTCTGTTTTTTATAATTTTCTAATTTATCCTGTGCAGAGATTTCCGTTATTTTTATTTTTTTGTAACTATTTTTTAGCCAAAAGATAAATTTAGTTAAAGCAATCCCATCAAATAAATGAGCAATTTTTGTATTACTAATCTCAGTTTTATTTTTAACAGCTTTTAATAAATAGATAGGATCCTCAATATTAACCAGTTTGTTTGAAGAATGGATATTCTTTTCATAATAAAAACTGCATGTTTTTTTATCTATTAAAATTTTAGAATTTTTAATTTTCCTTAAGTAGTTAATAAAAAATTCTTCTTTAATAAAAATTACTTTCTTTTTAAAAGATCTTTTAATTTGAGGCGTAATTTTATTAATATTTGTAAAAAATATTATTTTACCATTTTTATTAAATAAAATTTTTCCATTTGTAAGTGGACTGGATAAAGCATCATATCCTCTAATATTTAATAACCATGAAATATTTTCAACAGCCGTTGAAAGTAAATAATGAATATCTTTCAACTTAAGAAATTTACATACTTTGCTAATTTTGTTTAAATAGTTTTCACCATGATATTTTTCTTCTAAAAGATAAAATTTATTATTACTAACTTTTGTTGTATTTTTCCAAATCGTATCAATTAAGTTATTATTAATAGGTTTTAGATTAATTAAACTATTTGAGACAATATTTTTTAACATTTTTGAGGTAAAAAGTTTTGGATCAAATCCTAACGTAATTTTTTTATTTAAATTTTTAAAAATATTATGGGGTTTAATTTTTGGAATTTCGCAAATTTGAAAATCTTTAGTAACCTCAGTCTTTGCTTGCAAAGTATACCGACCATCAACAAATAAATAAGATTTATTTTTTAAAATTAATGCAAGTCCTGCTGATCCACTAAATCCAGATATAAATTTTAATCTGTCTTTACTTTTAGGAACATATTCTCCAAAATATTCGTCATTCTTTGGAATTATATAAGCATCACAGTTTTGTTGATTTAAAATATTTCTTAATTGATTAATTTTGTTCATTACTTTTTTTTATAAATTTATCAATTATTTTTTTTTCGCCGTATTTTTTAAAAATAATAATAAGTTTATTATCTTCAATATGAATTACTTTTCCATTACCAAAATCATCATGCGTTACGCTTTCCCCTACTTTAAAAATAGTATTATTATTACTGTAACTAATTTTATTAAAATTATTTTTATTTTTCCTTGCTTGTTTTAATCTTTCCCAGCCAGGACTTCTTGAGGGTTCGTCATAGTCAATCTCCTGATTAAACTCAAAATCATTTTTTTTATACTCTGAAAAATGATTTTTCATGTTGATGTTATCTTTAGGAAGTTCTTCAATAAATCGAGAGGGAAGTGTTGGCATCCAATCTATGTCTCTATCCCTTTTGCCTCCATAAATTCTTCTATTATTTACAAAGGAAATAAATAATTTTTTCTTTGCTCTGGTAATTGCAACATAGGCAAGCCTTCTTTCCTCCTCAATTGCTTGATGGCCTTTTTCATCAATTGATTTTTGATGCGGAAATAATCCCTCCTCCCAACCAGGCAAAAAAACAACATCAAACTCTAATCCTTTAGCGGCATGCATCGTCATTAAATTAATTTTCTCTCCATTCCAGTCTTCATCTATGGAGGTTTGTAATGAGATATTTTCAAGAAAATCTTGAAGGCTACTATAATTTTTCATTGATAATATTAATTCCTTTAAGTTTTCTAATTTACTGTCAGCCTCTGGCGTTTTCTCATTCATAAGCATTTGGGAATAGCCAGATTCATCTAAGACTCTTTCTGTTAGTTCATAATGAGTTATTTCTTTTGATAATTTTCTCCATAACTGAATATCGGTAATAATTTTTTTTAAACTTAGTATAGTTTTACCGGTTGGATTTTCTTGCTCGCAATATATAAGTGAAGCTTGTTCTAAATTAATATTTTTTTCCTTAGCAATTTTATGAATTTCTTTTAGGGTAGCATCTCCAATTGCACGTTTTGGAGTATTGATGATTCTTTCAAAAGCAAGATCATCATTTTCTTGATAAATAATTCTAATATAACATATAGCATCTTTTATTTCAGATCGATCATAAAATTTTAATCCTCCAATAACTCTGTAAGGTAGATTAATTTTTATAAATCGGTCTTCAAACTCTCTTGTTTGAAAAGCGGCTCTAACTAATATGGATATTTGATTAAGCGAATGTTCTTTTGATAAATTCTTTTCAATCTCATCTGCAACCGAAACTGCTTCGTCATATCCATTATTGTAGCAATTCACTTCTATCAAATCACCTTTAGAATTTTCAGACCATAGTTTTTTACCAAGTCTATCTTCATTATTAGAAATTAAAGAAGAAGCCGTATCAAGAATATTTTGTGTTGATCTATAATTTTGTTCTAGTTTAATAACTTTTGTATTAGCGTTTAATTTATCAAAATTTAAAATATTTTTAACTTCAGCGCCGCGCCAACTATAAATAGACTGGTCGTCATCTCCTACGCAGCATAAATTATTATTTTTTTTAGATAATAAATTTAACCAAATGTTTTGAATAAAGTTTGTATCCTGATATTCGTCTACAAGAATATACTTAAAATTGTTATGAAATAATTCTAAAATTTCAGGCATAGTTTTAAATATTGTTACGCAATGTAAGATTAGATCCCCAAAATCTACGCAGTTCATAATCTTTAATCTTTGTTGATAAATTTTATATATTTTTAATGCAGTATCTTTAATGTAGTTCTCTTTGTTAGTTTTAACTTCACTAGGAATAAGACCTTTATTTTTCCAATCATCTATAAAGGCAGCAACTAATTTTGGCGGTATTTTTTTTATATCAATGTTCTCTGATTCAATTATATTTTTTATTAACCTTAATTGATCAAGAGTATCTAAAATTGTAAAATTAGATTTAAGGCCCACAGCCTCTGCATGACGCCTTAAGATTTTATTGCTAATCGAGTGAAAGGTTCCAAGCCAAGGCAGAGAAGAAGATTGAGCGACAAGAAGTTTTAATATGCGCTCTCGCATTTCATTTGCAGCTTTATTTGTAAAAGTTACGCAAAGAATTTGATTAGGCCAACACTTTTTGGTTTCGATAAGATGAACAACACGAGTTGTTAGAACTTTAGTCTTACCCGAACCTGCTCCTGCTAAAATTAATAACGGTCCGTCCGTATGAATAACAGCTTCTTTTTGTTGATTATTGAGGTTTAATAAGTAATTTTGGTTAGTGGAATTCATAAAATCAAATAGATCAAGTAGTTAACATAATATACCAAAAATTAAATGATTCTTAAGAAATTACAGTCTTCAAGGTTATTAAACTCCTTACAGTCTTTTTATAATCATAAAATCTATAGCATAGCGATGGTTGCTTTTGCGCTCATAGTTTTTATTATTTTTCTATTACCATTCTTCATTAATCTTGAACGATATAAACCTGAGATAGAAAATCAGTTTCAGGAGAAATTTTCTTTTAAAATTAAAATTAATGAGAAGATTTCTTATAAACCATTTTTTAGACCTCATATTCAATTACCATCGGTAGATATTTTTGAAGATAATAAAAAAGAGGATGTTTATATTGGTAATATTTATAAAATAAATCTTCGCATAAATATTTTTGATATACTTTTAAGAAACTTTAATATTTCAGATGTTGAGCTTGTTGATGGAATTATTGAAGTAGAAAAAAAATATTTTGATAATTTTTTTAAGAACATTGATTTGATTAAAAATCTTAAAGTAATTAGAATTCATAATTTAGATTTAAAATATTCCGCAAATAAAAAAACTATTGAGATTAGCGATATTAATACTGATATTATTTTTAAGGAAGGGAAATTAAGAAGACTTGATTTGACTGGAAGTCTTTTTAATTTACCTTTTACAACTACCTTTCAAAGCTCATTAAATCAAAACAGAAGAATTGGTAATTTATCAATTAAGTCTAATCCTCTTAAGTTTTATTTTGAAGCAGATTTAACTGATATTAATTTTTTAAAATATGAATTTTTAGGAAATGCAAAAATCAGATTTGCAAATTCTTTAAGTACAATTGGATTAAAAAGTTTAATTTTGCAATTTAATTTTGACTTAAAGGATGAATATGTAGATTTAAAAGATATTTTTATTAATTCTTTTCTTTATAAAGGAGAGGGTTCTGCAAAAATTGACTTTGAACCAAGATTTGCATTTGTTAGTGAGTTTAATTTTATTGATACAAATTTTAAAAAATTACCAAACAACGATCTTAAAGATTTTTTAGTAAATAATAAATTATTTGATATTCATGAGGATTTTTATGGTGTTTTTAAATTAAATTTTAAAAATATGATTACTAATCATAATCTTTTTTCTGATGCTAACGCTATTATTATTGTTGAGGGTGGAGATGTGAACATTAAAGAATTGAATTTAATTTCTAAATTTAATGATTTATTAAAAATAAATGGTCGTTTTATTACGCAAAATAAAGAAACAATTTTCTTCTTTAGTTCCCAAATTGATCTCGTAAATATTAAAAATTTTTATAAAAATACCAATGGAACAAGAGAAAAGATAGCGCTTTTACCAAATGATAGTTTCTCTGGAAAAATGAAGGGAGATTTAAATATGAGAAAGGGTCGAGTAGTTTTGAGTGAAATTGTTGCAAATAGTAATAAAAAATTTAATAAAAATAGTCTTAATGCTGCTCAAGAGGAACTTAATCTTCGCTTAAATAAAGATATTATGAATATTTTAGATCCAAGAATTTATAGTTTCTTGTTCTAGTTTGGATGTGTCATTTTTC
>Ga0247837_1000912_pt1 | contig 63782 bp, 48 predicted proteins | sample LaCtaG_2_FD_187115 | JGI IMG/M metagenome (GOLD analysis project Ga0247837, IMG submission 187115) | Freshwater microbial communities from meromictic Lake La Cruz, Castile-La Mancha, Spain - LaCruzMarch2015_14.5m | ecosystem: Environmental > Aquatic > Freshwater > Lake | place: Spain: Castile-La... | reverse complement strand
GCCAGTAGGTTTGCTTGGTACCCGCAAGACCTCCAAAGCGGCTTTCAAGCTGAGTGCGATTGACTATTTTCAGCAACTCTCCTTTCGACGACTCCGAGATAAAGACAAATTTGCCCGACGTTTCCGGGGACAGGATAACCGTCACGCGGGCCCAAAGCGCCCTATTAACTTTCCACACAAACCCCGCAGCCAATCTACACGGAAACCCCACCAAGAAACCCTCCAGCGCCGCCTTCATGTCCTGCCTACTCCCTACCTGCAAGGACTGCTTGGGCAGTTGCTGAGTGCCTTCCATGTCCACGACCAGCACCCAGTTCTCTATTTGTCCGGGAAGCATCATGTTGCTTTCGATGTAGTCCAGAGCGTAGCAGAGGGCTTTGAGCACTAACTCGATAGGGAACTGAGTGGAGGGTACACTGTGCAGACGGGAGGGAGTCAAGAGCAGGATAGGCCGGTAGTAGCAGTCTCTGCCGAAGGTGTAGAAGCCTCCAGAGCTGAGGATCGGTAGGAAGAGGACGTCTGAGTCAAGGAGCCGAATTGGAGCTAAAACGGTCTCTTTCCACTGCATATACCTCTTTAGTCTGTCCTTCACCGCACTCATATCCCACTCCGCAGCATAAATAACCCTCAGCAAATCCGTCTTCTCCACCTGCACCAGCACTTGCTCCCTCAGCGCCTCGTCACTTTCCACCAGTTCATACAGCTCAGCCAAGGCCTGCTCCTCTAGGTCGGAGAACTCTTGGCGATTGAAGATCATGCGTTGGGCGAATCGGCCGAAGCCTCGTCTTGCGATGGTTTCAGTGGGCCAGAAGCGGTAGGCTTCGCGAGGGATCAGTATAAGTTTCAAATCCTCGCCCATATATTTTGGAGTGATGAGAGGTTTAACAGGACATTGGTCTATGCAGTCGGCCTGTAATTGGAGCCGCGGCCTGTGGACGGTCTGTAGGGTTACTTGGGAGGTGGGGGGAATGGAGGGGATTCTCCTTATAATCGCTCTCTGTCATGGCAGATGTGTCTGGGCAAACAGCCTTTACGACCCTCGTGAAGCCCTACAGCGTCCCCAAGTCCATGTACCCTCCACACAGCCAAGGCCTCCAATTCGGTCTCCTCAGTGCCCGGCAAATCCAGCGCCTCGCCGTCATCAAAATCACCGACCGACAACTCTACATCCAGCCTGAAAAAGGCCAAAGCCAGGGAGCTTCGCAGCTGCCGGTGCAAGGAGGACCTTTAGACCCTCACCTGGGAGTCAGTGAGAAAGGCAAAATCTGCGCTACTTGTCAGATGAACATCTGGGATTGTCCGGGACACATGGGGTATATCCGGCTGGAGTTGCCAGTGTTCCATGTAGGGTATTTGAAACACACAGTGGCTACTCTGCAGGCCATCTGCAAGTCCTGCTCCCGACTTCTCTTCAAATCTGACCAGTCGAGGACCGACTTTCTCCGCAAAATCCGTAAAAAGCAGCTGGACAGGAACCAAAAAGACAGCATTCTGAAGGGCATTCTGAAGGAGTGCAAGCGGCCGAAACACTGTCTCCACTGCAAGATGTTCAACGGAATGGTGAAGAAACTCACAGGTACGCTTCGAATTGTGCACGAGAAGTTTGAGGGCGGCCAGGGCGACAATTTGCGCGAATTAACAGACGATTTCAACTATTTGCTGGAGAAAACGCCTGAATTTGAGGCTCGATTGACCAGTAAATTGCACGATGACATTAACCCTTTCGTGGCTTATAGCCTGTTGGAAGGGATTCCTGAGGAGGATATCGAGCTGCTAGGCATGGATATCAGCGTTTCCCACCCCAAAGACCTCATAATCACCAGTCTGATCGTGCCTCCTGTGTGCATTCGCCCGACTGTGCAAAGAGGCCAAGGCCTTACCAATGAAGACGATTTGACCATCAAAATAATGGAAATCGTCCAATTTAACGACCTGATTCGAAGAATGCTGAGTGAGGGGACGCCTGCCAACAAGGTCGCTACACAGTGGGAAAACCTGCAGGGCACTATAGCTCTGTACATCAACGCAGATGTGTCGGGAATACCGCAGGACTTGCAGGGAGGGAAGGGAATTCGAGCGCTTTGTCAGAGATTGAAGGGGAAACATGGCCGGTTTCGAGGCAATTTATCAGGGAAAAGGGTCAATTTCTGCGGGAGAACTGTGATTTCGCCTGATCCGAATCTGCAGATCAAGCAAGTCGCAATACCCAGACTGATGGCCAAGCGGCTGACTTTCCCTGAGCAAGTGAACCGCTATAACATTGAAAAACTGCGGAAATTGGTGATGAACGGGCCTGATGTGTACCCAGGAGCCAACAATATCACCTTTGCAGGGACTGGTCAGAGCGTTTATCTGCGCTTTGGCAACAGAGTGGAACAGGCGCAAAGCCTTGCTATAGGCGACACTGTAGAACGTCATTTACTGGACAACGACGCAGTGCTCTTCAACCGCCAGCCCTCTCTGCACCGCATTTCCATCATGTGCCACCGCGCCAAGGTGATGCCCTGGCGCACTCTCCGCTTCAACGAATGTGTGTGCACGCCCTACAACGCCGACTTCGACGGAGACGAAATGAACCTCCACTTGCCTCAAACCGAAGAAGCAAAGGCAGAGGCAAGTGTGCTAATGAATGTAGTGGAGTGCATAATATCACCAAAGGCTGGAGACCCGATTATCAGTCCCACGCAGGATTTCCTCACTTGTGGGTTTTTGCTGACGAGGAAAGATGTGTTCTTCGACAGAGCCGCCTTTTGGAGACTGGCTGCAGCGGTAGTGGATGCAGCTGCAGTGGTGGAAATTCCCCCGCCCGCTATCTTAAAGCCTACAGAGTTGTGGACCGGCAAGCAGCTTTTCGGCCTGATTCTCCGCCCCAGTCGCCACGCAGCCAAAGAAATCAACCTCGAAACTCGGGAAAAGCTCTACTCCAAGAAAGGCGAACACATGTGCTTCCGGGACGGCTGGGTGGTGATCCAGCACTCTCAACTGTTATGCGGGAACCTCACTAAACTGACACTCGGGGCTGGGTCGAAAGACGGCATTGTGGCGATATTGGCTCGGGATGACTCTTGCCAGAGCGCTACTGCCTTTATGAGTCGCCTGGCGAAACTCACTTCCAGGTATTTGTGTGACCGGGGACTGTCCATAGGACTCGAGGATGTGACGCCTTCGGAGACGCTACTGACATCCAAAGAGGAGTTAATCGAGAAGGGGTATCACGAATGTGAAAAAATCATAGAGCAGTGGAAAGCTGGGAAACTGCCTTTAAAGGCCGGCTGCGACGCAGAACAGACCTTGGAAAGCCTAATGAATGGTGAACTGGGCCGAGTTAGAGAAAAGGCGGGTGATGTCTGCAGCCAGCAATTGCCCTATTGGAACGCTCCCCTCATTATGGCAGTCTCCGGGTCTAAAGGCTCGCTTCTCAACATGTGTCAAATGATCGCCTTGCTAGGCCAGCAGACTGTCAACGGACACCGCATCCCTGACGGCTTTGGGAACCGCTCACTGCCTCACTTCGAAGTGCGGGCGAGAGACCCTGCTGCCAAAGGCTTCGTGCAGAATTCCTTTTATTCCGGTCTGACATCGATCGAGTTCTTCTTCCACACAATGGGAGGGAGAGAAGGTCTGGTCGATACAGCTGTGAAAACAGCGGAAACGGGGTATATGCAGAGAAGGCTAATGAAGGCTTTGGAGGACTTGTCGGTCAAGTATGACTACTCGGTGAGAAGCTCCACAGGCGAGATCGCGCAGTTGATATATGGAGATGACGCTTTGGAGCCTATGAAGATGGAGGAGGGGATGCAGCCTGTGAGCTATGTGAAGCTGCTAAACAACGCTAGGCAGTCCTACAGAGATAAGGCCGCAGCGCTAAATCCAGAGGAGTTCATATCTGTCGCCACAAGTGTACTGGACAGCATCAAAGGCAACCACTTGCCCAGTTTCGAGGAATTCAAAAAGCGGACTTTGGCATTCATTCACAAAATCGCCACTGAGTCCGCCTCTCTCCAAGCACGTCTCCACAGTGATTGCCTGCATCCGCCCGCCCACAAAGCCATCCCCGCAGACTTCTATTCCAGTGCAGTACTCGACACAGGGCTTTCCAATGCACTCAAAGGCACCCAAGACATGAGTGAAGGACAGTTGAGAGGCCTATTAGATCTGTGCTGGAGAAGGTATGAACATGCCTTAGTGGCTCCAGGCGAGGCTGTAGGAGCAGTGGCTGCCCAGTCTATTGGCGAGCCTGGTACTCAGATGACGCTTAAAACCTTCCATTTCGCTGGAGTTGCGTCTATGAACATTACCTTAGGCGTTCCCCGCATTAAGGAAATTATCAACGCGGTGAAGGACATCAGCACGCCCATCATCACTGTGCACTTACTCAATGCGAAGGAGCAAACCAGTGCCAGAGTGGCCAAGGGGAAGATAGAAAAGACCACACTGAAGGACGTGTGTCAGGGAGTGGAAGAGGTATATACCAAGACAGGAGCCTATTTGCGCTTTTTGATGAATTTAGAAGCAATTGAAAGCATGATGTTAGGGATCAAGCTGGAAGACATCAAAAGCGCAATCCTCAAATGGCCCAAAATAAAGCTGAAATCTGATAACTTCGAGCTAATATCCCCGAACGAAATCTGCATCCACTCCTCCGAAAGCGCAAAAGAGCGGCTCTACTTCCACCTTCAGGAGCTGAAAGCCACCCTCCCCTCCGTCATAGTGAAAGGCGTGCCTAGTGTGAAGCGAGCCGTCATCAGCCAGGACGCCTCCACTCGCGAGTACAACCTTCTAGTGGAAGGCACCGGCCTCGAGAAAGTAATGATCACTCCCGGCCTAGACTTCCGCAGGTGCACAACCAACCATGTAATGGAGACCGAAGGCGTCCTGGGCATAGAAGCAGCCCGCCAGTGCATCATCAACGAAATCAAGTACACGCTCAATGAACACGGAATCACTGTCGACTCCCGGCATATCATGCTTTTAGCAGATGTCATGACCTGCAAAGGAATGATTTGCGGCATTACTCGCTTCGGAGTATCGAAGATGAAGGAGTCCACGCTGATGTTGGCTTCGTTTGAAATGACGACTGATCATCTGTTCAATGCGGCGGTGAGGGGGTTTCATGATGGAGTCACAGGGGTTTCGGAGTGCATTATTATGGGAAATCGGGTGCCTTTGGGCACGGGCATGTTTGACCTTTTGATGAATGTGCAGAGTACTGGGCGGAGACGGATTCCGGAGAAGCGCAGAAGTCTACTACTAAGTTAATAGGTAGAGGATAGATTAGCAGGGCTGAAAACCGAAAAAAATCTATGAAATTTAAGGCAATAATTGGCCTCTGTAGCTATATTTAGGGTCGCTTTTGCTACGAGAAATCGTCATCGCGAATTGCAACTGCTAAAATCCCAGCCATCTCAGTAATATATAATCTATTCCATCCTTCCCATCTCTTATAAGCCTCCATCCACATCTCCTCCCTATACGCACCCAACCCATTCCTACACATCTCTTCCAACCACAGCTAGCACTCAGCCAGCTCTCCGAACTCTCCCACTCTCTTCTTTTGTCCATATACTATGGGTAACGCTTGCTGTACAAAGTCCTCCGTCAACGCCTCTTCAATTCTCAATTTACGAGAAACGTCTGTGGTCCCGGCCCCCGCCAGTCCTCAGAAATCCAGGTCGATCTTCCAGTTCACTGAGGATTCGGAAGCGGGCTTCGTTGAGATGAGCTTTGGGAGATGTCGGACGCAAGTCAAGTGGAAGCGGGGGGAGGTAATCGGCGAAGGCGCCTATGCCAAGGTGTTCCAGTGCATGAACACGGAGACAGGGGAGTTGCTGGCAGCCAAGCATTTCACTGTGAGGAGTATCTAGTTCAGCGATGAGCCGCGAAAGGTGGAGCACGAGTACATGAATTTGAAGCGGGAGATCATGCTGCTGCGGGATTTAGACCACCCCAACATAGTCAAATACGTGCAGACCGACCTAGCCCCCGAGCGAGACGCCATAGACGTAGTGCTGGAGTACGTGCCCGGCGGGTCACTGAAGCACTTACTCGGCCAATACGGAGCTTTAGAGTACCCAGTGATATCTAACTACATCCGGCAGCTACTAGACGGACTGAGCTACCTGCACTTGCACGGAGTCATCCACAGAGACTTAAAGCCTGCGAATATCCTGCTAACAACTGGGGGAATTGTGAAATTGACGGATTTCGGGTCCTCCAAGCGGATGGACGCCTTAGGTCCCGGACTCACCAAGTCCTTGAAAGGCAGTCCGTACTGGATGGCTCCTGAGGTAATAACGAAGCAAGGACACGGTACAGCCGCCGACATCTGGTCTCTCGGCTGCGTAGTCGTCGAAATGACCACAGGCCAGCCGCCCTGGTCCAACTTCAGCCACAGTTCCAAGGAAGTCATGAAGCTCATCCAGACTCCGGGGAGTAAGGGCTATTTAGACCTTCCGGACTTGCCGCTGCAGGCTTGCCCTGCGGTTTTGTCGTTTATTAGACTGTGTCTGAGGAGGGATTCGGAGCGCAGGCCGACCGCTGCTCAGCTGCTGCGACATCCTTTGGTGGAGGGGAAGTACCAGGACGACGGCTTTGAAATGGAAAAAGCGGGGAACTCGGGAGCGACTCTGGAAAGCACGGAAAAGACACTGAGAATCAATACAATCCGAGGAGAGGTCAAGGAAGAGTCCATTGGGGAGTCGGAGGCCTAAGGAAAAGCCAGTGCAATGAGTTAGTATAGATATATGCCTTTACCCGAAACGCCTATCACAGTTGTAGTTTGAAGTCATGCGATTTGAAAATGTAGGGGAAACCTACAGGGGCGCTCCTTGAATTGACCGCTGTATGCACTAGCTCCTGCCAATAGCAATGGAAAGACCAGGCAGGAAGTCTTATGAAAGTCCCACTGCCACTATGAAGCCCATGACTCCCGGCCAACTGACCTCCACTCTGCCTGCCCGCACTGTGCACTTCTCCACTCTCAACAGCTCCCTTCCCGTCAACAACACTGCCTTCCTTGCATACCATCATAAGCGAGTGTTTCCTCTCAATATCTCCCACCCCATATCTCCCTTGGATAGCTATCAGCCCGCTTTCTACCCTCAGCAGAGTCCGCCCAGGGGCAGTGCTGAAACTGCTCGCAAGTCGAAAGGGAGGGCGAAGTCTCGACCCACTGCTTCGCTGAATGTCAGACCCGGCGACCCGGAGCCTAGGAAGCTGCCGCTGCTCAGAGCAGGAGTGCGGGAAAGGCAAGGAAGAGCCAGGTCCATTGACTACGAGGATTTCGTGATTGGAGGGAACAGCTACAACGCCAGTATAACGGAAAAACTGTACCAGCCACAGGTTATTCGGGTGTCTGACAGGTCGAAGTTCCGACTCTACTTTCTAAGCTCGCCTGAAAAGGGGACTGTGAAGGGGAACAAGGCTGAATCTCCCTCGCACAAAAAGCGTACAGACAAGGAAACAATGGGCATTACTTCCCCGGCTCCTCAGAGGCGTCAGGAGGCCTTGGACAAGTCCGAGGGCATTGTGTACCCGCGCCCCGCACTGACCTTTCCTGAGAAGCTGTACCGAATCAAGCGCTTAGCAGACACCACTCTATCCTTTGCTTAGGCTTTAATGGATTCGTCCACTGTTGAGGACACTACTGGGCTTGAAGGGGCTGAAGGAGTACTTTTCCTCCCAATTCTTTGGGTACTTCTGCAGCCCAGTTTGAGCCGAAGGGACTGAAATGGTGGCAGTCTGCGCCTTCCTATTGCCTACTGCCTAGGTTAGGAGCTAGTAGTGGCTTCCTTAGCTGCAATAGCCCTGCTTAGTGCTCTGCGTGTAATTGGGTAGAACTCCAACCTCTCCTCCAACGACTTCTGCCGCAGATGTCCGGCCGGCATATCCTCCCCCTTCCTACTGCCCAAGATAATCATCGGCACTGCACAGAGCGTAATGGAGGAAAAGAACCTTTGCGCCCGCATCCCATTGCGGGTGCAAAAGACATAAGTAGCCAGGGCAGATGCGTACACTGCGCCCCACTTCGCCCAGTACCAGGTAGTGCGGGTGTTGTCGAGGTCGAAGTACTCGTTGCCGGAGTAGAAGCGGGCGGTGGAGTGCGGACTGATGGACGGTCCTTCGCGGGATGTAGGTCTGGCGTAGTCAGCACGGAGGTCACCCATTTATGAAGGGGAAGAGATGGATAGGGAGGACTAGACAGGGACAGGGGTTTGGGGAAATGCTGAGTGTATATAGGGAGTTGTGCTGAATACTTTGAGTCCTACAGACTTTGTATTCATATCTACCCCAGTGCTACTGAGTATATGAACTTCAGGCCTAATTGTGGACGAATGTAGGGAAATTAGTCCCAATTCGAATAGCTCTTTTATACAGTGATTGGCCGAAGCTGCAATTGTAATTCACAGGGAACTGCTTGCATATCCGTGAAACTGCTAGCCAGACTTAGTAATGGACGATCGGAAGCTCGTGTCTCCTACCCAGCTGTCCGTCACCATCGAAGGCGCTGAGTTCGCCAAAGACTTCAACTACTTCGTGACCGTCCAACTCGACGGTCAGACCGAAAAGCGCCGCACCGACGTTTCCGCCCGAGTGAAAAACCCAGTATTCACCGCCAATCTCTTCTTCCTGCCCCTGCCCAGCAACCGCATCGAGCTGAACCAAAGACTGCTCTTCGCTGTGTTCGTCGTGACTGAGAGAGAAGGGGACCTGGGCAGAGGACAGGCGAGACTGCTGGGCGACTGTGTGCTGGAGATAGGGCCGCTGGCTGCGGCTTTGACGGATGTGCGCGGGGCGGGGATCAGACAGCACTTGCGGTTTATAAGGACTCAGGAAGGAAAGCAGGTGACAGTGGGTCGGTTTCTCGTGCAACTGAAGTTGATTCCGCAGGGGGAAATGCCGGAAGTGGACCCCAGGTCTGAGGACCTACTGTACCACCCGCTGCCTGTGCCTGATCCAGGCGCTGAGTTCGTGTGGAGAGTAAGGGTGGACTTCCGCTGTGCACTCGACGTCCCTATGAGTACGACCGCTTCTTCCAGCCTGCCCAGTCCCTACCTGGAGTTCGGGTGGAGCCACTACTCCGAGCAAAGACCAGCGGACAATGACGTGGTCAGATCAGTGGTTATTCAGAGGAACAAACACCCTGTGTGGAACCAGCAGGTCCTCTTTATCAACCCACCAGCTGTCACGTCTATTGGTGAGTGCTAGGCAGATGGCTTTCTTTGGCTCACGCTGAGGGACCAGAATAGCCGTGATTCGCTGGAAACGATAACGATTCCGACCACTGCATTGCGCGGCTTCCACCCTGTGCACATGGAAATCCTGGGCACTTCCATGGACTTCGACAACCGTCCACGCCTATTCACCAGCGTTGTCTTCGAAGAAGCCATCAGTTCCTCCTTCGTGGACAGCCTCATCGACATCGCCATTCACTCCGTGAACTTCGACCCCTTGCCTATGGCCACCAACAAAGTAATGGTCGTCATGACTACTCATGGGTATGAACTGGAGGACCTGCCGCTAACTACAGTGGACTTGCTGGGAGACAGCAACTTAATTGCTGAGTTGATGAAGCATAAGAACCAACGACAATCAATCTTCATGACGCCCATTATATCCATTGCTCCCATGACGGCTGATAATCCCTATGGAGCGCAGGCCATTTTCACAGTGCCGAAGTCGTTCCTGGACAGCCAATTGTCCTTTTACCTGATTGTGAGAGATGACAGTCTACTGAGCAATAATACTCACCCAATGCCCAACACCATCGTTGGTCACACGGAAATCATCGACGACGACCTGCAGTCCTCCCTCTAGTAGGACCTATACAGCGCTAAAAAGGACAAAGAACTCTATGTCCCTGTAGTCTGGGAACAAGGCAACCCGATGTTCGCCCTGCTCCAACAGACAAGGTGCACAATACAGCTCACAGTGCATAGTCTGGACGTACGCTTTACCTAGCAGCAAGACGACTCTCGGTCAATTGACAGGACTCAGATACAGGAAAGAAGCTTTAGGGCGGAGCCGGAACGGAGGTCGCAGCTGTCAGTTCCGTATGGGTCCTTAAAGGCGAGTATGAGGGGAGATCCTGCGCCTGAAGGAGCAGAGGACATGAAGGGGAAATGGGAAATAATGTCCCGAGAGTTCCAGCAGAAGCAGGAATTAGTCCACCGCTTAATGCGGGAAAACGACGAAAAGAGCGACGCACTGAAGTTGACTGTAAGCGCTATTTAGGGCGCGGAAATCATCGACCTGCGCAGGCAAATAAAACTCCTCCAAAGCGAAAACTCCATTCTGCGCAAGCGACTAAACGAAGAGGAACAAATCGACCTGGCCGCAGTAGTCACCAAAGAAATCGAACGAATGAACCACGACGAGTTAAAGGCCAAAATCATAAAAGTGGCCCAAATGTACCGCAGTGAACGCATGCGCAATGAAGAGTTCGAGAAAGTCATCCAGTCCGCCCAGCGAGAAGTCTCGGAAGCGTACAAGTTCAAGGGAGAACTCGAGAAGTTGGCAGCGAAGCACGAAGACACGAACCGCAAACTGCAAAAGACGCAGGCTCTCGCAGAGAAATCCAACGCGTACCGAGAAACGGTGAAAAAGCAGGAAAGAGTGATAGCGAAAATGGAAGGTTTACTGGAAAAAACGCTGAAAGACACCCAGCAGGCCCGGGAGGCGGCCTCTATGTTAGAGCGTCTGAAGACTGAGAACTTGGAACTGCGGAAGCAGCTGCGAGGAGTAGCGCTGGGCACTGGGTCGACTAGTGTGGAGCAGGCGAGCAGGGAGGTGAGGAGACTGGAGACGCTGGTTGCGGAGCTGCAGGAGCAGCTGCGGAGCAAGCGGCCGGTCACAGGAGACCAACATAGTGACTGGGAAAGGGAGAAAATGGAGTTGGAAATACAGCTGCAGAAGGCAGAACTGCGAGTGGGAGCGATGCAGGAAGAGATGGACACGAACGCAGTGAAGTTCGCCAAGGAGATTTCCCACTACAAGGCACTGCTGGCAGAGAAGCAGTCCATCATAGATACGCTGCAGGGCGACTACCGCTAATAGCCATAGTGGGATGCTGTGGTACTTGGCGCTGGCACTGGGCTTGTGGTGGCTGTGCACACGTGCAAGGAGAGTTGTACCGAGGCAGGGAAGTGTGGTGGTGGTGACAGGGGCAGGTAGAGGCTTGGGCAGGGCAATAGCCCTCAGATATGCACGCGAAAGGTGCTTTATAGTGGCGATTGATGTGGACTCCGCAGGCTTTGAAGGACTTAAGCAGGACATAGAGACTGCAGGAGCCCAGGCTCTATGTTTGGAATGTGACGTTGCCAATGAATCAGAAGTTATGAAATGCTGCACCCGGATACTAGCCTCAGTCCCAAAGGTCGATATTCTGATCTGCAACGCTGGAGTCGCCCAAGAAAAGTACTTCGAGGACCTTTCTTCCCTCCAATTCCGCCACACAATAGAGGTGAACTTCTTCGGAGTAGTCCACCTGATCCGCTTTTTCCCAGAATCCCAATTCCCTCGGCAAATTGTAGTAGTCTCCTCAGTGCTAGCCTTCGACACTACAATTCGAGTGTCTGAGTACTCAGCCTCGAAAGCAGCACTTCACGTCTTTCTCACTGCGTTGCGACTGGAAAACTCGCAGAAAGGCAGAAACGTGTATATCACTGAAGTCTGTCCGTGGCACATTGACACTAAAATGTTCCAGTCCTGGAAACTGCGCTGGGGCCTGTTTCCTCCCTTGTCAGTGGAGTACGTGTCGAATGCACTGTTTGAAGCGGTCTGTCGGCGGAAGTCGATAGTGGTGCTTCCCTGGTATCAGTGGTATGTGTTCGCACTCTTCCAGCAGCTGCCGATGAGTTTGCACGACTGGCTGGCCTTGCATCTCCTAGCCCAGACACTGTAGTGTGACATTCGCTAATAGTAGCTCCTGTTCCCATCTTCACCCAGGCGAATTCGTATTTTGTATGGAAAATAAGTCTACACAAAGGCAGAAATCTAACTACAGCCAAGCCCTCTCCACTGGCTCTGTCTCAAACCTGCCAACTCTGCATGCTAAGTGCTAACCTAAGTTTCAGCATGAGTAGCGTGGCCTTGCTCCTTGATATGAGTGAAAAGCTTGTTGCGAGTGTCAAACTTGGACCCGCAGACTTGACACATAACTGAGGGTCCTGCTGCCTTTTCAGTCTTTTTCAGTCTTTTCAGCTTCGCTTTGCCTATCTTTTTGCTATCAATTGGAGTCTTTTCTTCCTCCACAGGAGTGGCTTTTTTGCTCGGTTTGCGAGGTTTTGGAGGGGCGATTTCCTCTTCGTCGTCACTTGTGGGTTTTCTTCGTGGTCCGAACCGATTAGCGGCCAAATCAACCTCATCTTCCTCCTCCGAACTGCTTTCAGCAGGCTTCCTGGCCTCAGATTTGCACTCTTCCGGCTTCTTCTCCTCTGGAGCCTTTACAGGCGCTTGTTTCTGAGGCTTCGGCCTGGGCGGTGGGACTGGAGTTTCCTCGGGAAGCGCCACTTCCGCCCTGATTTGCTGCAGTTTCTGCTTGTGCTTTTTGGACTGCTCGTGGTTGTGCAGTTGCTTTTCAGTGCTGAAGGCCTTTTTGCAGGCTTCGCAGAAAAAGGACTCCTCTGGCTCCTCTTCCTCACTTACGACGGCCTCATCGCCTACTTCATCTGCTTGTTTCCGCTTCAACTCCTCATATTCCCTGCGATACCTCTCCGCCTCCTCCCGTCTAAACTGCTCCTTCAGCTCCTTCAGTCGCTTGCTTTCCTCCTGCTTCTGCTGGGCCTCCACTGCCATCCTCGCTTCTCTCTCAGCCTTGACTCGGGTTTGGTACTCGGTCCAGCGAGGGTCTCTGTGCATTACGTGCTCTGCTAGCTCTCTGACCAGGTCCACGTAGGCCTTCTTTTCCTTGCCTCTTTCCTTCTTGTTTTCTGCTTCCATTAGTCGGCGAATCCGCCTTTGCTCGCCGTCTCTCAGGTCATATTTGTCGGCCCAAAAGAACTTCTTGATAGTGGTGAAATTGGCCCAGTAGCTATAGAACTCCAGCACCGCTTCTATAGGCGTAGTGGAGTCTCCGAAGCCAGGTCTCTGCTGTATTTCAGTCTTCTCACTGGCCATAGTGTTTTCCTCCTTACTCAGCGTCTCAAACACTTCTCTATACACAGTGTAAAACCCCCCCTCTTCATCAGTGAATCCCTTGGGATAAGCAGAGGGCGAGAAGAACGGCCACAGGTTAATGCCCAGGTCTTCACTACTGCCTGACAGAATCTGGTCCTTGTGAGTGTCATACCAAGCCCTTTCCCTCGGGTCTGATAAGACCTTATACGCCTCACTGATAGACTTAAATCGCTCAGTGGCTTCATCCAGTCGGTCGCTGTTTTTATCTGGGTGCCAGATGAGTGCTTGTCGCTTGTAGGCTGTTTTGATGTCGTCGTAGGCTGCGGTCTTGTCAATGCCCAGCAGGTCGTAGTAGTCTGTGTGTGTGGAGGCCATTGCTACCAACGTTAGCTAGAAGTCGACAGTGGAGTAGAGGGACTCACTCTTCTTGTGGGGTTTGAGGACGGCTTTGTGGGGCAGGGGCTCCACGAAAAAGGGGAGAGAGGACTGTCGCGTGTGTCGAGTGGGCAGTTTAGCTTGCGACCGCGAGCCAGTGGCATAAAGTACCTTACGGGTGCGGAGCTTATTGGGAGTGAAGCTGCGATTCAGGACAGACTTGGAGGCGTTCAAAAGGCTGTCGGCCTGCTTGGCTCGGAGCACTTTCTTCAACTCTCCAGAGTTCGCATATGTGCTGAGTAAACTGCGCTGCTTCTGCGAAGGAGCGCGACTCGGCTTGCGGGGTAATAGCTTGACGGAAGTGCTGGGGGCGGGGTTCTGCTGCGTCTCCAGCTCCTTCAGACGAGAGCACAGGTCCTGGTACTCGAAGTGCACCCCAAAGCGGTTGGCGGGCGGCTGAGACTGCTTCCTGGGCATGGACTCGCGGTGTTTCAGGGACATTTCCGGCTATTAAGAGGAATAATTGTGAGTAACAGACTTGGCTTCTGCGGTTGCTGGCAGTGGCAGGACTGTGAAAGCGCACATATTGGAGAGAAATTGACTTTCGATTGGGAAATTGACTGAGAAAGGATTAAAATTAGTGTCCTTTCATGTGCTAGGCGGAAGGATTGTGTATCAGACTAGAGCAATGAGGGCGATCGGTGCAAATTAGTGCTGCCAATTAGCGATTTCCCTAACAACTCCCTCATTATAAGAGTCTCTTTCTACACAACCACCTCTCTAAACCACTCCAATTCGCACAACCCCAGTAGACTTCTACTATTCAGTCGATCTTGCAGCCCCGAAACAGCCCTATTCCCTCTGCATAGCTTTCCAAAGCACTAAAGCTAGTCTAGCTCGCCTCGTCCTGTCCCACCTGCAGCTCCAGCTCCGATATGCGTCTCTGCAGGGCCAGCAACTGCTGCTGCAGTGCGGTTTTCTCCCCCTTCAACTGGTTGATTTGCTGCTGGAGACGGTTATTTTCAGCCTTTTGGTGGGCGAAATGCCGCTTCATTTCCTCCTCCACGCGGTAGATTTCGTTCATCAGGGACTTGCGGACGTCCTGCGTCTTCATGTTGAGGACGTTCTCCAGAGTGTCCTTTTCCGAGCGGAGAATCTGCACTTCCTTCTTGTGGAAGTTCATTTCTTCCGTCAAGGCTCTGATCATTTCCTCCAAACTCAGCAGTTTGCCCTTCAAAGACGCTGAGCCTGCTCCTGCGGCCTCATTCTTGGTAGTAGAGAAGGCAGACTGTGCAGTGCGGGCCATATCATACGAAGTAGTGCGCGGACCAGCACTCTGCTGCATGTTATCACCATCAATGGCCACCGACCGAGTCAGACCCCCAGTCGTGCGGCCGTATTTCTACGACGCACGGGGCCGAATACGCAAGAACTCCAGCACTGAGTCCCTACTCCGAGTCGCTATCACGAAACTGCCCATTCTCATTCCCAAAATCACCCTTCCGACCTACCGTTCAGTGCCCTTTAGGCCTGAATTCGACCCTACGACTCGCAGATCTGTGAGCAGATATCGGAGAATTGAGAAGGTGGAGGGAAGCTGTGGACTACGGAGAGAGGTGTTTGTGATGGAGGATGGGGCGGAAGTGGACGAGTTGAGGCACTTTCCCGGGTTTCGGTATGTCGTGGAAGAGGGGGGAGACGAGGAACAGCGCTTTTGGACGGAGTGCTGGGAGCAGTTTCACTCCTTCAAGTACCAGTACCTGTTCCTTTCCAGTGGAAAGCGGATCAGGTCGATCCTATCTGTTCCAGAAGGGACTAAGTTGGTCCTTGTGGGCTGCGATTGCCACTGTAAAGGAGTCCGGTGGAGACATGAAGAAATGCGGTTGCGGGTGAAAGAGGCGATTCCGGTGCCTTTGATAGGGAGGGGTACTGGGTCGACGCAGTCTTCGCCCAAGCCTGTAGAGCGCAGGAGGGCTGCACACCTGAAAACTAAGTCGCAGAGTAGTATTAAGCAGCCTAGGGCTGTGGACTAAAAGGATGGGAAAGACAGAAAGGCGGCTTTTAGCCTGATATATGTATACACATAAAAACGCATATATACACTTAGTACCCTCCTCTCTATATACTCCTCCAGACCTATGTAACCTGTGTTATGCATCTATGCGCTTTACCAGGCAATTGGCTACTACACGGGCCGGACTTGAGGACTGGAAGCCCGCGACCGCCACTCTCTCCGGAGCTGGTAGCGCTCCGTATAAGAGCTAGTCCTGCCTTGAGACTTGCTGCGAGGAAGGGACAGGTTGAGCGAGCGATTGGCCGAGTTCGGACGATAAACAGGCCGAAAAGTGCACTCTGAAAGCTCAGTTTCGGCCCTGGCTTCTCTTTGTTTGTGCAGTTTTGCTTCTTTGAGGCGACTCCAGTAGCGGTTTCGGTCGTAGGAGTTCATGTAGAAGAGTCGCTTGGTGGGGGAGCGGTCCGTCATGAGGGTCGCCACTACTTCGGCCTTCACGGGGGAGGCGAAGGCGGTGAGGGATAACTTGGGGTCTGACTGCGTCTGCTTCTCTTTATACTGTTTAATTGGAGGCTCCGGCCTAGTGGGTTCCGGATCTTCCGGCACCAGCAGTTCCGAGAACTTTTTCCTCAAATCCGCAGTGAGTCCTGCAGGACTGGCCACAGGGAAGCGGAGATTGGCCTGCGGACTCAGAGGACTCGAAAGGACCGGAGGCCGTTCAGTCTCAGGTGACCTTGGATCTAGAGCCCATGGGAATAGCTGAGTAGGGACTGAGACAGTGGTTGGGACTTGGGGAGGGGTGGGACGAGAGGGCTGGGGAGGAGGGGAAAACTGGGGAGCGGCACGCAGTTTCTTCTTTATTACGAAATCGCTCTTTTGGGCTGCTGCGATTTGCTTGGAAGTGGGGTTGATTTGAGGCGCGCTTCGCAGTTCGTGCAGCAGTTCGGCTTCCTTTTGGTCTCGAAGTTGCTTTTTGCGGGCTTCGGACTCAGCGTGCTTCTTCATCAGCTCTTCCTCAATTCTACGTCCCCTAACCACCCCCTGAGTCCTAGCCCTGCCTCCCTGGCAGTACGCATAGTTCTGACTCCGCACCGAAGAGTCCATATAGAGTCTCTCAAACACTGAAGCTCGCTTGCCTCTCCCCACATTGTCTCTCACCTCCATTAGACTAGATTAGCCTAGGAAGAGGCGGGCATGCCAGCGAAGGCATCGGAGTCAATTCCGCACTGTCCAAAGGCAATCCAGAAGAAGCCGCTCAGCCCCCAGGAAGCGCCCCAGGAGTTGGCGACGATCCAGTACTTGGTCGAGCCTTGAGCGCCCCAGCCAATGATCTTGACTGCGTGTCCGCCCAGTACACTGCCGGACTTGTAGATGTAGATGCCACTTTTGTAGCTCATGAAGTCGCTGTACACAGTGAAGCCGGTCTGGACGGGGCCGCCGGCGATGATGGCGGCTTGGATGGAGGTGGGAGTCTTGTACTCGCGAGGGTCGGTGGCCTTGTAGAAGGTGGTGCAGTGCGCGGTGCAGTCTCCAGACTCGTCATTATCGCCCGAGCTGTAGGGATCGCAGGAGTCCAAGGGCACGCCATTGCTGACCATATAGGCCCAAGCGTCCTTCAAGTTCCCGCCTCCGCAGCCATGGTTCGTCTTGTCGCAAGACACCAGCCACTGCGGGGACAGCACCACCAGCGTCTTCGCAGCCCCACTAGCAATGCAAATCCGGTCTGCCAACACTTCAGTGGCTGAGAAGGCCCAGCAAGAACCACAGTCCGCCTGGTCCCGGATAGCTCCCACACAGCCCGGCCACTGAGTCCTCGAGTCAAAGGCGGTAGGCACACTCAAGTACTGCTCCAAAGCGTTTAGTTTGCCTTCAGGGAAGTGAGAAGTTTCAGGTAGTCGGCCCATTAGTTTCTTCGCCTGGGCGATGGTCATGTCGCCGACCCAGTCCATAGAGGCTTCCCAGTCTCTGTCGGCGTTGATTTGGTCCACCTGGGCTTTGGTCACTACTGGAGTCGTTTCTTCGGACCGGAAGGCGGGGCCGGCCAACAGCAGGGTTGGGAGAACTAAAAGCACCACAGACTTCACCATTATTACTACAGCCTTTTGGACTCTTGAAGTAGTGGAAATGGACCGGGCACAGCTGAAAGGCTTGTTTAGATCTCCAATATGTGTCCATTCCAATTAGCTTAGCGACTGCTCCTCAACTATGGTGATTCGGCCTTGATTCCTGCCCAGAGAAGTGGCTGCTGAGTAGCTCAAACTAGCTAGTTCTAACTGTCAGGCACTTCCTTGACCTTAGCACGTCCTACCCGACTCAACTCCTCATCCGCAATGCGCTCCTCCCTTCCCATCATAGCAGTATGCACCTGCTCTATCACTCTCTCCCCGTCCTCCGCCCCTGCCTCTCCCAACACCTCCACAGACCCCATCATGATGCCTTGCATTTTGCTCTTGTAGTTGTTTTCCAGCCGGAGCATTTCGCGCATGAACTGGGGGTTGTGGCTGTAGGTCTGCACTGCCTTGTTGAAGACGAGGGAGGCTGGGTCTTCGAGGTCGCCGAGGCCGTGACGGAGGTAGATGTCCTCCTTTGCTTCTTCTACTTCGGCTTCCATCATTTGAGTAGCAGCTACGAACTGACTATCATAGGGATTGGGCCGGATGCCTTTCCGTCTCAAGTCCTCCAACTTGTGGAAAGTGACCTTCGCACTCGCATTGTACAGGTCTTTCAGTACATCCAGCACCTTATCCGCAGTCAGAAACTCCGGCAAATTGGCTTCCGAAGTGGGCGCCATGCCTTTGTAAGCATTCTCCATGGAGTCCTGCATGTCTCTGCCCAGTCTCTGCACTTCCCTGCCTAGCACTCACTCATCCTCCTTGAAGTCCACCAAATAGGCCTGTCGAACCTGGTCCTCAGTCACGTCGTGTCTGGAGTACACCTTCATTTCAGTGCGCTTTATCTGGTCACTCAGAGGGATTTGGGAGGACAGGATTTCCCGAACGTACTCATCCGCTATTTTCCCTTGGGTTTGCTCCTTTATGGACAGAGCGAAGCCGGCTAGAGTGATGAAGGCTGAGGACGTTTCCTTCTTGATATCCTTGAGCACTTCCAGCAGCTGGTCACGCCTTAGCGGCTGCGCAGCACTCTGAACTCCTTTGCCGTCATCCGCGAGGTAGAAAAGCAGTGCAGCGCTTGCAGCTAGACAGGCGCCTCCAATCACCCACTTCGAATCCATAGCCGCAGACTATTATCAATAGCGCAATGCAGTCTAGTCTGCCAGACCCACTCAAAGTCCCAGGAAACCGTCACTCTCGAGAGAAGGCAATTGATACAGCGCATTTGAGACTGGACTGGCTGCACGGTGGCAGACCTCAGGACCTATCTGCACGAGTAGAAGGTATGTAGTTGGCCTTGGAGTACCGGAGGTGCAGGGAGAGTTGGGAGGAAAGACTGGCGGCTGCTCCTGTGTTTCGGTCCTTTGATGTGCTGGAGAGGAGGGATGAGGTGAGGGCGATCGAGGTGTATCGCAGGAAGGAAGAGGAACTTGACAAGCGGAAAAGAGCGGAAAGGCTGGAAAAGCGGGAAAGACAAGTGGAATTGAGGCTCAGTCTAGACCGCCAAGTGCTGGAAAAGCAGCAGCGGCTAATCTACGACAAAAACCTCGACAAAGTCTACAGACAGCAAATGGCGGTTCGCTTGGCCAGGGCGGAAAGCCGGGGTCTCAGTCGACTTCGTAGTATGAGAGAGTTGGAAGTCCTGCAGCGGAGACAGAGGGAAAGGGACTGGAGACTAGGGAGGAAGTAATAGCTGGGGTGGCTTGTGATAGGGGTCTGGTTCTTTCGGCTTTCTACGTTTGGATGTGTGCTGCCTTTTTACAAAGAGTTGAGAGAATCCAGCAGGTCATACATAAGACAAGTCCGCCTCCAAGACAGTTACATCAGCGATTCACTGACCTATTTGCCTGATTTTCACTAGTGAATTAAATGCCATTGCAGCCTACGACTCTTTCCTAGTCAGTCACTCCGCAGCCCAGTGAGTCATAATAAGACAGCCATCTAGGTCTATCGTTGTTGCATTATTTCCAACCACTATATGGTCAGTCTGCCACTGAGGTCCTCCACAGAGCCTCAGCTGCCCACCAACGTCGCTGCGATGCTAGCAGCCCCTCCCTCACCCAAGGCCACTTCGCCCTTGTCCTCTCCTGCAGATTTCTCCCCCGCAACCAGCGACTGGGGCAGTGTCTTCGGCGAAGATTCACTGCCCGTCTTCGATATGAGCGAACTTGCACTCTCGGACTTGCCCGAAGAAAGCCCGGTTCTCAGCCTAGCCCCGCAGAAAAAGCGAGGCCGGAAGCCCAGTCGGCCCTTCGACCCTGTGCACAAGAAAACTGAAGAAAAGGATAAGTTCTGGCTGCGCGCTTTCAGAGCCCATATGAAGACGCACTACCCCAAAATAAGAAAGGCGCTCAACTCGCAAGAACGTTTCTTTTGGAGAGATTACTTGGGACCTGAGGGACAGCCTGTCAAAGGCAACAGGTTTTCTTCCTATGGAAGGCTGTACAAAACGCACCTATTCGGAGAAGACTCGTTCGTGCAGCAGTTCCAAGACTGGTTCCTGGGCTATGGAGACTCTGTGCTGTCTAAGAAGTGTGCGCGACTCAGTCCGATGTGGCTGGTCTTTTACGACTACGGGTCAAAGGACTTGTTCAACTTCAACCCCAGCAGTCCTAGTCCTCCCCAAGACAGCGGCTCTGTGTCTCCGGAAACCCGCGCAACTCCCGAGCCAGACGAGCCTGCAGGACGGGAAGGCTACGACATCGAAATGGTGGAAGGAGACCTGGAGCTACTGCTCGAAGAGCTATAGCCTTCGCCTAGGACTATGTCTGGTTACGGCCTTGGTTAAAGTCGTACTGGGGGTCAGAGAAGGGACCGCGGGGCTGGAAGCTGGGCCCTTGGGGGAAGGACTGACTGGGCGGGACGTTGGAGTAGTTGGGAGGAGCGTTAGGGAGGTTCTGAGGCTGGTCTAACTCCGCAGGCGCTTCCTTACTCGGACCTTCCAGCGTCCTCGCCTTGCAGAACACGAAGTAGAAGACTCCAATCACCAGCAAGTAGCACAGCAGCGTGGTTACAGACAGCGCTAGGGCTGGCCCCGCGCACACCGTAGGTCTGCTCCTATCCGTCAAAACTAAGCTCGAACAGTCTTCGTTGAACTTCGCTTTCGAGACTCCGCCCCATATGACCAGTCCCAGGAAGTGAAAGAACAGTGCACAGCCAGGCCACACATACAGCAGCAGTTTGACCTTAGGGTTCTGATCCATGCTCAGCAGCAACAGCATCACTGAGCACGCCCATAGGTTGAGAAACAGCAGGGAGAGCAGTTCGAAGAAGACGTAGGCAGCGCCGCCGTCTCTCAGGTCTTTGAATAGGTCGTGGAGGCCGGCGGAGTAGGGGGAGTCGCTGAGGAAGTGGGCGATTTCGTCGTAGCTGGACTGGTCCCAGGCTGCTGGACAGTCGCTGCAGCGCAGAAGGCCGCCTTCCATGGAAAGCGCCCCTTCGCCTAGACTCATCCACTGGTGAGAACCCAGACATCCAATGCAGAGGATGAATATCACTGCGAGCAGAATAAGCACCACAGTCCACCACATCCTCAGCTTCAGACAGGCCACCTTCGCTCCCAACTTGCTCTTGCCGTACAGGAACACTGGCGCACTCTGCAGAGGCCTGGCGTCTTCCTGTAAATGAGGGTCTTCTTGGCTCATATATTACTGAAACGCTAGGAAGTGGGTAGAGGAATTGAGGCAAATTTAAGGAAAGAATCTGTCTTTTTGTGCATTAATAGGATGAATAAAGTGCCGAAATCGAAATTCCCTAAAATGCAGAGATGCATTTCTTATTAAAAATACCCTAACACCCTATATCTCCAGTCCACCCGGCCACAGTCTCAAATAGCAGCTGCATTTCCTATGTCCTCCACACGTCCCACTGAAAGCGCTAGTACTGCAGGTCCTCTGTATCCATGGTAGCGGCAATACCGCTCTGCGAATATCACTTTACCAACTAACTGTAAGTCTCTACAAAAGACATAACAGCAAAACCCGCTGTGCGCTTTTTTCACTACAGCAATCTACTTCCTTAGCCCTGTAACACCCTGTAATAGCCATGGCTAGTCTCCAGTCTAAACCCCTCTCTATCCCACACTTCTCTTACTCAATATCATAAGTTCTTCCCAAGGCCGGTGACACTTCGGCTGCTTTGCGTCTTTTCCAAGCCGGGAAGCAGCCTTTCGCACACAGCCACCGGAAGCGCCCGGACTTCCTGTGCATAGGCTTGAGGCTGCTTGGCGACTGATCTTCTCCAATTTTGCTAGCAGGGGAGAGGTCGAGATTTACGTCTTCTGCGGCTTGTATGGCAGTGAAGTTGGGGGCAACTGGGATGCGGTGCAAAGTGAGCCTGAATTCGCCCATTTGCTGGGAATGTCTGCTGGTGTCTCGCTCTGAACTTCCCATATTTCTAGTTATTTGGAGGACTTGTTGGACTAATACAGTGGACTGTGGGTAGGCAGGACTCTACCCAAAGGATAGGAATAGGCTGGGGGGTTTCTTTATCTCTATGTGAATTTGCCATGTCTGCTACAAGAATTCGATTAAAATGCGGCAATAAAGAGCCTTTTGGTAATTTAGTGGACTTCCAAAGTTCCTCAGTTCCCAACTTCCCCCATAACGTCCTTTCTAAGTAGTAATCGCTAGTCACTTTTCCAGTGTTCTAGCCTCCATAGTAATGGCAGAAGAGATAGTCCCTGAGCCGATGCAAGCCTTTTCCCTGAGCGGCGAGCCCATGCGGCTCGAGTCTAACAAGCGCTGCTCCACTGCTTCCATTGCAGAGCTGCAGCCCGCCCCTCCACCCCGCACCAATTCGCGACTTCACAGTATGCCGCCGGAGAGAAACCAATACGACCCGTACTTGGTCCCTCCCAACTTCAAGTACTCTCGTATACACGGGCAGTGTCGAAGAGTGCTGCAGCTCCAAGCCAAATTCGACGAAGACAACGAGTCCCTCGAGGACTACTGTCCCTGCTGTAACTACCCAATCGAAGGCGAGCAGTTTCCAATGCTCTGCGACATCCGGCGGCTAAATGAACTGGGAGAGGGCTTTCCACTGTACTACGACATGGTCAAGTTCATGGTACTGATCCTTGCGTCTTCCCTACTGCTCGCAGGGATATACAGCCTGGTCAAGAACTACAAGGAAGACCGTATATCTGAATATCATAACGACTTATCAGGCCATTTGATTCTTATAGGAACCCTCGGTACTCTCTAATCAGCCAACTACGGACTCACCTCAGTGCCTCCAGTGCTCTCGCCTTGGCTACATGTCTTAGCGACTTGGCTCATATTGGTGCTGTACTATGTACTGGCGGCGAGGCATAAGAGACTGAAGAAGGAGTTGGACATGAGTGCGATCACGCCTTCGGACTACACTGCGATGCTCACGCACCTGCCGCGAGTTTATGACTTGTCTGATTTGAAGGAGTTCCTGGAGGTAAATGGCAGGCCTGATGGAATTCGCTGTGAAGTGGTAAAAATCAACATGACATACCGCTGTTCCAAACTAGTAGCTGCGCAGCGCAAGTCGGAAAGACTAAAAGAACAACTCTCAAAGGCGGAAAAACTGCTAATTCAGCCTTTGGAGCCTCCGATTTCTTGCTTCTACGGAGTCAGCGACTCAGTGGAAGGCTACCAACGCCAAATCCAGAAGGTCGAGGAGCAGATTGGAGGGCTGGAAACAGACCGATCTGAGGGCACAGGGGTAGCCTTTGTGACTTTTACCCAAGACGAAGGTGAGACTTACCTAGAGGCGAAGTCGGTGATAAAGTACCTCGACAGGCCTGAGGTCTCCGGCACTTGGGAAATCATTCGGCACATTTGCTGTCCTTCCAGGTCCGAACTGACCAAAAATGTCTTCTGTGGCCAGAAGGTAGCAACCAAGCGAGCTCCCGAGCCCTCCGACATACACTGGGAAAACATAGGCGTAAGGCAGACTTAGGTGCCCAAGAAGACTATCTACCTGCGCAGAGCCTGCACTTGGCTGGCCACACTCGTAGTGCTGGGTGCAAGTCTCCTCGCTATCTTCTTCTCCAGCAACGTCAAGTCCATACTGAGAAAGGTATATGGACCGTCTGCGGTTTCGATTGAGGACACAATCGCCTACAATGTCCTGTCCTTCCTACCCTCTATCCTAGTTGTTATTATCAACATGATACTGGTTTTCATCATCAAAGTCACCTCAAAGATGGAAAAGCACGTGACTGAAACCAGCTACAACACCTCAGTGGCCCTCAAACAGACTATTGCAATGTTCCTGAACACTGCAGTAGTGTCCTTCATCCTGCACTGGCAGGACTTCTACAGTCCGCAAGGCCTGGCAGCGGAGATGTACAATATCATGATATCGAATGCGGTTGTTCAGCCTGTGGTGTATTGGCTGAATCCGGCTTATAGAGTGCAGCAGTTTGTGAGGTGGAGGGCTGTGGGCAAGGGAGACAGGGCACTGCTCAGTCAGAATGAGGCCAAAAAGCTGTTTGAAGGGCCGGAACTGGACATGCCGCAGAGATATGCCACTCTCATGAAGACCTACCTACTGACCGTAGTGTACGCCCCGATGATGCCCTTATCCTTCATATTCGGCCTGCTCGCCCTGTGCATCCAGTACTGGGTAGACAAGTACATGCTGCTGCGAGTGCACGCCAGGCCAGTGCGCCTTGGTCACGACTTAGACGAAGTGATGATACAGATCATTCCTGTGGGCGCGGTGTTGTATGCTTGTGGGATATGGATCTTTTTCGTGGACTTTGATGACGATTTCTATGTGCCGGGAGTAGTGGCAGTCGTGACGACTGTTGCGTGCTACCTGCTTCCGGTGAAGAAGATGAGGAAAATTGTGGGGTTGAAGCGGTCGAGCAGGGTGAAGGCCAGTGTTAACACTCTCTCTGAGAGTGAAAAGAGATACGAAGACGCTGCAGTGGACTTCGTGGACGACTACGACCGTCTCAACCCTCTGACGAAGGACCAAGGCCAACAGTATTGGGTGGACCTGATATACAAGAAGCGAGGGCAGGAGGAAGCCCAGCAGTTACAAGAAGCACTCAAAGACGGAGCCGCTACCAAGAAACTCAACTTCGCTATGCAGAAGAAGTCACTCCTGGGGAAACGCATTGCGGGCCTGTTTGGCAACCATACGGAGCGGCCGGGTACTGCTGTTGCTCCTGAGAATGACCCTGACGTCAGTTTTGAAGCGCCTTTAGACCCTATTCTCAACCCGATGAAGCTGAAAAGCCCTACGTTCGGACCTAGTTCTTAACATAATATGCACAGTCGAGACAGCAGCGAGGGGCAGTTCGAGGCCAACCCGGAGTACCCCAGTTATGAAGCAGGCCTGGAAGAGCAGGAAACCGAGGCCTACCACCTCTATCGCTATGCCGGCAAAGGCTTAATCGTCTACGACTCCAAAGCCCGTTACAGCGACAGCGACTCCCGCTGTGTCCAAATGAGTCTCCCTCCAAGAGCCATCCCAGAAGAGGTTCGAAAGGACTTAGACCGGTCCTCCGACTACGGTAGTTCCTACTCAGACCGAGAGAAATACCTGCACTCCCCACTCTACCCTCCCTGCAAGTACATCAACGAACAGTACACACTCGTAGTCCCCTCCTATGCAGTTCGCTTCGACTCGAAGTTCGAGAGTGGGAACCTGGCGAGTGCGGTGATGCTGGGGGAGGAGGAGTATGAACTGAGTCTGGAGTATGACTTGGGGACTAAGGGATTCACGCAGTGGTTTTACTTCTCTGCAGTCTGCAATAAGAGCAACTCTAGGGTCAGACTCAGCATTGTCAACCTAATGAAGTATGAGTCGCTCTACAACAGTGGTCTGAAGCCAGTGGTGAAGGCAGGGAATAGAGACTGGGCAAGGGCAGGGACTGAAGTGACCTACTTCCAAAACAACACAGTGAGGGCAAATCCCAACAAAGACCCCAAAATCCCCACTCACTTCTACACTCTCACTTTCACATACGTATTTGAAAGAGCGGGAGAAACTGTATATTTCGCACATTGCTACCCCTACACTTACAGTGATCTACAAAGCTACTTACGAGGACTGCAGGCGGACAGCGGGAACAGCGATCGACTGCGAGTGGACGTCCTGTGCAAATCTCAATACGGGAACGACTGTCCCGTAGTCACAATAACAGAGGAAATTGAGACTTACCCGGCCTGGAGGGAGGAAGAAGCAGCAATGCCAAAGTCCTGTGCAGGGCGGAAACTGCTCCGACTACGTATGTCCCGCCTCTCCTCCAGTGGTAAGCATCCAGCCAGCTAGAAACCGCACACCACAACAAGAAAGGAGCAGTGCTCACAGCCCGCATCCACCCCGGCGAAACCAACTCGTCCTACATGTTGAAGGGCGCTCTGGACTTCCTGCTGGGAAACAGCAAAGAAGCCAGGCTTCTCAGACACTGCTTCGTGTTTAAAGTCGTGCCGATGCTCAATCCAGACGGAGTGGTGTATGGGAATTACAGGTGTTCGCTGTTGGGAGTAGACTTAAATCGGAGGTGGAAAGTCCCTAGTCGGTATTTGCACCCTACTGTTTACTATGCAAAAAGACTGATACAGTACTTCAGTGAACAGCGGGAGTTGGCACTTTATTGTGACATGCACGGACACTCGATGAAGAAAAACGTGTTTATGTACGCTTGTCGGGCGGACCCTCAGGACCGCAACGCGAACGCCTTAATTCGACTAGTGCCGAAGCTATTAGCCAGGTCCAACAAGCTCTTTTCCTACCCAGATTGCCACTTCCGCCTCGAAACCTGCAAACAGGCCACCGCCCGAGTAGTGGTTTTTAAGGAATTCGGCGTACTTAACAGCTACACCCTTGAAGCTTCTTTCTACGGTCCTCAGACCAAAGCGCAGTTAATAGACCCGACTACTGCCAGTGAGGATGAGTGCGATGCACACATGACTCGGGCTCATATGGAAACCTTGGGGAAAGACCTGTGCAGAGTGCTGCTTGCTTTCACATGCAAGAGAACCTTCAGAAGCAGACTTGGGGAAGTGGTTGCGGAGAGAAACGGGGAAGTCGCAGGCTGCAGTCAGGGCTTGGAGCCGGCAAAGGAGAAAGAGGTGGAGGAGTGTGTGGAAACGAACAGGCCGGAAGAGCTGTTAGATGTGCAGAGCGCTATCCGGGCTATTGGAGAGTCAGAGGTGAAGATAGGCCTGGAGAGTGAGGAGGCAGCTAGTGAAGGTGGCTCGGACTCGCTAGGGTCTGACAATGACGACCAGAAACAGGACTTTCTATATCACCAGCGGCAGCCAAAAAAGCCTCAGAAAGTGAATAAGCGCCTTTCTCTACCTAATGTGAGACGTACAGAGCTGAGGACCCGCTCTAGCTCCAAACGACTTCCCACCGAAGCCTCTCCAATGCCTAGGACCAGAACGCCTGCAGGCTGCAGCAACCACATTCGCGAACTGCCCAAATCAGAACTGCCGAGGCCTGGAAGTCAGCGCCAAATCAACCGCATTTACAAGCTCTGTATGGCCTATGTAGTGAAGGCTTTGCAGGTGGAGAGTCCCAAGCCGCAGTGGACTCGCCCGAGTGAATTGCTAAGTGGCAGTAGGGAAGAAGCGCCTAGGGTGAAGGTAGTGATGGGAGTCGGCGGACAAAGGCTCACAGGACTTCCAAGTTGTCCCAGCACAGCCCACCTCTCTGGGTCCGAACTGAGGGCCGGACAAAGCCGCAGCAAAGGGTTCGGACTGAGACTAAGCATAAATCCGGTTTAAATCCGCATGACTAGTTCAATACCCCAATACAGTACTATAGTTAAGTGCCCAGCAGATCCGTCCTTTCCCAGTGATATATACCGCCTTCCTCACAAACTTGCTACTGCCTTCATCCGTAATGCTAAAGAAGTAAGCGCTATTCAGGGCTGAGGAACTGGGCAACCAGGTGCCTCTGCGGCAATCCAGCATCCGAGACCTTCGCAATCGACTGGTCACCCAGTTCCCTCCCATCGAGCCCTTCCTCGAAGAAATCCTTCCTCGTAAGGCTTCGGTCATGCAGTATCACTTTCGCGGCAGCTACTCCAACATCAGTATCTACACCATCACTGGTCGAGTGGTCTTGCTGCAAAACCGAGACGGCCCACTGATCCCGCATCTCCGCATCCTGCACAAGTACCCCTTCATGATGAAGCACATGCAGGTGGACAGAGGCGCTATCAGCTTCGTGATCAGAGGAGCGGACATCATGTGTCCAGGCCTCACCAGTCCAGGCGGACGCATGGTCGAGGCGCAGGCAGGGGAAGTGGTGGCGATAATGGCGGAAGGGAAGCAGCACGCTGTAGCCCTGGGTTTGACACTTCTCAGCACAGGGGAAATGTGAGTGTCATGTAGACGGGAAGTCAACCACGGAAAGGCTCTCGAGACTCTACACTTCTTAGGGGATGGCTTTTGGAACCTTTCAGTGACAGGCTAGGTAGCTAAGCATAGCAAATATGAGTTTCAGGGAGCGATTCCGGGACAAGGTTGAGGCGCTAGGACGCGAAGGCAGACCAGAGCTGGGCCAGCCTGTGGATAAAGCTCTTAGTCCACTGCAAGTGCATCGTCAGCGCATGCATGGCAGGTCACATTCTGACTACTCGAGTCCTGCAGGCTCCAGAGCAGACCTACTGGCGCCCAGACGGCTAGATAGCCTGCAGGCCTATCGGGAAACGCCTCCTAGGGCTGTACGTGCTTCTATCCCACTGCAACTAGTGGCCAGCAATTCTATAGCCAGCGACAACCCGGTGGACTTTGCCTGTCTGAGGGGCTCTCCCTACGCCCACCACAGACGTCGAGAACCCTTCAAACTACGTAAATCAGGGGGGGAAGCAGTCCGCTACATCCCTTGTCGTCTAGGTGGCTTGGGATCCGCCTACCTCGGCAACTCCGCCTGGAGCAAAGCCACCCAGCAAGCCCGCCGCAGGAAAGAGTACAGCAGTCTCCTGCGAGCCAGTTGGCAAGTGCAGTCCCGCTGCCTTATATAAATAGCACATGGGCTGCTGCAATGCTAAGAAGGGGGATGCAGCGGAGCTCGACCTGCAGACTCTGGACCACCAGTCCGGCCAGCTCCTCAACAATGACGGGGTTGACGACTTGATTCTGGCTGGGGCGAGTGTCCGTCTTCGGGAAGAAAACTTACGGAAAAGCCGCAATAAGGGCCTAAGCCTGGAGAAAAGCGAGGAGCCTGCTGGACAGCTACCTATCAACACGCCTACTTTTGGACAGTTAGGTCAGAGACCGGAGCCTTTCAAGTTCGAGGAGAAGGAAAGTGCGTTGAAGGAAGTGGCTGAGGAGCATACCTTTGGAGGGAGTCCTGACCCTTCCCCGAGCCTAGTGTAGTCCAGAGCTAATTATCAGGCCAGACCTGAGCACAGCTTTCAAAGCTCACAGACAAATATGCGCAGCTGCCACCCTATACTGCTTCAAGCAGACTACTATCTTACAAGTGCAGTTGGTCCTTGGAAAAGCGTCGTTTGACTGAGCTTCTCTTCAGTATTTTGCTGTCCACAGCCGCATTCAGACTTCCAGTGCTCCATCCTCTCCCTCCCAAAGTGTTGAACACCCCCAATTCCAGTGCCTTTTTGAGTGCAATACAAGAGGCTTTTATGGTATTTCGCTCCCCAGCTAGCTCCGAAACCACATATTTGCGTAAGTCCGACCCCAGTCTAATTTCATGAACCATCACACAGGCTAAAGTGGGGCCATGGTGATCAGCTCTTGAAGAAGGAGAGCCGTCCGAGGAGTTACTCGACTCCCCACTCGGCTTGCGACTTTCACCAGTGCATAGAGTGGGAGTCAGAGTATACCGCTGTTCCATGAAGGATGCAGGGTCGCTGCCTGCCTTTTCAGGCTGGTGGTACTCCACTACAATTACTCCTGAAGCTTGGTGAGTGGTCTTCTGCCTCAGAACCAGTGGAATCACCTCTCTGTCCATCTCCAACTCCATAGACACCAGTACGTCATTGTCGCTGTAGACCTCTAGAACTGACAGGGACCGCATTGTTTCGTCCCACTTCTTGCGTATTTCCCACTGTGTGAGAGCCGTCAGTACGACTTCGGGAGAGACGTGGACTAGCATAGTGTGGAGCAGCTCTAAGACTCCGTCCAGCTCTCGGTGCTTTAGGGACAAATCGCACTCGCTTGAGCCTAGTTCCACCCATTCGCCGCTTTTTCGACGTGGTCTTTCCTCCTCATGCAACCTGGGTGACAAGCATCCACTCGTCCACCCCACGAACAGCTCCAAAGCAGCCGAACTGCCATTGAGCACTTTGAGCGCCTTTGCAAGTTGTCCACCTCTCTGATAGAAGTCATACACAGCGGAAAAGACGCTGAAGGCCTGGGAGTTGGCCGGCCGCACTTCCCCCAGCAGGTATTCGTCCAAACGCATAGTGGCTAGCATTTCAGCGGGGAGCTTTAGCAGTGCAGAGCGGAATTCTTGGTGACTGCGGACCCACTCCCGAGAGAGGATTTTGTACACTATATCCAACGCTTTCGAGCCAAAGACAGGGTCTCCACAGAGCGGCACTACATCCGCCAATAGCAGGACGGAGAACTCGTAGCGGATGAAGCGTGGGATACCGAAGAAGCGCTGGTCGAAGTCCTCTATCACGCGCACTTTGTTGTTGGACTCTCGAAGCAGTCGTGCGTTGAAGGTTTGAATCAGCGATTCGCCGTCGTTCAATTGCTGGGCCAGCGGTTTCGCCTCCTGTCCCTCCAAAGCCGCAATCACATGCTTCGTCTCCTCCTTGTCCACCCCAAAGAAGTCAAGAATGGGCTCAATGAGCGCACTACTGAGCAGCGCCACTCTCAAATAGTTCTCAATGAGTCTCTTCCTCTCCTCCACCACCGCCGGGCGCATCGCAAGCCACGTGGTTTTGGGGAAATCGGGCAGCGGAATGCCCTGTGCATCCGCAAGGGGCCGCAACTACGTGGCACTTACGAGTCTTTGCAGTTGCTTTAACTCTCGGTATCGCAGTTTGATGGAGAAGACTCGGGTGGGCAACTCCACCTTCAGGACGTATAGCTGGGTGTGGGGTACGGTGTAGGCACGTTCGTAGAGAGAGTCGGGACTTACAGTCTGCGTCTCTACAACCGTCACAGAGACGATATCTAGAGCCATCTATTATTGGCGACCTGTTATGTGCCTACAACACTAGTTCCGCATGAAAGAGCAGTCGAGCTGCTCCCTGTCTGTACAGGAAGGAGTTCGACCTGCGATTTCGCTTGTTCTGGCTGCGGTCTTTGGGAGTGAGGGATTTGCGCTCCACGGCGGCTGATAAATGGTCACAAGAGGAAGAAGCGGGACAGAGGGACCCCTTTTCAGCTAGTCGCTTCAGGTTGACAAAACTGTGTAGGAAGCTTTCAGACTCGCCGATCAGGTCCGGCAGGACTGCCTTGCCCAGCTCTTTGGAGTAATGCGCCGTATACCGCAGCAAACAGCCGGAATCACTGTCCTCCCCACTGTCTTCCGAGTCCTCAGCCGTCACTTTCGGGATTAAACAGGCAGATTGGGTCTCTGTAGGGACAATTTCGGCCTCGGGGACTGGGGAAAGTGTGTAAGTCTCCAAGGACTCTGAGGAAACGGAGTCTTTGAGGCGGAAGTCGGCAGTCAGGACTGGCAGCTTGGAAGTTACGCAGAAAGTCAGGATTAGGGCTTTTTCCTCGTCGCCCAGGCCGAGTTTTAGCTCGGTTGACCCAGCGGACAGTACGTCTCCCTCGAGTAGGCGCACAGATTGGATGCGTAAATCCCACTTTCTACGCTCCTCCGGCAATAGAACCAGCTCCAGCACAGATTCCGCCTCTGCCTCTATCCGTATTTCCGCATCCACTTCAATTCCGGTCCCAAGGAACCGGTACTTCAGGGAAAAGTCTGCGGAGGACTTGGGGAGCGACACAGTCCTCCAGGCCTGCGACACTGCCTGAGGCTTTTCCAGGCCTAGACATAGCTTCCCTTGCCGCCACCGCTCGAATAGGGCCAGGGCGTCCGAACTTTCATTGAGCTGACTAGACCTTACCAGCTTCAGCATCAATGGTCGACCGAGGATTCCCCACAGGTCGTATATCCTATTGAAGAGCTGAAAAGCCTCTTCTCGTGTATCCCTCGCCATCTGCTTGAGCAGGTGCAGGTTCAGCCCCATCGCTCGCAGTCGGTCCGGCCCGAGACTGAGCCACTCCTGCAGCACTGTGGCTGCGTCTGCATATTGCTCTCTACTGGTCAGCTTGCACAGGACTGACAGCGCCCCGCCACCCGCTGTGTGATCCGCACTCAAAGTCACCAGTAAGTCCAATAAACGGCGTAGGTACTCTACGCGGATAGAGGGTCTGCCTGCGAATAGCCCCACAGTCAGTGCATCCAAAGCCCTTAGTTTGGCCCGTGAGTCCGCCTCCACTTCCGCCTCAAAGTCAACCACTACCTTTTCCTCTTCACTGAGGTAAGGTCCGATCGGCACAGCCGGCCCAACGCCTAAGAAATCAAAAAGCTCCTTTGCCAAGGGTCTGGCCCTGGCTGCGGCCTGCACCCAGGTCTGCAGGAGTGTCCTGCGCTCTTCAATGACGCTGGCTTTGAGTCGCTCGAAGTAACGCTTGGCTGGGAAGGCCGGCAGGGAGGAGGCCGGGAGGGACTGATACAGAGAGCGGAACTCACGGTAGCGTTTGGTGGTGCAGCCGGTTTCCGAGGGGTTTGAGAGAGTGAAGCGAACTTCGTACACTGCGAAGCTACGTCCGAACAGTCCAGGTGACGCACATACATGTGCTTTCGGTACCTCAACCACCACTAATTGGCGTTCCATCATGATTATCGCATTCACTGCTTACCCGCACTAACACCTGCTGCACACTAGACCTTGGCACTGTGCTTCGTCCTAAGCTTCACCGCACTCTGCATTCGCTTCAAGAACCCCTCGTCCCTGTCATAGCTGTCTACGTACTGGTAAACTCCCAGGGCAGACCGACTGATTACAGGGTCTTTCTGCAACTTTGTCCGGTACCCTCCGCGTGAGGCTGCTTTTCGTTGGTGCGTGTTAGGCGTGCGAAAGCCTCGTTCCGGCCTAGTGCTTAGTCGCTTGTAGTAGTCCATCACCTGCAAGTCGGGGGTAAGTCTCCGGTGTGACTTGACAGGCGTGGGAGAGGGGGAGAGGTCGAGAGGTCGGCCTACGAATAGGCCGGAGTGGTTGGTAGGACTGTCTCGGACTTCCAGCGGGGTGAAGGGCAAGAGCTTGCTCCAGCGCTTTAGGGAGTGCGCTCGCCTCATCGGACTGTGACTAGGCAGCGGCTCTGCCTCCGCCTCCTCCTTCGGGTCGAACACCAAGTGTTCCTTCACAGCAAACACCATTCTAGGCTTGAAAACGCGCCTGCATCTGCCCACATAGCTGAGCACACTGCTCGTAGGCGTAGGCCACAGCACCTGCGGGTCTCCGCTCCTATCCAGCGACCTGTCCGCACTATCCAGCGCCAATAACGGCGCTGGAATCCTCACTTGTCGATGCACAGTTGTGACCTCCGCCATCCCTTACACACACAAATCAAGCTTTGCAGCTTAGGAATAACGAAATGGGAAGTTGCTGCGCTGTCTGTAAGGGACGAAACACGACTCTGCCGGTTGACTGCACTGTGTCTACACTGCTGACTTCCAAGCGGATGCACACTCTGCTCATCCCCACTTCGCCTTCCTTCGAAACTCGCTGCAGTCCTCAGAGAACGAATCGAGTCCCACTGTTGCAAATTAGCCGCAGTGGACTGTACAGGAGGAGGAAGGGAGAGAGGAGGGTGAAGGAGTCTGTGACGGTGGAGCGGGTCGGAAAGCGCTCTGACGTGCAAATAGATGCCTAGCTTGGTCCTTGTTTTAGCCTGCAGGACTCAAATCTGTGAAAGAGTGGGAGCGTGAGTAGCCTTTCGAAGTTGATAAATGTCGTCTGTAGGGGAAAACCATCCACGACAGTCCGCTCAGAAGCAGAACGCTTTCAAGTCCTGGAGGTTCATACAGCTTTCCAAGGGATGTGAGCAGGTTTTCACAAGCAACAAGGTGACCACTGCTAGGTATTCGCTGTTCACCTTCCTGCCTAAAAGCCTATTCGAGCAGTTCTACCGCAGAGCCAATGTCTGGTTCCTGCTGATAAGTGTGTTGCAGCTCAGTTCCTCCAACGAAGACTCCGACACAGCTTGGTGCACCATCTCTCCGCTGATTTTTCTGCTGCTGATGACGCTTGCGAAGGATGCGTATTTGGACTGGAAGCGACGCAGGAGTGATAGTGAACTCAACTCGCAGACGTATGCGGTGTGGAGGGGAAGTGACTTTGTGCAGACTGCAAGTCAGGATATACAGGTGGGGGATTACCTGTTTCTGCAGGATAGGATGCTGGTTCCGGCCGACATCCTCCTCCTCGCCAGCGGCCACGTCGACCACATCTGCTACGTAGACAAGCAAAACTTCATCGGCAGTCCCAACCTCGCAACCAAACATACAGTGAAGGAAACCCAACAACTCATCGACACTCTCTCCAGCGAAGAAGCCACTCACCTAATCCCTAAGCTACGAGGCGATATCAGGGTCGGGGAACCCAGTCCTGACTTCAACCACTTGGAAGCGTATATCAAACTCCCCAGGTCTCCCAAATCCGTGACTCTCACGACTGACAACTTGGTGCTGCGGCAGACTGTGATCCATGCCACTCCGTGGATTATAGGACTAGTAGTCTACACTGGGCTGGAAACCAAGGCCTACCTCAACACTATCTCCGCTAAGAAGAAAGTCAGCAGGATAGAACGCAGGATAAGTCTGTGGACGACAGTTATCATAGTGGGGGTTCTAGCCCTGGCTTTGATCCTTTCACTTCTCAATCGCTTCCACTCCCGCGAACAAAACAGCTTTCTTACTGCTTACATCAACTTTATCATCCTTCTAAACCACACTATTCCTATTACGTTGTTCCTTTGTATGGACTCGGTGCGCATTTTCCAGGTCTATTTCATGCGAGTGGACGAGCAACTTAGTGGCAAAGTGGACATCAAAAGTGCGGATGTGAATGAAGAACTCGGCCAAGTGGAGTACATTTTCGCCAACAAGTCCGCTTTAGTCTCTTCCGATCGACCAGAATTGAGCGTAATTGCTATTGGAGAAGAAGAGTTTTGGCGGACTCTGGACGACGCCTATATACCAGAGCCAGTCAGTCCCCACCGCTACAAGCTGCCAAGTCGCGACTTCGAACAAGAAAGAGACGTAATTTCAACTGAAACCAATATCCAGATGTTCTCCGAGGAAGGCCGCACCTTGATAACGGAGCCAGTCCCGCAAATCCACACCTTCCAGCGGCTCCAAGACATCTGCTCCACCTTCCGTCCAGCCAACTTCGAAGACTTCTTCGAGTGCGTGGCTCTGTGCAACAATGTCATTGCGATGGACAATGGGGTGTATTTTTCCCCTTGGCGAGAAGACGAACTGATCGTCCAATGTGCTCGGGACCTGGGCTGCGTCTTAGAGTCTCGCACAGAAAGTGAATGCTACGTCAATGTGTTCGGCCGACCGACTGTGTACGAAGTAATTGCCTTCAGTCCGTACAAGATGAACAGCAAGTTGACGAGAATACTGCTACAGAGGACGGACGAGCAGACTGGAGTTTACTACGTGAAAGGGCCGTTGGGCACTATGGCGAACATACTAGATGCGAACATGGTGGAATACAAGCGAATTGAAAAAGCTGCGGTGGCACTCAATAAGCGGGGGATAAGGACGCAAGTCCTAGCCAAGAAGATGATATATGAGGAACAGCTGCAGGTACTGAAGCAGAAGTTCCAGGCTGCCAAGTTGGCAGTTGCGCATGTAGAGGAGAAGGTAGACGCAGTCTTCCAAGAACTGGAAGAGCAAGAAGAAGCCATCTTCCTCGGCCTCCTAGGCGTCTCCGACACAGTAGCCGAAGACACCAAACAAGCCGTCCAAACCTGCCACAAAGCAGGAGTCAAGACCTGGCTAATGAGCGGCGACACGGAAACCGCCACCTTAGCAGTGGCTTACCAGTCTGGCTTGGTGGAGTCGGATATGAGCATTCTGCACTTGAAGGCTTTGACTGAGAGTGAAACTCTGCTGCAGGAGTTGGAGCGGGCGGTGAGGCAGTATATTCAGCAGGATGAGGCTTATCAGAACTTTTCGAGGAACAATTCTTATATCAGTGATGAGGGCGGCATGCGGGAAGTACGTGCATTTGCCAATAGTGGGTATCATGTGCTGAAGAGACTGCAAGGGTCGAGTCTGAGTTTCAAAAGCGTGCCAGCCGCAGGCCTGGACTACGACCCTGCTAAAGTCCGCTATTGCGTCTCCCTCGACGGAGCGACCTTCCTAACCGCTGTCCATAACAAGGACTGCAGAGAGCTCCTTGCCTACCTCTTCTTCTGCGCCCACTCTGTAGTCTGCAACACCTTTCTCCCCCTCCAATCCAGCATCGCAATCAAGCTGGTGAAGGACAACTTCGCCTTCCACCCTGTCACTCTGGCGATTGGCCGCACAGGCAGCGCCATTTCAATGCTGCAAGAAGCAGATATAGGCGTAGGCATGCAGGGCAGAGACAAATACTCTAATTCCGCAAGTGACGTAGTCCTGGACAAGTTCTCCTCCCTAGTGCCGTTGATGTTCAAACACGGCCAATGGAACTATATGCGTATGTCGAAAGCCGTGCTAATGTTCCTTTACCGCAGCTTTATGCTGGAAGTAGTGTTGGTTTGGTACTCCTTCATGACGGATTTATCGTCTTACAGTCTATTGGGAGTGGGGGCGACGATAGGCTTTTCGTTCGTGTTTTCCCTGTTCCCGATTCTGCACATGTCCGTCCTTGACCAACATATCACTATTGACGAAGTGCCGAAGGTGCCCACTACTTACCAGGAAGGACAGCTCGAACGACGTCTATGCTGGCGACAATTAGGCAAATACCTGCTATTGGCACTGCTGCACGGCTTAATACTATGCGCTTTTCTATCAGCGGCGTTGCCTGCAGTCCTAAATGCACAGGGGATGACGGAATCAAGGGATTGCATTCAGGTTTTGGCATTGATAATGCTGACTATAGTGGTAAATCTGCAAGTCACAATGGACGGGAACACTTTCACCTGTCTGACTATAGTGACTTTTATTGTATCAGTTCTGCTTCTATGGGTGTATCTAATAGCTATGAATTATGATTCTTCTTACGATCATTATGCGGTTTTGACAGCGATTTTTTCCTCAGGACCACTAATAAGTATGCTGATTTTAGGCCCTGCGACCTGCTTCGTAGTCACCTACTCTCTCCGCTCCTACGAAAAAGTCTTCCATCCCAGCATAGTGGAACGCCTACGAATCGGCAAAATCAGTCCCCAGCCCTCCATTCCCCACACCAGCTTCCCCCGACTCCAAGCCTACAGCAAAGCCATGACCCGGCTCTACCACAATACCGCCCTACTGGAAGACTCCACTGAGGACGACGCCTACACTATTCGCCCTCTAACTCTTCACTTCGCTTCCAAGTACATAGAAACTGAGTACAGGCTGAAGTACGTTTCCACTCATTTGATGCAGGTGCGAGGGTCCTTGCTATGTGGACTTCTCGTGACTTTGATATGGATTTGTATTGACGCTCCGACGATACATACAGACTCCTGGTTCCTCGCTATTCGCTTATCTCTCGGTGGAGTGATGCTAGTGATTATCGGGCTTACATATACACGCGTGTTTCGGAACTGCTTCGACCAAATGGCGCTGGGGACGATTGCAGGGTTCGTAGCGGCGGTGGCAGCGAGCCAACTTGCGTTCTATGAGGTCAGTGGAGTGGCTGCAGCGCTTGTGCCTGTGTGCACTTTTGTCATTGTGTCGGTGGACTTTGTGTGGGTCGTTGCACTCAACTTGCTGCACTTCGCTTTATTCATAGTCTGTTGTGTCTACGCCTACTCTGACTTGGAGCTCGAACTCGCAGCTCTGCTGTTCGTCTCCCAAGTGGGTCTGCTCCTCTCCCTCGAATTCGTCTGCGGACACATCGGCTACCTGCAGCAACGCGCCAATCGCCTCAGCTACAAACTGCGCTACTCCACCGAAAAAGAAGTCGAGAAATCGCGAAACATCCTTAGTCTGCTACTGCCTTCTTTTGTGTTAATGAAGGTAATTCAACGTGAGGACGATAAATTCATAGCGGAAGACCAGGGCAAAGTCACTGTAATCTTTTGCGATATATACGACTTCGACACGATTTGCCAAATGTACAAGCCGCCGGAACTGACAGCCTTCCTGGACGAAATCTTCCAGCAGCTCGACGACCTGTGCCAAGTGAACGGAGTCGTCAAAGTGGAAACTGTGGGGAAGACCTATATGGCCTGTTCCGGCCTCAAGTACATCGATAGTGAATTACCCTTTGAACTTTCCTGTGTCTCCCACGCTCGCAGAGCCGTAAATTTCGCCTTTAGTATACTACGGACTATCGGGTCCATTCGGCTGAAAACTGGGGACTGTCTGAAGGTGAAAATCGGGATAAACAGCGGACCGGTGATATCCGGAGTCGTAGGCAAGCACAAGCCTCAGTTCTCACTGGTCGGGGACGCTGTCAACACCGCCAGTCGGATGTGCTCAACCATCGAGACAGTCAACACCATTCAAATTTCGGAAAGCACGAAGGAGTACATGGCTGAGAAGCACAACTGTGTCTTTGAGGCTAGGACTGTGTGGGCGAAGGGGAAAGGGGATATGAACACTTTTATCGTGTCTGAAGAACGCACTGAAGCGAACCCTTTGAGGAGCCACTGGCCACTTGGTTCTGTGGCTAGTAAAAAGAGAATGACGGCTCAGAGGAACTCTATCATGTTGACGAAGCCTCCGACTAGGGCGGAAACTATGATCCCGTCTCCTTCGCCGACTGCAAGGCTCCGACCTGTAGCGTTCTCCTTCTGGCCTTTGTGCGATGCAAATGACGACCCTGAGGGCAGCCGCACCTTCAGGCGAGAAGTGGCAGCGCAAAGCTCCGCTTTCTTCGTGACTTGCATTAACATTTTCAGTGCAATGGAGTTCCTAATGGCTGTGCTGCGGACCCTAATGTATGTCCACTACTCAGATTTATGTAGTCTGGCGACTCTAATTGCCTATTGGATACTGAGTGCAAGTACCCTGCTAGTAGCTGTTCTACCCAGAAGAATATGGTATAACCGGCTCTTGGCTACGCTGGGGATGGGGATGTGTCTCGGGTGGGTTAGTTTGACGCTGCTAGATATCGCACTTGCTACGGGCTATGACACAGACCTAATCTTCATGAACGTCCTTTTCCAAATGGTAGGACAGTGCTGGATCGGCCTGTACTACGTCAAGCCCATCGCCCTGCTCTACAGCATTTACCTCTTCCTCTGGATCGGCCTCATCAGTCAAGAAGGAAAGTCCAACTTCCACGCTATTTACTTCATTTTCCTGGCTTTCGCAGGCGCTGCGAACTGCTGGAGCGTCTATGAGCGGGAAAAGCAGCTCCAAGCCTATTATCAAATGAAGAAAATCGAAGAACGCGAAATCGAAAAGAACGAAAAACTCCTCAGCCAAATGATGCCAAAAGTCGTCTATGAGCGGCTAAAAGAGGACATTTTAGGCACAGACAGACACAGAAGCATCACTATGATTTTCGCAGATATAGTGGGATTCACCAATTGGTCCTCAGACAAAACCCCGCAAGAAGTCGTGGGCATGCTGTCTGCCCTGTTTACCCAGTTCGACATGCTGTGTGTGGAGTTTAAGGTGTACAAGGTGCATACGATTGGGGACTGCTATGTGGTGATGGGGTATAATGGGGATACGGAGAGTAGGGATCCGTCGATGGAGTGCCTGCGAGTGCTGTGCATGGCTTACTCCATGATTAATGTTATTCAAGAAGTAAACGCCCGTGAGAACATCAGTCTAAACATGCGTATCGGCGTCCATACCGGCGACATAATCGCAGGCATCACAGGCAAAGACGTAGTCCGCTACGACATCTACGGCCCTTCAGTGCTCGTAGCCAACAAAATGGAGTCCAACGGCACTCCCGGCAAGGTAAATGTGAGCGAAGTCACTAAGGAACTGCTGGAAAGAGTGACTGGCGGAGTATTGGAGTATGAGTTCAACAAAGTAATTGAAGCGAAAGGTATTGGAAAGCAGTATAACAGCTACTTTGTGAAGGTACTGGACTCCGCCCAGCTCTTCCAACTCATTACAGACTAACGAGCCCAATTAGCCTAATAGAAGCGGAATTATTGGAAAGGGACAGTTAGCTGCCTAGTAAGCTGGAAAGCCAGCTGCCGTAGCCCAGTTCCTTGCGGAAACGCTCGTAGCAGGTCTCGGAGCAGAAGTCGGACATGAAGGTCGCTAGTTCTGGGGTTTTGGACATGGCGGCTACCCGCCAAGGGTCGTTGCTAGGCCAGGTATTTATCTGGCAAGTAGGACACACAGTCTGAGTTGCGTCCGCAGTGGCGAAGTCTTTAGCGGGTTCCCGCCGGTCTCTTTGGTCGTGCTCATGCTCTAAGTACTGCGTCTTTTGATTGAGTGCCCGCATCCTTTCCTGCGCCCGGTCCCGCTCCCCTCTTAGCTTCCCACACTCGTTCTCCACTCTGCCGAGACGCACTATCAGCTTTGCATTTGCTTCCTTCAGCTCTGCTCAAACCTAAGAATGCTAGCCAGTCTCTTGTGAAAGAGTTATTATCGGACTCTGCGCAGTCCTTTCTGAGCGTTTCCACCGAAGCTTTTTCCTCCTCCCCTATTCCCAACTTAGCCTGCAAGTCTCTTTTCAGCCTATTTCTCTCCTCTTCCATGCGAATAATCTTTTCTGTAGACTCAGCCAAATCTTGTCGTATTTTCATAGGGACATCCGCAATACCCATAAGTTCAATGGCAGAAGCGGCTGCCTGGTAGGCAGTGCTCAGTCCCCGGCCTAGTACTTCACAGGCAACATCCAGCTCTTTCACTAAGATTGCTTCTGATTTCCGCTCTGATTCGTTCTCTAGCTCGCCTGCTAAGCGCTGCGCTTGGCGGACTTGGGTCTTTGTGAGCTGTTCCAGTTCCTTTAAAGCCGCACTGTAGCGCTCCAGCATCTGATACTTGCTTTCCAGCCTTGGACTGAGTGGGTGTCTGTCCAGGGCTTTGGCACTGTGCGGGCCTTCGGAAGCATTGCAGTGGTCAGTGTAGCAGCCGGCGCAAAACACTGGGGCTGGAAAGAGACAGGGACAGGACACTTCTGAAGGCTTGGAGTGGCAGATGGAGCAGAGAGACGTCATTTTTTGCCTACCTAGTTAGCTAGTGGGGAGCGTGCAAACCTTTAGGTAGACCTTACAGCCTCAGGAGTTCTTGCTAGCGACCACTTATTAGTGTTTTCGCCTATAAGTGAGTGATTAGCCCGAGGCTAAGTTGGACACTTGTGCAGTTCTGCCGGTCCTTCCACCCTCGAAAAGCTCGCAAAATAGTGGTCGCGGCCTTGATTTCCCGCTCCGTCAGTACCGTTCTCTCCCCTCTGTATATGCCGCGGATTGAGTACTGCAGCACTGGTCTGTGCTGCTTCCACAGGTCGTCGTAGTTTGGCGCCTTCCAGAAATTCGCTGAGGACTCGAAAACGTCCTGCAGCAAGGCCTTGTCCTTATCCCTAGCGCAGCACGTCCCCATAGCTACTACCTGCTTCTATGCACCCAGATAGAGACCCAACCCCAGAGACCGAGAGTAATGGCCTACTGGGGGAATCAGGAGAACTCAAGGGGTGGAGAGGAGGCGATTTAGAGATTCTTTGCCTTTGACCTCTTAATGGAAAAATAGACATGTCGCACCTGCCTACGCTCAGTGAAATCCAGAGTGTGACTCAAGCCTCAGAGCGTGAAGGTCATGGCTGCTTCGGTGACGTCTTCTGCTACAAGCCTTATGCAATCAAACGCATCCTTATCGAGCCAAAGTATAGCAAAATGATAGAACGTGAGAAGGCAATTTTAGAGTGGATTCGAACCGACCCAACTCCCTGTCCCTTCCTAATCAACTACCACAAGTGCTACCAAGACACCACTTTCCTCTATTTGCTGTTCGATTGGGTTGATGCGAAGCTGGAAATCAGCGGACAGCGTCCCTTTGCAGAGGCGCAGAGAGTGCTGAAGCAGCTGGCGGAAGGATTGAGATACCTGCACAGTAAGAACTTAGTGCATAGAGACATCAAGCCGGACAACATCCTGCTCACTTCCTTTGACCTCGCCAGCGCTATTGTCAAAATCACTGATTTCGGCTTTTCTAAGTCTCTCCGTCCTGACACCCTCCAAACTGCAGGCATCGGCACTCCCTACTACTCCGCCCCCGAAATCCTCCACCAGAAACGACACTATGGCTGCAACGTAGACGTGTGGAGCTTCGGAGTAGTGGCGTTCGAACTGCTCACAGGCCACAAGCCCTTCCCAGCAAAGACGATGGAGGATTCGAAGAAGAGACAGAGCGAGGGAGTGCCTCGGGGGAGTTTCCCCAGGGATTTGAACAAGTCTGTCAAGACTTTGTGGACTTTTGCCTAGTGATTCCCCCTCAGCAGCGGCCCACTATGGAAGAAGTCCTCCGTCACCGCTTTTTCGACTTTTCGCCTCGAATTTGTTCGGCGGTCCAAATAGTGAGGGAAGCAGATGGCCTGGTGGAACAAATCCAACGGTTTCAGCACTATCTGATACAAGCAGGACTAATGCCAGCTTCTGAGAACTTGAAAGCAGACGCCGGCGTTTTGCTGCTCAGCCTTAAAAAGGCCTGCTTGCACGTGAAAAGGCAGTTAGAGGGCAGTCAGCAGGACAGTGAGAAAGTGGACTATGTGCTGCTGCGTATAGCACAGGCTGAAGTAGCTAATTCCGCTAATTAGCCAAAGCAGGGGAGTCTCCACTGCAATCTCTACATATCTACCATCTAACACAGTGTTTGACTGTGTTAATACGCAATTCCAGCATAGCAGGAGTTGTTATGCTTTGAAAACGCTGTTTCTAGACACTGTCTATACTACATCTCTAGACTATATAGAAAGTCATGTCCCTCAACAGGCCAAAGGTAAGTCTCTGCACTCCCCCCAACATTTTCCTCTCATACAGCCAAATAAGTCCCACTAATCTGGCCTCATTGCGTCTAATCAAGCCTGCAATTGCCTCCAACGCCTCCTGGTCCGGCCTCACTTTCGCCTTTTCCCTCTGCATTACCTCCACCAACCGCAATGCACCTTGCACTGGCAAGGAATAGTCGGGTTTGAATTGGTTAATGAGGAGGTAAAGGTCGATATTAGGGGTGCGCAGCAGGGCGCGGAACATTAAAATAGTGGTTTTCCGGGAGGGTAGAGCTCCGTTGAGGTAGAGAAGGGAGAAACAGGGGACGAGGGAGACTGCGGGGATGTGGGTGCAGTGCTTCCAAAGCAAGTTCAAGAGACGGGACTGCAGTTTCCTCCTCGCCCACACAGGCGGCAGTCTCAAAAAGGCATGTTGCGTAGTCTCATTGAGTAGGCTGAGACACTCCGTTTCCACCTCTTCCCCGCCCCTCGCCAGCACTCTCCTCACCTGCTTCTCCATATAAATCGTCTCCACCTCATAACTCGCAACCACACTCCACGCCTGCCGCACCGCCCAGTACCCCACCGACGGCCCTACTTCTCGAATGGTGGACTCGAAGTAGAGAAACATCAGATTCAGCCCTGCAGACCCCACTACCATGCAGTACCTGCCGAACAGTCTGCGGAGACAGAGGAACATCACACTGCGGTAGTTGCCGAAAGTCACAGCGGAGATCAGAATCACTGAGGCGAAGGTCGCAAGCGTGAAATTGGACTCGAATAGGTCGAAAAGGGTGAAGGCGTAGGAGGGGAATATGTGGAAGAAGGCAGCGATTTGGCTGGAGTGGGCGTGGTCCAGACTGTCTGTGAAGCTTTTGTCGCGGAAAGCTCGAGCGCCTAGGAGGAACATAAAGAACATAGGCAGTAACTTGGCAGTCTGCAGGCCTAAGTCCTCGAAATAGGCGTCTTCGCAGCAACTCCCGCTCCTTTCCGCACGCAGTCGCTGCTCCATCAAGTACGCGATTCCCATCAGTGCAGACGACTTGGAAAACACCTTCCACCGAGCCATGACGATGAGGAACGTCGCCAAAGGGTAGGAAATCCAGTGGTAATGTGACAGGAAGCCGAGGGTGTAGAGACACATACGCGTGTAGTCCGAGGCCATGCTTAGTACATATGGATTGACTAGGGAGATAGGAAGGAGTCGGATTGGCTGAAGCCATTGGACTGGTCTTGGACTTCATTGCTTCGGTCTAAATCCACTCCTAGCACCTCCATCAGGTCAATGGGAGGGTTGGGAGACTTGGGTCTGCGGGCGCTCAGGACAGGGAAGAGGTAGGACTGCGGGGGACTGGGGGGAGGGAGGTGCTTGGGAGAGGTGAGGACTACGCCTCGCTCTAGGAGGTGTCTGCGCCTCTCAGACTCGGCGTAGGCAGTGCGGAGGCGGTTTACAGCTTTGATGACGTCTGGGGAGGGAGACTGGGGAGTGGACTTGGGGACAGAGTTGATTTTGGGACTGAACGTCAGTTCCGCCTTGTTCCGCTCATACTCGTAATCAACTGTCTCCTCTCTCCTGCCGTCTACCTGCTGGTACAGTCTTTCCTCCCACTTCCCTGTTTCCTCTTTCCCCCCTCTTTTCGCACTCTTCGTCCTTCGCTTGTAAATACGCGGCCTAAAGGTACAGTCCTTCATCATGTCTTGCAAGGTCTCCTCAGCCGCTCGCACCTGCAGACGCTGGCGGCGCTCAGAGAGCTGCAGCTGGAACTGCTGCTTAGGAGTGGATCCTCGCAGTTTGTCGAGGAGGAGAGAGGTGTTAGGGGAGAGTTGGGGTTGGAAGGGGAAGGCAGGGGCTGCAGGTTCCTTTTTCTTCCTATAAGTCATCCGATTTCCCAGTAAAAGCTGATATTTCGCCCTGAGATTCGATGGTAATTCTGCGATTTCGCTGGTTTCTGTGTCTTCAGTGGACGCTTTAGACAGCGTTTCTCCCTCTATCCCTGCTAGAAACCTGCCCACAGGCTCCCTCCCCACCCCTCCCCTTTCCTCCCCCTTCAAGTCCTTCCACGCCTCATACACCAGGTCCTGCTCCCTCCCAGTCGTGTAGCCCATCTCACTGAGTAGGTACTGGAACTGACGGTAATTGATGGAGTCGCTAAGGCTGAGTGCAGTCCAGCAGGTTGTCAGCTCTCTCAGCAGGGCGGAGGTCAGCAGGGAGGAAGACGTAGCGCTGATAACACTGCGAAAGGAGGGGAACCCGGCTGGCTGCGGAGTGGGCGGCAGTGGGACTTTATTGAGTCTGTCCACGATTTCCTGCACCTGTTTTCTAGGCGCCTTGGGACTGGTGGGCGGCTTGGGGACCGGTGGCTGCCTTTTCGGCACGTTGAGGCGCTGGATTAGGGTGAGTGTGGGCTTGTCTTTCAGGATGGAGCGGGAGCCGGAACTCATAGAAGTGGACTGGAGGGCGGAAAGGTCTGTAGCAATGCGGGCGCTGGCTTGCTCTTCTCGGATATGAGCAATTCGGTCCTTCCTAGACTTTTCATGAGCTTCCTGACAGGTGTAGAAGTCCTTGAAGGAGCGGGGCGGACTGACACTGCGGAGCTGCGGAGTGAAGGTGCACTCTTGCCTGAGTTGCTGCTCCTTGGTCTCTCGCAGGTGCATTAGTCTGGCCTGTGTCTTTTGGTGCAGGTGGGTCAGTCGGTCTGAGGCTTGAGTGGTAGTTCGAGTTTGAGGCCGCATATGGAACTGATCCAAACTGACATCCAGTTCCTCCTCATAACTTCCAGACAAGGGCAGGCCCGGCAGCGGCACGTCCTCCTCTTCTTCCTCTTCCAGCACTAGGGGCGACAGCTTGGTGGCTTTGCTCAAATCTCTGGTCGCCATATATAGTCTGCTGCAGGGAGGTAAAAGCTGCGGAATGAAACATAGAGAATGCGAAGTGGAAAGTCCGTACTATGTAGTGTTCGATAGTAATCGATATAATGGCCTCTGAACAGCTGCAAGCCTGTCTCCACTCCAACTCCTCCTGCTTCGACTGCGCAGAGCCCCAAGCCAACTACCTGTCCTCCGACTTCGGTGTCACTCTGTGCGAGTCCTGCGCCCACGTGCACCAGTCCGCCGGCATAAGCGCAGTTATCGACCTGCTGGAGCCCAGCTACCCCGAGGCGCACTGTGTGTTCCTACTGACTTACGGGGGAAATGAGCAGTTCAGGCAGTTCCTAGCGGGGTTTCAGGTCAAACCAACTGCTCCGCCAGAGTTCAAATACAGGATAAATGCGGCTTGGGTGTACCGCGACTGCCTATTGGAGGCTGTAGAGGCAGGCAGACCGGCCTTTTTCCCTGTTATCCGCGTAGAAGACGGACTTCTATGGCAGCTCGAAAGTCCCCAGCCCTCTACAGAGCATTTACCCGTCATGCAGGCTGTTATGGACGTATACGGCGTGGCTGAAGAGCAGGGCAAGCAGGTATATGGGGAGTTGAACGAGTTTACCAAGGTGGAAGGCCTGCGGAAAGTCGAAAACAAGGCAATTAAACTGCTGGACAGGGTGGACACCTGGCTGAACAGCAAAAAGAGCGAGTCCAAGCCTGCTTAGTCTTAATTTCTATGAAATTTGAGACAATTAAGGGGAATATTGGTCGATTTCCCCCTATTGCAGCCTAATTCAGGCTAGATCGTCCGCTCTTTGGACTCCTCAACAGTCTCAATATGAGGAGAAATGTGTGCCGCAGGTTAAAAGTGGTGCAGAGCAGGCTGATATAATCAATAATGTTCCCTAGAGGGCTGCAGCTGCTGAGTATGCACCAGCCCGAGGTCTTCGCCCTGCCGTTGGTCTTCCCTGCGCCGCTCAGGACCTACGAGCATGAGCCCAACTTCATCAAGAAGTACAAGACAGAGATTTGCAAGAACTGGGAAGCGGGGCACTGCGCCTTCGGCTCTGCCTGCACCTTTGCACACGGAGGGTGCGAATTAAGACAGAAGCAGCCTGGAGTCGCCAGCAGGATCAAGAAATGCAAGCAATTCGCCAAGATGGGGTTCTGTGAAAACAGAAGCCAGTGTCTCTACCTCCACCCCGTTCCTTTCCAGCTCCGCAAGCGACTGCCCATCTTCGAAGCCTTAGAAAAGAAAGCCTTCCTACCTTAATTTGCCACTTCTGCCTTTCAGCCTAGTATTGTGCTAGTCTCTGGGCCATTAAGCACTAGGCGCCACAGCCATATGCCGGACCTACATATCTAAGCGTCTACATGACTTCGATCTTTTCCAGCTGTCTGCAGGCTGATAAGTCCACCTTCTGCGCTAGGTCTTGGTAGTGCCGGGCTGTGCGCTCGCTGTAGCTACGCTGGGCATTGTAAAGGAACTGATTCCTCTTAGACGTCTGCATTTGACAGGTCATTCTGAGACTGTATATATACTGCGCCTCGACCTGCTCGTCTATAGCATGGATTTCCGCTATTGAGTAGTCCTTGGTGAAGGTGGAGTCCACGTAGTAAATGACTCCCTTTTCTGATGTGTAGCGCTGACTCTGGTGTCTGTAGGTCTGCTGCAGGGAGTAGGGAGGGTCGCTGTAGGTGAAGCTGTTGGCGGCTGACAGAAAGAGCAGCACCAGGAAAGGCAGCAGCTGCACCAGCGGCCAGCCCCGAGCCGCAGCCTGGTTATGCTGCTGCTGTGGGTAATACCCGCGTCTATACACTCTCCCGTCATACCCGTAATTCCCTCCAAAGAACTGTCTGAAGATCTCCTCCGCCCACTCATCTCCTTCGAAGTGAGTGCTTTGGTAGGTAGGGGTGTGGGGCTCGTCTGAGCCGGTTACGTCGTATTTCCGTCTTTTGTCTGCGTCGGAAAGGCAACTGAAGGCCTTGTTGAGCCGCTTGAAGGCTTCGGAGGCTCCTGGAGCCACGTTTTTATCTGGATGCAGCCTTAGCGCATGCTTCCTATACGCCTTTTTAATTTCATCCTGAGTCGCCTCTTTCCCCACTCCCAGCACTTCGTAGTAATTCTCGATCTTCATGATCCGGGCGCACTCAGCGATCTGCTCAGGAGTGGCTTTCGGTCCTTCAGGCTTTTCTTCAGGGGGCGGAGGCGCTTCAGCTCGCTTGGCCTTGCGGTCCAAAGTGACCTGAATGTACGATTTGGCTTCATCGCTAGGGAAGAGTCGGTCGCTTTTCTCGAACATCCGCATGGCTTTGTCCAGGTCTCCACCCTTCAAAGCACTTCGGCCCATTTCCAAGCAGCGCTGCGCCTCGTCCCTATTCATTGCTGTATAATGCCTTACCACCACTCGTCCAGCCACCCTGTCCCTCGCCAGCCCCAGTCCTCGCCCTGCGCCCACTCCTTCCTTACCTGTTCTCTATCGAATTCCCGCTTTCTGTCTGTCTGCTCCCGGACTAGTTTCGGAGAAGTAAGTAGTATCCATATGCAATCTAGGACTGGGTTATCGTGGGCAGTCTCTGCTAAGTGAATGAGCACTGGTGAGGGCTTGCAAGCAAGCAGCGCTATAGATGTGCAGCTCAGTGTAGTAACTGGCAGAGGGCCTTTTCTGAGGCGGAGAAATCGCGAGTGCTGGCAATATGGGCGGCTGTCTCGACACAGCCAGCACTCCCGTCCTGCGCACTCGCCTGCACCCCTCCGTCTCTCTGCCCTGTCTCTCCACCTGGCTACGGGCGCAAAGTGCCCTCCGCACTGTGCAGACTCAGGCTTTCCACCAGTGGACTGGACTATTAGACAGCAGGAGGCGCGAAAGACGCATAACAGGGAAGAAAAGAGCTTTAGCAGTGCTGAAAGTACTGGCTCGGGCTGGCTTCAAGCGACTTAGGAAGCGACTGGCCTGCAAAACGCAGCAATCCAAGGTCAAATTTGTACTCTTAAAAGCCGCATTTCGAGCGAAAAGAGGGAGATTTGGCCTATGGCGCGCCCACAGTTACTGTATAAAACAGGCCTTTTCCCGCCTATACAGCCGCACTTTCCCTGTGATTCAGTACCTTTCGAAAGGCAAAAAGACGGCCCTTAGGTCTGCGGTAGGGCTCTGGAGACTGCAGGCGCTCAGAGCGGTTTCCGTCCCTGCGCAAAGCCGCAAATTAGCTATTATCCGGCTAAAAAAAGGCATAAAAGCGCCAATGTGGAGACTAATTCGGAGGAAAATGGGGAAAAAGAGCACTTATACGGACTATTTCACTGCAATTGTGAGGCTCGGCACAGGGCTGGCAGGCGTCCGGCTGAAGCAAAGTCTGCGCCTGTGGGGCAGAGGAGCGGAAATACGGGGCAACCAGCAGGCTTTAAGAAAGGCAAAGGCCCTGGTGTCCTTAGAGGGACTGGGCAGGCTGGTAGCCAGGCGCAGGAAGTACCTGGGCCTGGTCAAGTGGCAGGTGTGGAGGGAGTGGCGGGGAATGCGCAGTTCGGCTGGGAAACTGACAGGGAAGCAGTACTGCTCTGCGGAAGTGGTGGTAGGCAGGGACAGGCAGCGGACAGGCAGAGTCAGTCGATATGAAATTGAAGGGAAAGTGCTGGCTTTGCCTTGCTTTGTAGTGCAAATGGCCCCTATTCGCAAGGACTTGAAGTCGCTTTCCAACAGATCTCTCATTCACAAAGCGCAAACAGTCTTTCAACAGGCTGAAAACAGCGCTAAAGTCCTCACAGCCCGCTGCTGGCTCGCCTGGAAAGAGACCCTCAGCAGCACAAGGCTCCTAGCTACCAGGCAAAGCCGAGGCGTGGCTAGGCTGGCACTCAGTCTGAAGGGAATCAAGCAGCGGCAAATGGCCTGCTGCTGGGGGAGAATTGGGAAGAGAGGAAAGGACAGGGTGGTCGCACACACTGTGAGAGTACTGGACAGACTGAGACTAGGTGTGGGCAGGAAAGCACTGGGTAAGTGGGTGTTGTGGGCGGCTGGAAGGACGGGTGTAGCGACTATGCGGGGAAAGGCGGTGCAGAGGGCTCTTTGGACTGCTATTCGCGCTAAAACTCCGTTCCTTTCCCTCAGACTTGCCTTAAGCCGAGGCAAGTCGCTGCGCAGGGTCGAAGCAATACAGGCAAGTAAGGCCAGTGAGTGGGTAAATCGCTGGAAACGCAGGCAAATTGCACGAAATGTCAACAATATGGAGCATAAACGCAGAAAAGCAAGGCTGGAAGGACTCATCCGCAGTCGAATTTTGCTAAATTCGCGGTTTTATTTCCTTTTCTTCGTAAAAAGACTCATATTTTCCACTTATATGCGAAATTTCCTGCCAAAGGTGGCAAATCACAAAGCAAAGCAGCTCCTCAAGCAGTCCATTTCCCGGCTTTCCAAGCAAATCCGCAGATCCAAGCGACTCCCTGCGCTTCCAGGCCTATTCCGGGACCAATTAGAGCGCTTGCCCAGGGAAGTGATGGCGAAATGGAGAGATTGGGCAGCTGAAGAAAGGACGCGGAGACTGGGGGAAAGGTCCTATCTCTCTGCTACGATGGGCTCTATTGGCAGTTCGCTGGGACTGGGACGGCTGAAGGCCTTCTTGTGGCGGAAGTAAGTAGGCTTGTAGAGATTTGGACTTTCAGGCTCATTTTGGCTAATTACAGGGATTTTATAGCAAATTAGCCGAAATTACTCAGAAATCAAGTCCAAAATCGATAAAAACCTCCAAATTGGCACTATATTGCCCTTTCCCATGCAACGCGCCATATATAATGGCAGACTCCAGCTCAGAGGACAGCTGGGACAACTCACCCTCAGGCCTCCTGCAAAGCGACCCCGCAGACTACACCCAAAGGCGTCTCGCCTACTTCCACAGCCAAAACCCCTCTCCCACCCAAACAGACCGATACGAAATATTCCATAAATTCAGCTTTTTGCCCTCTCAGCCGGACCTGAAAGGCAGACTGGACCGCTTTGGGAAGCTGATAGCTGGGATGGTGGGGGGGAAGGGGGGCGGGGAGCAGGTTAAACTGGCGCTGGCCACTGCTGCGAAGATCTATGTGGCGAAGTTGGTGGAGAGGAGTGTGGGGATTGCGAGTGGGGAGGGACACAGAGGCCCGCTGCTGCCGGGACATGTGGAAGAGGCGAAGAGGAGGATGAGTAGGCAGAAAAACGCAATTTTGGCCTAATATGTATTGAATTCGCCTGTTAAGTCAGGTAAATTTTGCCGAATTTCCTCTGAATTGCGATTCTTATACTTCGAAAGGCGATATAGTGCAGGGCTTATAGGGAAATTGTGCCTGTTTGCTATACAAATTGAGAAGCGTCTACTCAACTGCGATATAAGCGGAAATAAGTAAACATTCTGCAGGTATAAGCAAAAGTGTCTGAAAATCAGCCTAAAGGAGACTTTTGCGAGTGCAAATTATATACCTTCTTGAAAGCCAGCCAAATTCCCACAACTCCAAATGTGTAGATTAATTCAAATATCAGTGCGCAGCTCCCTCACAGCCACTAGTCCCTATTGTCCCCAGTCCCTCTCCTTCCCTAATTTGTAGGTAATAATCAATGGAAGGCAACATGACCTGTGGAAGCTGCAATGCAGCCCAAGCCGACAAGTTCTGCATATGCACTGAGAAACTGCCAGTCCTGTGTGCAGCCTGTAGACCCAAGCACGAAAGCAAAGCAGTCGCCTTCCACTACCCTGTGAGCACCGCTTTTTATCACTATGTGCAGACCAATTATCAGTGGTGCAAGCATTGGCTGCTGCAGCTGAGTGAACAGCAGGAGAAGCTGAGGACGGGTTTAGGCAAATTTGACGCTTGTAGGCAGGAAATTGAAGCTGCGTTTGACAGTATATCAGGCGAATTGCGGCAATTGAAGACTGAATATCTGGCTAATCTCGACAATTTGCAAGAATCGCTCACTCCGCAGGTCGAATCCGCGATACAGGAAACTACGGACTGGCCTTTCCAGTCCCCCAGTGGAAGTCTGGCGATATTGCTGTATAACGGCTGCTGCAACTTCGAGTCTATGGAGGTTTTTAGCTACCAGGTGGCAGTCACTGCGGAGGGCTTGAAGGACTGTGTCCAGGTCATGTTGAAAAGTCCTGTGCCGGAACTAACGAGTCTGAATAGAGATTTGACTGGGCATTGGCAGAAGGAAATTGCAGAGGGGAAAAGGCGAGAAGCGGACTTAAGGGCTCGTTTCCAGCAGCTTACTGAGCAATATGAAGCACTCCAAGTCGAGCTAAATAGCCTAAAAACCGGCTATTCGCAGCCTACGGCCACAGGATATCCCAGCCAATACAGCCCAATGACTCCCAGCGAGCCTGCTTACCGCCCTGCTCCCATCTCTCGAATGTCCTACCAGCCAGGCTGCCTGCCTCTCAACCCCGGTGCCCCTTTGTACTCGCCCAGCGGTTCCCAACCCCCTGTGCCTGCTTGTCCTGGACTGTATGCATCCTCTTCCCTCCCTGACATGCCCAAGCCCGCGCTCCATGGACCTAGTCTGCACTCCGCACAGCCTATGCAGCCGTATCCGCAACCCCATGCTTCTACTCCTCTACTGCAGTCGGGGCTTGCTAGAGCGCCTCCCTTTGCACAGCAAGGACAGGCTCTGTCCACGGCCCCAGGACCTGCTTTGTACAAGCCAGGGACTGGCACCCCGCAGGCGCCGGCTGCCCCTGTGACAGGCGGCTTGAGACATTCGATAACTGAATCTGCGATGAAGAATAAGCGTCTCCCAGGCAAATAGGTTGATTAAGCACATTTCAGCCTCATATACGCTCTTAAAAGTATAGATTATATATAAAAGCCCACGATAGATCAGTGAAAAGCCTTTGTCTCACTACACAATTGCCGTACTTGCGGAATATGTGAATATACTCTGTGCTGTTGAGGTTTTGGTCCGGGGATTTTACGACTCGAAGCACTAACAGTCATTCTCTCATTTTAAATTTCGGAGAGAGAAATCCGTTGATTGTAGTAAAAACCTGCTTCGGACCTAACCCGTCCAAATAACTGCCTGCACTGTATCCTAATAATAGAATGAGCAATAGGATGTGTCCAGACTGCAGGCAGACCAAGCGGCTGCAACTCTGCTTACTAGGCTGCTGCGGAGGGATCTGTCTCGACTGCCGCCCCAGACACTTTGCGACCAGGAGAACCATCTCTCTCCCCAAACTCGATGACTCTGATAAAGAGACGAAGTGGTTGCTGGTGTGGACAGACTGTGTGAGCAACCTATGGCAAGCCAGTGTAGAGCGGTTTCAACGCTGTCGGGAGGAGGTCAAAGCCGCATATGCAACTATCCACGAGAAACTAGCCCAAGGCGAAGTCAACTTGCTAGCGGCTCTCGATGCTTCGGAATCTTCCTTCCTCTCCCAAGTCCAAGCAGCCAACCCTATAGCCGAGTTACCCACAGACCTGCTCTCTGAGCTGATATATCGCCAGTGCTTGAACGGCACTTCCGAGGCGCCGCAGTTTTTCGACTACCATGTGACTGTATCTGAGGAAAATGTCAATGACTGCCTGGAAACGGAATTCGCCACAGTCATTCCGGAGCTGAATATGATGAGCAATCCTGGACTGCTGAAAACCGAACTGGAGAGACTTAGGGAAGAAACGCTGAAACTGCAGTTTGCACTCGCGGAGGCAGAGAAAAGGGAAGCAACACTTAACCAGAATTATCAGCTGCTTCGCACTGAGTACAGACAGGAGCAGTCTGAACTGAAAGCTCAAACTGACACCAATGCGCAGCTCAGAAGTTACTGTTCGCAGCTGCAAAGCCAGTTAAACGCCTCCAACCAACCTCCATCTAATCCCCAAGCACCTCCATTTGACCTCAACCATTCCAACTCCTTCAACAACGGTCCCAAAGCCCCCCTCTTCCCTCCACTGCCCAACACTCCCGGCCAAGCCCGCTTCCACCCTGCCTTCCCCAGTCATTTCCAGCTCCCTCAACTCCCAAGCCCAGCGCAACACAGGCCTGACACTGCGAGCCAAGCTGAGTCTCAGATGGAGCGGAATGGGAGGTTTTTTCGACTTAATCGTCTGTAAGGCACTTTGGAGTAGGATTGCTAGGTAGTTTTGGGCAGTGAGAGAACTAGTGTGTGAGAAGAGTCCTTAATTGCAATCAAGCAAAATTCCACACATTTCCCATCCACTCCAGTTCCAGTGAGCGCCAAAAGCTGCATTCGGAGGCATTGGCTAAGGTAGGTCTTCCCACCAAACTTCTCCATTATCCGCAGATTCACCTGCCCTGCATAGACGAGGCCTTACGCAATCGAGCAAGGTCTAACAGCTGCAGACTTGAGGTAAGCAGTGCACTGCCAGATAGTGCAGTATTGGCTGTGCGCCAATAGTGAAATAATAGAAATGGCCTGCCTTCCCTAGAGGCTATCCAGCGAGCCGCTCAGTCCTCTGCCCCCCAAAGCTCCAGTTTCTTCGTCACCATCTTCCGCTTGGAAGACTATGCAATCAAGCGATTTCTATCTTCGGCCAAGACATAAAGGCAATACACCGGGAACGAAACATCCTAGAGTGGATCCGCACCGACTCCACGCGCAGTCCTTTCCTCGTAGACTACCACGGCTGGTACATCAACCACGACTTCGTGTACTTGCTGTTCACATGGGAAGACGCCAAACTCACCATTCGAGGACCCAGGACGTTCCCAGAAGCACAGAGAGTGAAAGCAGTTGGCTGAGGGCGTGAAGTACCTACATGGCAAGAATCTGGTGCATAGAGATATCAAGCCCGACAACATCCTCCTGTCCAGTGCCGACCTCACCACTGCCACTGTCAAACTCGCGGACTTCGGGCTCTTCAAAGTCCTGCACTCCCCTGACGTCACACACCCTCCAATAGTGGACTCCACCTTATACTCCGTTCCTGAAGTCCTGCTGCTCCTGGGCCACTACGGATGCAAGGTGGACGTATGGAGTTACGGAGTGGTGGCGTTCGAGCTGCTCACCGGGACGAAGCCCAGACATGGAGGGGTTGAAGGGGAAACAGAGAGAAGGAGTACCGCGAGGAGAAGGGTTTCCGCAGGGGTATGAAGACTGGACTTCTGTCTTGTGTTCGACCCGCAGCTCCGCCTTGGCATGGACGAAGTCATCCCTTTTCGACTTCACTCCACATCTCTGTTCTGCTATCAACATAGTAAAGGAAACGGATGGCTTGATGGAGAAACTTCAGCACTTTCAATTTTACCTGTCGAAGGCAGGAATGGAGGCTGACTCGAAGATTTTTAAGCAGGATGCGAGCAGTCTGCTGCTCAGTCTTAGGCACGTCTGCATCCAAGTCAAGGATCAACTCGAGGAAAGCCACCAAGACGTGGACCAAGTCACTGCTGTGCTTGAGCGCATTGACCTGGTTCAGTAGCTAAGATTAACTCTAGGCAGAAACATGAAAACATACTGAGATACTCTGAGGTGCACTAGAGTGTTCTACAGTTCATTGAGAGAAACTCTCTAAAGGAAGTACGTAGGCATCTTTATCTTCACTCCTCTGCTATTTTTCCTTGCAACTTCTGAAAGCTGACTGACTTGACTAATCGAAGATACACTACTCGTATGGCTCAAATGTTCTGATTCTTGGATTAGAGCATTGCCCTGAATCACGAAGGCTTTCCTGGCAGCAAAGCAAGTCGCTCTAAAAATATGGCCTGCCTAGATTTCGCATCTCTAAAAAGTCCTGGAGTGTCCCTTTGGCCGATGCATGATCTACCAGTTTTCAAGCTATACTAACTCAATAGTCAGCTATGCAAGAAGTTCCTACTAGATAACTAGCAGCTTATTAGCACAAGATATGAACTTCTTTGATATCGTTTTCAAGAAGCCTCAGTGGTTAGTGATGTGAGATATGTGAGTAGGCTAGGGTTCCCTTCACAATAGCTTTAGACATACGCTCGCCTGAGCCTATTTCTGACAGCAATAGGTGTTGCTATAAGATGGACTGTAATATCTGCACAAAGATCGAGGAGTTTTGATCGCAGGATTGGAAGACGTCCTGGGTGCTTCCTACACCTGTATATCCCTATAGATTGCCACAGTTGTCGAAATTTGTCAATTTTGTCGATCAGCCCACGTCTTGCACAAGTCCACCTTGATGTAGCATTTATTCATACAAAGCCAAGATGCAGACGAGCAGAGAAGTCTTTGAGCATGAATGTGCACAGCAGCGGCTTCTAAACTCCTAGTAGCTGGAAAGGCTGTATATGGACATAATTGAATGGAAGGCAATCGACTTTGCTCCCAATGCAGCACTCAGCCCGCCAACTTCATCTGCATCTGCGGTACTCTGCCCCTCCTCTGTTTCTCCTGTCAGCCTCACCACCAGACCAAGCCCGGCTTCCACTTCCGCCTCCCCGCAGCTGCCTTGGACTCCATCAGTGCTAGCGACCTGCAGAAAGTTCGAGTCAAGGTATTCAGCCTGGCCAATTCGCATGAGAAGTTGAAAGACAGTTTGCGAGCTGTTAATGCGTGTCGAGTGGAAATTGAATCAGGATACACAGCAGCAATTGAGCAAATGATGCAAGAAAAAGAAAACTTACTGCAGCAACTTGAAGGCCTGAAATCAGTTCTGAACCGAGCTGTGCAGGAAGCAATCAGAGAGACCGCTGAAAATGTGCATGATTGCAACTACAGGCCCAGTAGCTTCTTAGCCAAGTTGACTTGGATTCACTGCTGCAGCAACAGTTCAGACCCACTTCCCATCTTTGCCTACCATGTCAAGGCCACGGATGACATTTTTAGGACACCATTGGTGCTCACATATGAAACCAGCGTGCCTCAGCTGCGCATTTTAAACTATAGCGGGAGAGACATTATGCTGGAAATCGAGGACTTGGAGAAGAAACTAAGAGCGGGACAGGCAAGAGAAAGAAAACTAATGGAAAAACAGGCGGAATTGAAGGACATAAGTAGCCGTCTTGACGCTGAATTAAGCGCAAGCAAAGGCAGAGAAAAGCAACTAATAGGAAAAGTGTCTGAGTTGACTGAGGCTATGAGCCGCTTGAAGGTGGAGTTGGGAGCAGTAGAGTGTCGAGAGAGAAAGCAGAGAAGAAAGAAGGCGAATTTGAAGAACGAAGTGAGTAGACTGGAAGCACAGCAGAGCAGAAGCAATAACCAGCTGGAAGCCCAGGGTGTTGTGGAAATGCGACTAAAGAGAGAAATAGCGGCTCTTCAGCAGCAAGTGCATGCAGAAGGAGATAAAGTGCGGAGAGTCCTGCAGGGCGAAATCAGCTGTTGTGGAGTGAAACTGGAGAGTAAGGACCAGCAACTAGGTGACTTGCAGCGACAAATCCAGGAACTGCAGTCTGATCTGAAAGTGGTAGCCACGGCTCCCAGAGACTCAAAGGAAGTCAGGAGGATCCTACAGAAGTACCAAGGCAGGAAGTGGTGCGCCATCCAGTAACACCTAATAGGCAGCTTCTGCGGAACTCTAGTCACTTGACTGACCATAATTACAGCTATGTGTAAGAAAATATACACCATTTGGTAGAATAGCAGGTAGAAGCGTATTGCATATATTTAGATGAAGTTCCAATTAAGTGAAATCCCTAAGACTAAAAACCTCCCGATTGCCAAGCTTTCGAGTAACCCAGTGCACAGTCCCATCACAGCAATATGAAAGCCGCAGGCAGGAACCACAAACCCTCGCTTAGCTCCGGTCTGCACCCCACGCAGGCCTCCACCTGCGCCACTATCCCTGCCACCGTGCCTCGCTTGCTCTCCACTGCAGAGTTGGAGTCGCACTTGGGCGAGTCCCAGCGCACTCTGGCGAGCGAAAAGGCGAAAACGCTGGAGTTGAAGGGCGCCGTGGAGACCAAGAAACAGAATGTGCAGGACTTGGAACATCGACACCAGGCGAACCAGCAGCTCATTGTCACCTACGAGAGGGAAATCAGTCGCCAACGACCCGGCCGGCCCAACAGCACGACAGGACAGAACCCCGGCACTCTCGCTGCCACTGCACTCGCACTGCAAGCGCAAATCGAAGCAGCGGTGAGCAGCCACGCCGAGCAAATGGATGCGATGGGAGTGAGTGTGCTGCCTGAAGGCCACCACAACAAGGTGGTGGAACTTACGTTGGCGCAGCTAGCGCTCTACCGCAGTCAGTTGGAACAGAGACAGGAGAGTGGGAGCACCCGACTGCATAGTCTTCTGGAGCGAGCGCAGGCTGGCCACGAAGAACTGGCGGCTATTCGAACTGAGCTGAAGGAAGCCAAGCGAGGCAGGCTGGAAGACGTCAAGGAGCACCAGAAACTGGCTCGCGAGGAGTCCTACTCCCTAGCAGTGCTGACGGAGAAGAAGTCCAAGGCTGCGGACCAGCTGGCTAGAGAAGCAGCTCAATCGGTGTACCAGACACTGGAAGCGAAGCTCCCGGAGTCTGACTTCCTCGAAGCTCTCAAAGGGAAGTTGCTGGCTCGCGGAGTTCAGATCTAAACGCACTTCCTAGACTGTTGGTAGACGACAAGGCCACTCTGGCCAGATTCTGCAATTGTGTGTTGTGCACCAACAGTCTTTGGGAACTGGAGGCTATCTTTAAAGAATGCTGCTACCCGATTCCACCACTGCTTCCTCACTCCAGACTTCTTCCTTCTCCAAGTGCGCCTGCAGAAAGGCGCCAATGCGGTCACACGAGTCCGCCAGCACTTCCTTCGGGTTGCACAGCACCACTCGAAACGTGCCATGACTGAGGAAGCACTCTCCAGGCAGCACCACCACACCCTGCTCCCAAGCCAGTTTCTCCGCGAACTCCTGACTACTGCGGATGTCTCTGAATTTCCGTAGGTCGATGGAGACCAGGGCGTACATAGCGCCTTGAGGCCGACTCATGCTCAAGGCGGGGAACTGACTGATGCGGGAGTGCAGGAAGTCGGCATTGGCTTTGAGTTTGTGAATGACTTGGTGGTAAAAGCCATTGGGCACAGTCTCCAGGATGCGGGGGATTGCGTTGCACAGGAAGGTGGCAGGGTGCAAGGTCATGTTCTTCACCTTGAAAATCCCCACTCTGGCTTCCGCTGCAATGTTCGCCCGGTCGTGAATGAGTCCCCAGCCCACCCTCCACCCAGGAACGAGCCAGCGCTTGGCCAGTCCGCCCAGCACGAAGACAGGCACATCCGTCTCGAACTCTCCCATGGACACGAACGGGTTCCCGAAGGTCATATGTCCGTACACCTCGTCTGCTATGACAGGCAGTCTGTGCCGGGCTGCGAATGCGAGGAGCTGGGCCAGGTGAGCACGCGAGAAGACGGAGCCACAGGGGTTGGAAGGGTTGATGACGACTAAGGCTTTGGTCCTGCTGTCCACCAGACTTTCCAGTTGAGCCATGTCCGCCTCCCAGTTGGCCTGCGGTAGCAGACTGTACCGGCGGTCCTCAATGCCTCTGTTCTGACAGCCTGTGAGGTACAGTGGAAAGCCAGGAGTGGGCAACAGCACATTATCCCCGGTATCTGCTAACGCGCTAATCGTTGTCATAATAGCCCCAGTGCAGCCTAAATCAAGGAAGACGTCTTTTGCACTAAGTTTAAAGCTCGGGGTAGAGTAGTACCGAGCCAGGGCCTCTCGGGCTTCTAGCGGACCCAAATTATCAGTGTATCCGTTGCCTGTGCCAGCCTTTAGCTCGGTCAGTGCGGCCTCCATGACCTGTTGATGAGTCGCAAATTCCGGAAAGGCAGCGGGGTCGCCTAAGGCCAGAGAACGCACTGTCTTGGGAAAGTTGGGCGGAGGCAGGATGCTGACCAGGGCCTCCCGAATCGGGTTGACACACTGTTTGGAAGACCGAGAAGCCAGCACTCGCCAAGACGACGCCATATCTTTTTAACCCAGAACGCGATAACGACTAGAGCAAATTGAGCACGTCTTCCTCGCCTCACGCCTCTTGCCATCACTCCGCTACTCCCTTGGAGTCCGCCATATAGCCGTAATCCAAGCTGCAGTAGGGAAAGCCAAATTTTGCAGAAAAACTGGAGAACTGAGGTGAGCAGATCTGAGACGAAGGGAAATGAAGAAGCAGTTGGCCGAAATTCGGACATATCATATGGCCGCAGCGTAGGAGTTCACTCAGTATGGCTGATTTCCAATACCGCGATGGGGCGAAACTATGGAGACTGTATGGACAGGAACATGCAATAGGAGGGAAGAAACTGAGAGTTGGGTCCCAAGAAGCGGGTGTGGATAAGTGAGTGGCGTGGAAGCGACTAAAAGTATGTCTAGCAGTGATTAGCGCTTACGACTATAGACTCCTCTTGGCGACGAAGTGAACACACTTCGTGTCATCGGAGACGTACAACTTAGTTTGCCGCCTCTACCAACAGAGTAGTAGAAGGACTGAGGCTCTTTGTCCTGTGTAGAGACGAGAGGTCTGTGCATAATAGCACTAAGCCTGCACTGTGGGAACGTATGCAGCATCCCTGCATACGTTTGACCTGCTGTCTGCAGGGTAGGCTTCATTGTAGAAAGCCACTATCGAAGTCATCCAGGACTAATGCGTATAAGTTTGTAGAGTTTGCATGTGGAATTTAGCACAGTCGATGACAGCGAACTTGTTCTGCGACAGTCCGAACTGCGGACTGCAAGCGGCCGCTTTCAGTCTCTCCCAAAACCTTGTCAAGGTGTTGGCGTGCGATAAACACCTCCCAGGCATTGCCACAAAAAAGCAGCCAATCTTCGATGTCGCAGCCTACAGTTTCATCGGAAGTCCTGAGGACGTAGCACTCTACGAACAACAGAAGCAGCTGATGCAGAAAGGACTCAACAGCCTTGCTGCTATAGAGGCCAGACTCACTAGGAACTTGGAAGACTACGAGAGAGAACTACGCGAGTCAGTGGAGCGGGTGAGAGCCATTGTGGAGCGGAGTTACCTGGAAGCGCAGCAGACTGCTCAGGAACACTGCAACCGAATTAAGCGAAAGTTGACTCAGACGCGAAGTAACTTGTGCAGACTGATAGTGGACAAAGGCTTCGTATTGAGTCAGGAGGACCGCACACTGAGCGAAGAGGCACAACCTGAATTCCGAATGGCGCTGGAGGACTGCAGGGTGGGAGTGGCGGAGATACTTCTGAAGAGCTGGCAGTTGCAGGTGGAACTGCCTGACTTCATAGAGCCAGGTAGTGCAGAAAAGCGTCTCCTGCAGCTGTTCCCACTCACAGCCACTGAAGAAGAAGTCATGAATACGACAAACGTCTCTCTTCGCAAAGCGGAGCAAGCCAGAGAGTCGGGGAACTATGAGAAGGCCCTTCAGAAACTGCGGCGAGTCGAAGCTCTGCTAAAGCGGAAAGGACTGGAAAGTCCTGAGCTGTGCCTCCAGCTGGGGACTGTGCTGGCTCACTTCGGCTTGCATATCAAGGCAGCGAAGAAGCTGCAGCAAGGCTTAGAAGTGCAAAGGTCCCGCAACCCGGACTCTCTGATTGCAGTGAGGCTGGGCAACTGCCTGGTGGAGCTGTACGTGCAGGCAGGTCAGTTCAAAGAAGCAGCAGCTGGCTGCCAGTGGGTGCTGGAGACTTGGTGCAGTGGTTACTACCAAGTGGAGTTGCTGCGGACTCTGTACTTCTTCACCTCCCTCGACGCACACGCAGAGAGAGAGCTGGTTGACAAGGGAGGCGACCTGTCTGCAAGCACACTGCTCCTCTTGATCAGAGCAGAGCAGCAGCGCCACCACAGTCTCGAATCCGCCGCGCAGCTCTATGAAGCAGCCTTGGAAGCTCGTCAGTGGGAGTCTTCCTATATCACTGCCTGCTCCAGACACGCTCTCGGCCACATCTATCAGCAGCTACGCAAATACGTCCCAGCTGAGGAGCAGCTCCTTGAAGCAAGGCACATCTTCACGACTCACTACCCTCACTCCTATGGCCACGCCCGCTGTCTTGCGAGTGTCGGAGAGCTGTACGTGAGTACGAAGCAGCAGTCCCAGGCAGAGCCGCTTCTCGCAGCCGCACTGAAAGTACTGGCAGAGGACTTCTGCAGCACTGAAGGCTTTGGGGAGTGTCTGTGGAGCGTGGGTCTGCTGCACTACTCCCAACAAAGACTAGTGGAGGCGGAAAGTGACTGGCTACAGGCCTGCGCGTTCTTCTCCACTCACTTCCCCCAGTCCCTGTGCCACGCCAGATGTGTGGACTCTCTCGCACATCTCTACTTCAACACAGAACAGCTCGAGTCCGCGGAACAGTGCTACACCCAAGCCAGCCAACTCTACTCTGCCAGCTTTCCCCACTCCCTGTCTTTCGCAAGCTGCCTCCTCAGTCTCGGCAGTCTCTACTTCGACACCCAGCGGTCTGGCCTGGCAGAGAAGGTGTGGCTGCAGGCGCACAGTCTGCTCGAGAGTTTCCCTCAGACTATGGAGACTGCGCAGTGCTGCTACAACCTGGGAGTGCTTTACCATGCGAGTAGAAGGCTGGACTTAGCAGAGCAACTTTGGGACTTGGCCAGTGCCGTTCTGACTGCGAACTTCCCGCAGTCTCTCTTGCGGGCGAACTGTCTGAACAGTTTGGGAGTGCTGTACAAGTCCATGGAAAGGTGGGAACAGGCGGAAAGTGTGTATCTGCAGGCCTATCAGGTGCTCTCCGTGAGTTTCCCTGAGACCCGGGACTATGCGCAGTGCCAGTTCAACTTGGGAGTGCTGTACGCGAGCAAGGGAAGAGAGCGAGGGAAGTCACTGCTGGAGGCAGGCAGGGCGCTGTTTCAGCACACTGGCGATAAGGAGGGCGTGATGCACTGCGAGAGGGCGCTGAAGAACTTCCAGGTAACTAGCTTCCTGTGTGCAGGTCGTATGTCTTGTTAGAACTACTGTTGTGTGGATGTGAGTACTTGTTTCATTGTGGAGATACGAATGCACAAAGGGTTAGGAGTTACCCCATAGACAGTGTATTGCGCTCCAGCAATTCTCGCCTTTTATTCAGATTGTGAATGGGAGTTTTCCATTTTATATGTGGGTATGAGGAGAACTTCTATTCACGGTCTGCGCTTTATTTCTTCGCAGGCGGGCTATAACTTTATCTGCCTGGGCAAGGTTGGGCAGAGACAGAGGAGAGCTCCAAAACTGCTTTTCCAGACTTCACTACGATAGTCCGAAACTGTTTCCTGAGATTTGCACCGCAGTGAATTGAGCCTTTCCATACATCCAAAATAGAGAGCAGTAGAGAGAGTGAGTAGGCCGGACTCAGCCATACAGAGTTTCTGCCAGCTCTACGCTTGCCCTTGTCCACGCACCTAAAAGCACTACTGAGAAGGGAAGTGCTGAAGACTGGACAGCAGGACTTATTCCGCTATTTTCTTGACTCGCAACTGAGAAACTGACCTTATCACACTAGCATCAGTAGTCCTTCCTTACACCATACTACCATAGTATTGTAACACTGGTTCGCTGGCTGTGTCTCTATATGCGAGACGAGTAGTGCTTCAAGTGGGCAAAGGAACCATTTATGACAAAGTCAAAGCAAAGCAGCTTCTAATTTGTAGAGTGATGTTGAACATCTCTCAACCAGGGCCATTGTTCCCTCACAGAACCTCACTTTGTATATGAACCTTGACTGAAATGAAAGGTCACAGAGGCAAGAGCTGGAAATTGTCCCAATTGCACTGTAAATTGTGACCATTTCGAAGCCTTTCAGTTCGGCTAATCTAACCCGGAAAAATGATTTAGCTTAACCAACGAAGAACTCAAATATTTTACTTTATTGTATTTATTCGATTACAAGATATGAGGATAGGAGGTGGCTAATTGCCATATAGTGAGGATTGATGAAAGTTAATTACTACTGGGCTGCTGACTTATCAGTTCAGTGGGACTGTTGGGTGGGGCGATTGCTTCAATTTCGCTAATCTGCTGCGCTAACTCCGTGCCACTCGGCCACTTCCTCGTAACTGTCCAAACACACAGGCCTAGAAAGCCCCCATTCAGTGCCAGCACCGCCACATTAACGAACCATTCACTATCCACGTAGCCCGGCAGGTAAGACACATAGAAGCTAAGGAAGCCTACACTCACAGCCACCACTAACAGCGATATCTCTGAGAGGAGGAAGTGCTGGGCACTGTTGTACGTCCATTTGTGGAAAGAGACGTTGAAGATAGAGACTAGGATGAGCACAATAAGGCTGTAAATGACCTGGAGGAGAGGGCTGGATTTGAGGCCTGCAATCATTGCTGCTGCAAATAAATACTTCATTAGAGAAAGGGGCAGGTCCCAAAGCTTCAACAGATATCCTGTATTCCACAGCGGAAAATAATCAGCGAAGAGATGTGGGCGATAGAGGTAAAATAGCAGAATTACACCCACCATACTGCCGATATTAACCAGTAAGGAGAGCA
>Ga0247837_1000911_pt1 | contig 63784 bp, 60 predicted proteins | sample LaCtaG_2_FD_187115 | JGI IMG/M metagenome (GOLD analysis project Ga0247837, IMG submission 187115) | Freshwater microbial communities from meromictic Lake La Cruz, Castile-La Mancha, Spain - LaCruzMarch2015_14.5m | ecosystem: Environmental > Aquatic > Freshwater > Lake | place: Spain: Castile-La... | reverse complement strand
AAACTTTTGGCGGACGGGCACAAGGTGCTGTCCGCCGATGCGCTGACCTACGCGGGCAGGAAGGAATCGTTGGGTGAATGCCTGTCGAATCCTAGGCATGCGTTCACAAAACTCGACATCACCGATGAGAGGTCGACCACAGATGCGGTCATGGATTTTTCACCCGACTGGATCTTCCACCTCGCCGCCGAGTCCCACGTGGATCGCTCGATCTCCGGGCCGATGGATTTCCTGAAGACGAACGTCCTCGGCACCGGTTCGCTGTTGCAGGCCACGCTGTTGCATTGGAAGTCATTGGAGCCAGCGCGGGTGGATGCTTTCCGTTTCATCCATGCCTCCACCGATGAGGTGTTCGGATCGCTTGAAGATGGCTGCGGAGGTTTCACGGAGGACTCGCCGTATCGCCCGAGATCGCCCTACGCGGCGAGCAAAGCGGGCAGCGATCACATCGTGCGGGCGTGGGGCGTCACTTACGGACTTCCTGTCATCGTCACGAATTGTTCGAACAACTACGGCCCCTACCAGTTTCCCGAAAAGCTGATCCCGACAGTCATCACTCGCGCGTTAAATAATCAGAAGATCCCGGTGTATGGCGATGGAAGGCAGTCGCGGGACTGGATCCATGCCGAGGATCATTGCCGGGCGCTGGCTCGGGTGGCGGAGGCGGGCAGGGTAGGGGAAACCTATCTGATCGGCGGGCGCAACGAGTGGCGGAACATCGATCTCGTCGGCCTCCTCTGCGATCTCGTGGCGGAGGTGGCGGGCACGGGGGATCGGCGCGGGCTGATCGATTTCGTGACCGACAGGCCGGGCCACGATTTCCGCTACGCGGTGGATGACAGCAAGACCCGCGCGGAACTCGGATGGGAACCACAAAGTGATTTCATGGAAGGGCTGCGGGAAACGGTGGAGTGGTATTGCTCGCATCGCGAATTTTGGGCTGATACGTCAAAGCGATGAAAGTAATGCAGGTATTGCCCGAACTGAACTCCGGCGGCGTCGAGCGCGGCACCCTGGAGGTGGCGGATTTCCTCGTGAAACAAGGCCATGAGGCGCTTGTCGTTTCCAACGGCGGTAGGCTGGTCGCGAAACTGGAGGAATCCGGCGCGCGCCACATCGCCATGCCCGTGCATCGCAAGAGCCTGGGTTCGCTCTTCCAGGTGAGGCCGTTCAGGAAATTGTTAGAACAGGAAAAACCCGACATCCTCCACATCCGTTCGCGGGTGCCGGGCTGGATCGCCTGGCTCGCGTGGCGGAAAATGGACAAGGCCACGCGCCCCCGCCTCGTCAGCACCGTCCACGGTTTCTATTCCGTGAACCGCTACTCCGCCGTGATGACCAAGGGCGAGCGGGTAATTGCTGTTTCCGAAAGCATCAGGGAATACATCACGACAAAATATCCCGCCACGGTGCAGGAAAAGATTTCTGTGATTCACCGCGGTGTCGAACCCAGCCAGTTTCCCCGGGATTTTCAGCCCGAACCCTCGTGGCTTGAGATATGGCGGGGGGAGCAATGGGAATGGTGGGATAGCGTAATCATGCGGCAAGACCCTTGCATCACCACAGGGCAAATTCTATTAAACTGTCTCTGCGCGGCGGTAGAAAACGAAGCCACGTAACCTGAATATTTATGAGCGGCACCAATCCTACCTTCTTCCGCCACATCAAATGGCGTGCCGAGTGGCTGGCACAGTCTGGCGCGGAGTGGATCATTGCACGGCTACCCGGGCCGCTTGTTTTCCGGTTCGGCTCGGTATTCGGTAGTCTGCTTTGGCACGTCATGGGACATCGGCGGCGCATCGTCCTCAAGAACCTCCGCATCGCCTTCGCCGGTGAGAAAAATCTCCCGGAGCTGCGTGAACTCGCCCGGCAATCTTTCCGCCGCAGCGTGGCGAACCTCGTATCCGCCGTGCATACCGCGCACATGGATTACAAGGATCTCCGAGCCTGCGTGGAACTGGAAAACCCGGAGCTCGCGGAGTCCACCGTCCAGCGCGGCAACGGCATGCTCCTGCTGCCGCCGCACATGGGAAACTGGGAAATCCTCAGCCGCTTCAACCATCTTTTCCCCGCCGGGCATGAGGTCGGCGCGTTTTACCGCCCCCTCAATAATCCTTACCTCGACGCGCGCCTCGCGGAAAAGCGCCAGTCAGAGGGCACGCGCCTGTTTTCCAAGCGCGATAGTCTACACAATGTAGGCGCGTTTTTGAAAAGCGGTGGAATGATCGGTATTCTGGCCGATCAGCGTGTGGGCCGCCAAGGCGAAGTGACTTCTTTCATGGGTCGCCTCACCCGCTCCAGCCCACTGCCGCGCTTACTCATCCGCCGCTGCGGATGCACTGCGATCGCGATTTCTGTCCGCACACTGAGTCCAGGCCGATGGAGTGTGCGCTATCATTCCGTCAAAGAGCCTGGTGACACCGCCGCATGCATGGCGGCCATCGAGCGGGCGATGCGTGAGAGTCCCGTGGACGTCTTCTGGTTCCAAGATCGCTGGAAAATTTACCATCCGCATCAAAAAGGACTCAGCGGGTGGCTAGGTAGCGCAGAGGCACGGAGCAGCCGCAACCCGCATCGAGCACTAGTTTGGCTCCCAACCTGTCCAGCAGATTGGGTTCTTGATGAGAAATGGCGCCACTCAGATGTCGTCTATGAATTTGCCAAAGAAACAGGCACAGCAAATCCAATATGGCTGCCAGAGAACGCCGTCGTTCATGAAGTTTCAGCCATAAAAACCATCTCAGACATCCAGCGAGAAATCACTCATATCGATGCATCTGCGGCCTTGCCCCTTGATTTCATCCTCGCTGGCTGTCACGACAACTTCTTACGCCGCGCCGCTCGCCGCGAGGCCATCCAGTTTTTCTCCACGGCATCATGAAAATTTTTCAAATTTTACCTGAGCTCAATTCCGGCGGCGTCGAGCTCTGCGTCATGGAGCTAAGCAAATACTTCGCCTCCCAAGGCCACGAGGCAGTCATCATTTCAAACGGCGGCCGAATGGTCGAAAGCCTGGCAGCCATTGGTGTGCGCCACATCGCGATGCCAGTGCACCGCAAGAGCCTCGCATCTCTGCTGCAAGTGCGCAGGATGAGAAAACTTTTGGAGGAGGAAAAGCCAGACATCGTCCACATTCACTCCCGCGTCCCCGGCTGGATCACCTACCTCGCATGGCGAAACATGGATCCACAGACTAGGCCACGCCTCGTCTCCACCGTGCATGGCTTCTACTCCGTCAGCCCTTATTCGGCCGTGATGACGAAGGGGGAGCGCGTGGTAGCTGTCTCTGAGGGCATCTCGGATTATATTTTTAAAAATTACCCAAAAGCTGATCCTGCAAAGACACAGGTCATCTACGGCGGCATTGATCCTGCCGAATACTCGCCAAATTTCTCGCCTGCTAGCGAATGGCTCAATCAATGGCACGAGGATCAAAAACAACTCAGTGGAAAAATCGTTTTGCTCCTACCCGGCAGAATCACGCGCTGGAAAGGGCAAGAAGACTTCATTCAGCTCATCGCTCACTTACGAAACAATGGGATGAATGTGCATGGGCTGATGGCTGGTGAGACCCATGTGAAAAAAGCAAATTTTGAAGCCGAACTTCGTGAATTAGCCGAGAGGCTAGGCGTAAGCGCAGATGTTACATTTTTAGGGAATCGCCGTGATTTGAAGGAAGTAATGGCCGTATCGGATTTGGTCTTGTCCCTATCTCATGATCCGGAGGCATTTGGACGCGTATCTTTGGAGGCAATGGCTTTGGGCAAGCCAGTAGTCGCTTACGATCACGGCGGCGTCCGTGAACAATTGAAAGGCATATTTCCTCAGGGTTTGGTTGAACCAAACAATCAAGCAGCAGTCCTCGCAAAAACCATGGAGATGCTGAATTCCAGAGAGCAACCAAACTTGGATGGGAAATTCACCCTGCTCCACATGTTGGAATCAAACCTCGCGATTTACCAAGAACTCACCAGCACACCTTCATCCCAATGCGTCAGTCTGCACAAGTGAACGCTCCCGAACGCATTCTCATCATCAAGCTCGGTGCGCTGGGCGACGTGATTCTGGCGATGGATGCCTTTCATGCGATTCGCAGCCACCATCCCGCCGCGCACATTTCTTTGCTCACAAGAGCGCCCTTCGTTTCTCTCACCACACAAATGCCGTGGTTTGATGAAGTCATCTGCGATACCAGTCCCAAGCTGCTTCAATTTACGAAATGGCTTGCTCTGCGCGCGACGCTGCGCAGCAAAAGATTCACCCGCGTCTATGATCTTCAGGGAAATGATCGCAGTTCCCTTTACTTCAAGCTCATCGGGCCGAATCAGCCGGAATGGTGTGGTTTCGTGAAAGGCTGCTCGCACCTTCGGCATGATCATCGCAAAGATCCTGTGCCATCCACGGAGCGCATGTTGCGTTTCTTAGAATCCGTTGACGTGCCGCGCGCCGGTGCTGCCGATCTCAGCTGGCTGAGTGGTCCGGTAGATGCTCTCGGTCTTCCCGCAGCCTTCGTCATGCTCGTCCCAGGCTGCTCGCCACAGCATCCGCACAAGCGCTGGCCTGCTAAGCATTTCGCCGATTTCGTGCATCTCCTCGCTACGAGAAACATCGCGGCTGTCGCCGTTGGCACGAAGGTAGATCAAGACGCGATTGAGGAAATCCGCCTACTTGCTCCATCGCTGCTCAGCCTCGCGGGAAAAACCGATATCGGCCAAGTAGCAGAAGTCGCTCGCAGATCGCTTGGAGTCGTGGGAAATGATACCGGCCCCATCCACATCGCTGCCATTACCGGTGCGCCTACTCTCGTGTTGATGTCGGGAAAATCGGATCCCGTTAAAATGATCCCACGTGGCAGCGACGTCGGATTTCTCCAAAAAGATGAACTCGCCGATCTCCCCGCCCCGGAAGTTTTGGAATCCATCCGCCTCCGCCCATGAATCCTCCCAAAGCACTCATCTTCGACCGCGATGGCACTTTGATCGAACACGTTCCTTATGTGTCAGATCCCGCAGAAGTTCGCCTTTTGCCGGGTGTTCGTGAGGCTTTGCTCATCGCTCAAAAACACGGAGCGCGGCTTTTTTTGCATAGCAATCAATCTGGCGTTGGTCGGGGAATGTTTGGGCTCGATGCCGTAGATGCCTGCAATGAGAGGATGAATGAGTTGCTTGGTTTTCCGCTGCCTATTTTTGATCGAATCTGCATCGCGCCCGAAGCCCCGGATGCTCCCTCGCTCTATCGCAAGCCCTCGCCTGCTTTTGCTGAGGAAATCATTCGAGACTACGGCTACCGCCCAGAGGAAATTTGTTACATCGGAGACCGCGGCAGTGATCTCGCCACCGCCGCTGCGGCAGGCACGCTTGGTGTGGGAGTGGCGACTGGGCTGGATGATTTGCGCGCGGAATTGAACGCACTCGGCTTATCCTATCCGGTTTTTGATTCCCTTGAAGCTGCGATCCATGATCTCTTCCCCGCACCGTGAACGCTCCTGATCCAGCCAAAAGTATCTATGATCTCACCGGTCTCCTCGCCTTGCGTGAGGAGGCGGCCAAAGATGGGCGCAAGGTCGTCCTGACCAATGGCTGCTTTGACCTCCTCCATCGTGGCCACATTTCCTATCTCCAGGCATCCGCCGCTGTGGGCGATTTGCTCATCGTCGCCGTCAACAGCGATGCCTCCGTGCGTGCTCTTAAAGGAAATGACCGCCCTCTGAATTCCGAGCAAGACCGCGCTTACGCCATCGCCGCGCTCCGCTGTGTGGATGCTGTTTTCATTTTTCCCGGCCCTCGCCTCGATCCAGAAATCCTCGCCATCCGCCCCGATCACTACACGAAGGCTGGCGACTACACTCTCGAAACCTTAGATCCCGGCGAGCGCTCTGCTTTAGAAACAGCCCAGACGACCATCCACCTCATGCCTTTTGTCCAAGGCCACTCCACCACCTCCCTCATCGAACGTGCAGCTCAACGATAAAATCCTCGTCACCGGCGGTGCTGGCCTCATTGGCAGTGCTCTCATTTGGGAGCTGAACCGCCGTGGTTTTGAAAACATCCTCGTCACCGATGTGCTTGGCACCGACGAAAAATGGCGCAATCTCACTCCGCTCCGTTTTGACGATTACCTCGATGCCGGGCAGCTCCTCAGTTCGCTAGAGACCCCAGCCCTGCAGGAGGTGAAATGGATTTTCCACCTCGGTGCCTGCTCTGCCACCACAGAGCGCGATGCCTCCTATTTGATGGAAAACAATTATCAATACACCTGCCGCCTTGCTGAGTGGGCACTGGCGGGGGATCGCCGTTTTGTTTACGCCTCCTCCGCTGCTACTTATGGCGATGGCAGCCGTGGCATGGCCGATGGCCATGAAGACATCGAGCAGTATCGGCCGCTCAACATGTATGGCTACTCCAAACACCTTTTCGATCTCCATGCCAAACGCCGTGGCTGGCTCGATCGCATCATTGGCCTCAAGTATTACAACATCTTCGGCCCGAACGAGGATCACAAAGGCGAGATGCGCTCCGTGGTTCACAAAGCCTACGCGCAAATCCGCGAGCACGGCCGTGTGCAGCTCTTCAAAAGCCATCATCCCGATTACCGCGACGGCGAGCAACTGCGCGATTTCTTCTACGTAAAGGACGCGGTGAAGGCCACCCTCCACCTCGCCATGAATCCAAGCGCGGCTGGGATTTTTAACATCGGCTCAGGCATCGCCTCCACATGGATCGAGCTTGTTACCCCCATTTTTCATGCCCTCGATCTGCCTGTGAAAATCGAGTTCATCGACATGCCCGAAGCCCTTCGCGGAAAATACCAATACCGCACCCTCGCCGATGTCAGCCGCCTAAAGGCTTGCGGCTGGGTCGCACCCGAATTCACACTCGCCACCGCCGTCCAAGACTACGTCGGCAACTACCTCATTCACGATCACCGCCTCGGCGATTCACCTCATGCCCACCCCATCATTTAAAGATTCCGTCGCGGAGCTCCAAAGCGTGTTGAGCGCCTCTCTCTCCCTTGAGGAAGCGGTAACAGCCGCCGGCCAGGCCATTTTGGAAAGCCTCATCAAGGGCGGAAAACTTCTCACCTGCGGGAACGGCGGCAGCGCCGCGGATGCGATGCACTTGGCGGAAGAACTCGTCGGGCGTTACAACCGCGAGCGCCGCGCACTCGCCGCCATTTGTCTCAATGCTGACCCCACCGCCATCACCTGCATCTGCAACGACTACGGCTACGAACATGTTTTTTCCCGCGGCATCGAGGCCCTCGCCAAACCCGGCGATGTCCTCGTCGGCTTCACCACCAGCGGCAATAGCCCCAATGTCATCCGCGCCTTCAAGGCGGCAAAAAAAATCGGCGTCACCACCATCCTCCTCAGTGGGAAAGACGGTGGAAAAGCCAAGGGCAGCTGTGACCACGAAATCATCGTCCCCTCCCACAACACCGCCCGCATCCAGGAGGTCCATACTCTTGTGTTACACCAATGGCTGGAAAAACTAGATGATCACGAGTGGGCTTAATCAATCGTGGCGCATATGAAAAACAACTACTCTAAAGTTTTAGTTATTATTTCTGGCAGTGGAGGTATTGCTCTTGGTGATGCGCTCATTCAGCTGCCATTTCTGCGGTCGTTAAGAGCAAAGCTACCAAAAGCAAAAGTCTCTGTCTATTGCTGTCTTGGCGGCACAGAGATAATGTGGCCGCTGTTTGAGGATCTAATCGATGAGCGTTTGATTGCATTACCGGATGAAAGAGGCGTCAAATACGATCTTGTATTTGACCTTGCCACTGGAGGGAGAGCGCTAGTGAAACGAGCGCGTAGCCTCGCACCAATCGGTAGGTTTTATTCAACATGGAAACGCGGTTGGGCGCATTTGCCTAATTTGCCGATTTATCATGGTAAGCACGTTGTAAGTCGACATCTCGGACTATTGTGCCAAGCACTTGGTAAAGGTTTGCCTGATTTCTGGCCATGGCCGTTACCTAATCCATACTATGAGGTAGCGGCAAAAACTCTTCCAAATAAGGGAGAGATGTATGTGGGAGTTGCCCCTGGCACTGGTGATGTCAGTGGACATGGAAAGAGATGGCCACTGGAACGCTTCATCAAAATTGCAGAGCTAGCGGTAGAGCGTGGATTCATTCCTGTAATTATTCTCGGTCCTAATGAATCTGGGTTGGACAAATCCTTCCGACACATCCGAGAGGCTATTTTTCCGCTTAACGATTTCGAAGACTTACCAAAAGATCCAATTTTCACCATTGCTCTGGGAAGCCGGATGCACATTGCTGTAGCAAACAACGGCGGAACTAGTCATATGCTTGCACTGGGTGGATGTAACCTACTGGCGATATTTGGCCCTACTAATGCCGTTAAAAGCGTGCCTTTTGCGCCGACTTCTCGCTATATTCGTCCGATAGAAAGCAAAGATATTAAAAACGTATCAGTTAAGGCGGTTGAGAATGCCTTATTTTATGATACTACACCGCAAACTATACATGCGATGGGTTGCAAATTGGGTCACTTTACATGGAAAAATTCTCTCTCACGGCCATGAGTAAGTCACACACGCGCCCACAGACTATCCTCGTCCACATGAACCGTGAGCCAGTAGATGCTTTCGGTGAGGTCTTCATGCGACTGCCGTTTTTACGAGTCCTTCGCGAATGGGCACCCGATGCACACATCAGCATCATTCCTGGATTTGGCGGCGCGCCGCTTTGGGAGACTCTCCTGTATCCGCTCGTAAAAGATTTGGTGAACGAGATCGCTCGCTGCGAAATACCAGATCCGGCTCATCGGAAATTCGATTGGGTATTCGATATGGAAGGCGATGCACGCACCTCTTTCAAGCTTCGCCGCCTAGCTCGAAACAACTTCCACACCGCTGCCCTGCGCGGTTTACTCAATCTTCCCCACCTACCCATTAACCATGGCAAGCACGTGGCCAAGCGCTACCTCGGCCTGCTCAAACAAGCCACTGGTGTGCCGACTCCTCCTCTCTGGCCGTATCCACTCCCCGAAGCATACCGCCGCGCAGCGCAGCAAATTCTGCCACCAGGCTCTGAATACATCGGTATCGCTCCAGGTGCAGGTGTGCAGATCACCGGAAAATGCTGGCCCATCGAGCGCTTCATCAGTGTCGCCAAACATCAATCAGAACGAGGCCGCACCCCGGTCATCTTTCTCTCGGGCGGCGAGAGTGGCTGGGAATCTCATTTTCAAGGCATTCCTGGTGTTCGCTTTCCGCTCTCGGAAAATTCTACCGAAATCACAGGTGTACCATCCGATCCCGTCCTGACGGCGAGCCTTGCCGAACGGCTTCATGCTGCCCTAGCAAATTGTAGTGGAACCGGGCACATGCTTGCACTTGGAGGAGCTCCCCTCGTATCGCTTTTCGGCCCAAGCAAAGCGGAAAAATTCCACCCGATCGCTCGCAAAGGAGTCCATCTCAAACCAGCAGATGGTGGGAAAAATATCAACGGAATCGCTCTCGAATCCGTCATTGCTGCCATTGAATCCATGATTTCACCTCCTCTCGCCTCGTGACCAATTCTGACATCCTCACCGCCGTCTCCCGCATTAAAGTCCTCATCGTCGGTGATGTGATTTTGGATCACTACATCTGGGGTGATGTCCAACGGATTTCTCCAGAGGCTCCGGTGCCAGTCGTTCATGCCACGCACGAGACCCACACCGCAGGTGGTGCTGCGAATGTGGCTTACAATTTGGCCTCGCTCGGCATTCCCGTAAGTTTAGCGGGAGCGCTCGGGGATGATGCTTTTGGGAAATCTCTGCTCACGTTGCTTGGAAATTCTGGGATCGATACCGCCCTCTGTGAGGTCTCGGTGTCCCGCCCCAGCATCGTGAAAACCCGCGTGATTGCGCGCAATCAGCAGCTTTGCCGCATCGACCACGAGGCGGCCTGCAGCTCCTACCAATTTGAAATTTCACCTGCGCTAGAAGACGCGGTGAAACACTCGGATGCCATCATTGTCTCGGATTACGCCAAAGGGGTCATCTCTCAGGACTTGCTGCATTTCCTGATTGCGCAGGCACAAGCTCACGGAAAAATCATCGCTGTTGATCCCAAGCCCTCCCGTCAGTTGGCGTTTCGCGGAGCTAGCCTGATCACCCCAAACCGCCACGAAGCCCTCCAGCTCGCTGGTCTCTCAGAGCCGGAATATGGCGCGGCCTATCCGCTCGAGGAAGTCTGCTCGCGGATTTTCGAACGTTATGCTCCTGAACTTCTCGTTGTAACCCTTGGTGCGGAAGGCATGGCTCTGGCCTCGGCTGGAAAAGTCGATCATTTACTTCCCACCTTCGCACGTGAGGTCTTTGATGTCTCTGGTGCTGGCGATACGGTTATCGCCACTCTCACCGCCGCTTTAGCTGCCGGTGCCACAGCGCGCGAGGCCGCCTCTTTTGCCAACACCGCTGCCGGCATCGTCGTCTCAAAAATGGGCACCGCTGTCCCGACACCTGCCGAAATTCTCTCTGCCTAACTTCATGCCCTCTCCCAGTATCATCAAAGATCCCTCGGCTCGTGGCCTCATTGCACGAGTCCTTCGCGAAAACTTTCACCTCTACACGAGGCGCTACTTTACCGCCTTTATCCTTATGGCCTGCGCTGCCGCTGCCACCGGGATTTCTGTTTTCCTCATGCGCGATATCGTGCGTGTCGTTTTCACTCCCGCGAGTAAGATCACCGCGCAAGTAGAAGTGCCAAAAGGCATCGCTGCGGAAAAAATCAGTTGGTTCAATGAACTGCTCTCCTCCCTTTTCAACAACCTAGAGGCAGACATGCTTTTAGTCATTGGCGTGGCGATCTCTATCATCGTGGTATTCGCCGTCAAAGGTCTCTCCCAATATGGCTCAAACGTCATCCTCTCAAAAATCGGCAACAACATCGTCGCGCGCCAGCAGCACAGGCTCGGCAATCAAATTCTCGATCAACCGCTGGCCTTCTTTGTCCATTTTCCCTCTAGCGATCTGATCACGCGCACCTCGAACTGCGCGAGCGCAGCCCGCGAGGTGATGAATCTGCTGATGATGCGCGTGCAGGATATTTTTACCGCCATCGCTTTGCTGATTGCTATGTTTTCACTCGATTGGCGGCTCTCGCTTGCGGCGCTTTTCGTGATGTCGCCCGTCGTCCTCGCGCTCGGTAAAATCATCCGCCGGATCAAAAAAGTCGCGAACATGGAGTTCGCTGGCTTTATCCAGATCGTAGCAGCCATCCAAGAGGCGATTTTAGGAAACAAACTCATCAAAGCCTACACCTTAGAGCCGCACATGCGTGGGCGTTTCCAAGAAGCCATCAGCGGAGTGGAGCAGCGCGCCAACAAATTGGCCACCGTCTCAAACCGCACCAGCCCGATCATGGAATTCATGGGCGGCCTCGCCATAGCCTTCATCGTCGTCTATGGTGGCTATCGCAATATCGTGCTCGGCCAGAGTGCAGAATCCCTCATCGCCTTTCTCACCGCACTTCTCCTCGCCTACGAGCCGATCAAGCGCATCGCCCGCATGAATGTGAGCCTGCAAAGCTCGCTCATTGGGGTAAGCATGCTTTACCAAGTGCTCGATACGGATCACAGCATCCCACAGAGCAAGACCGCCAAACCTCTCAAAATCAGTAAAAGCACGATCGAGCTACTCAACGCCTCCTTTTCCTACCTCGCTGGCCAGCCTGTTATCAACAACATCAGCCTGACCTGCCCAGGCGGCAGCGTCACCGCCCTCGTCGGCCCATCTGGCAGCGGAAAATCCACCGTACTCAACCTCATCGAGCGCTTCTACGCCCCAGACAGCGGCCAAATCCTGATTGACGGCCAAGACCTCGCTGATGTCACCATCACCTCCCTGCGCAGCCAGATGTCGCTCGTCAGCCAAGATACGTTTTTGTTCTCCGACACCATCCGCAACAACATCCGCCTCGTCCGCCAAGACGCCAGCGATACAGAAGTCGAGGACGCCGCCAAAGCTGCCTTCGCTCACGACTTTATCCTTGAGCAACCCAATGGCTATGACACTCTCGTCGGCGAGAACGGAAGCAGCCTCTCCGGTGGTCAACGCCAACGCATCTCCATCGCCCGCGCCTTCCTCAAAAACGCTCCCATCCTCCTCCTAGACGAGGCCACCTCCGCTCTCGACAGCGAATCCGAACAAAACATCCAACAAGCCTTCGACCGCCTCATGCAAGGCCGCACCACCATCGTCATCGCCCACCGCTTCTCTACCATCCGCAACGCCTCCATGATCCACGTCATGCAGAACGGCGCCCTTGTCGCCAGCGGAAACCACGAGCAGCTCATCCGCGATGAAGACGGCCTCTACGCCTACCTCTACCGCCTCCAGTATTCGGAGAGCAGCGGCACTCCCGCCAGCTAGCCGCGCAGTGCACGGACACGCTTGCAGATCGATCCCGCCCAGCGTGAAATCATGCTCTTCCGCTTGTGTGGCACGCCCGCGCGCTCCCTCAGCTCCGGTTCGAGACGTGCGGAATGCGCGATCGCCAGCCAGTCCGCACCATGATGCCGGAGGTAATCCTCAATTTCCGGCCCTATCCGCCGGGGATGGAACAAGATCGTATCGTTGGCGAAAACAAGCTGGTGCCCGTTGGAGAGCGCCTGCAAGCGGTCGAGCACCTGTTGGAAGGATGGCCATCCCAGCGAGACGAGCGGGGCCGGCGGAGGCGCCATGAAGTAGCGCGCGTCGTCGATCCACACCACCGAGTCAGGATGAAGTAGAGCGATGGCCTCGAGTTCCTCAAGCAGCGGACATTGGCTTTCCTCGCCGGCAGTGTGGTCCGCAGAGCACCAGTGGGCATCCAGCCAATACAGGACGGGCCTGCCATCATACGCCGCCGCCACGTTGCGCAGGCGTTCCGCTGATGACCCGAAGTGACAGCGTATCGCTGGGTCGTGCGTGAACCGCTTCACGGCCGCCGCATGCAGCTCCGGCGAGAGTTCACAACTGTGAAGCTCCTTGAACAAGGGGCGCATTAGGGCGAGCGAATCCCCCTTGAAGGTTCCGGTTTCGACGAAAACTAAGAGGCCTAGGCCACGCACGAGCAAGGCGGCGAGGTCGGGATCGATTGAGAAATGAATGGCACCCATGTTTGGTTAGTTTGCTGTGATTTTCCCGATCCAGCCGGCGAGTCCGCGCTTGCGGCGTTTGCGTCTGCCATCAGCCGCAGCCGTGTTGGAACCTCGCTGCATGAAAGGCGGATTGTAATCGGTGATGCGGGAAACCGGCAGGAAACACGCATCCGTCCATGCCAGCCAGCCCTCGCGACTGAAATGTTCGTCAAAGAAGCCGGCGAGGCGGTAACCCCGGCTGGCGAGCCACGAGATCAATGTGGAGCTATCCCCCTGGCCCTCATAAAGCGGAGCGAAAATCATCTCCACGACAAGCACCGGCTGGCTCTCCCGCAGCAACCTTTCCGCTCCTTGGAGCACCGCGAGATCCGCTCCCTGGGTGTCGATCTTGAGCACGTTGATCTTGTCGAGCAGCCCATTCGCGCTGGCATAGTCGTCCAGACGGATCATGGGGACCGTCCGTTTTTCCGTCGCGGCAGGAGTGTGCCCTCGGGGCGCAAGCACGGAGCCGGTGGCGGTGTCCTCGCCGAACCGGAATTCCACGGTCCCGCTGGCCACCGCCACGGCCATTTCCTCCACCTTCACCCGCTTGTCGGAGAAGCCATCGCGCAGCCTCGCGGCATTTCCCGGATGCGGCTCGAAGAGCACCAGACTGGTGATGAGATCCGCATCCAGCAACGGTTTGAAGAAAACGCCCTCGTGAGCCCCCACATCGAGAGCCACCGAACGCTCGCGGGATCTGGAGAAACCTTTCATCTGGCAGGTCAACCAGTCACGGAAGCCCGCGCCGTAATGATCATCATGGATCACGCGCACGGCGGATTCCCCATGATAGCGGTCGGCATGACCCGTCATCCAGCCGCGCAAGGCGTCTGCGGCGGCCTCAAACAGATCCTGACGGATGAAAACGAGGTTTCCCCAGTCGTCGGCAGTGAAGCCCTCGGGGTCCAATCGAACGGACTCGACATCGTTGCCATGGGTTCTCTGGATCGCCACAAGATGCGTGTAGCCGAGTTTGCGCGCTTCCGGGATCAGGTTGTTGGCGAACGACAACTGCCAGTCCGGGTAAACCGATGGCGGCACGTATTCGCAAACCACCATCTCCGGGCGCAATGCGCCGATTCCCTGCAGAACCCGCAGGTCGTTGCCTTCGGTGTCGATTTTGAGCACGCCGATTTCCGCAGGAATCTCGCCGCTGGCCAGAAGGCTCTCCAGGGACCTGCACCGGGTCTCGACTGTCCGGCTGTGTTTGAAGAACTCGTGGTCTGAAACCTTGTTGAGCGAGTGGAAATAGTTGAGCTCCGCCCCGGTCTCGTCACAGGCGATATTGAAGCTGGCCATCCTGTCCTCGCTGTCGATCGCGTAAGGCAGGATGGTGGCGGCGGAGTTCTCAAACAGGGAGCGCAGGTGCGTGAGGTGGGAGGGCAGCGGTTCGAAGAGCACCCCCTTTTCAAAGCCCATGCGGAACAACGCCCTGGCAAACCCGCCCTTCTCCGCGCCGACATCCAGAAAAAACGGGGTCTTCAGTGAACGAAACAGCACGCCGATAATCTGGAGATCCGTGTCCTGGTGGTAAAGTTCATCGGGCAGGGTGCTTTTCGGGTCCATATGACGAATGTGGGAAAGTTGGCGGCATGCCTCAGTCTTGCAGTGGCAGAAACCATACCCGGATTAAAAGAATCGTGGTGGGAGAGCGCAAGAGTATTCTTGTCACCGGCACGGCAGTGCTGACCGGCGAAACACCGCAACCCGCAAGCCCTGCCCGCCCGATGCAATCCGTTTGGGGATTTTTCCGGCGGCATCGAAAACCGGTTATTGCAATTTGGCGGCCGATTGAATAGACCCTCCGCGTCAGTGTGCCCGCCTCTCCAGTCACCGCGTGGCTGCGGCTACTCCCAAAATGATCATGACTCTGAGTGTTGTTCTCCCCACCCTCAACTGTGCGGGCGACCTGCCGGCGCACATCCGCTCGATGGATGCCTGGCTCGACCTGGCAGGAGAGGTCATTGCGGTGGACAGCGATTCGACCGACGGCACGGCGGACGTGATCCGCCAGAATCTCAAGCATCCGAACCTGCGCGTTCTAAACCATTCGCGTGGACTCTATCAGTCATGGAATCATGCAATCTCGGAATCAAAGGGTAAATGGATTTATATCTCCACCATCGGTGATAGTATCACTCGAGATCAACTTCAACATCTGCTTGATTCGGGTGAAGCACTGAGAGCGGACGTGGTGGTGAGTCAGCCAGAATTTACCTTCGACCCTCATATTATCATCCAAACGTCAGTATGGCCCGTTCAGGCCATCATTGAATTCTACGACATTGAGCAACCTTCGGTGATTGACCCACTTGCGGCCTTGGCGCATGCAGTAAGGTCAATTCCTAACGCAATCTTGGGAAGCTCCGCCAGCAATCTGTATCGGGGAGATCACCTCCGCGCGCGACCGTTTCCGACCTGCTTCCGAATGTACGGGGACACAGGATGGGCCATCCGCCATGCGCTGGAAACCCGCTTTTGCTACACCGCGAGGGTAGGTTCCATTTTCCGTTTTCATTCAGATACTTACTCCTGCCCGGATGACGAAGCGAAAAAATGGGTGTGCGCAGCGCTTCAAGATGAGGGCATCCGAGTGCTGCGTGAAAACAAGACGCCGGCGAACAACGATCTGTTTGAGATACTGGAAGACTGTCTCGTTCTCAAACAGAGACACCTGCTGGCGCGTGCGGAATGGAGTCTGGCCAGACGGGAAGGACGGATTCCTTGGTATCTCAGACCCTCTGCCATCATGAAGCGGAATCGGAGCAACATCCTCAGACGAAAAAATCTGGAACACATGGAACGCTTGAAACACTTGGAGAACGCGGTTAGAAAACTGCCGCTTCATTCACCTAATCACACAAACCATTCAGACGCATGATCGCACTTGTGGAGTGGAACCAAAACGGGCATCACGACACTTATCTCGTGATACACGCTTCAACGCTACTTCATCAGGGTCATCGCTTACTTGTGCTTTGTCGTGATCCACAACGCTTCCGGGCAGCTATCATTAACCGTATTCATCATTCTCATTGTTCACTGTTGGATGTCGTGCTCATTCCTGGGCCGGAATGGATTCGCAAATGGCGGCGCTTACCCTTCGGATTTGCATACACTGCATTTTCCATATGCATCCTACGCCAACTCCGCCGTGGAGAAAAGCGCCACGGAAATCACTTGTCAGAAGTGTATTTCTGCTGTATCTACGAGCATCAAACCCGAATGCTTCATGCTGTGATACGCAGCATAGGCGGCAGACAGTGGTCCGGCCTTTACTTGCATGCACACGCTTTCCATAACCCCCATGTTTTGGCTCCGGGAGTGAAGAGCAAATGGCCTATCTCAAAATTATGGTTCCTACCAGGACTGCGCGGCCTTCTGATGTTGGATGAAAGTATCGCACCACATGTTTCTGCCTGCATCCGCCAACCAGTGCTTATTCTACCAGACATTGCCGCTACCGAACTCAGGCGAGAAGATGCGCTCGCGGCAGAGTTAAAAATGTTCGCTTGCGGCAGAACCATCATCGGCCTCCTCGGACACATTGTTCCCAGCAAGGGTGTTACTACCTTTCTCCGATGCGCTCAGCGCGATGAAATGAGACAGGTGGTCTTTGCTATCGCCGGGACGGTCGAGTGGAACATGTTTAGCGATGAAGATCGAAAGTTTCTCCATGATGCTTTTCAGTTGCCAAATGTCTGGCTCCGGGATCTTCGTATTCCGGATGAAGCCAGCTACAACGCGCTTTTTGACGCCAGCGCCGTCATCTACGCCGCCTATGAAAATTATCCGCACAGCAGTAACACCCTTACCAAGGCAGCGGCCTTCCAAAAACCTGTGCTGGTTCACAACAGATCATTGATGGCAGAACGAGTTCGGAGATATGGGCTGGGCGAATGCTTTTCTGAGGGCGACCCAATCGCCCAACGCTGCAAAGCATTGCTTCGTTTGGCTTGGATGAACTCGTCGCCAGAAGCTTTGGTAAAGCCAGACTGGCAGGGTTATCTGGCCACCCACTCAGAGCAGCGTCTCGCCGAAGTCTTCGCTGAGTTTTTCCCAAGCTCTCAAGAACACAATTTTCCAGACAATAGAAACGACGAGAAGTAAGCCATAACGCGTTTGGTAAAAGGGGCATTGGCCCGCCTAATCGCCCGCAGGTAACGCCTGCGCACTTCATGGCTACGGCGCTCCGCAGACATAACACCTAACTCGTCTCGCAGAAGCTCCAAATGATGGTTTAATTCAATTCCGTAGCGTTTCCGGCAAACTTCGAACAAGCGCTCCTTGCCATGGACATATGTTTCAGAATCGGCTCTGGCCTTTGCGAAGTGGTTCTCTCCGTGGATGCGGTAACGCACAGTGGGCTCCGGCGAATAGTGAATGACCGCTCCTGCCAAGGCTGCTGTGTAAAGTAAAACATCATCCGCTCGTATCCGCCAAGAAGCATCCAGTTCCTCGGGCAGGACAAGGATTTCCCGCACCATGTCCCGTCTCAGACCTATGGCTGAGGTAATCGTGCCGATTCGCACACCAGTGGCAGAAACAAGCGCTGCGCATGGCCCTGTGGCACCTGCTGGCCATTTACTTCGGAATAACGGCGGACCTTCGCTTTCCCTATGACCCGCATACCAAACTGCCGCATCTGGACTAGCTGCCATGGCACTTGCTGCATTCGCAAGATGGGTAGGCTCCCATGCGTCGTCTGCATCTAGAAATAAACACCAGTCTCCGCTGGCGAGCCGCATTGCTGATCGAATCGCGGATAACTGGCCACCATTCAGTTGAAAGTGAATCCGCAATGAGGGAAAGTTCCCACGCAAATCTTCCAGAACCTCTTTGGAATTATCAATAGAGCCATCGTCCACCACGATGATCTCATGCGGAGCAAGAGTCTGGGACACGACGCTTTGCAATGCCTCGGGAAGGAACCGCGCGTAGTTGTAATTATTGATAAGGACACTTAGCTTCATGGGGATGACCATAGGTGGCATGTCTTTGTGGTGAGTTTCGCCAAGCACTCACCCGGCCAGCCAAGCGGATTTCGGAGTCTTGCTTGTCTTCGGGAGTAGAGGATTTGGGAGTTGTTGGCTGATTCGTTTGCTTTGCCTCGCTGCTCGATCAGGTGCGCGAGCTGCGGGAAGGTGGCGTAATCTTCTAGGATGCGGCGGCGTGCTTCGATGATGGCAGGGAGGCGATTTTCGTATTCGTTGCTGGCGAGGAGATCGCGGAGGGTTTTGAGTGATTTGGGGAAATCGCGGATATCAAGCATGATGAAACTTTCCGGAGGGAAGTATTCATCGAGGTTGGTGCTGCCGAAGTAGATGGGGAGGGCGTATCCTAGGTAGGCGTCGGCGAGTTTTTCGGTCCAATGGTGGGGGCAGGAGTGGTTTTCGATGACGAGGTGGTAGCGATAGGGATCGATGGCATCGGCTTTGTTATCGAGTTTGCCCATACCGTAGCCGAAGACGTCGAGCTCAGGCAGCTCTGTCATGAGTTGTTTGGTGAAATGGAGGCGCAGGGAATGCAGGGTGTGGCGCATGGCCTTGGTGGAGCAGACCGTGGAAAGCAATTTGCTTTTCTGAGGCGGAGGCGTGGCGGCGAGCGAGTCATAGGTTCCGCGCCCGTCAGAGCCGCCGTAATACCAAAGCAGGCCCGGTTGGCGGCGGATGACACCGGGATGTTTTAGCGCCCATGTCTCCTGGCTGGTGAGCACGTGGCCGAACTGCTTGAGGAAACTTTTGCCGTAGTAGGTGATGGATGATGGCTCGCCTGTGATGAGCAGGGTGTGATCCCGCGGACAGGCAAGCGTCTCGACATGCGAATCCCGCGGCAGGTCATCATAGACAACCAGCCAGTCATACTCCCGGCAATCAGGATCGAAGATAAATTGGCAGTTGCCCCAGAGCGGTTCGCGGTTGGGAAAGCGGCGCAGGTAGTCGTCGCCCACGTTTCCGTCAGGCAGCCGCACGCGGGAGAGGAACTTGACTCGGATGGGCGTGCTCATGCGGGTGGCAGCCATAGGTGGACGAGATGCCCGGCACGGCGGGCATAAGTGTGATCATGTATGACCCGGCGGAGCCCGGCTGCCATGATGGCGCTGGCTTGGGCGGGATCGTGAAAAAGGGCACGGGTCTTTACAGCGAGATCGTCCATGTTTCGATAGGCGATGATTTCCTGATCCGGAACGAAGGAAAGCGCCAAATCCGGCGTATGTGGATAAGTCCCTAGCCCGCCGCTGGCGGGCACCTCGTAGGCACGGAGGTTGAGTCCATTCACGGTGTTGGGTTGCTGGAGCAGGTTGAACACGCCTTGGAAAGATCCATAGATGCGGGCGGAGCCTGCGGGCGATATCCGCCGTTGCCGCCAGAAGCGCAGACCCGAGGCAGCGCCCGGTCCATAGGCGGCTAGCACTCCGCCACCGTCACGGAACCGCTGCATCAACTCCTTGCGTCCGGCCGTGTTGTTGCCTAGGAAAACCAAACCATCGTGGCGCAGCGGCCAGGGTTTTCCGTGGTTCGGAAAGCGTGACGGGTTGACGGCCAGGGGCAGGAAATCCAAACGTGCGCCGCTGCCTCGGTATGCGGCATCTAATGTATCAAGAGTAGCGCTGTCGAAGGTGTGCACTCCATCAAGATTAGGCATAGTCCCCGGTGGCAAGGCCGTGATGTGATCCGCCAGCCAAGCCACAAGTGGCACGCCGCCACCCGCTGCTTTGCGTATGACATGGGCTGCGGATTCAGGCAGTCCGGCAAAATTGAGCAGCACGATCAGTTCCGGGCGGAATGATGCCACGGTTTCCGCACATCGTTCAAGAGTCGCGGAGTTTTGCCAAAGTTTGCCACCGCCGCGCCACTGCTCGCGGCGCTCCTGCAAATTCCGTGACCGTAAAGCGAGGCCACGTGCCTCACAGCCGATCGCGCGGAAACCGGCTATCAAATCATCAGACCAAGTGAGGATTCTATCTCCTTTATGAATGATTAAAATCCGGTGCATTGAGGCGGCTTCGGCTTAACCCATGAACTCAAATTTGGCTATGAGAAAAATCCGACATGAGAAAAATCCGATATGGATTTTTCAAAGTGGAAATATGGTGGATGTCGAGTCAAGGCGGGAGCAATTCTGGGATGACGTTTTTGTGGTGGAGAACCTAAAATGACGCACTGGTCAGCGATGGGATTTCGCGGGCGGGGAGGGCGGTGATGTGGTCATCCAGGGCGAAGCGGAGTTCGCCGGGATGGAGCACGTAGAGATGGTCGAGGTGGAGGTCTTGCATGGCGATGCGCATCGACTTGGTAGTGCGCGGGGATTCGGAAAGTTTCATTTCGAAACCGATCCGTTTGCCGTCGGTGATGGCGAGTAGATCGAGTTCTGCGCCCGATTGGGTCTGCCAGAAAAATGCCTGATCCGGCCTTAGGTGGGCGAGAATCTGCTCCAGCACAAAACCCTCCCATGACGCGCCGACCGATGGATGCAGGCTCAGCGCGGCATCGTCCGGTATGCCGAGCAGGGCATGGAGCACTCCGCTGTCACGGAGGTAGATTTTTGGCGATTTCCGCTGTCTTTTTCCGATGTTTTCAAACCACGGCTGCAGGCGACGGATGACGAAGGAGTCTTCGAGGATGTCGAGATGGTTGGCGATGGCGGTACGGCTGCGGTTGAGCGATTGCCCGAGTTCGGAGACATTCAGGAGTTTGCCATGGAGGTGAGAGCACATCATCCAGAGCCGCCTTAGCTCGGTGGCGGGTATCCTCACTCCGTATTGCGGGAGGTCGCGCAGAAGGAAGGTTTCGACAAAATCCTTCCGCCAAGAGAGGGATTGTGGATCGTCGGGTGCGAGGAAGGAATCCGGGAAGCCGCCGCGGCTCCAGAGGCGTTTGAGGGTTTCTGTGCCGGTCTCATCGAGGCGGAATCCCTGCATCGGGATCAGATGAATGCGCCCGGCTAAGGACTCGGAGATGCCTGTGACAAGCTCGGGAGCCGCGCTGCCGAGGAGCAGGAAGCGGCGGTTTTTGCCGGTACGTCGGTCATCGTCTACCAGCACGCGGAGGACGGGATACAGGGCGGGGACGAGTTGCGCCTCGTCGAGGATGATCAGACCTTCCAAGGGCGCGAGCACAAGTTTCGGATTCCGGAATGCGGCCGCGACCTCCGGATCCTGCATATCGAAAAACGTAGCCTCGGACTCATCGCCGATCTGCCGTGCGAGTGTGGTTTTGCCGCACTGGCGCGGTCCCAGCAGGGCAGTGACTGGGTTGTGGATTAGGGATCGGCGAATCTCCTCTTTCAATGAATTCCGCGAAATCATTCTAGTAAAATGACTTTTTGAAATGCGATCTACAAGGTTAAAATTTCACGCCCTATTTTAGAGCCATCCAGCTAGGGAGAAAGTCGAACGTGCGAATCTTTTGAGTCCCGGCAGGGACGGCCCGAGAGTAGCCGGGGGTGGAGTGAAACGGGAACCCCCGGACATATCGCGCATGCATTTACGGGCAAGGGAGAGACTCCGCCACACAATCCTCTCCCGTCGCAGCCCGCCAAGGGCATGGTAGGTTTCCGGCTTCCCCCTTCGCTCTCCGAGCTACGGAGGACAGGTCGTCGGTGCGCGTGAGGAGCGGACTTTACCGCTCGCCGCATTTCTCCAACGACCAGAGTACCCCGCATTCCGCTGCCCTGCATACGGGGCTACGATCTGGACACACCTCCGGTGTTCAAGACGTCAATCTTTTCCCTAGCTGGATGACCCTGCGCCCTATTCTGCAGAGAGGGGCGTCGCATCCGAGGATTTCAGGAACTTGTAGATTTCTGAATCGGTGGAGAGGATGAGGGTGGATTGTTTGCCGATGGTTTTGCGGTACATCTCCATCGTCTTGATGAACTCGTAGAGATCGGCGGCTTTGGGGTTTTGACCGTAGGCGCGGGCGTAGATTTTAGAGGCCTCGGCGTCGGCCTGGCCGCGGATGGTCTGGACTTGTTTGTAGGCTTCGGAGGCGATGCCGTTGAGGTCGCGCTCCTTGTCCCCGAGGATACGGGCGGCTTCGCCTTCGCCCTCGGAGCGGAATTTCGAGGCGATCTGCTGGCGCTCGGAAGTCATGCGTCCGTAGATTTTCTCGACGACGGAGGGGTTATAGTTGATGCGCTTGAAACGAACATCGAGCAGCTCGATGCCGAGTTGTCTGAGCTTGGGGGCGGCATCGGCCATTATCTCGTCTTCCAGGACATTGCGACCTTTGCGGATTTTCGGGAGGACGCCGATGTTTCCGGATTGGCCGTCGGTCATTTCCTCAAGGGTTTCGTCTTTCAAGGGCGTGCGGTCCTTGTCGGTGCGGACGATCTCGATGAGATCGTGTTTACCGACGATGCTGCGGGTGGCGGAGCCGATGATGTCCTCGATGCGGGATGAGGCGGAGCGCTCGTTGCGGAGGCGGCGGAAATACTCCAGCGGGTCGGTGATGCGCCAGCGGCCGAAGCAATCGACAGCGATGTAGAGCTTGTCCTTGGTAGGCATCTCGGTGCGGTTGCCGTCCCACGGGAGGATGTTTTTAGGGATACGGTTCACCACCTGGATGAACGGTTTCTTGAAATGAAGGCCGGGCTCGGTGATCGGTTTTCCCTGCGGCTCGCCAAACTGGGTGATGATGACCTGCTCGACGGGCGAGACCGTGTAGGAGCAGACATAGAAAACAGATACGATGGCGGCGATGGCCATCATGGCGATAGTGATGCTGAGGCGCTTCATAAGAAAATTGTAAACTTTAAATTTTAAGCTCTAAGGAAGACTTATTGCTTCGTGTCTAGGTTGAGGAGGGGGAGGATGCCTTTGGCTTCTTCGTCTAGGATGATGGTTTTACCGAGGCGAGGCAGGATTTCGGACATGGTTTCCAGGTAAAGGCGGCGGCGGGTGATTTCCGGGGCGGCGGTGTATTCCACGAGCAGGGCCTCGAAGGAAGCGACATCGCCCTCGGCCTCGTTGACGCGTTTTTTGGCGTAGCCTTCGGCGGCGGAGATCATGCGGTCGGCCTCGCCGCGGGCGCGGGGGATTTTCTTGTTGTATTCACCGTTGGCGACGTTGATCGCGGTTTCTTTGTCTTGCTGGGCTTGGTTGACGGCGTTGAAGGAGGATTGCACGGCTCGCGGCGGGTTTACGTCCTTGAGTTGCACTTGCTCGATGCGCAGTCCCATTGCGTAGGAGGTGGCGGCGGCTTGGAGCTTGGCCGTAGCGACCGCCTCGATTTCCTGACGGCCAACAGTGATGACCTCATCCACCGTCCGGTCGCCGACGATCTCGCGCACGACGCTTTCGGAAAGGTGACGCAAGGTCGCGTCTGGCTCGCGGACGGCGAAGAGATAGAGTTCGGGATCGTCGATGCGGTATTGCACGACCCACTCGACAAGGGCGGCGTTGAGGTCGCCGGTGACCATGGATTTTTCCAGTTCCTGCTCGCTGGGATCGGAGAACTGCCAGTCGTTAGTAGCCCCCTCGGTGCCGTAACCGAACTCCTGCTTGAGCTGGCGCTCGACCTCGACATTTAGGGTTCTATCGATACCGTAGGGCAGCTTGAAGTGGAGTCCCGGCCCTTTGGCGTCGATGGGTTTTCCAAAGCGCAGCACCACTGCCTGCGAATCGGCGGAGACGGTGTAGAAGCTGGTGAAAATCCCGACGACGATGATTAAGCCGATCACTGCGAGGCGGGCGACCGTGAAATTGATGTTGCGAAGTTGTGCCATGGGAAAGGGGTAGCCCATGCGCAGCCGATGACAAAGCGCAATCGGTCTTCTGATTTGCAAATCAAAATGGTCTATTGACTCGGTCTTCTGTGAGAGATAAAATGTATCACATGAAGACAGCGACCGTCAGAGAGTTGCGGAATGAATTCCCCCGCATTGAAGCTTGGGTTCACGAGGGCGAGTCCATCAACATTAGCAAGCGCGGCAAGGTGATTGCGACGCTCGTTCCCGCGCTAGGAAACAATTTTTCGCATCCGCGCCCGCCCAAAGTGGACATCATGGCCAGACTGCGGGAAACGTGGGGAGGACGCGTTTTCAGCATGGAGGAAGTGGCCGCCATGCGTGCGGATGAACTGGCTGATGATCCGGGTTGATGAAGGCTTACCCGGACATCTCATTCCTTTGCGCCTTGTATCGGCTTCAGGCGAATTCCACGGAAGCCGCGGCGTATTTTGCCGCCATGCCGGGATCGTTGGAGGTCACGACCCTGCTGCTCTACGAGTTCAGGCAAGCCGTGAGGTTCCAAATCAGACTGCACCGCCATGATCCCTCCAAAGGCTACCCGCGTGCGGAAGGGAACAAAATGCTGGCGGACTTGAAGTCTGATTTGATCGGCAAGAGAATAAGGTCGATCACCCGCGCCACCTTGGAGGTTGACGCGGCGAGCGGGCGGCGGCATGGGTTTGTGCATGAAAAGCCTTTTGTTTTTTTTGGCGCTTACCGCGGTGCTTCGCGCTCAGGATCTCGGCGAGAATGCCGTCACGGAAGTCGCAACGCCTGAGATTGTGTCATCGGCCGTCAAAGCCGTCGCGGATTTGGGCAAGGAGGTTGTCATGGGACGTTACCAAGTGGCGGGTGAGCGTATGTATCCGCAATGGAAAGAACGTGCGGCAAAGCGCATGGGAGGCATGGACAAGCTACAGGAGCAGATTGACGGGGTGGGAAAACGGATGCTCCAGCAGGGCATTTCCATCACCGATTTCTCGCCGCAAGGCCAGCCCCGCGCGTTCGAGGTGCATCCCGGGAAAAAGGTCGAGGTCGTCGATGGGAAAAAGGTCGAGAGGTTGCGCTACACGAAATGGCTGGTGCTGGTGCCGACCGTTACGAAGTTCCGCACGCATATCAAGGGAGACCCGATCGCGGTGATCATCGAGAGCACCGGCTTTCAGGTGGCGATCACTGACAAGGGCAAGGAGGACTGGACGTTCATTGATGGCGCCGGGGTGACGGTGAACGACCTTCGTAGTCTTTTTGTGAATTTGCCCATGAATCTCGAACTTCCTTCTTTGGAAAAGCGGCAGATCAAGTAAGGATCCCGCGCATGGCGAAAGGTAAGAAGGGCATCAGCGATTCGGAACTGCACAGGAAACTGCTGACGCTGTGGAAGCGCGGCCAGAGCGATCTCTGCGAGGTGCGCGGTTCCTCCATCCACGGCAGCGGCGTTTACGCCACGCGCGACATCGCGGCGGAGGAGCTCATCATTGAGTATGTCGGAGAGTTGATCGACAAGGACGAGAGCGGCAAGCGCGGCTCGAAGCAGCAGGAGCGCGCTACGAAGTCCGGCGACGCGGCGGTTTACATCTTCAACCTCACCGACAAATGGGATCTCGACGGCAATGTGCCGTGGAACACCGCCCGGCTCATCAACCATTCCTGCGCCCCGAACTGCGAGGCGTGGTCGAAGGGGAAAAAGATTTTCATCCACGCCCTCAGCGACATCAAGCAGGGCGAGGAACTCACCTTCGATTACGGCTTCGATGTCGAGTGCTACGAGGATCATCCCTGCCTCTGCGGACGCGAGGTCTGCGTCGGTTACATCGTCAGCCGAGAGCAGTGGCACATCCTTGATGAGAAGCTCGGGCGTGAGAAACTTTCCGGGAAAGCGAGCTGAGCCGTGGGACTGATTTCCAAGGAGACGATCGAGCGGGTGTTGGCATCTACCGACATCGTCGATCTCATCGGTTCCTACATCCCGCTGAAACGCGCGGGCACCGGCTACAAGGCGAACTGCCCGTTTCATCACGAGAAATCGCCCTCGTTCAACGTCAGTCCACAAAAGCAGTTCTTCCATTGCTTCGGCTGTGGGAAGAGCGGCAACGCGATCGGCTTCATCATGGATCACGAGGGGCTGCTGTTCATGGACGCGCTGAAACGGCTCGCCACCAAGGCGGGCGTGCACCTTGAGGAGGAGCCGGATGATCCCAACGCCCGCGCTGCGAAACGCTCGCGCGGGAAACTGTTAGATTTGCACCGCGAGGCCTCGGCGTTTTTCCACGAACTGCTGAAGACCGACCCGCAGTGCCAGCACGCGCGGGACTATCTGAAAAGCCGCGGCTTCGGGCGCGAGATGGCGGAGCGCTGGGAGATTGGCTGGATGCCGGAAAACTCGCGGGTGTTTCTCGATTGGGCGCGGAGCAAAAATTTCACCGGCAAGGATCTCGTCGCCTCCGGCCTCGCCTCGCTCAAGGACGAGGACAGGCCCGCCAACGGCATCTATGTCCGCTTTAGGGATCGGCTGATGTTTCCGATCCGTAACGAGGTAGGCGACGCGATCGCCTTCAGCGGGCGGCAGTTGAAGGAAGACCCGCGCTCGGGGAAATACATCAACTCGCCGGAGACGGATATCTTCAAGAAGTCGAACGTCCTCTTCGCCCTCGACCGCGCGAAGAAGGCGATCCTGAAGGAAAAGGCCGTGATCCTTTGCGAAGGCCAGATCGACGCGATTGCCTGCCACGAGGGCGGTGTGGAAAACGCGATTGCCCCACTCGGGACGGCGTTCACCTCACAGCACGCGCGCATCCTGAAGCGCTACGCGCAGACGGCGGTGCTTTGTTTCGATGCCGACAATGCGGGCGTGAAAGCCTGCGAGCGCGCCTTCCGTGAACTCGCGCCCGAGGGGTTCTCCGTGAAAGTCGTGGAGCTTCCGGCGGGCGATGATCCGGATACCTACCTGAAGGCGCATGGCGTCGAGGGTTTCCGGAAACAGGTGGCGGAGGCGCGGGATTTTTTCGATTTCAAGATCGGCTCCGGCAGGAAAAACGGTCGGCTCGAAACGGCGGAAGGCCGCACCGAACTCACCCGCGAGTGCACCGAACTCCTTGCCGTGATGGGGGATCACGCCGCCCGCGACCAGCAGATCAACGTGGTGGCCACGATGCTCGGCCTCGGCTCGGCGACCTTGCGGGAGGGGATTTCCAGCGCCGTCCGCAAGGCGAAGCTGCAGGCGCAGCGCCCCGTGCGCGGGCAGCAGGAAGAGCAAACGGCGGTCGTGGAGCCGATCCTACTCGACAGGACGGTCGGCTATCTCTGTCACCTCGCGCTCACTTCCGCGCCCGCCCAGCATTTCCTCAGCGAGCAGTTCGAGACCCTCCACGAGGCGAAGATATGGGTGGAGGGCATCGCTCTGTTAGAAAAAATCTTGGCAGGCTCCCCGGACCCCACCTCGAACGCCGCCGTGAACGCCTTCGTCGCCGGACTCCGCAAAAGCGAACAGCTCGCCCTCCACAAGGAAATGGGAGCCAGCCCCGCCGCCACCGAGGACGGACTCCAGGCCGCCGAGCAGACGTTAGGAATGCTTTCCTCCATCGTCCTCCAGAAACGGGACACTGCGGTGAAGGCCTCTCTGCAGGAACCCGGCCTTTCCCCCGAACGCATGCGCGAACTCCTGGAGGAAGCCAAGGAAATCGCCGGCCTCCTGCGCTGGACGGGCCGTTCCTCCTTCAACGACGAACTCCCCCCGGAAACCAAAAAGGCTGAGAAGAAGCCGTGGGAAAAGTGGAAGAGGTGAAGTGTTAGAATTTCAAGAAAGCCCCTGATGTGATCTTTTTAAAAATCAAACAAGCTCATCTGGGGGGGCTCCGCGCGGGGTAGGGAGTCTTCGAGCTTGGTGGTCTTGGGTTTTGGGTGCTGATCCTTGGCGGCGGGTTTGGTGGAGTTCATTTCCAGGTGCGAGAGGATGGCTTTGGCGCGTGCTAGGACGGGCTTGGGAAGGCCGGCGAGGCGGGCGACCTGGATGCCGTAGGATTTGTCCGCGGGGCCGGGGAGGATCTTGTGGAGGAAGATGATTTCCTCGTTCCATTCGCGGACGGCGACGTTGCAGTTGGTGACGGCGTCGCGGGTGTTGGCGAGGTCGGTGAGCTCGTGGTAGTGGGTGGCGAAGAGGGTGCGGCATTTCACCTCGTCGTGGAGATGCTCGGCGACCGCCCATGCGATGGAGAGTCCGTCGAAGGTAGCGGTGCCGCGGCCGATTTCATCGAGGATGACGAGGGAACGCTCGGTGGCGTGGTTGAGGATGAGGGCGGTTTCCGACATCTCGACCATGAAGGTGGATTGGCCGCGCGAGAGGTCGTCGGAGGCGCCGACGCGGCAGAAGATACGGTCGGCGAGGCCGATGGTAGCGGCATCGGCGGGGACGTAGGCTCCGATCTGGGCCATCAGTGTGATAAGGGCGAGCTGGCGGATGTAGGTGGATTTCCCCGCCATGTTGGGGCCGGTGAGGATCTGGAGGCGGGAGGATTCCGGGAGGAGTTCGGTGTCATTGGGGACGAACTTGGTATCGGTGAGGGTTTGCTCGAGAACGGGGTGGCGGCCGTTGGTGATGATGAGCTCGGTGCCTTGGGTGAGGACGGGGCGGCAGTGGCGGTGGAGCTGGGCGGTCTCGGCGAGCGAGCAAAGGACATCGATCTCGGCGATGGCGGCGGCGGTTTCCTGTAGGGGGCGGAGGTGGGTGACAACCTGCTGACGGAGGCCGAGGAAGAGTTCGTATTCGAGCTGTTTGGAGCGCTCCTCGGCACCGAGGACCTTGTTTTCCATTTCCTTCAAGGCGGGGGTGATGTAGCGCTCGGCGTTCGACATGGTTTGCTTGCGGGTGTAGTCGGCGGGGACTTTGGCAAGCTGGCTGGTGGTGATCTCGATGAAGTAGCCGAAGACGTTGTTGAACTTGATCTTGAGGGAATCGATGCCAGTGCGTTTCCGCTCGTCTTCTTGGAGGCGGGCGATCCAGTCCTTTCCGCCTCGGGCGGCGGAGCGGAGTTCGTCGAGCTCGGGGGAGTGGCCGTCGCGGATGATGTTGCCGTCCTTTACGTTGGCTGGGGGTTCGTCGCTCAAAGCGGCTTCTAACAGGTCAGTGAGTTCTGGGAGGGGGTGGAGGTGATTGATGATTGAGGATTGATGATTGGTGATTGATGGATGGAAGAGGGTGGAGAGGTCTTCGACTAGGGCGGGGATTTGTTTTAGGGAGATGCAGAGGGATTGGAGGTCGCGGGGGTTGCCGGAGTTTTGAGAGAGGCGGGAGGTGGTGCGCTCGATGTCGCGGATGTTTTTGAGGGATTCGCGGGCTTTCGAGAGGAGGAACGGCTCGGCGAGGAGGGCAGCGATGTTTTCCTGGCGGGCGGTGAGGGCGGTGAGGTCGCGGAGGGGGTGGAGCAGCCAGCTGCGGAGGAGGCGTCCGCCCATGGGGGTCTGGGTGCGGTCGAGGACGGCGAGGAGGGTGTGCTTGGGGCCGGAGCGGGACTCGATGAGGTCGAGGTTGCGCTGGGAGGCCTGGTCGATGAGGACGTGCTTGCCGTTTTCTAACAGACGGGGCGGGTTGAGGTGCTCGCAGGGGCGGCGGAGCTGGTGGATGAGGTAATGGAGGGCGGCTCCGGCGGCTGCGGAAGCGGCGGGGAGGTTCGCGCAGCCGAAGCCGTCGAGCGAGTGGACGTTGAAATGGTTTTTCAGGAGATCCGTGGCGTGCTCCGGGAGAAAGGTGTAGCCATCGTAGGGGAGGGCGTGGGGATGGTTTTCCGAGAAATCCGAAATCTGGTGATCGGGGATCAGCAGTTCAGAGGGGGAGAGGCGGGCGAGCTCGTCGAGGAGCTGGGCGGCGTCCGCAAACTCGGCGATGATGAACTCGCCGGTGGTGTGATCGATGGCGGCAAGGCCGTAGCAGGATTTGGATTTTGAGAGGGCGGCTAGGTAGTTCGGACGCTGATCGTCGAGGAGAGTGAGGTCGTCGATGGAGCCGGCGGTGAGAATGCGGGCGATCTCGCGCTCGACGAGTTTCCCGGGGATGGCCTCGGAGGTTTGTTCGGCAATGGCGACGCGTTTACCGGCCTTGAGGAGGCGGGCGATGTAGTTTTGCGCGGCGTGATAGGGGACACCGCACATGGGTGTGCCGCCGCGTTTCGTGAGGGCGACGTTGAGGATGGGCGCAGCGGTTTTCGCGTCCTCGAAGAACATCTCGTAGAAATCCCCTAGGCGGTAGAAGAGGATGATGTCAGCAGGCAGGCTTTTCCTCATGGCGAGGTATTGGGCCATCATGGGTGTCGTGGTGCCGGACATGCACGATGCTGCGCATCGAAAGCTCAAAATTCAAAATTCAAAATTCAAGGAAGAGGTATATGTCTTGCGCGACAGAAGAAAGCGGATACCGGATCGAAAGGGAATATGAACCGCAGATGGACGCAGATGGACGTGAATTTTTAAGAACGAACGTTCCTAGCGCCCGTGTCGGAAGATCGTTTGAATCTGAAAAGTTCGACGCTCCCTTTTTTTCCTTTTCTTCCATCTGCGTGAATCTGCGTCCATCTGCGGTTCAATACTTCCAATTGAATGCGCTGTGAAAGAAGAGGCGCTGAATCGGGGGTTGTGATTTTTCCGGGGCTGTTGAGGATGGGCGTGTGAAGGATTTGAGGAAAGTGCGGGATGTGGTGTTTGGGGGGATCGATTTTGAGGGCGCGGGGGCGCAACGTGGCAGGGAGGATTGGCCGGTGCAGATCGGGATGGCGACGTGGTCGCTGGAGGGCGGGTATGGGAATTTCTATGTGTCGTTTCTCGAATGCGAGGGCGCGGTGGATTGGTATGCGAAGAAGATCCACGGGATCGATGAGGGAAAGCTGGCGGGTGCTCCGAGTTTGCTTTCGCTGTGGCCGGAGGTGAACGGACGGCTGGGGGGCGGGGCGGTGCCGGTGGCGCATGCGAAGGGGACGGAGAAACGTTTTTTGCGGAAATTTCCCGGCAATCCGTTTGATCCATGGGTGGATACCTTGCTATTGGCGAGGGCGGCGCTGCCTGATTCGAAAAAGCATTCGCTGGGTGTGTTCTGCGAGGATGTGGGTGTGGCGGAAAAGGTGCGGGAGCTGGTGCCGGGGCGCGACTGGCATGATGCGCTTTTCGATGCGGTGGCGAGTCTGGTTTTGCTGGAGTGGATCATCAAACGTTACGGGCTGGAGGATCTGCCGCTGTGGGCGCTGGTTTCGCCGAACAACGGGGCATGGCACCGGTTGCGGAAAGCGATGAGCTGATGTTCGAAACTTTAAAATTTAAACTTTAAACCTTAAGGAAGATGATGAGGCGGGCTTTGCAGGTTGTTTTCGGGGTGTTGTTAGCCGGGCTGCTCGTTTTCGTGGTGACGCGTGAGCCGCGCAAGCCGTCCTTGCCGCGTTGGGAAAAACAGGAGCGGCAGATGGAGAGCGCGGTAAGCAAGGCCGCCGAGCGGCAGCGTGACAGCGCCGACACCGCGCTGATCCGCGGCTTGCTGAAAGAAGATCTCTCGCATCGTGATTTCGATTTCCCGCTGGTCGTGGAGGCGGTTTCCGGGAAGAAGGTTTTGCCGGCAAGTGAGAGGGGATCGCGGGCTAGGGTGACCGCGGCGATCACCGCAGTGATGGATGAGTTGCTGGTGGAGATGAACGCCGAGGACTCGCCGATGCGGGGCTTGCGGCGCATCAATGAAGGCTCGCGGTTTTTCGAGGACGGCTTGCTGGAGGGTTTGGAAAAACTAGAGGGCATCACTTGTGGCATACCGCCGACACGCGAAGGCGCGGCGCAGCGCTCCGGGTATCCCGATCTGCGCATCACCGACGAGGCAACGGGCGATGTTTATTACCTCGATCCCAAGCTCATGGAACGGGGCTCCGCCACAAGCAGCCTGCGGACGTTCTATTTCGAGCCGAAGGACAACACCCTCAAGATCACCGAGGACGCATCGCATCTCTTGCTAGGCATTGAGCACGATGGAAAGGACGGCGTGTGGGAGTTTCTCGGCTATCAACTCGTGGATCTCAGTAGTCTGAAGGTCAGGCTCAAGGCGGAGTTCCAGGCGTCGAACCGCGATCTTTACCACGAGTCTTCCGTTCTTGAAAAGCGTGAGTCTGACGGAAAGGATGGGGGCGGATGACTAAACCCGTTTCGAAGCGAACCAGTGGTTCCGTGGCGATGGATGATTATCTTGAACAGATACTGCATCTCATCGAGGAGAAAGGCTACGCACGCGCGGTGGACATTTCCTCAAACCTCGGGATCTCACAGGCCAGCGTGACGAATATGCTACGCAAGCTCGACGCCGAGGGCTTGGTGAAGCACGAGAAATACCGTGGCACCGTACTCACCGAAGACGGCCGCAGGATCGCTCGGGCCATCGTCGAGCGGCATGAGACGCTCACTCGTTTCTTGCGTCTTTTCGAACTGGCGGAGGAAACGATCTACCGCGATGTCGAGGGCATGGAACACCACGTTTCCCGCCCGACCTTGCAAGTCATTCGCGCCGTGGCCGATGCGCTGGAGGGCGATGAGAAATTCCTGGCGGAGGTGAAACGAAGGATCGACCTAGCAGGAAATCAATAATTCCGCCAGTCTTGGATTTGTCTAAATTTCACGGATTTTTTTTCACCTCCGGCAACTTTCCGTGTGGTCAATCCGGCGGGAATCGCCCAATGTTTCAGATGGGTTCGGCAATGGTTGCCGAGACCTCGTCTATAAATCAAGCCACCATAAAGCAATGCAAACCGCAAACGTCAATCTGCCCGTCACCGTGACCGTCCGCCACGAAAGTGTGACCGACTCACTTCGTGAACATGCGATCAAGAAAATCGAGAGCCTCCATCTCGACTACCCGAAGATCATCGAGGCGAAAGTGATTATGGACGTGCAGAAAAATCGACACATTGCAGAAATCATCCTGTTTTGCACGAACCACATCACCATCGAGGCGCACACGGAAGGCCGCGACATGTATGTGGCGCTCGATGAGACGATCGAAAAAATCGCCCGCCGCATGCGTAAGCACAAAACCCGTTTGCTGAAGAAAAGCCGCCCGCATCGGAACGAATCGATCCGCTACATTGAGGAGCGTTATTTCACCGAAGAGGCGATGGATCATCCGGAAGAATCCGCGCACGATCCCGAGCCGTTCATCATCCATCCCGACAAGTATGCCGTAAAGACGATGTTCAAGGAAGACGCGATCATGGAGCTGGAGCTCACGGACCGGCCTTTCGTTCTCTACAAAAGCGCCCGCCGCGGTTGCCTGACCATTATTTACCGCCGCAAGGACGGTGAATACGCCGCGCTGGATGTGAACGCCTGATCAGGCTGCACGGATCATCTCCGAGGGGCGGCTCTGTGCCGCCCTTCCTCCGCCCTTCCTCTTTGGTTATCCGTAAGCTAGGGCATATCGGCTAGCCGGATGGCCGCGTGGCAATGCACACAGTTACGCTCAAGCACCGGCCTGACCCGTGGTTGAGAGTGGGGGGAGAAAAAGCCGGAATGGCGTTACCGGTCGAATAGCGCGAACTTGAGATCCGCTTCGGAGACGACCTCGCCGTTGACGAGGCAGCGGCAGGATGTCTGGCCGATATTGCCGCGCACCTTGGTGGTGGTGGCCTCGGTGATGAGGGTGTCGCCGGGCATGACGGGCTTGCGCCACTTCACATTGTCTGCGCTGAGAAAATAGCCGATCTTGCCGAGGTTCTCCGGCTTGCGGAGCATGAGGATGGAGGAAACCTGCGCCATACCTTCGAGTTGGAGCACACCTGGCATGATGGGGTGGCCGGGGAAGTGGCCTTGAAAATACGGCTCGTTGATCGAGACATTCTTGAGGCCGGTGCAGGAGTTTTCCCCGAAGTCGATCACGCGATCCACCATCAGGAACGGGTAGCGGTGCGGGAGGATGCGCATCACCTCATTGACATCGAGCACGCTCTCGCCGTCCGGGATGGTGATCGGCGCGGGAACCATGGATTTCATGCGCTCGTATTCTTTCTTGAGCGTGGCGGCCATTTTGGTGTTCGGGCCGTGGCCGGGTTTCACGGCGATGACATGGCCGTGGATGCGTTTGCCGGAGAGCATCAGGTCGCCAATGAGGTCGAGCGCCTTGTGGCGGGCGAACTCGTTGTGGAAACGCATGGGTTCCTTGGACATCACCTCGTTGCCGCGGATGACGACGGCGCTTTCCAGCGAGCCACCCTTGATGAGGTCTTTGTCCAACAAAGGCTTCACATCCTCGTAATGGACGAAGGTACGGGCGGGGGCGATTTCCTTCTCATAGAGTTCGGGGGTGACCTCCGAGGAGAAATACTGGGTGAAACGACCCTCGGGGCCGACGTTGGTGACGGAGACGCGGAAAGTTTTGCTGGGGACGATGGTGATGAGGGTGCCATCGCCCATTTCCTGGTGGATGGGCTCGCGGATTTCCCAAACCTTGCGGACGGCGTCCTGGGACTTGATCCCGGCTTTCTTGATGAGTTCTACGAAAGGGCGGGCAGAGCCGTCGCCGATGGGCGGCTCGTTGGCGTCCATCTCGATGATCGCGTTGTCGATGCCCATGCCGGTAAGGGCGGAGAGCACGTGCTCGATGGTGTGCACTTTCACCGAACCCTCGGCGAGGGTGGTGGCGCGCTCAACGGTCTGCACCTTGTCGGCATCCGCGCTGATGAAGGGTTGGTCGGCGAGGTCGATGCGGCGGAATTTGAAACCGTGGTTCTCCGGCGCGGGCTTGAGCTTGAGGGTAACCTTTTCCCCGGTGTGGAGGGACGTGCCTTCGAGGGTGGCGGATTTGGCGAGGGTCTGTTGTTGGGACATGAAACTTTAAAATTTAAACTTTAAACCTTAAGGAAGAGGGTCTTTGGCCGGTTCTTCCTCGGGTGAGCTGGGTTCGGGCTTGGGTTCTGTGGGTTCGATGGACGATTCCGCAGTTTCGGGTGTGGGTTCGATGGGTTCGGTGGAAGGTTCTTCGCTAGCGGATGGCTCATCCGGGGCTGGTTCGGATTCGGCGGGAGCCTCTTGATTTTCCGTTGATATCTCTTCCGAGGAAGGAGTGGTTTCGGCTGGGCGGATGCAATTTGCGGGAGATGTTGAGGAATTATCCTGTCCCGCCATCTCGCTTTGCTCGGTTGCCGCCACGGCTTTTTTCTTCGGCTGCTTGGGCTTTTTGGGTTCCTGGGGTTTGGGCGGATCCTGGACGACGAGGGTGTCGTCGGTGTAGAGTAGGATGTGGCCTTGTTGGAGGAGCCAGAAGAGGTCGGCGGCGTAGCCTTGGGGTGGGGCGGTGGAGCCTTCGGGAAGCATGGCGAGCCAGAGGCCCTCGAGTTTGGCGGGCGGATTTTCGCGGATCCATTTCACCATCTGGGCGGGGCGGTCGGCGAGCACGGCGTTTAGCGCGAGGGCGCTCGGGCGGGCGGGGCCGGTGAAGAGCTTACCCTTGCGCTTGAAGACGGGCATGTGCTCGGACTCGAGGAGCTTACAAACCTCCGGGATGATGATCGCGGGGTGCTTGCGGTGGTGGGTGCCGGTGGCTTTCAGGCGGGCGAGCAGGCCGGGCGAGAGGTTCCGTGCGGGGATGGCGGCGGACACCTTGGCCTTACGGGTCAATTGGTAGGCCTTGCTTAGGACTTCGGTGGCGAGAGCGCGCTCGAATTCGGCGCGGTCGGTGAACCATTTGACCTCGGGGGCGGCGGGGACTTCGGCGGTGGGGGGTTCTTCTGCGGGTTCGGGTTCGGTGGCTTCCGCGGGAGTTTCCGCTGGTTCCGGGGCGGGTTCGGTTTCATGGGACTCATGGGACTCATGGGACTCATGGGACTCATGGGACTCATGGGACTCATGGGACTCATGGGACTCATGGGACTCATGGGTCGTATGGGTCGTATCGGACTTATCTGTTGGATTTTCGGCGGGGTCGGCGGGCTTCGCCATTTCCGCCGCCACGGCTTTGAATTCCTCGTCGGAGAGGATGCGCCAGCGGGTTTGGTTTTTCATGGAGTCCATCCATGCGCCCACGGCGTCCTCGGAGCGGTCGGTGCGGACTTTTGCGAGGTAGGAATCGAAGGGCATTTCTTGGAAAAACTCGCGGTGAACGCGGCGGATCTCGGTCTGGTAGCCGTGGTAGTTTGGTGGGCCGAGGAGTTTGCCGGAGATGCCGCAGCGGGCGACGGATTGGAAATTCCCCTTTGGTGGATCTGTCTCCACGGTGGTTTCCGCGATGAAGCGGTTTTTCCATGGGGAGTCGAGCAGGTGGCGGAGGGCTTCCTCCTTGGTGAGGAAGACGGCGTCATCAAGTTTGCAGCGGAAGAAGGGTTCGTGTTTCTCGGAGATCTCGAAGAACGCGCGGCAACGGGAGCGCTCGGCGAGGATGATTTCCGCGATGTCGAAGAGTGGATAGACGCGGGCGACCTGCTGGATCTCCTTGCAGACGAGTTGGATCGCGGCCTTGTCGGGGACGATGGTGACGGTGACGCCTTCGGCGGGCGCGATGAATTCCTCGCGGCGGATCTCCGGGCCGCGGCCACGGCCTTTCTGGAAATCTCGGCGGTTTCCTCCGTCCCGCTGGCCTCTGCGTTCTCCTCCTTCATGGCGCTCTCCTCCTTCTCGGCGTCCGCGGTTTTCGCCCCGGTCATCGCGTCGGCGCTGCGGGTGCTCGCGCTCGGGGGACTCGTGGGTGTGCTTGGCGGATGGCTCGGATTTGGCGCGCGCCCACGAGGGGCCGAGCGCGAATTCGGTCAAAAGGCTGTCGAGGGGATTGGCTGGATTATCGCTCACGTGCGGGGAGGGTAGGGGTTTGGTTTCGGAAAGACAAACTCGCTTTGCAGCGGATTCAGGCAGATGGGCGGGCGTGTTGCAAGACCGAGAGATGGCGTCGGGTCGCTCCGTTATGGGCGGATAAAACGTGCAGTGCCTTGTCGGTTAGATCGGCGGCGCACCGCGGATCGAGCGCGGCGCGGACGGCGAGTGTGAGAGAGTGCGTTTCGTGGGCGGGGAGTGCGCCGCCTTTTTCTAACAGATGGCGGGCGAGCGGCTGGAAATTGTCCATGTGTGGGCCGAGGATGAGGGGTTTGCGGGCGAGGATGGCTTCCGCGGGATTCTGGCCGCCGTTGGAGAGAAAGGATTTCCCGATGATGACCGCGTCCGCGTGGGCGGTCCAGGTGGCGAGCTCACCGGTGGTGTCGATGACAAAGGCATGGGGCGAGGAGGAAGCGGGTTGTGAAAAGCTGCTGCGCAAGGTCACGGAGAAACCGGCATGGGAAAGCGCTTGGGAAACTTCAGTTCTCCGTTCCGCATGGCGCGGGACGATGACGGGCAGCGCGTTGGGATCGGCTTCGCGGATGGCGCGGGCGAGCATTTCCTCCTCGCCGGGAAAGGTGCTGGCGGCGAGCACGACGGGCCGGTTGTTTCCGAACGCGGCGAGCATTTCCGCGAAGGCGGGATCCGGCGCGGGCACGGGCGCGGACTCGGGGTCGAATTTCAGGCTCCCTGTTAGATGGATGTTTTCCGGCGCAATACCGAGCGCTTGCCACAGCGCGCGGTGTTCCTCTTCCTGGATGCAGACGGTGGAGAGTTTTGAGAAAAACGGGCGCAGGGCGGGCGCGAATTTCAGCAGCCGGCGGGCGGAGCGGGGGGAGGTGCGGGCGTTGGCGAGATCGACGCGGATGCCGCGATTTTCGGCGATGCGAAGGAGGTTCGGCCAGACCTCGCCCTCGATGAGGACGAGGCGCTCCGGCTCGAAGCGGTTGAGGTAGCGGCGGATCATCCACGGGAAATCCAGCGGCGCGTAGGTCACGCGAAGACCGGGGACGGCGGCGCTTGTCGCGAGGTGGTGGCCGGTGGCGGTGCCGGTCGCGAGGACAAAGCGCGCGGCGGGTTTCTCAGCGGCCCACGCTTTCAGCAGCTTGAGCGCGAGCATCGTTTCCCCGACGCTGACCGCGTGAAAGTGAATCCCGCCGGAGGGTTCGAACTCGGCCTCGCCGAAATAGAGGCCGATCCGCTCGTTGAGCGCTGTGCCGAAGCCGCCGCGCCGCCGCATTTTCACCACCCAACCGGGAAACGCGATGAGGAACAGCACCGGCAGCAGCGCCCGATAAATCAGCAGTGCAAGATGGCCTGTCATGTCTCCGGATGGGCGAGGATCAGGATCGCGCTGGAGCCGTATTCTCGGCGGTCGATCAGGTGGAAATGATTCGTGGGCGGGGTGGGTTGGGCGGAGGAAATCTCGATCACGAGATACCCGTTGGCGGCGAGCCTTTGCGGGAAATGTTCGCATGCCATAAGCTTCGCGGCGAGGTCGGTATCGCCGTAGCCTTTCCAATAAGGCGGATCGGCGAGGATGAGATCGTAGGTGGCGGCATCGCGGCTCAGAAAAGAGAAGGCCTCGGCCTTCACGCAGCGGCCGTCTTCGAGGCGGGACTTTTTCAGGTTTTCCTCGGTCACGGCAATGGCCTGCCGGTGCTCGTCCACGAATACACAGGAAGCCGCGCCCCGGCTCAACGCCTCCAGCCCCAGCGCGCCGGAACCGCAGAATAGATCGAGCACGCGCGCGCCGTGGATCGTTTCCCCGAGGATGGAGAAAATCGCCTGACGGACGAAGTCTGTGGTCGGCCGCGCGACCGCCGAGGGCACCTTGATGGCGGTGCGCCCGGCTTTTCCTGAAATAATCCGCATCGGGGGGAAATCTCAAATTTCAAATCCCAAACTTCAAGGAAGAACGGTTGTGCGCGGCGATGGAAGGGGGTTAGGATTTCCCGCGATGTCGATGGAACCGATGAAAGACGGGCTGCGATCTCTTGTGCGGATTGATTTCTATGGAAATGTCCACAAGCGGATGCGGGGCAGCGATGTGGCGAGCCGCTACGCGAAAGAGGTGGAGGTGCTCAAAGTCTTGGAGCAAAGGGGCTGTCCCTATGTGCCAAAGGTGCTGGAGGAACATCCGGAGGAGTTTTATTTCGTCTCCACGAACTGTGGTCGCCCCGCCCCGCAGATCACGAAGGAGAAGGCCGATTCGCTCTTTGCGGTATTGGAGCGGGATTACGGCGTGCGCCACCTCGATGCCGAGCCGCGCAACATTACCTACTCCGACAAGCTCGGGCGTTTCTGCATTATCGATTTCGAGCTTGCGGAAATCCTGCCCGATCCGAAATCCACGCCAAACCCCTGAACCGTGCCGCAGCAACCGAAGTTCCGATGGGCGGGCGCCACCGTGAGCGGCACCCGCAAGCCCCGCAATGATGACTCGTGGATCGTTTTTTCCTCCGATATCAACGGCGCGACGAAACTCGGCGAGGCCGGCGAGGCTTCCGTTGCCACCTGCGACCTGGTCTTCGCCGTATCCGATGGCATGGGCGGCGGCAACGCGGGCGATCTCGCCTCCTCCCTGATCCTGGAACGCATGACGGCGATCATCCCGGAAACGTTCCGCGCGGCGGCGGCGGGCTTTTTCCCCGACTCCATCGCCCACCTCCAGCAGGCACTCAAGGAAGTCCACGAGCACATCAATGCGGTAGGGTCGGGAATGGATGATAAAAAAGGCATGGCCGCGACGCTTGCGCTGGCCTGGTTCACGCCGGAAAACATGTATCTGGCGAACGTCGGCGACTCACGCATCTACCGGAGCCGCGGCGGGAAACTGGAGCAGCTCACCAAAGACCACACCACGGCCTGGGCGCAGTGGAAACGCGGCGAGATCCACGAGATCCAATACCGCACACACCCCCGTCGTTCCGCGCTCTATGAGGTGGTCGGCGGCGGGCATTTACAGGTCTGCCCCCATTTCGCGGCCGTGAATTACCAGCCGGGCGACCGTTTCCTCATCTGCTCCGACGGCCTCATCGACGGCGTCTGGGAACGCCACATTTCCGAAGCCCTCGCCGCCGAATCGTCGCCCCACGAGGTTTGCGGAAATCTCCTCAAACGCGCCATGGACAACTCGGGAACGGACGATACAACACTCGTCGTCATCCGCATCGATTGAAACCCGCAGCGGAGACAATCATGATTTACGTCACCGTAAAAATGGCATAAATCATGCTGTATTTTTGCTTGTCGGTGATGCCGGCGGCTGGATACATGTCGCTTGCTCTCAGACAAAACCATCGCTAACCACAAAACAAACAGAAACAAAATGGCCAAATACAAATTGGAATACATCTGGCTCGACGGATACACCCCCGTCCCGAACCTTCGCGGCAAAACCCAAATCAAGGAGTTTGCCAGCTTTCCCGCCCTTGAGGAGCTCCCGCTTTGGGGCTTCGACGGCTCCTCCACCCGGCAGGCGCCCGGCGGCAGCTCCGATTGCGTGCTCAAGCCCGTGGCGATTTTTCCTGACAGCACCCGCAAGAACGGAGCCATCGTCATGTGCGAAGTCATGATGCCGGACGGCACTCCGCACCCTTCCAACGGACGCGCCACCATCCTCGACGATCCCGGCGCATGGTTCGGCTTCGAGCAGGAGTATTTCCTTTATCAGGACGGCCGTCCGCTCGGCTTCCCCGCCGATGGTTTCCCCAAGGTTGGCCAAGGTCCTTACTACTGCGGCGTGGGCTACTCCTTCATGGGTGACATCGCCCGCCAGATCGTCGAGGAGCACCTCGATCTCTGTCTCGACGCCGGCATCAACCACGAAGGCATCAACGCCGAGGTGGCAAAAGGCCAGTGGGAATTCCAGATCTTCGGAAAAGGCTCTAAAAGAGCCGCCGACGAAATGTGGGTCGCCCGCTATCTTCTCCAGCGTGTTTGCGAAAAATACGGCATCGACGTGGAATATCACTGCAAGCCGCTCGGCGACAGCGATTGGAACGGCTCCGGTATGCACGCGAACTTCTCCACGACGTATCTCCGCGAGACAGGTGGCAAGGAGTATTTCGAAGCTCTCATGGCGAAATTCGCCGAGAACGTCGAGGAGCACATCGCCGTCTATGGCCCCGATAACCACATGCGCCTCACCGGCCTCCACGAGACCCAGTCGATCGACAAGTTCTCCTACGGGGTGGCCGACCGCGGCGCATCGATCCGCGTTCCGCACGGCTTCGTGAAGGACGGCAAGTATCAGGGCTACCTCGAAGACCGCCGCCCCAACTCCCAGGGCGATCCCTACCAGATCGCCTCGCGCATCCTCAAGACAATCTCGGAAGTTCCGACTCCCTGATCGTCTTAGGGAAACTGATCAACTTCCCCTCAACAGAAAGCCGTCTTCCCTCCGGGGAAGGCGGTTTTTTGATGGCTCCTGCGGTTCCGGTGTGGGGTTGCCAGAAACCTTGCATCCGATCACGAAAACCCCCACTTTCCTTTTCAGCGAATGGTAAAGACAAGCACACCACAGGAAATCACCTACACGGGCATCCCGGCTTCACCCGGGATCGCGGTGGGGCCGATCCATGTGATCGCGCGCGGCTTTTCGGCGCCGGAGATCTATGAAATATCCGACGAGGATGTGGCCGATGAGCGGAGGCGCTTCGACGAGGCGGTGGCGGTCACGAAAAAGCAGCTCAAGGACTTGCAGGAAAGGCTCGAGTCGCTATCTGGCAATGCCGACAGCGAGATTTTCGAGGCGCACGTGATGCTGCTTGAGGACAACAATCTGCTCTCCAAGGTTTCCGAGGCGATCGCCAGCCGCCTGCAGAACGCGGAATACGCCTTCTACGCGGTGATGCAGAATTTTCTGGAGGCAATGCGCCGCATCCCCGACCCGTATCTCCGCGAGCGCACCGCCGACATCGAGGACGTCTGCCAGCGGGTGCTGCGGAATTTCAAGGTCGATGTGGATTTCGATTACGAAACGCCGGACGACACTCACATCCTGCTGGCCTACGATCTCTCGCCTTCGGATACCGCCTCGATGAACCGGCGGCACCTTCTCGGATTTGCCACGGAGCAGGGCAGCATCAATTCCCATACCTCGATCCTCGCCCGCTCCTTCGGTATTCCCGCCGTGGTCGGTCTCGGCGCATCCGTGATCCAGGTGACGGCGCTCACGCCCGCCGTCATTGATGGCTACGCGGGGAAACTGGTGCTCAACCCCACGCCGGAGACGCTCGCCGGTTACGCAGCCCTCGCGAGCGAGAAGGAAAAGCAACGCACCGAGCTCGACGCGATGCGCGACGAGGCTACGGAGACCCTCGACGGCCACAAGGTCACGCTTTCCGCAAACATCGAGTTCCTTGAGGAGCTTCATGAGGTGAAACGCAGCGGCGCGAAGGGTGTCGGCCTGTATCGCACCGAGTTCCTGCTCCTCAACGGCAGCGAGATGCCCGACGAGGCGGAGCAGACGGCGGCCTACACGAAAGTGGCGAAGGAAGTCGCCCCGGATCTCATCATCGTCCGTACGCTGGATGCGGGCGGCGACAAGCTGCCCGTCGAGCCGCTCACCGAGCCGGAACCGAACCCGTTCCTCGGCTGGCGCGGCATCCGCGTTTCCCTTTCCCGCCCGGCGATGTTCCGGGATCAGCTCCGCGCCGTCCTCCGCGCCAGCCATCACGGCAAGATCGCGGTGATGTTCCCGCTCGTCTCCGGACTCTCCGAGCTTCTCGCTGCTCGGGAGGCCTTGAAACGCTGCATGGACGAGCTCGTTGCCGAGGGCGTGCCCTTCGATCCCAAGCTCCCCGTCGGGGTGATGATCGAGGTTCCCTCCGCTGCCATCTGCGCGGATATCCTCGCGCCGCACGTGGACTTTTTCTCCATCGGCACCAACGACCTCATCCAATACACCGTCGCGGTGGACCGCGTGAATCCGCACGTGGCTAGCCTCTACAGGCCCACGCACCCCGCCGTGATCCGCCTCATCGGGAAAACGGTGGAAGCCGGCTCCGAGCACGGGATCTGGACGGGGGTCTGCGGCGAAATGGCCGGCGACATCCGCCTCACCCCGCTGCTCATCGGTCTGGGTGTGGAGGAACTTTCCGTTTCACCGAAAATCGTACCAAAGGTCGGCCAGGTGATCCGCTCCCTCGATTTCGCGCAATGCAAGGCCACCGCAAAAGAGGCGCTGCGGATGAGCGGCTCGGCGGCGATCATGGATCTCACCCTCGCCGTCGCGCGGGAACGCTATCCGGATCTGCTGGATTAATCCGCCAGCGACTGCGCGTAGATGTCAGCCGAAGAGTTCAGTATGACGATCATCGGCCGGCAACAGACCTCGCAGTCGTAATCGTATTCCGTCGGCATCTCGGACTCCGGCGGAACCGCGATCTCGAAGGTCTCGAAACAGGTCGGGCAGGTGACGGGGTAGGTGTGCATGTGGCAAGGAACGGGGTTGTTCAGATTTCCGTGTATGCGCCCGCAGAGGCTTCAAGGATATGGGGAATGATTTCGTCCACACGGAATTTCAATTCAGGCCATGAAGGGCGGAGTAAGACCACGATGGCAATTTTTCTATCTGACAGATTCTGTTGGTAACGCAGGTTCTGATCCGTCGTGACCAGGAGGTCATATCCCGATGATTCGGCTATTGCCAGGAGATCACCGTTGCTTAGATTTCCCCAGCCCTTTTCATTCGCCGTATCCGTTGAGTTCGGCGGTAGATGGCGCCTCAGAGGCACGGGAGTGCCTTGGTCGAAAAGGATTCTCATGCGGCCGCTTCGGTGGATTGGCCGGCGATGAACTCAAGGACACTCTCGACCTGATTGCGGCTTACGCCCGGAAACCATTCCATGAAATCGTCGATGCTGGCTCCGTCCCGCAGGTTAAGGAAGAGCGTGGAGACCGGAATCCTAGTACCGGCAAAGACCCATGCCCCGCTCATTTTATGAGGATCACTTTCTACGGTTTCGCATTCTTTCCAATTCATGACTGAACCTACGCTCCGGTTTAGTTGCCGTCAATCCGGCTTTGAAAGCGGGCCAAGGCATCAACATTTTAGAAATCGAACCACAGATGGACGCAGATTCACGCAGATGGAAGAGAAGAGGTATGGATTGCGATATTCCTTGGGGCTCCGCTAATTCACATCTTTTCGCCGTCGCTGCGGGAGGGGATAGCTACGGTTGCTGGGCAGCCGAAGACAGGCCCTCCTTGGCTAGCGCTCCAGCAGGATCTCATCCCCGAGCACCACAAGCTCCACGCGCCCGCTTAGTGTCTTGTCGAGGAACGGCGTGTTCTGGGATTTCGATTTCATGAAGTCCTTGGTGAAGGTGGTGGTGGCTTCGGGGTTGAAGAGGACGAGGTCGGCGGGCTGGCCTTCGGCGATGGTGGGGACTTCCAAGGACATCAGGCGGCGGGGTTCGGCGGAGTATTTTTTGACGAGGGTGTCCCAGCCGAATTTGCCTTCCTTGACGAAGTAGTGGTAGAGCGAAACGACGGCGGTATCGAGGCCGGTGATGCCGTTGGGTGCGGAGACGAAATCCTGGGATTTCTCGAAGGGGGTGTGCGGGGCGTGGTCGGTGGCGATCATGTCGAAGGTGCCGTCTAACAGGCCTTCGAGGAGGGCTTCGTTGTCGGCCTTCGTCCGCAGGGGCGGGTTCATTTTGTAATGGGTGTCGAAATCGCCGATGTCCTCGTCGGTGAAGAGCAGGTGGTGGGGCGAGACCTCGGCGGTGACGTTTACATCGCCGCGGGATTTCCACCAGCGGATCGTTTCCATACCCATTTTCGAGGAGACGTGCTGGATGTGGATGTGTGCGCCGGTGGCGTGGGCGAGGCGGATGTCGCGGTCGATGATGATCTCCTCGGCGCAGGCGGGGGAGCCGGCGATGCCGAGCTTGTAGGCGGTCGGGCCGTCGTTGAGGGCGCGGGGGCCGGCGAGCTCCGGGACCTCGCAGTGGGAGGCGAAGAACATGCCGAACTCCGAGGCGTATTGCATCGCGCGGTAGAGCAGGGAGGGGTTGGAGGTGGTGTCGCCATCGTCGGTGAGCATTTTCACTCCGGCGGAGCGCATGCCGTCGATGCCCGCCATCTCCTTGCCCTCGCGGCCTTTCGAGACGCAGCCGGAGGTGTAGATGGGGATGCGGGAGTTGCGGCGACCGGACTCGAGCACGGCGGCAACGCTGGCACCGGAGTCGAGGGCGGGGGAGGTGTTCGGCATCATCACCAGGCCGGTGATGCCGCCGTTGATCGCGGCCTCGGAGCCGGTGGCGATGTTTTCCTTCTGCTCCTGGCCGGGCTCTCGGAGATGAACGTGGGCGTCGAAAAAGCCGGGGCAGAGGATGCGTTCCGCGCAATCGATCACGCGGGCGTCGCTGGGATCGGGGAGGCCGGGGGCTACTTTCACGATGATCCCGTCGCGGATCAGGACGTCAGCGAAAAGTAGATCCGGTGAGGATTCGGAGGCGATGCGGGCGTGGCGGAGGAGCAGGTTCACACGGCGTTTCTAACCACTAAATTTTAAACTTTAAACTTCAAAGAAGAGGGATGAACCGCCAAGTCGCCAAGAACGCTAAGGAAGAGGATTTCTGGGGAGTTGAAATTTGAAATTTCAACGCTCTGCGAGGATCTCGTTGTTGTCGCCGAGGAGGAGGTTTTTCGGGCGGATGGGGGTTTCGGAGTATCCGAAGGCCATGATGGCGACGCGCTCGCCTTTCTTGATGACGTGGGCGGCGCCGCCGTTGATGAGGATCTTGCCAGTTTTGGGCGGACCTTCGAGGACGTAGGTTTCCAGCCTCGCACCGGTGGTGATGGAGGCGACGAGCACCTTTTCCCCCGGCCAGAGATCGGCGGCGTCCATCAGGTCGCGCGGAATCTCGATGCTGCCCTCATATTCCACGTCCGCTTCCGTGATCACGGCGCGGTGGAGCTTCGATTTCAGGACTTCGCGTGTCCAAGTCGTTTCTGAGATCACCTTGCGGAACATCTTGGGGAAACGGACACCTTGGAAGGGGCGATGGTCAAGCGGAATCCGGGAAGGTGCTCAGAGGTAATGGAAGCGGATCGCGGAGAGGCAGAACATCGTGGCGGTCTCCACGCGGAGGACGAGATCGCCTAGGGTGACGGGCACAAAACCAGCCGCGAGGGCGGCTGTCATTTCCTCGGGGGAAAAGTCGCCCTCGGGACCGATCGCTAGGGTGATGCTTTCCAAATCGGGGAGGAGCCGGAGGGTTTCACGGAAATTTCTGGGGTTATCGGCGAGCGAGGCGATGACTTCCAGATCGGCGGAAGGGCGGTTCGCGAGCCATTCGGCGAAGGGCAGGGGGTCTTCGATGATCGGGATGGTGAACTGCCCGCATTGCTTGCAGGCCTCAAGGGCGGTGCGCCGCCATTTCTCCGCCTTGTCCCCGCCGGGGCTTACGATGGTGTGACGCGTGACGAGCGGTTGGATCCGGGAGACGCCGAGCTCAACCGCTTTCTGCACGATCCAATCCATGTTTTTTCCCTTTGGGATCGCCTGCACGAGCGTGATGTCCGGCAGCGAGGTCGGGGCGGATTCGGCGAGTTCCAGCATCAGATCGACGCGTTGCTTGGAAACGGAAAGCACACGGGCTTGGGCATGATTTCCCAACCCGTCGAAAACGGTGACTACTGCGCCGGGCTGGATGCGGAGAACCTGGGAGAGGTGCTTGGCTTCGTCGCCTTTGAGGAACGGCGTTTCTGTCCAAGAGGAAGGTGGGAGATAGGCTCGTGGCACAGCGGAAACTTTAAACTTTAAATTTTAAACTTTAAGGAAGAGGAGTGGTGGTGGGGCGACCGAAGATCGCCTCTACGCACGGAGGAAGGTCTCCAGCATCTGCTTTCCGTTTTCTGTGAGGATGGATTCAGGGTGAAACTGCACGCCGTGGACGGGGTGCTCCTTGTGGCGCAGACCCATGATCTCGCCTTCCTCCGTCCATGCGGTGATCTCCAGGCAATCGGGCAGGGTCTCTCGTTTCACAATCAGCGAGTGGTAACGGGTGGCCTCGAAGGGGCTGGGAAGTCCTTTGAAAACGCTCGTGCTGTTATGGTGGATCGGAGAGGTCTTGCCGTGCATCAGGCGGTCCGCGCGGACGACATCGCCGCCATAGACCTGGCCGATGGATTGATGGCCGAGGCAGACGCCGAGGATGGGGGTGGTCGCGCCGAGTTCACGGATCAGATCCAGTGAAATGCCCGCCTCGTTCGGTGTGCAGGGGCCGGGGGAAATGCAGATGCGATCCGGCGCAAGTTTTTTCACCTCATCGACCGTGAGCGCGTCGTTGCGGAAAATTTTCATCTCCGCGCCTAGCTCGCCGAAGTATTGGACGAGGTTGTAGGTGAAGGAGTCGTAGTTATCGAGGATGAGGAGCATCTGGCGGGAAACCCTAGATTTGAAAGTGGAAAGCTCAAGGAAGATGTGGGGGCTCACCCACCCTTAGGCGATGGCTGTAAGGGCGTGCAAGGCAAGTCTCGCCGCCAAGCGTAAGGGGCGTGAGCGCATCTCGGGAGGTGAGGGTTTCGGGGAATTGACGCTCTAAGAAAGCAAGAAACATCACGCGTCCAGTCTCAGTGCCGCTTTCTGGGCGGCGGACTTGGCTTCAGTTTTCGCTTCGTCGCTGGTGGCGGTGAGGCGCATACCGACGGGTTTGGAGACTCCGAATTCTTCCATGGTGACGCCATACATCACGTCGGCGCGAGCCATGGTGCGTTTGGAGTGAGTGACGATGATGAACTGGGAGCGGTCGATGAAGCGGTCGAGCACTTTCACGAAGCGGCCGATGTTTGATTCGTCGAGCGGGGCGTCGAGCTCGTCGAGGACGCAGAAGGGGGAGGGCTTGATCATGTAGATTGAGAACAGGAGGGCGACGGCGGTCATGGAGCGTTCGCCACCGGAGAGGAGGGTGATGGATTGCAGTTTCTTGCCGGGCGGCCTAGCGATGACCTCGATGCCGGATTCGAGCGGGTCGGACTCGTCGATGAGAGTGAGGTCGGCCTGGCCTTTCTCACCGAAGAGTTCCTTGAACATATCGCGGAAGTTGATGCGCACCTGGGCGAAGGTTTCGGAAAAGCGGCGCTGGGTTTCCTCGTTGATGCGCTCGATGACGGCGAGCAGCTCGGTCTTGGAGTTGACGAGATCATCGTGCTGGTTGCGTAGGAAATTGTGGCGCTCTTCGAGTTCGTCGTATTCCTCGATGGCATCGACGTTGACAGGGCCCATGGACTCGATCTTGCGCTTGAGGTCGTGGACGAGGGACTCGACATGGGACCAGTTCGGCTCGCCGGGGATGTCGGGGAGAGGATCGATTGATGATTGATGATCCGACTTCGCCAAGGCTACGACGGACAGGTTGTTGATTGAGGATTTTTGATCTGCGTTGGCGGCGGATTCCTCTGCAACTTCTGGATCCGTATCATCCGCTCCGGATGCATCGCGAGCTTTGCGACCTACGAGTGTAGTCAGCAACAAATGGGCATCCGGCTCGAAGGTGGCGAGGGTGATCTGGTGGCGATCCTCGGTGGAGTCCATGAGGTTCTCCAAACGGAGGTCGAGCTTGGTGGCAGCGATTTCCTCGCGGCCTTTCTGTTCGTTGGTGGCGGCGAGTTGTTTGCGGATCGCGGCAAGCTGCACCTCGGCTTCCTCGATGGCCTTGATGAGTTCGCCGCGGCCCTCGGCTTTTTCTGAAAGCACCTGCTGGAGATCCTCGGCCTCGATGCGCGAGTCCTCGGCTTGGTTTCTGAGCGAAACATTTTCCTGGGCGGCGGCTTCGATGCGGTTGGTAAAATTCGCGATCTCCGCCTCGCGCCGGATGGCGATTTCGCGCAGCTCGGAGAGGCGGGCTTCCATGGGGCGCTGCTGTTCCTCGGCGGCCTGTTTGGCGCGTTTCTCGACGGCGAGGTGGGTGCGGAGTTCGTTGAGCGCGGCGCTAAGTTCCTGTTCGGAGGTAACCGCGGAGTCCGATTGCGACTGGAGCGAGCGGGTCTGATCCTCGAGGGCGGCGAGGCGATCTCGGGACGAGGCGAGTTCGGACTCAAGGTGCTGGCGGGAATCGGCGGCGGCGGTCTCGCGCTTGTCGAGTTCGGAGCGTTCCCAGCGGACGTTTTCGATGCGAGTGTTGAAATTTTCGACCTCGCGGCTGGCTAGTGAGAGCTGGCCTTGGAGGGTGGAGAGCTCGACTTTCTGGCGCTGGAGGCGCTCGCGGGAGACCTCGACTGCTTCGCGCTGCGCTTCGAGCTGGGACTCCAGCGTGGTGACGCGGGTGCGGGCTTCCTCGTCGGATTGGCGGAGGGCGGCGACTTCCGTTTCGAGCGAGCGGACTTCGTTTTGCCTTTCCAGAAGGGAGGTGGAGGCACCAGAAGCGGCACCGCCTTGGATCGTGCCTTCGGGTGAGAGCGTTTCACCGGCGAGGGTGACGAAGGTGAGTGTGGCGTAATCGTTGCGGAGCTTCAGTGCGGTGGCGAGATCCGGGACGATGAGGGTTTTCTCAAGGAGCTGCTCGATGATGGCGGCGACCTGCGGCTCCGACTTCACCTTGTCGAGCGCCCATGCGGTGGCGCCGGAGGGGAGTGTCTCGATCTGGGTGCCGGAGGCTTTCGGGATGAGGTTTTTTGGAAGGATGGCGGCTTGTCCGAGTTTCTTTTCCGTGAGGCGTTGGATGAGGGTTTCCGCGACGGCGGAGTCGGAAACGAGGACGGTCTGGAGTTTCGCGCCAAGCGCGGCCTCGATCGCGCGGGCGGCAGAGTCATCGGCCTGGATGAAAGAGGCGAGCACGCCATCGATAGAGGGCTTGAACTCGTCGGGGGCGTCGAGGCCTTTGAGGAGGTTCTGCGTGCCTTTCGCAAAGCCTTCGCCGGAAGCGACGAGTTGCTTCACGGCATCGAGGCGGGCGGAGCGCTGAGCGAGGATCTTGTTGGAATCCGTGGCGGCGGTGCGGGCGGCATCGAGATCCCCGCGAGTGTGTTGGTAGGAGCGCTCGGCGGATTGGAAAGCTTCTTCCAGCTCGGTGAGCTGTGCGCCGGTTTCGGAGACGAGCGCGGTGATGTTGGTCTGCTGGGCGATGTGCTCCTCGACTCCGAGGTTCAGGCGCTGCTCCTCTTCGGCGAGCTGGCGGGCGCGTTCGCGGTTGCCTTCGAGCTGGGCGAACGAGGATTCGATTTTCGCCTGCATCGAGGCGATGAGGTTCTGGCTGGTGTTCGCCTCGCCGCGTGAGGCGCGGAGGGCGGTTTCCAGGTTCGCGCGGGTTTCGCGGGCGGTGACGGTGCGTTCCTCCAGTTTCTGAAGCTCGATTTCCTGCTCGGCGATGCGGCGGTTGATCTGGTCGAGGGCTTCGTTGGCGGCGGTGAAATCGAATTCCTGCTGGGCGAGCTTTTCGCGCGTCGCGGAGATGTCGGAATGGTTTTGCGAGATGCGGCCTTCGAGTTCGGATTTGCGCTCGTTGTTGAAAGCAATGCGCGCCTCGGCGGAGGCGAGGGCGTTGCGGTGTTCGTTGAGCTGTTGGCGGAGCTCGGCCAGCTCGGACTCGAACACACGCGCGGCGGAGCGGGCTTCGGCGACGAGTTCTTCCTTTTCAGGGAGCTGGCGGGAGAGGTGGGAATCCTGCGCGTCGAGCGAGCGGATCGAGGTGGTGAGCTCGGCGCGCTCGGCGGTGATCTCGGTGTAGCGCTTGTGGGCGAGGTGGGTGTCGAGCACGCGGTAATCGGTGGAGAGCGATTGGAAACGGCGGGCCTTCGCGACCTGGCGTTTCAGCGAGTTCATACGGCGCTCCTGCTCGGCGAGCACATCGGATACGCGGAGCAGGTTCGCCTCGGTGTATTCGAGTTTGCGGAGCGCGTCCTTCTTCTCGCGCTTGAATTTTGTGATGCCGGCCGCTTCCTCGAACACTGCGCGGCGTTCCTCGGGTTTGGAGGAAAGGATCTGGTCGATCTGGCCCTGAGCCATGATCGAGTAGGCGGTGCGGCCGATGCCGGTATCCATGAACAGGTCATGGATGTCGCGCAGACGGCAGAGGGTGCCATTGAGGCGATATTCGGAGCGCCCGTCACGGAAGACCCGGCGGGTGATGGCGACCTCGTTGAAATCGACTTTGAGCGACTCCTCGCAATCCGCCATCGTCAGCGTGACTTCCGCCATGCCGAGCGGCTTGCGTTTTTCAGTGCCGTTAAAAATGACATCCGCCATCTCGCCGCCGCGCAGGGCTTTCGCGGAAGTCTCGCCAAGCACCCAGCGGATGGCGTCCACGACGTTGGATTTTCCGCAACCATTCGGGCCGACGATGCCCGTGACGCCTTGGGCGAATTCGAACACGGTCTTGTCGGCGAAGGATTTGAAGCCTTGGATTTCGAGGGTTTTGAGATACATGGGGTGGGTGTTTTGAGTTAAAAGGAACGATCCGAAAGGAATCTGGAGTTGGGATAAGACTAGGGATTGATCCCGGCGAAGCAAGATGAGAGTGCCGCTAAGCACATTATGTAGTAGTAAATTTTTGATCTACATACCAGATATTGTGCTCACAGGTAATTTGTAAATCCTTAGCATTTTGTTGCTGATGGATTTTTGAGCAGGGTATTTGGGCTTGCGGAGTAAGGGTTCGGTGGTAGACACAATGCCTGATGCAAGAAGTATTTGCGCGAACCCAAGCGCGTTTCCGGTGGGTGATGTTGGCGGGCTTCGCAGCTATCACGTTTTGCCGTGTGATGGCGCAAGTTCCGTCGGATCCCCAATTCGATCCCTCGGATGTCTATTTTCAGGCTTATCTGGAGGTGAGAGCCGCCGAACAACTTGAGAAGGACGGTGATTTCCTAGGATCTCTCAAAAAATATGAGCAGGCGGGTAAGCTTTTCGATTCGGTGGGAAAATTTTATCCGGACTGGAAAGCGGGAATGGTCGGCAACCGCCGCGATCTCACCGCGAAGGCGATCGAGGTGGTTCGTGGGAAGGCGGGGGAGCAGTTCAAGAAGGAACGGGGCGTGATCGCCGAACTGGAGGGTGGGGTGAAAGTCGGTGCGTCGCCCGGAAAGGAGACGGTGATGATACCGGAGCCTGAAGCCGCGCCGAAGCCGCCGAATCAAATCGAACCGGTCATCCCGCCGTCGCCTACGCGAGGAATCCTTGAGGTGGATCCGCTGCAGGCACGCCGGCTGAAGGATGCGGAGGCCGAACTGGCTCGCCTGCGGAAGATGATTTCCGAGGCCGACACGCGCAGCAACGATGTGATGCGCAACGCAACACGGCTGCAGGACGTTCAGCGGCAGAACGAGGCCTTGGCGCGGCAGCTCAAGGAGGCTGAGGCAAAGGCACAAGCGATGCGGAAGCAAATTCCCGCGCAGCCCGATCCGGCGGAGGCTCGGAAACTCCAGGCGGCGGAGGCGGAATTGGCTCGCCTGCGGAAAATGATTTCCGAGGCCGATGCCCGCAGCAACGAGGCGATGCGCAACGCGACACGCCTGCAGGACGTTCAGCGGCAGAACGAGGCCTTAGCGCGGCAGCTCAAGGAGGCTGAGGCAAAGGCACAAACGATGCGGAAGCAAATTCCCGCGCAGCCCGATCCGGCGGAGGCTCGGAAACTCCAGGCGGCGGAGGCCGAACTGGCTCGCCTGCGGAAAATGATTTCCGAGGCCGATGCCCGCAGCAACGAGGCGATGCGGAATGCGGCGCGGGTAGAGGACATGCGCAAACAGAACGACACACTTTCCCGTCAGCTTCAGGCGGCGGAGGGAGCTGTCCGGTCGCTGCGGGCGCAGATGGCTGCCGCGCCGATCAAGAGCGAGATGGATGCGCTGAATCAACAGATCGAGGAGCTTGAACAGGAGCGCGAGGTGATGGGCATGGCGCTCAGGACGAGCCGCGGCCAACAGACGGAAGCACTTTCCAAGATCGAAATCCTTGCGGCAGACATGGAGATCATGAAGAAGCAGGCCGAGGAGTTGCGCCAGTCCGAGGCGAATCTAAACCGCAACCTAGAGAAGGAACGCCTGGTGGCGAATGATGTGGTGAAGGGTCAGCGCAAGCAGATGGAGATGCTCGAAAAGGAGCTCGGGAAAAAATCCAAGGAACTTGAGGACGCGCAGGGCCAGATCGCATCTTTGAAGAATGAGCTGGAGGAAAGCCGCGATGCCTTCGCCGAGCTGCGTGAGGAACGCGACAGCCTGCTTCGCGAACGTGACCAGATGGCTGAGTTGCTGAAACTGAACGAGGAAGACCGCACTCAGGAACTCATCGAGCAGAATATGGGTCTCGCGAAAAACCTGCGCGAGGCAAACGAAAAAGTGGATCGCCTCAACAAGGACAATAATGCGGCCAAGGATGATATCGTGGATGCCCTGCGTGACCTTGCGATTGCGAAAAGCCAAATCAACCGCCTTCAGCATGAGAACCGTGAACAAACGGAACGCCTGGAGGAATTGACCCAAAAACTGAATGGCGAAGAGGCAGCCTTGGCGAAAGGCGAAGTGAACGCCGATCCTGCGGAAGTGGAGATGCTGCGCGAAGTGATCCGCCGCCAGCTCCGCGTACAGGAGCACCGGAGGCAGGCGAAAGAGGTGATCGTCGAGGCGGCGAAGCAGCTCGGCAAAGAGGATGAAAGCCTGAACGAAGCCATCGAACTCTTCGTAGGCGCGGAGATGGCTTTGACCCCGGAGGAACAAAAACTCGTAGCCGACCAACAGGTTGACGGCGAGTTCGTTTCGCCCTTCGCGAGGGATCGCCATACAGTGGGACGCGCCACATCGGATCTCAACCGTGAGATGGAAAGCTATGACCGCGCGGCCACCAAAGCCTATCTAGCCGGCAGGTTGCTTCCGACCCGTGAACTCTTCGAGCTCATGGTTGAGCAAAATCCGGGTCACGTGCCCGCTCTCTGCAAGCTCGGTGTCGTGCAACTCAAGCTGGATGATCCGATGTCCGCCACACAGAGTTTCACAAGTGCTGTGGAACTGGATCCGAATCATCCCTATGCGCACCGGATGCTGGGTTACGCGTACCTCAGGGCGGGTGATCTCGCCGCGGCGGAACTGCATGTGAAGCGCTGCGCGGATCTCGCGCCGGACGACGCCAAGGCCTATCTTTTGCTCGGCACCATCGCCTACCGCCTGGGTGAAATGGGCGACGCCGAAGCGAATTTTAAATCGGCCGTTACGGCAGATCCCGTTCCCAGTGAGCCATATTTCAATCTCGCGCTGATCTACAAGAAAAGCGGGCGTCTTGAGGAGGCGCGGGAGTTTTATCAGAAAGCCTTGGAGCGGGGAGCACTACCCGACCCATCACTGGAAATGAATCTGGAGGACAAGCCATGAGCAAAGGTTGGATCGCGTTTTTTCCGCTGACGGCTGCCTGCGTCTTGATGGTTTCCTGCGCCGAGGATAAGGTCGATCACTCGAGACCCACCCAGGCGGCGAGGCCGGGCTTGCAGGAAAGGCTTTCTGAAAACGCAGGTTACAAGCAGAACGAGAAGGGCGAATGGGTGCCCAAGATCGATAAGCGCAGCAGCTACGATAGCCAGCGCGATACGCCGTATTTCAAGGATAAGCTCGAAACCATGGAGCGCTACAAGACCGGTGACTACGCGAAGAAATCTTGGTGGGGGAGCAAGGAATACGGCAAGAAATCCTACGAAGGCAATACGGATGGATCGAGGTTCCGGAAGCAGGCCCGGCAGGACGGAAAGGTGGCGCGGTATGATGGTAAGGCGGCGAGAACCACCGATCCTTTTAAGACCAATACCTTGCCCAGCAAAACGGCGCGTGAAAGTCGCAATCCCGCCATCGACAAGCCGAAGAACGCATATACCGAAAGCCAGCGGAAGACATACAAGGCTCCTTCTGTGATAGACTGGAAGGAGCAGCGATCCATGGACATGGATCAGTCCCGGAGCATTTTGGGCAGATAGGAACCGCGATTTAGAAATCGCGACCTGCAATGGCGAAAGACCGGTAAAGCGTATTCCTGTTGCAGACGTGGTTTCTAAACCACGGTTCCTTTCACGAGCCGGGCAGTTGCACGACCTTTGAATACTGGTAGGAGTGCTTCGCGATGAACTCAGCGAGTTTGGCGCCGGTGAGATCGCTACGCCTGCGCATTTGCTGGATGCCAAAATCGCTGAGCACGGTGATGGATATTTCCGCGGCGGCGAGGCGTCCGGCTTTGAGCTGCGCGTTGGTTGGAGCTCCCGTTCCGCTGGGACTAAAAATGGTCTGTATGCCGTTACCGGTGATTCGGAACTCCTTAATCAGTCCATCCGAATCTTTGTTTCCTACGGGCACGGCGACCGATGCTATCCTTGTAGATATGGGCGGTCCTGGATTCGTTATTGTAGTGTTCACGTGGAAAGTGACGGTGAACTGATAGACGTTCTCGCAGATGAAGTTTACCTCCTTGTCGACCTCGGATCCCGTATCGCCTGTGTTGACTGCCACTTCGAGTGGACCCTTGATACTTGCCTGTCCGAGTATGTTCGCGAATGTTACATTCGGATTCACGATCTTGCGATAAAGCACGAAGGTTTTGTATGCGTCCTCATCATCCCCAGCGATGGGATCCTTGTAGGTAAGCTGGTATCCGACGGTGGAGACATCTCCGCCTTTATCTAAGTCTAGATCACCGATTTTGCCTTCGTAGCGGTCGGTCGCCGCCGAGAAGAAAATCAAGTCGAGCGCGTTGGGGCTGAGGTTGCCCTTCGGCCCCTCGCTCGGGGGTGCTGATTTTGCGTAAAGCCACTCGAAGTCGTTGCCGCTGCGGGACACGAAGGATTCGAAGTCCCGCGCCATCGTATCGATCATGGACTTGGCTTGGCGGGCGGCCCGGATTTCCGCGCGACTGCGGTTCCATGTCTCCAGTGCCATCGCGGTGACCGATACGAGCACGGTGACGATGACCGTGGTAATCGCCATCGCCACCAGGAGTTCAATGAGGGTGAAACCGCGCCGGGATGTTTGGGATGGGGTTTTCATGATGATGGTTCCTCCAGTTTAGCGGCGCACGGCGAGATTGCGGGTGAAGATGGGCTTGATGGAGGTGCTGTTGAATCGTGTCGTAAACGTGGTGCTTTTCAGATAAGCGATGGATTTGGTGGGAACGCTGTGGAACTCGGCGGAGAATGCGATCACCGCCTCCTTGTAGGCGGTGGCATTGGCTGCTTCGGTGGCTGGGGTATCCGCGTTGATGATTTTGCCCGCTGTGCCGGTTTTTAGCTCTCCTGCGGCAAATACAAGTTGGGTGGGTTTCACGAAAAACACCGACCCCTCGATGGCCTTGAGGTCGTTCGCGAGCTCGGTGTCACCGAGGCGGCGCGCCATTGATTGAACGATATAGTCTTTGCCGGGTTCTCCTGTGATGACCACTTTCGGTGGGGGTGTGCCATCTGTGCGAGGAGTGGCAGTAGGATCGACGCGATATTGGTAGACGAAGATCGGGATCGCGTTGGTGGGTTTATTGCCCTCCTGAATCCATTTGAAGGCCTTGTCGAAACTGGTGGCGAATGCGGGGGCAGGGGCAGGGTTCTCTGAGTTTGCTCTAAGTGTTGCCAATTCGTTCTCCAGCGTCGTAGTAAGCCGGTCCGCCTGTTCGGAGCTGATGGCGCGGCGGATGCCCTGTGCGGCGGGGGTGAAGACGGCGATGAAACCGGTCAACACCACGGCGAGGACGCCGATCGCGATGACCGTTTCGGTCAGTGTGAACGCGGCGCGTAGGCGGCGCAGGTTGGTATCGGATGAATGGCAAGGGGTTTTCATGAAGGCGTTAGAAATTAAATGGTTGATCGCTGTCCGGAAGTTTCGAGATTTGCTCCGGGGTGCGGAAAGACGAAGTGCGCCCGTTCCTCCAGACGACAAAACCCGCGAAATCCCGCGCGGCTCCCTTGGTAGTTTTGGGTTCCTGATTCTTCGGGCGGACACCGCTGCCGACGACGAAGCTGGAACCTGCGTCTTCGAAGATTCCCTCCGCGTTGAATTCGTAATAGGCGTATTTGCCTTGGTAGCCAGCCTTGATGTCCGTGCCGCCAAGGGTATGCTCCTTGATTTTGCCGCCCGCTTTCAAGGCAGAGAATTGGGCGCTGAAATAGGTTCCCTTGGGCATTTCGTAGCCGCGGTTGGCCAAGACCCATGTTCCGGCTGTAACACTGCCGTCCGCGTTGATTTTCTCATGAACAATCGCGACCCTGCGAAGGTAGTTTTCACTCGCCTTGTCATTCACATCGATCAGCACCCTGGCTTTGCAGCGTTTGGAGACGGCGATGGTGCGGGCTTCCTCGAAAAGGGATTCGCAGGTGGCCACGGCGCTGGTGACGCCTTTGCCGGCGTTGATATTGCCGATTCCGATCACTCCCGCCGCCATGAGAATGGTGATGATGGCGATGACTGTGAGGATTTCTACGAGGGTAAATCCCGGGAGTCTGCGTGAGCGGGAATGGGGAGTTGCCTTTAAGGTGGGATGGTTCATGGAGCCTGAGTTGGGTTTGATAATGGCTTTCACGTAATTTGGACTTTATGAGCCGAACCGCAAGATTTTTTGTCAATACATCGCAGATACCGATTTACAAATTTACCGACCAGATGTTGATGAAAAAGTGCTGCTCTACTCAGGATAGCGACCCTTCCGCGTGCCGTCCATCCACGCCCAGGCCGAGCCAACGATTTGCAAGACGTCGCGGTGCTTCGCGACCCATCCCAGGGTATCGCGGGCGAGCGTGGGATCGGCGACGAGTTCCGGCGGATCTCCCTCGCGGCGCGGGCCGTAGCGGACGGGGACGGTTTTGCCGGTGACCTTCTCTGCGGCGGAGATGATTTCCTTTACGGAAATGCCTTGCCCGGTGCCGAGGTTGCAGCGCAGCGATTCCTTGCCCGAGAGCAGGTGATCCAGCGCGAGGGCGTGAGCCTCGGCGAGATCCTCGACGTGGATGTAGTCGCGGATGCAGGTGCCGTCCGGGGTGGGGTAATCTGTGCCGTACACTTCCAGGACATCGATTTCCCCGGTGATGGCCATGAGGACGCGGGGAATGAGATGAGTCTCGGGGTCATGATCTTCACCGATCAGGCCGTCGGCGGAACAGCCGCTGGCATTGAAGTAGCGCAGGCAGGCGGAGCGCAGACCCCATGCGTGATCGCAGTCTTTCAAGATTCGCTCGACCATTAGTTTGCTGTGGCCGTAGGGATTGATGGGGTTTTGCGGATTCGATTCGTCGATGGGGATTTTTGCCGGTGTGCCGTAGGTGGCGCAGGTGGAGGAGAAAACAAAGGCCTTGCAGCCGAATTCCTGCATCACCTGGAGCAGCGCGATGGGCTCGGCGGTGTTGTTCCAATAGTATTTCAGCGGATCGGTCACGGACTCGCCTACGTAGGCGAAGGCAGCGAAGTGGATCACGGCCCCGAAGCGGTGTTTCTCAAAAAGCGAGCGGACCAGATCACGGTCGCCGGTGTCACCGATGACCAGCTCTACCCCGTCGTCCACGATCGCTTCGGGGTGCCCGTAGGCGAGATTGTCGAGGACGACGACTTTGGTCCCTTGGGAAACGAGGTGGCGGACGGTGTGTGAGCCGATGTATCCGGCGCCTCCGGTAATAAGAATGGGTTGGTTGGTCATTTGTGTGGGATGAGAAAAGCCGGAATCAGCCGCCGGTGCAAGGCTAGGCTTCATAGGCGGCGACGCTGAAAAAAACATGAATGGACGGATGAGATGCGCAGTCTAATTTTGCGATATGAAAATAAAATGCCATGCTTTGTCCGGCTTATTTGTGGGTTTCGCGGCTCTTGCGGTCTCATCCTGCGGCTACGATCCTTACTACTCAACATCCTCGTATTCCAGTGGGTACGGAAGCGGGTATGGAAGTTCGAATTTCTCCACTTCCGTTTTCGTAAGCACCGGCCATCCACGCTGGGGCTATGATCCTTACGCGCGCTGTTACTACGACTACACACGCAGGTCATATTATGATCCGTATCTTAGCGGCTACTATCCGGTCGGATACCGCCCGCGCTGCGTGGCCGGTGCCCCCCATCCGCACGGCTGGTCGCGTGGTAGGGGCTACTGCCCGCCGCCGACACAAATCCGCAGTCATACGATCAGAAACTGTGATAACCGCGCCGAAAGCTATCGTGAGTTGGGTAGGGACTGGTCGGAAAATGTAAGGGTAAACGCGCCAAATCCCCCTGAACCTCAGAGACCCGGTGGCCGCGACCAGAATCGTTGGAGCGGAGAGGGGAATCATTCTGGTGAGGTAGACCCGCAATCACCGGGTATTCCGTTTTTCAATCGGGATGGAAATGATCGGGGTCAATCCGGAAGGGGCGCTGCGGGAGGCGGGGGTTTTGGTCCCGACAATAGGGAGCAGCCATCCGCGCCGCATGTGGATCTGCCTCGCGATGAGTTCCCGCAGCCGCCCGCTCAGATTTTCGAAGCTCCTCCGCAGATCGAAATGCCTGAGCCACCGCAACAAGCCCCTGAGCCACCCCAACAAGCCCCTGAGCCACCCCAACAAGCCCCTGAGCCACAGGCACCGGGCGAGGATTCAGGTGGTATCATTTCACTTGGCGAAGGCTAACACCCCGCCGAAAAATCTCAGCGCCCGCTTGCTTCGGCCAGTGGGCGTTTTTCATTCGGGGTGATCAGATACCAACGGAATACAAGGGCGAGCAGGATGGCCGCGAGGCCGACGTGTAGCACCTGCACCCATGAATAGATATGGATCTGTGCCATCACCAAACCCAATATCATCTGCGTGAACATGATCGCCAGCACCCCGACCTGTGAGGGGGTGACACCATCTGGCTGGTGCTTTTTCGCCAGAGAAAAGGCAAACACCGTCGTAAGCAGGAGCACCCAGGAAAAACTACGATGAATGAAGTAGGTCATGCTTTGTTCCAGTTCGCCGATCCATGTTTCCCTCGGCGCGTCGAGATGCGCCTTGGCGAGTTCGTCGGTCATTTCACGGATTTGAGTGCCCAGAATCCCCTCGATGACCACAAGAACCAGTAGAGCGAGTACAGTCATTCGGACTAACCGGGCATTTCCGATCATTTTTACTTTCGGCGGATGTTCCGCTCCTGCCCAGACGCAATACGCGAGCACGGCGATGAGTGCCATAGCGAGGTCGAGGTGGGTGCTAAGGACGCCGGGAGCGATCCCGCTGTAGACAACTCTCGCGCCCATCCATGCATTGACAAGAACCAGCAAAAGTCCGGAGAAGGAGAGCCAGAACAAGTGGGGACGGCTACTCTTGAAATGGAATGAAGCAATAAAAGTCGCGAGCGAAAAGAAGCTTACGGGAAGGGCGAAAAGCCGGTTGATGAATTCCGTCCAAACATGGCGGGCATTGAAATCCGCACGCAGTGACTCTTGCGAAATGGTCGAAGGATCCCGCCCCATGCGTTTTGCCTTGTCTTGGAATTTTGTGATGTCGAGTTTATCAAAATCAACCTCCTCCACACTGGTCGGAGGGATCAGCATGCCCCAGCACGTAGGCCAGTCGGGGCAGCCCATCCCGGCGCCGGTGACCCTTACGATCGCACCTGCGAATATGAGTGTGAGAACAGAGATCAGAGCTGCGTTCGCGAGTTTGGTATATGTCCTGTAACTCATGCGTGTAGTCAGATGGTATCAGCTCTAGGGGGACGGCGGAAGGAGCAGATTTCTCATGAGGGATGAATTCACTGCGACCGGGCGGGGAAAACCTTTTTTACGCAGAAAATTAAGGACAGGAAAGCTGATGGTCGCGATGAGAAACGCGATGAGGATGGGGATGGAAAGCGATTCAGCGACCTTGATTCCTGCGACCACGACTACCAAAGCCGCCAGCATCCAGAGGGCTTTTCCCGCCCTCAGTTTTTTCGTTTCCCCGTCTCCAGACATTCCCCGACAGTAAATCCGCGCTAGACTATGCCGCAACTGATTTCATGACGAATCTCCGTAAAGGCGGCCGGCGGGTATTTTGCAGCTAAGAATGCTTGATCAATAAGATGACCGCGAGGGTGATTGAAAGAAGCGAGAAGACAATCGCGAACCCTTTGATGAGACGTACGCGCATCCTACCCCGGAGGAGTTTCACATTACGCCTTGTTTTGGAATCGATGGAGATAGGGGTCTGAGCTGCCCTATGGTAGCAGCGTGAGTAGCCCTTTTTAAGGCTTTCCCCTCGGTAGTTTAAGGATGTGGGTTGCATTTTTTTGGGTTTCGCGATCACTGCTCGGAAGCATTCGAGTGCAATTCACAATTTCATGTAAATGAATCGGGCCTCGATGGCGAGGAAATTTTTGGGATCTACGCTGGTGCAGGGCGGCCACGTGTCTCCAACTGAAACCTCCACTCAATCCCTCTCCACCCCCACATCGGGGATATGGTTGAAGCTGATCCTCATCGGCGCGGCTTCGCGGCTTTCCTGGATGCCTCCGAAATAAACCACCTTGCGACCGTAGCGGGCGCGGAGCTTGTCGATGGTTTCGTCCAGGCGCTTGTGTTTCTCGTTGTCGAAGGATGCCATCGTTTCCGCCACCGTTTCGAAAAGGGAGGGAGTGTGGTTGGTTTTCTCGCAGAGCCGCGAGAGCATTACGCCGACCTGCAGGAGCGGCCTGCCCGGTTCAGGGCGCTCGCGCCAGAGGCGATCTAACATGCGCATAAGGGTGAGCGTGGAATCGGTCTCTCCGGCGCGCACCTCGGCGGCCCAGGGATCGGATCGCAGGAAAGCGAGCTGCATGGTGAGCGAACCGGCGAGGAGTTCATGAGAGCGGAGGCGTTCGCAGGCTTTGTGCAGCAGCTTACAGAGGATGGGCCAGGCCTTATCGGGATGGCGGGTGTCCGGCGGCAGCACGTGGCTGTGGCCGATGGACTTGCGTGCGGAAACCAGATCCGGGATTTCCTCCCCCCGCAACAAGTGCCACAGCCGATCCCCCAACACCCCGCCCCACACGCGGTGCAGCACCGGTTTGGACGCCGCGCAAAGCTCCGCGACGGTGTGCACTCCCGCCGCGTGCAGGCGCGTTTCCATGCTGCGGGCGATGCCGTTGAGGTCGCGCAGCTTGAGCGGATAGAGCACCTGCGGCAGGTCTTGATCCTCGATGATGAACAGCCCGTCCGGCTTCTTCATCTTGCTCGCGGTCTTGGCGAGAAACCGGTTCGGTCCAGCTCCCACGCTGACCTTGATGAACGGTGAGACATCACGCGCCACCGTTTCCTTGATGCGGCGGCCGATGGCTTTAACGGTCGCGGGTTCGCGGAGGTTATAGGGCAGCCATGCCCACATTTCATCGATACTGAGCACCGCCTCCACATGGATGCAGTCCTCTACCGCCTCGATGATGCGGTGGTGGTAGCGGATGTATTCTGGTGGCTTCGACTCCACGATGGCGATGCCCGGGCACATCACGCGCGCGTCGCTGATACGCGTGCCGGTTTTTACCCCGAACGCCTTCGCTTCGTAGCTCGCAGCGATGCAGCACGAGCTCTCCGCCATCACCGGAGCCACCCCCACCGGCCTGCCCCGCAGCGCGGGATCTAGGTGCTGCTCCACCGATGCGAAATACGAATCGCAATCGACGAACAGGGCGGTGAGAGGCTTCGGCACGGCGATTAGCGATGCACTCGGAAACCCGACGGGTCAATCTGTAAAATTGTTCAAATGAACAGTTTTGTGAGGAGTGTAAGATTCAAATCAAGCTCAATGATCGCCTGAGAAAATGCGTTGGCTGGAGGATGCTGTGGGAAGTATGGTCGGATTTGTCCGCCATCGTTGCGCTTGTGGGTTAAACATCCGCCATTCACTTTTTATGATTTTCCCTGCGTCAAGGCTTGGAGTCTTTGGAGGAGCGGGGGGTGGGAGTGGTCCAGGATGACGCGGAGCTTATGGGGTGCGGGGTGGGAGAGGTGGTCGGAGGAGAGTTTCCGGAGGGCGGAGGCGAGGGCTTCGGGGGTGCCGGTGGAACCGGCGGCATAGGCGTCGGCCTCGAACTCGTGTTTGCGGGACCAGGCGTTGGCGAGGATGGAGAGGAGCTTGGAGGCGGGTTCTAACAGCAGGGTGAAAAACACGAGGCCGGCGTGGGGGGAAATTTCCGGGACGAAGAACGCATCATGCAACAGGCGGGCGAAGGTGCCGTCGGGGTTGGTGGCGAGGCCGATGAGGAAAAAGATGAGCGCCATCTGCAGGATACCTACGGCGAGGCGCTGCCTGATGTGGCCGAGGCGGAAGTGGCCGATCTCATGGGCGAGGATGGCGAGCAGCTCGGGTTGAGTGGATTTTTCCGTGAGTGTATCGAAGAGGGCGATCTTCTTGTGTTTCCCGAAGCCGGTGAAGTAGGCGTTGGCCTTGGTGGAGCGCTTGGAACCGTCGATGACGAAGACGCCTTCCAGCGGGAATCCGCATTTCACGCCGAGGGCGTGGATGCCGTCCTTGAGTTCGCCGTCCGGCATGGGGGTGAACTTGTTGAAGAGGGGTAGGATCAGCGAGGGGGCGAGGTAGGTGAGGATGAGCTGGAAGGCGGTGACGAAAGCCCATGCCCAGAGCCATGCGTTCGGCACCTCTTGGAAGATCCAGAGAATACCGGCGACTAGGGGCAGTCCGAGGAGCGCGGCGAGGGCGAGGCCTTTCATACGATCTGCGACGAAGGTGGCGGGGGTGGATTTGTTGAAGCCAAATTTCTCCTCGATCACGAAGGTCTCGTACCAATCGAAGGGCAGGGAAATGAGGTTCTGGGCGAGGAAAAGCGTGCCGAGGAAGATGAGACCGACGAGGATCACATTTTCCGAGAGTGATCGGGCAAGGCTATCGAGAAAGGGGAAGCCGCCCAGCCACCAGAAGGCGAGCAGGATGGCGAGCGAGACGCTGGCGCGGAGGATGTCGAAGCGGGAGTTGGCGGAAAGGTAGGCGCGAGCCTTATCGAGCTTTTCCTGATCCATGAGACCCGCAAGTTCCGGCGGCGGTGTGGCGGGGAAAACTTTCAGGTTCAGCAAGGTGGCGATGAACTCAAGATTCCACAGCACGAAAAGGGAGATGAGGATGAGGGCGGCGAGGGAGTTCATAAAATTCAAAATTCAAAATTCAAGGGAGAGGGGAGAGGGGAGGGAGTGAGGGGGAGAGGGGGAGAGGGGGAGAGGGGGAGAAGAGGT
>Ga0247837_1000908_pt1 | contig 63806 bp, 56 predicted proteins | sample LaCtaG_2_FD_187115 | JGI IMG/M metagenome (GOLD analysis project Ga0247837, IMG submission 187115) | Freshwater microbial communities from meromictic Lake La Cruz, Castile-La Mancha, Spain - LaCruzMarch2015_14.5m | ecosystem: Environmental > Aquatic > Freshwater > Lake | place: Spain: Castile-La... | reverse complement strand
CGTTCAACGGCTTCGGGAAACGACAGCCCTTCAGTTGTCATCACAAACTTGAAGATGTCGCCATGCTCGCCCGAGGCGAAGCAGTGGTAGAAACCCTTATGATCGTTGACGAAGAACGAAGCGGTCTTTTCCGTTTTGAACGGCGACAGACCGGCATATTCGCGCCCCTTCTTTTTAAGCGCAACTCTCCGGCCCACGACCTGGCTCACCGGGAGCCGGGCGCGGATGTCGTCCAAAAGGTGGGGCGGATATCGCATGAACCAACGGATATGCGATTCGCCGCGTCCAGTACGCTCGGCAGCTGCATCTCAGGGGGTTGCCAACGCAATCCACAGCCAAGATTCAGGTAATGTGGCCATCCGGTTCCCCGCGCAAGCCCCACAATTTCAGACCGTCTCTACTTCAGCAGCTCTTTGATCCATCCGCTGGCTGCGCCAAAGTCCATCTGCCCCGCATAGCGCTCTTTGAGCGTGGCCATCACCTTGCCCATATCTTTGGGGCCTGAGGCGCCAAGTTCTTTGAGCACCCCGCCAATGACGGTTTTCGCCTCGGCTTCCGCCATTTGCTTGGGCAGATAGGCCTCGATGATCACGATTTCGGCCTCTTCGACCGCGGCGAGGTCTGGCCGTCCACCGCTCATATATTGCGCAATGGAATCGCGCCGCTGCTTGACCATTTTCGTCATCACGGCGAGTTCTGCGGCGGGCGACAGCGGCGCCTTGGCTTCAATTTCCGCACTCTGGAAGGCAGCACTGACCAAGCGCAGCACGCCCGTGCGCGTTTTGTCACCCGCCTTCATGGCGGTCTTGGTATCTTCTTTGATGCGCTCGCGCATGGCGTGCTCCTATCTCTTCTTCTCTGGGAAGGCGCGTGTTTAGGCCCCGCACCAGGGAACGGCAAGCCTTAGCCGGGTGCGTTGGCATAAACCTTTGCGCCGGAAAGACGCGGGAGGCCGCCGAGACGGCCAATTGACCTTCACCCCCCCATCGCTTAGTACCCAGCAACTGAACCCGTTGGCCTTAAAAAAACGACGTTCTTCGAGCCGCAAGGTTGCATTCTACAGCGCCGCCCAGCCCTCACCACTGGACACATCAGCGACATGAGCCATCCCGCCCCCTGGACCGAGACTGTCACGACCGCGCGCCTTGTGCTCGATGATGGCACGGTGATGGAGGGCCGCGGTTTGGGAGCGACGGGCACTGCGGTAGGCGAAGTGTGCTTCAACACAGCCATCACAGGTTACCAGGAAATCCTGACGGATCCGTCTTATGCCGGTCAGATCATAACCTTCACATTCCCGCATATCGGCAACGTCGGCACAAACAACGAAGACTCGGAAACATCTAACCTCGCCGCCAGGTCGGGCGTGCGCGGTTGCGTGCTGCGCGCCAATATTACAATTCCATCGAACTATCGCGCCGCTCAACATCTCGATGCGTGGTTGAAAGAACGCGGCATCGTCGGCATTGCGGGCTTGGACACGCGTGCCCTCACCGCGCGAATTCGCGAAAAAGGCATGCCCAACGGCGTCGTGGCGCACGCCCCTGATGGCAAGTTTGACATCGCCAAACTTCAGGCCGAAGCCAAGGCGTGGCCGGGCCTGTTGGGCCTCGATCTCGTGCCCGATGTGACCAGCGGCCAGAGTTACACTTGGGATGAAGCCCGATGGGCTTGGGGGAAGGGTTTTTCCCGCAACGACCAACCCGAATTTCATGTCGTCGCCATCGACTATGGCCTGAAGCGGAACATTTTGCGCTGCTTGGTGTCGGCGGGCTGCAAGGTGACTGTGGTTCCGGCGACCGCGACATCGGACGAAATTCTAGCGCGCAAGCCCGACGGCGTGTTTCTTTCGAACGGCCCTGGCGATCCGGCAGCGACCGGGACGTACGCGGTGCCCGAGATTCGCAAGCTCGTCGCCAGCGGCTTACCGGTGTTCGGCATCTGTCTTGGCCACCAGATGCTGGGCTTGGCTCTGGGAGCTACAACCAAAAAGATGCACCAGGGCCATCATGGCGCAAACCACCCGGTGAAGGACTTCACGACCAACAAGGTTGAAATCGTCTCCATGAACCACGGCTTTACGGTGGATCGCGATAGCTTGCCCGCTGGCGTCAAGGAAACGCATATCTCGCTGTTCGACCAAACAAATTGTGGCATCGCTCTGGAAGGAAAGCCGGTGTTCTCGGTCCAGCATCACCCGGAAGCCTCGCCCGGCCCGCAAGACAGCCACTACCTGTTCACGCGCTTCTGCAACATGATGCGGACTCAAAAGGGTGTTGCGGTGCTCGCCGAGCGTTAGGGCAAGCCTTCGCCGCTAGGCCCGATTGCAGCCGGGACGGGTAACAGCATCATGGCTACAACGGAGTGATGTTTCGAGAGCTCGAAAGCGGTGCCAATCGGCCACGTCTGGCGGCTATCGAGCACCCCTCCCTGTTGATAACAGGTGATAGTCGCGTGCCTGCAATTGCCTTCTTTGGCTCAGGACGGAAAGCTGAACCCAACAGCGATTCGACCGCCGCTTAACAGGCAAGGCCCCGTGATGACTTCAAAAATTGCTCCCCCATCTTCGCCCGCGACTGCACCCGCACCAGCGCCAAGTGTTGCCGCTGGCCGCTTTCTTCTGGTGGCTCAGAGCCTCGTAATTCTGGCTTTTGCTGCGGCTTTGAGTATTCAGGCAGGCTTGCATCCGCTCTTGGCGGCTTCGGCAGCTGTGGCCGTCGTATTGCTGCTCGTTGCAATCAATCGAATGATTTCGGCGCGGGCGACCGCCGCCAGCAAAGTTCGGCAGCCGTTGCCCAAGGCAGCAGAGCCCGCTCGCCCGCAGGCTCGCATGGTCGAACCCGATTTTACGGCCGTTGCCTCCGGGCCTGCCGTTGCCGCGCAAGAGCGCGCGCCCATGCGGTCTTTGCCGATCGACACCCCGCCAGCCCTTGCACCGGTGGCAGAACCCCGCCGGACTGCGCCAGATGCACTCAGCGTTCCGCAAACAGCCGGCCCGGGTGAGCAGCGCGGAGCGGCCATGCCGCCGCCAATGCCCCGTTATTCGGAAGCCCCGGTCCGAACGCAAGCGCCCGTGCAGCAGCGTCAAATACCGGAATTGCCTGCCTATGCCGGTAACGGGCTAGAGCACGACTATTGGTCTCACCGCCCGGCACAGCCGCGGCTCGATGAACGCCGCCCCCACGAGCAGTTGGCATCTGTTGCGGTTGCCGCCGCACCCGCAGCCCCAGCTCAATTGCGTGAGACGGACGTGGAAGCCATTCAAACGTTGATCAAGAAACTCGCAGACGAGGTCAATTTGGCGGAACAAGCCCGTGGTGTTGAACCCGAGCAGAACGTCGAGGCATTTGCGCCGGCTGTCGAGCAGACGGCTGCTCAGCTTTCGATAGATCTGCCACCGCGCGCCGAACCCGCGGTTTCCAAGACGTCACCGATTGCCGCCCCTGTAGCCTTGGAGCCCGATGAAGCGGTTGCCCAGTCGCTCGCCGCCCTGCGCTCGACAGCTGGAGCTATGCGCCAGCCTTCGAATTTGGTGTTCGGCCATGAACTGCCGCCGCCGCTTCCCCCGCCGCCAAGCCGCGCCACAATTCTGGCTGAAGCGATCGGTGCCGGCCGCGCCGACGTTCTTCTCGAGCCAATCTTGGGGTTGCAATCGCAGGAAGCAGAACACTTCGAGGTGTCGATCCGGCTGCGTGCCGAAGACGGAAGCCCGCTCGCCGTGAACGCCGCCGATGAAGAACTGCGCGGTACCGGTCTGTTGCCGCTGTTCGATACGGCCAAGATCACTCGCACGGTGGCGGTGGCTGAACGTCTCGCGGATCGGGGGAAAGAAGGTTCTGTGTTCTCGACGTATAGCGGTGAGGCGCTTGCCGACCGGGCGTTTCTGTCCGAAGCTACTCTTGCCTCGCGCCGTCAGCCAGCCGCCAGCGCCAGCCGCTTTGTGCTGACGTTCACGCAGGCTGATGCCCGTGGCTTCGAAGCGCCGGAATGGGCCGCAATTGCCCACATGCGCGCGCTTGGCTTCCGTTTTGCACTTTCGCAAGTGACCGATCTCGATATGGATCTCGAGGGGCTCGTTCGGGCCGGTTTCAGCTTCGTGAAGTTGGACGTGGACGTGTTCCTCGTCGGCTTGCGCTCGCCCGCCGGGCTTATTCCGTCCGCCGATGTCTGCCGTCATCTCGCGGGCCTTGGTCTCGGCCTCGTTGTGGAGCATATCGACGACGAAACCAAATTTGCTCAGGTCTACGGTTTTGGAGCTCTTCTAGGGCAAGGCCAGTTGTTCGGTGGCGCGCGCGTGTTGAAGCCCGAGGCTGTGGCGCCAGCCTCCGGCCGCACGGCCGCCTGATCCAACGTGCCGGTCCGCTGCGTGGGCATGGCTGTGGTTTGCGGCTGCGGGCGGCTTGACTGGGGTTTGGATGCGCGGGGGCTGGTTCTCTCCCTGCGCATCGGCTAATCACCGGCATATGCAAAATCCATCTCTTCCCCTGCCGCCCGTTGTCTCGTCGATTGAACCCTTTGCGCACGGCAAAGACGCTTGGCTCGTCGACATCTGGGGGGTCATGCACAACGGCGTTGCGCCGTTTGCCAGCGCCGTCGCCGCTTGCGAGAGGTTTCGCGAGTTGGGCGGTACGGTGCTGCTGCTATCCAACGCGCCGCGCCCGGCAGCAGGCGTTGCCGCGCAGTTGGAGCGCATCGGCGTTGCCCGGTCGGCTTGGGATGCGATCCTGACATCGGGAGATGCGGCACGAGAGCTGGTATCCGCGTATGCGCCCGGCCCCGTCTATCATCTCGGGCCCGATCGCGACCTTGGCCTCTACGATGGTGCGGGCGTCAGCGTTGGTACTCCGCTCGCCGCGGGAGCCGTGGTCTGCACGGGCCTTTTTGACGATGAAACCGAAACACCCGATGACTATGCGGAGCTGCTAGCTGCGTTTCATGCGCGCGGCCTGCCGATGGTCTGTGCAAACCCAGATTTGACGGTGGAGCGCGGTGGCAAGATTATTTATTGCGCCGGGGCGATTGCGGCGGCCTACGAGGCGCTTGGCGCTGCCGTGACGTATGCCGGCAAGCCCTACACGCCGGTCTATGATCTTGCATTTAAGGAGCTTGCGCGGTTGCGCGGCCAGGAAGTCCCGCGGGCAGCCGTACTCGCAATCGGGGACGGGCTGCGCACCGATATCGCGGGTGCCGCCAATGCGGGCGTAACATCGATTTACATCGCAAGTGGTGTGCATCTGGGCCCTGGTGGCCGCCTTGATGAAGCCGCACTGGCGCGGCTTTTCCCCGAAGGAAGCCCACGGCCCGCTGCGGCGATGACGGGCTTGGCCTGGCCGTAAAACTGTGGCTGCTTTGCTCGGCTGGCGTTTGATCCGGCTGAGGTCCAGGCGGCAAATTGTGAGAGGGTGCCCGTGAACGGCTTTCCAACGGCATCTGAGCCCGCTGGCAGGATTGCAATGCAAGCCTTCTGGCTATGTTTGGTGATTGCCATTGCGCGCCTCGGCGCACTTGCCGCCAACACCACGGAATTGTTTTTCGATGAATCGCAATACTGGGCGTGGAGCAAAGAGTTGGCGTTTGGATATTATTCCAAGCCGCCGCTGATTGCCTGGCTGATCGCAGCGTCGGGATCGGTTTGCGGTGACAGCGAATTTTGCGTGCGTTTGCCGTCTGTGTTGATGCATGCCGCCACCAGCTTGATCATCTATTTCCTTGGCGCACGTCTCTACGGAGCGCGTGCTGGGCTTTGGGCCAGTCTCACCTATGCGACGCTGCCGGGTGTGGCGGTGTCGTCGGGCATCATCTCAACAGATGTGCCGCTGCTGTTGTGCTGGGCGATCAGCCTCCTCGCGTTTGTTTGGCTGCTGCAGGCTCCATCGTGGGGGGGCGCAATGGTGCTGGGTCTTGCTCTCGGGCTCGGCCTCAACGCGAAATATGCGATGGCTTATTTCGTGCTCTGTGCAGCGCTGTACTTCATCGTGGCTCCTGCCCAGCGCACACTCTTGCGGCGGCCGCATCTTTGGCTGGCACTGGCCCTCGCAGCAGCGCTCATCGCTCCCAACTTGATGTGGAATTCAGCCCATCAGTTCGCGACATTCGCTCACACAGCCGATAACGCCAAATGGACACAGAGCTTCGTCAATCCGGGCAAGGCTCTGGAATTCATCGGCGCGCAGTTTGGCGTGATGGGACCTATTCTGTTTGGCACGCTGCTCGCCGTTGTTTGGCGGGCGCGTTCCAACCTGCGCGCGATTTCCGAGCCGGACCGGCTGCTGCTCGCGTTTTCACTACCGATCCTGCTCATCGTCGTGTGTCAGGCGTTCTTATCACGTGCGCATGCCAATTGGGCGGTGGCCGCATACATTTCGGCGACCGTTCTGGTGACGGGTCATCTGCTGCGGCCAGAACACAGAACCTGGATGAAGGCGTCGTATGCGATCAACGGGGCTGTGTGCATACTGATCGCGATAGCAACGAGCCTTGCTGGCGGTTTGAAATTTCCCGGCGTGGGCGATCCGTTCGCGCGCATGATGGGCAACAAGGCGCTTGCCGCAGACGTGATATCCGTCTTGGACAACGCGCGAAGTTCCGGCACGCCGTATGCTGCGGTACTCAGCGATGAGCGCGAATTGACTGCGAGCCTCATTTACTACGCACGCTCTGAACCGACGCCGATCTTGGCATGGAGAGGGGAGGGGCGCCCGCGAGATCACTTCGAATTGACACGCGATTACGCGGCATCGCAATTGCAGCCGGTGCTGCTTGTCTCGCAAAGGTCCGAAGTGTCGAACGTGACGGGTGCGTTTGCAAATGTCGAGAGTGTCGAGGCGAAGCGTTCGCCCGCCGCTAAGGCAAGTACGCCGTTACGTCCGCTGCGTTTTTACAAGCTCAGTGACTACCGGGGGCGGCCATGATCCGGGGGCTGCCATGATGCGGCTCGGCTTCCGCAGCTGGTTTCTGCTTGGAAGTTTTCTGGTTGGCGCTGCGCTCACCGCGCTGTTCCTATCCGCGCCCGCAATTGACCTCGTGGTTGCGAGCTGGATACGCTTATACTGCTTTAAGAACGCCAGCAGCGATGGCTGGTGCGGATACATTTGGCTGCAACCGTTGCGCGACATGTTCATCGGTTCCACAGTGATGCTAGGGTTGGCTGCCGTTCTTGCGCTTTTGCGTGGGCAACTGACGAAAAGTCGCCTGTTTGGCTTAACCCCTATGGGGCGAACGGGATGGCTTTTTGTCGTCACGCATTTCGCGCTCAGTGTCGGGCTGATTGCCAATGTGGTGCTGAAGGACCATTGGGGCCGCGCGCGCCCGTTCCAGACGGTAGCCTTTGGTGGCACGAAGCAATTCACACCGCCACTGCTGATCGCCGGTCAATGCCCGAAAAACTGCTCGTTTGTCAGCGGAGAGGCGACGGCCGTTTACGCGCCGTTCTTTGCCGCTGCCGTGCTTGTTCCCAGCTATGGCGTGCCGTTTACCGTTGCGGGCATTGTGGCGGGTACGGCCGCAGGCCTCGTGCGCATGGCGCAGGGGCGCCATTTCCTAAGCGACGTGCTTTTTGCGGGCGTTTTCAGTGCGCTTTCGGCGCTCGGTCTTTATGCCCTTTGTTTCGGACGCATCAATATGCTCAAAGAGCGCTCTGAATTGAGCGGGGCGCCGGGTCGGCCGCTTGAGGTTGACGCGGTATGGCACGCTGTTTCCCCTGCAACCCGGCAGGCGCACACACAGCACAAAAATGGGCGAACGGAGCCGTTGGTTTGACAAAAGTTTCGGTCATCATTCCTGCACTCAACGAGGCCGGCAATATCGGCGGACTCATCGAAGAGACATTCGCGCATGTGCCATCGACGATGCTGCACGAGGTGATCGTTATTGACGACGGCAGCTCGGATGCCACGGGAGCAGAAATCAAGGCGCTGATGACGCGCTATCCTAGCCTACGTTACATCCGCCATGCACGGCCAAGCGGGCAGAGTGCGGCCATGCGCTCGGGCATTCTGGCAGCGACGGGCAACGTCATCGCCACGATGGACGGCGATGGCCAGAACGACCCGCGCGATATTCCAGGACTGGTGGCACGGCTCGGAAATGACGGAAGTAAAGGCCCTGCTTTGGTTGGCGGCGTGCGCGTCAACCGTCAGGCCGAAGGGTCAAAACGCTGGGCGTCGAGCTTTGCCAATTGGCTGCGAGACGCCTTGTTGAAAGACAACTGCCCAGATACCGGCTGCGGCATCAAAGCGTACAAGCGCGACGCGTATATGCTGCTGCCGTTCTTTCACGGCCAGCACCGCTACTTGCCGGCGCTTTACATTTCTTACGGTCACGAGGTCGCCTATGCGCCGGTCAACGACCGCGTGCGCCGCGCTGGCGTTTCCAAATATACCAATTTCGGCCGCGCCTTGATTGGCATTTACGACCTGATCGGCGTGCGCTGGGTGCGCAAGCGCACGGTCTGGCCGGAAGTGGTAGAGCGGCGCGACGGTTCGGCACACACGCCCCCCGGTGCGGCCTGACGCCGGATTGGGCTAGTGTCGCGCCACTTCGGTAACGCCAAGGCAGAACGAGAACCGCGCGCATGGAAACCCTCACGAATTGGTGGCAAAGCCACTCCTCGCTGGATCTCATTTGGCTCAGTATCGGCATCATCGGCCAATCGATGTTTTCGATCCGCTGGATCGCGCAGTGGCTGGCCTCAGAAAAGAGCGGCGCTTCTGTCGTGCCGGAGTTGTTCTGGTACTTGAGCTTTGCCGGCGGCGTGATGGTGCTCGCCTACGGGATCTATAAAATCGATCCCGTCATCATCTTGGGGCAGTTCGGCTTGCTGGTTTACGCCCGCAATCTCTATTTGATCTGGAAGCCGAAGGCGGTCAAACAAGCAAGCGCTGTTTCGGATTGAGTGCGACCTAAGAAACATTCGCAATCTGCACAGGCGTCTTACCTGACGACGCCGCTGCGCCGTTTTTTCCGCAACCAAGGTGCTCGCCTGCGGGACAGGACATGCAAGATCAACGTTATCGCCATCACGCTTCCAGCCAAAAATCGCAAAGGTTGTTGATAGAGCTGCCCTCGCGTATGCCCGGCAGGACGGCTCTGAATAGATGCCAAAAAGAGTGTTCTGGACGACAGTGACTGTCGATCCTAGTTTCGGATCAAATGCCTGATCGTCACATAGGAACGAACGCCTGCTCCCGTCTTCGAGCGCAATGATGAACTGATAAGTCTTGTCCTCGTGGCGACCGTTGTGAGGTTTCCAGAATATCTCCTTGGCAAGAATAGTTGCCTTGGTGTTGCTGTCAGCCGGAAGCGTTGCGGTAAATACAGGCCATAACGACCTTGCCATGCTGCAGACTATGAGCACCATCATTACGAGAATTACGGCGCGCAGAATGCGCTCGCCAGCACGCTCAGTCAGTGGCACTTCTTTCGTCGTATATTTAAACTGGTCGGTTCGGCGCTTGCGAAACATGAGCGGCCAAAGATTAAAGGTGTCTTAAGCAGGATTTAGACTACCAAAACAATCTTACCAATGTGCTGGCTGCTCTCCATGCGGGCATGCGCGCTAGATGCCTCTCGCAGCGGATAGCTGCTGTCGATGACCACCTTCACCTTGCCGCTCGCAATCAGCGGCAGCACCTGTGCTTCGACGGCACGCGCGATAGCGCCCTTCACCTCAGTGGAACGGATGCGCAGCGTCGAGCCGGTCAGCGTCAAGCGCTTCAGCATCACGCGCATCATATCGAGTGTTACGGTTGAGCCTGATTGATAGCCGATGTTGACGAGGCGGCCGTCATCGGCCAGCGAGCGGATATTCTTGTCGATGTAGTCGCCACCGACCATGTCGAGGATGACGTCAACGCCGCGCCCGGCGGTTGCCTCTTTAACAACGGCTGCAAAATCCTGCGTTTTGTAGTCGATGGCGATATCCGCGCCCAGCGCGCGGGCCGCATCACATTTCTCAGCCGATCCTGCGGTGGTAATCACCTTGGCGGCAATGGCGTGCGCGAGTTGAATTGCAGTCACACCGATGCCGCTGGTGCCACCATGGACGAGGAACCAGTCTCCAGATTTCAACGCCCCGCGTTCGAACACGTTGTGCCAGACGGTGAAGAATGTTTCGGGCAGCGCTGCGGCCTCACTCATTGAGAGCCCTGCCGGTATGGGCAGGCAGGCGGCTTCTTCGGCAAGGCAATATTCCGCGTAGCCTCCGCCGTTGACCAGCGCCATCACAGCTTCGCCAGTCTTATACCGCTCGGCCCCCGGGCCAACGGCCGCAACATGACCCGACACTTCGAGGCCGGGCAGATCGGAATGGCCTTTGGGGGCTGGATAGAGACCTTTGCGCTGCAACACGTCCGGCCGGTTGACACCTGCCGCCGCCACCTTGATCAGGATCTGCCCAGGCCCGGGAACTGGAACCTCGCGCGTCTGCGCCTTCATGACCTCAGGTCCGCCTTTGCCATCGATGGCAATCACGGTCATTGTGGCTGGCAGAGAGGCGGTCATGGAAAGGCCCTTTGCGGTAGAAGGAACGACGTGCTCTCATGTCATTCTTGAGGGCGATCTTCAACGAAAAGAGGCGCTGCCATGGATTGGGATGACATACGGCCAAAGCCGCAAGCGGACGCCGCGCTGGGCGAGAACCTAGAAAAGCTGTCCGTTGCCGAACTCGAAGCGCGTATCCGCGACCTTGAAAGGGAGATTGAGCGCGTTGGCAGAGAGCTTGCCAGGAAGAAGGCGCACGAGGCCGCAGCAGCACAACTGTTCAAGCGTTGAAGGTAAAAAAGTCCTCACTTCAGCCGTCTACAGACAACTAACGTGTGTTCCGCAGATGCGGCCATGCAAGCGGTTGGCACCCGCTAAACAGTGAATGCCGTTGACGCGAAGCGGCACGCTCCGTTGACGCTTTGTTAGTCATACCATTCTAAAAATGGGACTATCCAGTTTCTGCTGGACCCGGGCTGGTGACGAGCCGGCCTGATTTAGGCCTCCCTGTTGACTTTGAGCCGCCTTTCGGGCGGCTCTTTTTTTGCATAGCCTAAAGTGATTGAGGGGTCAGACGAGCCCGCGGAAACGGGTGGCACAGTTGGAAAGCGGCATCTTGACGGTGTTGGATCTGTGCAACGTCTGAAAATTGCCTCGTGTTGGTCTAACTCTTTAACTATGGCCAGCTAGAGTGTCAGGGTGTAGTGAGTTGAGGGAGCGTTAGCGTCTGTGTCAAAGCAAGTCATGAACAGTAAGTCCCGCGTTGGAGAATCCGAAGCCCAAACTGCTCTCACCGTGTCATTCGGCGAGCGGTTCCAGGCATCCGCCCAGTTTGATCATGTCTTCAAGGAAGGCATGGCCCTGGTTGAACGCACCGCCAGCTACCTTGATGGCGAGGGCCGCCGCGAAAGCAAAGCGCTCGCGGGCACGTCCACCGTTCTTTATGCCACCGAAAGCATGCGCCTCACGACGCGGCTGCTCGATCTGGCCTCGTGGCTTCTTATTCGCCGCGGTCTGAAGGATGGGGAAATCACCCAAGAAGAAGCCAAGCGCAAGCGCGCGCGTGTGAAGCTGCAGGCTCTCGGCCGGCCGTCTCATATCAAGGGCTTCGATGAGCTTCCTTCCGGTTTGCGGGACTTGATCACTCAGAGCTTCGCGCTGCATGATCGCATCGTGCAGCTTGATCGTGCCATGAACGGCCCGTCTCAGGCCGATCTTCAGGAAGAGCCGGTTTCCAATCCCGTGGGCCAGCAGTTCCGCAAGCTCGAACTTGCGTTCAGCCGCGTCAACTAAGCGGCTGAGCCTGCAATCTTTGCATGAACATGCCAAACGCCAGCAAGCCATCGGGCCAAGGTCCGTGGCCGCTGATGGCGTTGATGTGCCCCACCTCTCCGCTTTCAATGAGCGCCGACTCCCACGCGCTTGAAAACTGCTTTGCGCGCTCAGCCGAGCAGTAGGGATCGTTCGACGAAGACACGAGCACCGACAGGAAGGGCAACGGCGTCATCGGGATGGGCAGGAATCCGCCACCATCGCCGCTGGCGTGATGGGTCGCGGCTTGTTCAGCAGCAGAGCCCTTGTCGTCGACAAATTGCCAGCCTTCCGTAATGGGCCAGCCCGCCGCGTTTTCGACATCGGCTGGGGCAACGAGAAAAGCACCCGCGACCGGCTTACCGGGCAGTCTTGCGAGTTTTTGTGCAGCGTGTACCACAGCGATCACGCCGAGGCTGTGTGCGACGAGCACGACCGGGCGCACCGAGCTGGCAACTTCCTCGACGATCCGAGCCACCCAGGCCTGCTTGTTGGGCACGTACCAGTCGGCTTGCTCGATGCGGCGCGCGGAATTGATGTTCTTTTCCCACCGGCTTTGCCAGTGATCCGGCCCCGAACTCGACCAGCCGGGCACGATGAGGATGTCTGCTTCTGAGATTTTCATGACCCCGGCTTTTAGCTGAACTTGGCCGGTGTAAACAAGAGTTGCCGGATCTCCATCATAAGTGGCTGGCGGCGGCGGCGCGCGTTGGCCACACGGCAAGAGCCACGCTGATGAGAATAATCAGGGCTTGCGCGTCGGGAACGGCTGGTAAACCTGACCACACGCTAAGTAAGTCGCCGGCTATCATTATAGCTGTAAGGCCGAGCGCGACCGCCAACGGCGACGAGCCCTTGCCAGTTTCTGGCGGTATCCCGGTCACGCTTTCGAACCGCATATAAGTGACTGCTGGGATGAGCACTGCAAGTGCTAAAAGCCGCAGGGGTTGTCCGGGTGCCGCCAAGCTCGTCAAGGTAGTCATCTGCTCGGGCTGCACGAAAAACATCAAGGGCAGCAGCAGCCAGCCGCTGGCGGCACTCGCCAGCACCACGGGCCAGATAAACATTTCACGCTCCGCACTGCCGGGGTTTGCGTATTCCAAGCGGTACAGCACAAAACCGGCAGCGGCGATGCAGACCGGCAGCACGAGAACGGCCGCAGCGGAAACGGCACCCGTGCCGGTGCCGGATGCAGCAAAGGCCGCAGCGCCCACCGCGCTGACCAACAGCGGCGTTAGGAACAACAGCCAAAAGCCGTGACCCAGCCCGTACTTTGTAATCAGGGTGGCGAGCCAAGCAATCAGCAGCGTCGCGCCTATCATCGCGACGACGCAGGAGAGGCGAAAGCCAAGGCCGGGTTGTGGAACAAGGCCCGTGATGTTTTCAAGCGCGGACGCCATGCCCCAGGCTTGAAACGCGGCGATCGCGAGGGCCGCGATCAGCACGCCGAGTTCAAAGCGCTTTTGTGTTTCCGGGCTCTCTTTCAAGTGCCGCAATGACGGAAAGACAAGCATCAGAACTTCGGCGAATATGAGGGCTGAAAACATCGGAACGGTGCCGAGCATGAAGCCCGAGAAGGCTTGAAACGGCAAAGTGGCGCCATTCTCGCGCAGGAAGTTTTCTGCGGTATCTGGGTCAACCCCAGGCAGCGGAATGAAGCCCGCGAAATAATAAGCGGCGATGGCCGCCAGCGTGATGGCGGCGCGGGGCGCAAGGGCACGCGCTGGGCCGGAGTTGGCACTGGCGTTCCGGCCGGTCTCTGTCGTCACGGTTCAATCCTCCGCAGCTTGGCACGTTTGCTCCAGCGACGAGGCTACCACACAGAAATTTGCCCCAGTGTTTCCTAGGGGACTTGGTACCTCACCCAAACACGCGCTTGAAAATCGTGTCGACATGCTTGGTGTGATAGCCCAGATCGAACATGGCTTCTAGGTCGCGCGCGGGCACCTTGGCGGTCACGTCCGGGTCGGCTTTCAATTCGGTGAGAAAATCGGCGCCGTGTTCCCAGGTCTTCATGGCATTGCGCTGCACCAGCGCATAGCTCTCCTCGCGCGAGGCCCCCGCCTGAGTGAGAGCCAACAGCACACGCTGCGAATTATGCAAGCCGCCGAGTTTGTCGAGGTTCTTTTTCATGTTGGCGGGATAAACGACCAGTTTCTCGATCACGCCAGCCAGGCGCGCGAGTGCGAAATCCAGTGTGATCGTGGCATCGGGACCAATCATGCGCTCGACGGACGAGTGCGAGATATCGCGCTCGTGCCACAGCGCCACGTTCTCCATGGCGGGAAGGGCGAACGCGCGCACCATGCGGGCAAGGCCCGTCAGGTTTTCGGTCAAGACCGGGTTGCGCTTGTGCGGCATGGCGGAAGAACCCTTCTGCCCCGGTGAGAAGAACTCTTCGGCCTCCAGCACTTCCGTGCGCTGCAAGTGGCGGATTTCGGTGGCGAGACGCTCCATGCTGGACGCAATAACGCCCAAGGTGGCGAAATACATCGCGTGACGGTCACGTGGGATGACTTGTGTCGAGACAGGCTCGGGCGAGAGACCCATTTTGTCCGCCACATACTCTTCAACGCGCGGATCGATGTTCGCAAATGTGCCGACAGCGCCGGAGATGGCGCAGGTGGCCACCTCCTTACGAGCAGCAACGAGGCGTTCGCGCCCGCGCGCGAATTCCGCGTAGGCGTAGGCGAGTTTGATGCCGAACGTCGTTGGTTCGGCGTGGATGCCGTGCGAGCGGCCGATGGTGATCGTGTTCTTGTGTTCGAAGGCGCGCGTTTTGAGTGCGGCCAGAACCCTGTCCATATCGGCAATCAGAATATCGGCGGCGCGCACCAACTGCACACTGAGGCATGTATCCAGTACGTCCGATGAGGTCATGCCCTGGTGAACGAAGCGCGCATCGGGCCCGACGTGTTCGGCAAGGTGCGTCAGGAAGGCGATAACATCGTGCTTGGTGACGGCCTCGATCTCATCGATCCGTGCGACATCGAATACGGCTTTCGAGCCCTTGTCCCAAATGGTTTGGGCGGCTTCCTTCGGGATAATGCCGATTTCGGCGCAGGCCGAGGCTGCGTGCGCTTCGATCTCGAACCAGATGCGAAACCGCGTGGCTGGCTCCCAGATCTGGACCATGTCAGGGCGGGAATAGCGCGGGATCATGCGGCTCGAACCTTTGTGCAATCTGGGGGCTTAAGTGGGAGACCGAGGCCTAGCACCGGCGCGCGCGCGCATCAATTCCAGCAGCGGGTTCAGCCGTGCGCAAATGGTTTCACCCCCGCTGCAAGTCCCGTTGCAGAATGATGGCCGGCCCGAGCGGTTCGCAACCCCAAGTGCTGATGCGGAAGCGGGCACCATCGCGTGCGCAGCTGGCATTGAGCACTGAGAGCCCGGCCATGGCGATGCCCCATGCCAGCAGAATGGCTGAAAGTGCCCACAAGATTTTCCCGCGCGACGTCATGACGGCGTTCTCATCCGATTCGTTTGCGCGGCCACTCGGCCTGACGGAGTTTGGTCCTGTTATTGGTCATGCTGCACCTGCGTGATGCCCTTGCGGCATTGTGACCAGCCCAGCGTGGAGCAGCACTTTATCCCCCCGTTTGAACACAGATTCCAACGGACTTTTGAGCCGAATTTGCTCCAAATCGTCGCGCGTTGCTGCGCTGCAACTTTCACAAGCGGCCTATGGAACAGCATGTTTGAGGACAAGGTGAAGCCATATTTGGAATGCCAATGCTGCGGCGCGCAAGAAAGTCCATTCAGGATCTATTCATCGCGAGTTTACTAGTGAGTGTGGGATAAGAGGCTCTGGAAATTCAAGCAAAGCAGCATAACATAGTCTTTTAGAGCTCCGTAACCTTGAGTGTGTCACCTTGGTGACTGCGCCGGGTGATTAGGAAGTCGAAAATAAGGCGGCGGTCGTATTTGACGGCTCGCGAAAAGAAAAAGGAATTAGAAATTACAATGTCTGAGCAAATGCATGGTGAGATTGCCAATCTCAATTCGCAGATGGAAGATCTCGACGACCCCCGCCAATGTTACGCGCTCGTCAAGCAGCGCATCACCCAGTATAGCGCCAACGGCGCATCGGTTCCCGACGACTTGGCACGCCTTGAGCGCCAGTTGTTGACAGAATGCCTCAGCCAGTCGCAAGGCCGCTGAACAGTTTTTTTGGCAAGTGTGGCGTGACCATCAGCGTGGCATGCGCGCTGAATGGATCTTCCTTGCCGGATTTCTTTCTGGAGAATTCGCCTCAGTTGGTGGCGACCCAGTTCTTGCCGTTCCAGCGAACAGCATAAAACGAGGCGACGCGTGCATCTCCTTTTTCGTTGAAGAGTACGGCGCTTGTTTGCGGGGTCGCTGGCTGCGCAGCTAGTAGCGGAGCAACTGCGTCAGCAGATGCCGATGCTGCGCTGATTGTCGCAGCCGCCCAGGCTTGGATCGCTTCCCTGGTGTACTGTGCACTCGCGAGCGCGGGTGGGGATAAGGTGGTAGCGGCGATCCGGGTCGCGGCGGAACGCTCGGACTGCGGGGTGTCACCTGAGGCTGGCCGGTAGCGCGCAAGCACTGCCATGGATTGATCGCGTGATGCCCGTTGAGCCGTGAATTCCTGCGTCGCTAAAGAATCAGAGCCCAGCACGGGCATGGTCAAACCGGCGCTCCGCACAGCAGAGACAATGATGCCGGCTTCAGCCGGATAACCCGCGAAGAACAGCGCTCGCGGTTTGGCGTCTTTCAGTTTTGCAATCACTGCTTCGTAATCGTTCTCTCCTGCCGTAATTGGCAGAGCAAGCGGTGCGGGTTGTCCTTTCCCAACAAGAGCCGCACTCACGCCCGCAGCGAGCCCGCGCGAATAGGAGGTCTTGTCATGCACAATGGCGATCGGTCCCGTGTCCGCTTGCGCCAAAAGCCATGCCGCGGCAGTGGGCGCCTGTTCGTCGTCGCGGCCGCTAAGGCGAAAGATTGTCTTTCCCGCCCGCTTGTCGGTCAACGCTGGGTGGCGCGTCGCTGTGGCGATGAACATCAAGCCAGCTGTGCCGTAGATCTGTGCGGCAGCAAGGGCTGCACGTGCACATGGGTGGCCGACAACGAGCTTCACACTCTTTTCGACGAACCCGTTCGCGGCGGCGATAGCGCCTGCATCGCTGCAGAGATCATCGGCTGTAACAAGTGCCACCCTCTGGCCGAGCACGCCGCCTTGGGCGTTGAGGTCTGCGATGGCTTGTTCGGCCGCCATATGCATGGCGCTGCCGGTCTTTTGTTCGCGTCCAGAAGCTGGAGCTGCAAGACCGACGTAAATGTCAGCATGAGCTGGCACTGTGACATACGTCAGCGCTGCCATCGCAGTGGCAACGGCAGGCCTCAGCAGATGCGGGCTACGGCGGATCTTCATAGCCTCTTGGGTCGTTGGCTAGCGAAAGTTAAGAGAACCGGCTCTCAGATCATATTGTGGGAGCCATCGCAGAACGGCTCGTCTCCCGTTTGCTTGCAGCCGCACACATTAAATGTGCCGGTGGAGGGGGCCTCGAACTTCATCGGCGTGATGCCGGTGTCCTTGTGTGCGCCGTCGCAGAAAGGCTGCTTGGCGGACCGTCCGCAGCGGCAATAGAAGTAGGACTTGCCCTCTTCCAGTTCAACTTGATAGGGGCCCTTCTGGGCAACGATGGGGTCTTGAGCCATAACAACCTGTTTGCCTGTGCGGCCGCGGGCGGCCTTGCGCCAAAGATGACACAGGCCTACCCGTCTAAGGCCGGGGCATCAAGTGGCATGTGAGCCGCCAGCGATTCAGGTCAGCGGTAAGGGCACTTTTTCGCTGGTGGTCACGCCGGCGTCATCGATCCAGGTGAATTCGAACGCTCCCGGCCCCGGCACTTTGAAGTAAAAGGCGACAAACGGGTTCGCTGAAATCCCCGAGCCCCAGTCGGCACTGAATACAAGCTCGCCCTCGAATGCCGCCCGGAACGTGTGGATGATGCTGCGCGCTATCGGTTGGCCGTTGCTGTCGCGACGATTGCCGGTTTCCATAACGTGCTGGATCAACGCCTTGATCTCGACAACCTCGCCCACCTTGGCAGTGTCGGGGAATTTGATGCGCGGTTTGGCGGGGGGAGTGGTCATGGCGTGTCCCTTAGTTCCCGCAGCCGCCGATGGTCACTTCAACCTGGCGCACGGCAACGAGAAATTTGCCGTCGCCGCGCTGGGCAAGTGCCAATACATCTTGGCTGCGGGCCAAGCGCATGCGGCCGGCAACCGAGGCGCGGCCGGAATGCTTGGTGAAATGGAAGGCACCAACCATTGGCTGGGGATTGCCGCTCGAGAGCAGATAGACGGTTTTGATCGAGGCCTCAGGCGCATCGAAGGTCATGGGGTTTGCGACCTCGATGCGGAAGGGCACCGTGTTGCCGTTTTCGGGAATGTCAGGCAGTTCGAGCGTCACGGAGCCGTCGGCGAGGGGTTCGGACTCGCCCAGGAGGCGGCGGTAGGCCAGCTCAAATGCGGGCGAGCGTCCGCGTTGTTCCCCGGCCGCGGCGGGCATACGTGCAAGCGAAGTGAAGAAGACTGCGGCTGCCCCTGCGGAACACAGGACGTCCCGGCGGCTGATGGTCGTGATGACCGCTTTCATGCTCGGCGAATTCCGCTCAAGATTTCATTGGCATTTGATGCTGCCCGGGCAGTCCGTTGCGAACAAACGAGAGTTTTGTGGCTAACATGGCCCGGGTTTCTCATTCAAATGAAACTCTGGTTAGCCAGCGCCCCAGTCAGCCGCATGCAACAACGAATGAAGCCGCTCGAGATTTTGGTTCGTAGTATAGGAGGTAAGCAACGGTTTTGTTTTCCCTCAGAGGCTCACAAGCGCAATGAACCGGACTGGCATGAGACGTTTGCGCCTGACTTCGATGCTGGCGTTGCTTTGCGCGCTTGTGGGTGGGGCACTGCGCGTCGAAGCGGGAATGCTCACGGACAAGCCCACTGCTCCGGCTGAAGATCCGCTTCGGTTGGTGATGGTGGAGGCGATCGGCTGCCGGTTCTGTGCGCAATGGCATGCCGATATCGGGGCGGCCTACCCGCAGAGCCCGGAAGGACAGTTCGCCCCGCTCTTGAAGGTGACCCGCGAAGACAGCTTGCTGCAGGGCCTGAAGCCAGTTGTCTACACGCCGACTTTCATTTTGATGCGGGGAACGGCAGAACTGGCGCGCATGCCTGGATATCCTGGCAAGGACTACTTCTGGGAGGAGTTGCGGGAGGTTCTGGCCGCTGGAGGGTTCGCGGTGAGCCCTGTTAAGCAGGTGCCTGATTCAGATACGAGATAGTCACTATGTCATCGCGCCCAAGAGAGAACTGAGAATGATGCGCCTCGATCGCCGCCGGTTTGGACTTGGTCTCGTGGCCGTGGCTGCTGCGGGGTACGGCGGCTATGCATACCTGCGCGGCGGCGCCAAAGTGGTGATTATCGGCGGTGGCCCGGGTGGCGCGTCCGTCGCTGGTCAATTGAAACTTCAAGCCCCGCAGCTGGACGTGACGCTGATCGAGCCGAACGCCCTCTATACGAGTTGCTTCTTTTCGAACTTCTACATGGGCGGAATGCGCACGCTTGATAGCCTGACGCACTCCTATGCAGGGCTTGAGGCGCTGGGCGTTCGTGTTGTTCCCGATCGCGCATACGCGATCGATACTGCCAAACGTGTGGTCACCCTGCGTGCAGGACAGGCGATCAGCTACGACCGGTTGGTGGTGGCACCCGGCATCGATTTCAAAACGGGCGGGATCGAAAACTACAACCCTGAGACCACGACAACCATGCCACACGCTTGGAGCGGTCGCGAACAGTTGGCGTTGCTGAAGGCAAAACTTGACGCCATGGCCGATGGCGGCGTCGTGGTCATCGCTGTGCCTAAGATGCCGTATCGTTGCCCGCCGGGGCCTTATGAGAGAGCCTGCGCAATCGCCAATGTGCTGAAGGTGACTAAGCCGAAATCAAAGGTGATCCTGCTCGATGCAAAGATGTCGTTTTCCAAGCAGGCGGTTTTTCAGGAAGCCTTTGACACCTTCTATCGCGGTATCGTCGAACTGCATTTGACCAATGATATCGACGATCAAGCCGTGGGGCGCGTCGATGCCGCGACGGGCGAGGTCATCACCAGGGCCGGCATGAAAGTAAAGGCGGATGTTGCCAACATCATTCCAGAGCAGACCGCTGGGCGGATAGCACTGGAAACTGGCTTGGCCGATGGGGATTGGTGCCCCGTCAAGTTCGAGACGTTTGAGTCGGAGCGGGCTGCGAACATCTATGTGCTCGGCGATGCAGCCTTGGCGGGAGACATGCCGAAGTCCGGCTATGCCGCCTCTAGCCAATCAAGGGCGGTCACTGCGGCTTTGCTGACGGAACTCGTAGGACAGAAGCAGGTGGCCGCGACTTATCGCAATACCTGCTGGTCGTTTCTCAGCCCAGACGACAGCGCGAAAATCGGGGCCGACTACAAGCCGGGTGAAATGCGGGGAAAGCCGGCGCTGGTGGCCAGCAACAGCTTCGTATCGCAGCCTGGAGAGGCGGCAGGCGTTCGCAAGGAAGTCTACGATGAAGGCTTTGCTTGGTATGACACGCTGACGAACGACGTGTTCCAAAAGGCTGCCGGCAAAGATCGGGCGTTCAAGCCATAGCCGCTCGCGATGCTGGCTCGCGCATGGCGGCCGGCTCCGCAAAGCGGAGTCGGAACGCGCAAAGAAAAAAGGCCGCTCTTGCGAGCGGCCTTTTCCGTAACAAACGTCAACTTGTATTAGAAGTTGATGAGAGCGCCCATTCCAACGAAGTCGAGATCTTCGAGATCGTTGAGACCAGCAACACCTTCGACGTCTGCGCTCATGTTGCGATACTTGAGCCAGACCGACATTGCAGCCGCGTCAACTTCCTGGACGATACCAACGCCCCAACGCTGCATTTCGGTGCCAGTTGCGCCGTCATCGATCAGACGAGCAGACGCCATGTCGCTGTGTTCAGCGTATTCGCCGTAGAACACGGTGTGACCGAGCGACGAGAAGCGCTGGCGGATACCAGCCTTGACATACCAGTGGTCGCTGTCGACGCTGTAGCCGACAGTGCCATTGGGGAGTGCGGCAAGGAGTACGTTGTCGCTCTGCTCATCGCCGTAAGCGCCGTACAGGAACAGGCCGGTTGCAACGTGCTGAACGTAAGCACCAACCTGGAAGTACTGCGAGTCGCGCGAGCGCAAACCGCCAGCGAGAACGCGCTCGTCGGTGTTTTCCGAGTAAGCGGCTGCAGCGGCCAACTTGAAGCCGGCGCCTTCACCAGCGTAACGAGCTGCAACATCCCAGAAGTCGTCTTCACCCCAAGAAGCCGAAACCGAGAAGCCACCGAACGTCGGCGAGTCGTAGCGCACTGCGTTCAGCGGAACGCCGTTACAGTCTGCTGCGATGCCACTATTGACGTGGTGACAAGTAGCAACGTCAGCCCAAGCAAGACCAGACTGCGCGCCACCGGTCGTGCGGATGCCGAAAGCTGGGCCGTCGAAGATCACCCAGTTGGCGGGAACGAGCGAGCCCGAACCGTCAACGAGGATGGCCGTGTTGTCCGAAGCCTGCGACTGAAGGCCAACGCTGACCTTACCGAGTGTGTCGCTCTTCACGAACCAGAAAGACTGGAGCACGTTGGCGCGGTTGGTGGTGCCAGAAGCGCGGCTCGTGTCAGCATTCCAATCGAAAGGCTCGTTCGAAATCGCTTCGATGTGCATCACGTATCCAGCTGACCAGCCGGGCGAGATAGCTGCCTGGCCTGTGAGCTTGAAGTGCGAAGCCAGTGTGGTGCCGATGCCACCAACGTAAACGTTGGATTCAGCGCCGTCATCCCAGTACACGACCTGCTCGGCAACCCAGCCAGAGATCGTGAGCGAAACCTTGCGGTTTCCCTTGCGAACTGTGGTGGCTTCGAGTTCGGCAATGCGCTCTTCGAGGTCGGCGCAGCAGTTCCCCCCAAGGTCTGCTGCCGATGCGCTGGTGACCGACAGGCCACCTGCGAGGAGGCCAGCCGCCGCCAGGGCGTAGAGGCTATGCTTTTTCATTTACCTTCTCCCGTCTACTTCAAAACTAACGGACGCTTGACGCCACTCACGCCTTCACGCCTAATATCGACCAGCGGTGCCAGCATTGCCGAATCACCGCTTCGGGAAGAATACTAATCAGATCTTCGCTGCCCAGGAAATGGGCTTGAAGGCCAGATACTCGGATTTCACCGCGATTGTGTCCTGCTTGCAACGACCAGTGTGACCCAGTGATGTGATAGAAAAATCGCAACTAAAACAATGCACTGGTGTGTCTTTGCAGGCGGGACGGTGTGAATCTGCATCTATTGTGCGCTGCAATCGGCGACTGTTTCCCTGGCAATATGAAGGTCTTATGACAACTTTTCTCCCCTCGCGTTCGACTACAGCACTGCTGGTGCTTCTTGCGTCTCTCGGTTTGGGGCTGGCGTTTTGGTTGCGATTTGCGCTCATCGAGAATGCCGCGCTCGGCAACGCCTGCGATGCGGCCGGCGGGTTTGTCAGCTGCCCTGTGAGGCAGGCAACAATCGTCCTCTTCAACTATAATATATTTGGCGGTGCAGCACTTGTCGCTGCCTTTGCAACATTGTGGCGGCCGAACGTCTCAACCTTATCGTTGGCTGTTGTGGCCTCAGCGCTCGGCCTCATACTCTATAACACGACGCCGGCAGCGTTTGCGGTTAGCCTTATCGTTCTGGCGCTGGCGCGCCCCGCATCAAGCACAGGCCAAGAGCGAGCGCACTGAACCCCGCGCAAAGCCAGAGCGCCTGCCAGTTCTCAAATCCCTCGTTGATGGCAATAACGAGAGTGCATGCCAGCAAAACCAGCGCCGCGACCTTTTCCGGCACCTGTGTCCACAGACCGGGAAACTTTCCTGGTCGAGCGTTTTGCAAGCTGAGGACCGTAATCGCAGCGGCTGCAGCGGAGATCGGCGCGAAGGGAAATTCCCAATAGCGCGGCTGGAAGGCGACGCTGAGTCCAATCTGAATGGCCGACACCACCGTCAAAATGAGAAACGCACCAAGCCCCAAAGTCAGCGGACAGCGCACGCGCAGATCCTTAGGGCCGATGAGTTGCGCCAAGCCCGGCAAGGAGGCGCCAGCCGCGATCGATATAGCTGTCAACGGTGCCAGGACCGCAAGCGTGCCCAGCATCACGGCGCGCGCAGTGCCCGCAGAACCGAAGGCGCCGGCTGCTAAGGTTTCGATCGACAACCCGGCAAGCACGCTCCCGATTGCAGTGATAATTCCGATACCAGTCCAATCGCGTGCAGAAAGCGGTGCGGAACCGGCCTTTCGGTGCCCGGCAACGAAGGCCGATAGTCCAAAAGTGACTGCGGCAAGAAGGCCGCCCAGTGCCGCCTGCCAGTGCCAGAGCGGATGATTGGAGACGGGCTCCCCGAAAGCAAATTTCGGAGTGCGAGTGGTTGCGTCAAACAAGCCCCAATGACCACCGACAGTTCCCTCAAGGTGACGCTTCCAGGGTTGATCGAAGGCTTCGATGATGTTGGCGGTTATGCCTTTTGCGCGGGTGGTAGCGATCACATCATGCAGCACACGGGCCTGGTTGGCCGGCGAGGGACGGGCCACTTCGCGCATGCGCCCAGCGCTTGGCCAACCGACTTCGCCGATGATGATGCGCTTGCCCGGAAACGCAGCGGTCATTTTCTCATAGATGTGCGTGACGTGCGCTGCCGAGGCCTCCGCGCTTACCGGTTCGTCTTCCCAGAACGGCAGGATGTGGATGGTCATAAAATCCACGGCGTCGGCGACCGAGGGATTCTTGAGCCAGAACTCCCAGACATCGGCATAAGTGACGGGAATACTGGATAGCGCCTTGACATCTTTGATGATGCCGATGAGGCCCGCTGCGGTCTGCTCCTGCCGCAATAATACTTCATTGCCTACAATGAGGGCAGTGACAGTGCCGGGATTGGTTTTGCCGATCGAGACTGCAGCCTGCACTTCGGCGGCGTTGGCGATCGGGTCGCGCGAGATCCAAATTCCCTGCATCACGCTCATGCCCTTACGCCCGGCAGCAGGGGCCACTTCGGCGATGCCATGGCCGGCAGAGGAGTAGGTGCGCAGGCACGACGTGATGGGCAAAAGACGCGCGACATCTGCTTCAATCCGTTCCGCAGCAACGGTCCACTTTCCCTCGGTAAACGGGCTGTCGGCGGCCTGATAGGGCGTGTAGGAAACGCAGTCGAGTTTGTCGCCCGCGCCAAGTGGTGCTGGAGGCATCGCGATCGGCGAACCAAGCCAACTCCACGTCATGACGATCAAGTGCGCGATCGCCGTGAAGAGTAAGACAGCCGTGATGTAGGGAGAGCGAGGCATTGGCATGATGAGCACTTCAAAAGAGGGTGTATGCGGCGCCGGTGGTGCTGCGCCGATCCGTTTGGCACGCAATTGACGTGCCGCTTGTGAAAAGGAGGATGCGTCATACTGCCTTTTCGTGAAAGCAGGCGCTGGCAATCGTGGATGCCGTCAAGGCGCTGTCGTATTCATGTCCTAATCGCTCTGCACATGAAGGGCCGCGTCGCCCAGTTGGGCGATTCCCGATGTAGAATTTCGAACACGAGAGTGACGTGGTCTATGGCCAAGAAGCTGTCTTCCCCTTTCAATATCGTTTTCAAACCTCTCACGTGTATCCTCCAACTTGCGGTTTTCGGTGCGTTGCTCGCCATCGTGCCACTGGCCGCCGCGCAAGGCGGTGATGGCAAGGCGGGAGAGGACGGCAAGAAGCCGCCGGCCGAAGCTGCCAAGGACGCCGCTCGGAAGGTCGCTGAAATCGCCGAAGCCGGCCGCTTAGTGCAAGGACCTGCCGGACAACCCGAATGCGTGTGGACCGGCCGGCGGATTGTCAGCCTTCTATGGCGCGACGATCTCGATACAGCGGCGCGGCACCGCGAACTATACGAACGCTTCGGCTGCCCGGCCCCGCATGTGCAGTCTGCCTTCCGCTGTATTGTGCGGCAGGGCGAACTCGATCCCAAAGTGCCCGACAGCTTGAATGAACGGGTCCATGCCTGCTGGGTGAACCCGCAACTCGAACCGGCAGCCCCAGCGCCAGCGGTAGCAGCCGAGGGCGCGCCTCCTGCTCCCGCGCCGCAATAAGACTGCCTTGGAACTCCTCAGCACTTTAAGTGTTATGGGACCACGAACCGCTCAAAATGTCATCATTTCGTCTAGAAAATGACATAGAAACACTGTTGAAATTGGTTACCGGATGCGTTATGTTGCTTTGCACACTTCAATGAGGCTCAGACCTTAGAATCGCTGCCCCGGTTCCCTTCGTCATCATCCACATTCAAACCTTTGGATCGTCCATGCGCTCGCTTGCAGCTGTGGTCTTGTGCGCGGTGTGTCTTCACGCCGGAGTTTGGGCTGTCCTTCGTGGGCAGGCCTCTGCCCCGAGCGTTGAAGCCCCACTTTCGAGTGTTTCCTATGCCCCGTTCGATCCTGGCGCTGATGCGGGAGCGGGTGACGCGGCTAATGCAGAACAAATCCGCTCTGACTTGGCTTTGCTTGCGCCGGTGACGCGCGCGGTGCGCACCTACTCGTCGACCAACGGGGTTGAGCTGGTGCCCGGCATCGCCGCCGAGTTCGGCATGAAGGCGTCGATCGGCGCTTGGATCGACAAGGATCCCGAGCGCAACGAGCGTGAAATTGCTTCGGTTATCGAACTGTCGAAACGCCATGGCAACGTCAATGCCGTGGTGGTGGGCAACGAAACCATCCTGCGTAAAGACCAAACGCCGGAGGAGCTCATCGCAATGATCCGGCGGGTGAAGCGGTCAACAACTGTCCCGGTTACAACCGGCGAAGTTTGGAACACCTGGCTGGAGCATCCCGAGCTGGCCTCTTCGGTCGACTTTATCGCAGCACACATCCTGCCCTACTGGGAAGGCTTTGCGACAACCAACGCCGTCGAACACGCCGTGTCGATCTATAATCGCCTGCGCGCCGCTTTCCCCGGCAAGCGCATCGTCATCGCCGAGTTCGGTTGGCCGAGTGCTGGCTACAACACCTTGGCTGCCGTGCCGGGTACGTTTGAGCAGGCCGAAGTCGTGCGCACCTTTGTTGCCCGCGCTCACTCGCTTGGTATGGATTACAACATTGTTGAAGCCATCGACCAGCCTTGGAAGGCCTTCGAAGGAAGCGTCGGTCCGTACTGGGGAATGTTCAACGCCAACCGCGAGTCAAAGTTCTCGTGGTCCGGACCCATTTTCAAAGCCGACCACTGGAAACTGGCCGGATTGGCCATCGCGCTGGGCCTTCTCTTATCGCTTCCGATTTTGGGCATCAGCGGCGCGACGCTTGGGCAAGCCGCGTTCCTTGCCGCTGCAGCGCATATGTCGGGCGCTTGGTTGGCGAGCGTGGCTGCATACTGGCAAGGCCACTACTTCGTTCCGGGTGCTGCGATCGCGTTTGGTATCGGTGTGCTGATGCTGGTTCCGATGGTACTCATCATCCTTTCGAAAATTGAGGAAATCGCAGCCGTTGCTTTCGGCCGCGAACCGCGCCGCTTGATCGGTGACCGGCTGGTTGCACCCGAAGGCTACCTGCCCAAGGTTTCGTTGCACATTCCAGCTTATCGCGAACAGCCCGAGATGCTGAAGCGCACGCTCGATTCGGTTGCAGCGCTCGCCTACCCGAACGTCGAGTGCGTGGTGATCATCAACAACACACCCGATCCGGCTCACTGGAAGCCGATCGAAGAACATTGCGCGCTGCTGGGTGAGCGCTTCAAGTTCTTGCGTCTCGAAAATCTCCAGGGCTTCAAGGCTGGCGCCCTGCGCGTTGCCATGGAACACACCGCGCCCGACGCTGAAATTATCGGTGTTCTCGACGCGGACTATGTCGTCGGCGCTACGTGGCTGAGCGATCTCATTCCAGCGTTTGCCAACCCGCAGGTTGGCCTCGTGCAAGCACCGCAAGATCATCGCGACGGTGATCGAAGCCCCTTGCATGAAGCGATGAACGGGGAATATGCCGGATTCTTCGATATCGGCATGGTTCAGCGCAACGAGACCAACGCCATCATCGTGCATGGCACGATGTGCCTTGTGCGCCGTGCGGCGCTCGACGCCGCCGGTGGCTGGTCGAGCGACACGATTTGCGAGGATACCGATCTCGGCTTGACGCTGCTCGAGCAGGGCTGGCAGGCCCACTACACCCGCCAGCGCTACGGTCACGGCCTGCTGCCGGATACCTACGAAGCCTTCAAGAAGCAGCGCCATCGCTGGGCGTACGGTGGCCTACAGATCGTCAAGAAGCATTGGCGTTCGATGTTGCCCGGCGGCAGCCAACTCAACGCTGAACAGAAGCGTGAGTTCGCAACCGGCTGGATGACGTGGCTAGGTGCTGAAACACTTGGCGTGGTGATGGCAGTCTCTAACCTCATCAGCGTGCCCTTGATCCTACTGTTCAGTGTGTCGGTGCCCGGCAACGTAATGACCGGCCCGATCCTTGCCAGCTTTGCCGTGTCGTTGTTGCATTTTGTGGCGCTTTACCAGCTGCGTTGCCCCATGCCAGCACGCGTGATGACGGGTGCCGTCGTCACCGCCATGTCGGTGCAGTGGACCATCGCAAGCGCTGTGGCGACAGGTTTGATCAAAGACAATCTCCCCTTCAACGTCACTGCAAAGGGCGGTGCGCAAAAGAGCAAAGCGATGGTGTTCCAGCCGTCTTGGGAGGCTGTAATCGGTTGCGGACTTATGGCTGGTGCCGTCGCGCTGTTCGCGTTCAACACCTACGCCGTAACCGAGCAGAACGTGTTCGCTGCCGTGCTCGTACTCCAGAGTCTTCCGTTCCTGGCTGCTGCTGGGATCGCGCTGTTCGAAGGTTCGAAGTTGAACGACTTCATCTATTGGCGCAGCCTTCAGACCCGCTTGGCGCGTGTCCTGCCCGGCCGTGCAGCAACCGCCGTACCGGTTGCTTCGCTTCCGTCAGAAAAGCCGGCCTGAAGAGTTTGAAGATCTCAAATATCAAAAGGGCCGCCCCACAGAGAGGCGGCCCTTTTTGTTTGATCCGTCTTGTCCGCTCAGACATTTTTGTCTCACCAGTCTTCGCGCCATAGCGGGAAGGCCATGGCACCATTCGCTAAAGTGACCATGCCACCGCGGTCGATCGATCCGTTAATGCCTAACTCGCCAGCAAATTTCTTGGTGATGTTGGCCTTGAGACCGGCTTCGAGGTCATTCTTGAAGTTGAGCTTGTATTCAAACTTGCCGACCGCAAGGCGCACGATTTGAAACTGGAATTTGCTGGTATCGCCCTTGGGGTTCGTTGAACCGAGGCAGGACTTGCGCAACTTGTTAAGCTTGGCCTCATCATATTCGTAGATGGTACCGCTGAACGTCAAGCTGACACTATCGACGAACGAGCCCTTGAACGAGGCGTTGAGTAGGCTTGCCCAGCCCGCCGAAAGACCGAACGAGGTGTTGCTCTGGGTGGCGAATGCGGCACCGTCGAGGCTCTGCTCGAGGCCATCTTTATCGAATGAGGCGCGGCAGCGCACGACATTGACCTTGAGTAGCTTCTCGCCAGTCCGCTCGAACGTGCGCTTGTCGAGATAGCCTCGAGCGATGGTGCCGGGCGAGTAATAGGCGAGGGGCGGGCTCATGCGGATGACGTTGAGGTTGTCGGAGATCGCGTCGGCTTGAGAGGCCGTTACGCTGAAGCCACTCGATCCGCAGACCGCAATAGCGAAGGCGGCACCCTTCATTAGACGACGCATGACGTTTCCCCACATTCAGCAACAAGTATAATTTTGTGTTCCGGTGGACACTAAGCCAGCTGGGTAGACAGCGGCAGTGCCGGGCCAGGTTTTTCGGGCATTTGTGCCTTGGAAGCCACAGGTGGGGCCGGAGAGGGCTTCTCAGTTAGTCTGGTTTTGCCGCCGTTGAGCTGGGTGGCGTGCTGGGGCTGGCCGCTTCGTTAACCGGTTCGGTGGCCGGTTTCATGCGCTCCTGCATGATGCGCGCGAGGAGAAGTTTCACACCGTCCAGATCGCGTAAATAAATGTCATGCGCTGGATTTGGCATCATTTGGATGCCGTTTTCGCGAAAGGCCTTGAGGATGCGGGTACGCAGATCGAACTGCACGCCCCCGGCCCGGCCGACATCGGGAATGACTGTATGAAGGGAAAACTGCAGGGCTTCGGCGCCGAAGTCGTCAAAGCCGATGTAGGGCGCAGGGTGCTGCATGATCAGTGAGCAGTCCTTCGCGACATTGCGCAACACTTCGCGCACATGCTCGGGATCGCTCTCGTAAGAGACGCCCACCTTGATGACCACGCGGCCCAGCGCGTTGCGGTGCGTCCAGTTGGTCACCGTCGTCGTGATCAAGTCGGAGTTGGGCACGATGAGGCTGGCGCGGTCGAGCGTTTCGATCTCTGTCGAACGCACGGCAATGCGGCGCACGTAGCCTTCCTGCCCTTTCACGGATACCCAGTCGCCAACCTTGATCGGCCGTTCAACGAGCAGGATGAGGCCCGATACGAAGTTCGATACAATCGATTGCAGACCAAAGCCGATACCGACCGACAGCGCACCAGCGACGATGGCAAAGTTGGTGATGTCGAGGCCGCCATAGGATACGGCGATCAAGGCGGCGAGTGTAAAGCCAGCGTACCCGACGGCCGTATGAATCGAGTGCGCAATGCCCCGGTCGATTTTTGCCGCTTCCAGGACACCGGAATTCAACCAGCGCTGCAGCAAGCGCGTCGCAAACACCAGAGCCAGGAACAAAAGAACCGCCAGCAGAATGCGGACGAACGAGATCTTGAACTGGCCGACTTCGAAGCCGAAAAGCGCTGATTTCAGCCAGTTCCACGACTCGGGCAGCGTATAGCCCCACGTCAGCAGAATGGCCGGTAAAGCGACCAGCGCCAGCGTCGCGTCGAGCAAGAATTGAAGCGTATGTACGATGGCGTTGCCCTGGTCTTCGTTGAGCCCAGCGCGTTCGTTCAAAATCTTTTGCAGCGGTTTGACGCCGCTGCCCGGAGCCCCGAGCAGGGCCCGAATGGCAAGATGGACCAGCAGCACCATCGCTAGGATGCTACCTGTCGCCACCAATTGCTCGACGATAAACCGGCCGAGAGCCACGTAGCCTAGCACCACGGCCCCGATGATCAACAGGGCCGCTGCAAGCACCGGCAATTTCAGCGCGCGCGGGGCATATCGCGAAACGGATAAAACGGGACGCTCGGCTTCGCCCGCAGTCGGGGCTTCGGCAGGCCCGGGCACCGACTGCGGTTGAAATGGCGTGTATACGAGACGCAGCAGCAGCAGCGCGATCAGCAAGCTCGATATGGCGGCAATCAAAATCGTGACGGGTAGCGGTAGAAACACGAGACGTGCCAATTCGCTCAAGACGCGATCAATGCCAAATATGGCGGCAATCCACGTAAGCGAGGCCGCAGCAGTGCGCGCTGGCCGATCGGCCAGATCGACCAATCGCCACACGGGCCGGTCAGGTGCGAGCACCGCATGCGCCAGTGCGGAAACGGATACAAAAACCACAAAAGCCGTCAGGACCTTAGGCGCCAACTGTTCAAGTTCATAAATGAGCAGATCGAGGCTGTTCAGCCCGAAGCCGAGCAGCAGAACGGCTGCAACAGCCGGCAGCGCCAACAAAGGCGTCACCCAAGAGGCGGCGCCCGCGCGGACAAAGAAGCTGGGAGGCGTGCTCTGCGCACCTTCGAGCCGTTGCGCCAGAATGCGCCTGACGATCGACTTCAGCAGCACATAGAGGCCAACGACCGCGAGCATCAGCGCGATGAGTTGCGGGACCTGAGTGGAGGCAGCTTTTAGCCAGCTGGTCGCAATCAAGCCCACCTGCCGGCCACCAGCTGGAATTTCTGCCGCTGCCCGCTTCCAAGTCTGTGGGGAAAGCGGCGAGAGCGAGCGGGCAAGCAGCCGCCCTGTAAACAGCTGCTGGCGGAAAGATTGCACTTTGTCGCCGATCTGATGCGCTCGCTCTTCGACGAGATCACTGGTGCGCAGAGCGCCACTCAATTCTGCCGATAACGACGTCAGGCGCGCACGTTCGGCTGCAACTTGCGGCGACTCGGGAGGGGCGTCTTTGGCAGGAAGAGGTCCTAGTGTTTCAATCTGGCTGCGAATTTCATTCAGCCGCGGCTCGAAGTATCTGCGCGATAGCGACGTGCCATCGATGAATCCGTCGATTTCGAGCCGCAAGCGAGCCAGTTCACCTTCGTCTGTTTGGGCCCGCTCCAGTTGCTTTTCCAGACCATCGATGGTCGAAACCATGCCGGAAACGATCAACTCCACATCGGGAAGCAGCGGTTTGACCGGCTCTGCCGGTACAACCTTCGCAGCCGGCTGCGGAGCGGCAGGTAGTTCGGGGGCGGCTGCAACGGCGGGTGCGGCATTCTCTGGGGTTTGGGATACCGCCTCGCCCGTAGGCAACAGCCACGCGGCGATAGCAATGGCTGCGATAAGCCATGCGTGAGGCGCGCGCGTGCGACCTAGCTGGCATGAACGTGAAGGCCAATCATACACTCCGGCAATCTCCAAACGTAATTGACAAGCGGCAGTCCAAGCGCCGGGCCATGCCTTGAATTGATCTACGACGAACCGTGGCCCACAACCTAGGCACCATTGTAGCAGGAGGCTGCGGTCAGCCGTCGCTGGCCTTTTGCCCGAATGAGCGCGCGCCCCTCTCGAACACGACCGCGTTGCTCGCTGGCGGCTGAGGAACGGCATAGCCCTGCCGTGTCACAATTCCCGTCTCGATGACGACATCGACGGGGCCGCCCGTCATGATGAGATGTTCTACGTCGTCGCGGCGGATCAGCAGGAGCCGCCGGCGGCCGTCGATGTTGGCTTGCTCGGTCACGTCGATGCGGGGATCAGGGCGGGGGCCGAATAAACTGGAGCCGGACAGCACACCGTTGAAGTAGCCCCGTGCGGCAGCGACCCCAGCCACGACCAGAAGGGCGAGGAGCGCAATGACCAGCACATAAAATAATAAATCCCACATGCCTATCGCCTCCCGTTGTGCGGCGCGGACTTTTAAACGAGGGCTGCCGCGGTAGCCTCGAACCCATCCGTCTCGTTTTCAATTCAGGCGGGCGTTTTCCCTCACGCGCCAAACACCTTAATGGCCTGTCCTCGCCTTTCAGGAAAGGCCACCAAGATGATCACCGCGTTAAGTCCGTGGACAACTTTGGACCTCAAAATTGCAGGCCTTCGTTGCCAAGCACCACGGCCGTGTATCTGAATGAAACAGGAATTCGCAGGATGTTACAGTGGTGCTTCATGCCATTTTAACCGCGATCATTGAAGTGTGGTGTCACTGAACGGCGGCGGGGCGGGGCGACAGGGCCCCCTTGCCGGGGCGGGGAGAATAATCCCGCCCGCTGGCCAAACCAACTTGTTGAGTAGAGTTGAGTAACATGAACGTGCCCGACGCCGCCGGACCGACGAATCAGATAGCGTTCGGATTCATGAGCGATCCCAGTGCGGCCGGTGCGACCGGCAACCCAGACATCTTTCCCGCCGACGCCGCAAGCGAAGCAGCTGAGCGCGCGTCGATAGTGCCTGTCATCTGCGTGATGGCAGCGGCTGGCACTGTGGTATTGGCGCTCGCCGCAACCCAGGCCTCCGAGCCGTTCTTGCTCACGCTGATGGCATCACTGGCGATGCTTGGGGTCTTCTTTCTCTTCGGCCTCATGGCCGGTCATATCCGCATCGGCGAACGGGTCCGGCGCGACGACCTGATGGCGGCTTTCACAGAGAACCTTGACACCGGCCTTTTGCTGACGAGCCGCGATGGCCTTGTGCATTATTCGAACGCACGCCTTGGCGATATGATTGGGCGCACGGCGGTGGGTGAAGCCGTCACGCTTGATGCCGCTTTCGGGTCGGAAGCAGGATCTGCCGAAGCCATGTTCCGGCTCACACGCGCCGGTGCACGCGGCCAGCCCTGGCGCGAAGTCTTCGAAGTGCGGAACGCGTCTGGTGGCCCCCGCCACATGAGTGTCTCTTGCAAGCCGCTGCAACTCGCCGGGCACGAGCGCGACCTCGGTCCGCTGGTATGTTGGGCTATTGCCGATATCACGGAAGAGCGCGCAGCAGATTTGGCACGGCTCGCATCTCTGCAAATTGCAGCCGGACTTTATGACCAATCGCCTATCGGCTTTCTTTCCGTCGATGCGCTGGGCGGGGTGCGTCATGCCAATATGACGTTCCTCAACTGGATTGGGCGCGTTCAAGAACCCGAAAACCGACATCGCGGTTTGAAACTCGGCGATTTGTTGCCCCAGGATGGGATTGATCTCTTGCGGCAAGCGGCCCTGGGCGCTGCTACGGGTGTGCAAAGCATCGACCTCGACGTCACAGCGCGTGACGGCCGCCTGATGGCCATGCGTTTTATCGTTCAGCGAGATTTGCACGGCGGCCTCAACATGGGCGTGCTCAACCGCGAAGCGGGTTCGGTATTGACGGCGGAAGAGGGCGCGGAGGCACGCTTTGCAAGGCTGTTCCAATCTGCTCCTTTCGGAATTGCAGCCATCGGCCCGGATGGGCATATTGCATCTGCCAATTCAGCGTTTGCCCGCATGACTTTGCCCGGCGCCGGTGGCATCGGTGATGCCGCGCTCGACGTGTTGGCATTCAAGGCCGATGCGCAAACCCGCAAACAACTCGACACAGCCATCAGGGATGTGCTTGCCGGACGGGCCAATCCGCTGCCGTTGGAAATCACAACGGGCGTTAACAACGAATTCTCGCGCAGCGTCCATGTCAGTTCGCTGTCGCAAGGCCGCAGCGACAAGGAAGCGGCCATCGTGTTCGTCCTCGACGCGACGGAACAAAAGGCGCTCGAAGCCAAGTTTGCGCAGAGCTCCAAAATGGAAGCGGTTGGCCAGCTTGCCGGCGGTATCGCTCATGACTTCAACAACGTGCTGACGGCTATCATCGGCTATTCGGACCTCTTGCTGCAAACACACCGGCCCGCCGACCCCGCTTATAAAGATATCAAAAACATCCAATCGAGTGCCTATCGCGCCGCTGATATGGTCCGTCAGTTGCTGTCGTTCTCGCGCCGTCAGCCGCTTCAGGCCGTGCCGTTGCAACTTGGTGAGCTTCTTGCCGACAATCTCAGCATTCTGAAAAAATCTGCTGGCGACAAGGTCGAGTTCACAACAGCACCGAGCCGGGATCTTTGGTACGTCAAAGCTGACAAGACCGAGCTTGAGCGCGTCATCCTCAATCTAACAGGCAACGCTGGTCACGCCATGCCCGATGGCGGCCGCCTGACGGTTCGCATCAGCAATGTCACAGAGCGTCAGAGCCAGAAGCTCGGTCATCACGGCATGCCGGTCGGTGAGTACGTTCTGCTGGAGGTCGCCGATACCGGCACTGGCATGAGCCCTGAGGTGCTCTCGAAAATATTCGAGCCGTTCTTCACCACCAAAGCTGTCGGCAAGGGCTCGGGCCTTGGACTGTCGAACGTGTACGGCATCATTAAGCAGTCGTCGGGCTTTATTTATGCAGAGAGCAAACTCGGCAAGGGCACCACGTTCCGCATCTACCTGCCGCGCTATCTGCCGGAGAACGACGAAGAGGTCTTGTCGCTCAAGGACAAGGAAAAAGCCAAAAAGCAAGAACGCACCGCCGATCTCACCGGAACGGGCCGCGTACTGCTGGTGGAAGACGAAGATATCGTGCGCAGCTTCGCGGTACGGGCTCTGAAGCGCCAAGGATATGAGGTGCTCGAAGCCTCCAGCGGCGTCGAGGCGATCGAGCTCATGCAAGCCAACGAAGGCTTGGTCGATATCGTCGTGTCGGATGTTGTGATGCCAGAAATGGACGGGCCGACGATGGCGGCGGAATTGCGCCGGACCAATCCCGACCTCAAGATCATTTTCGTCTCAGGATATCCGCGCGAGCACTTCGATACGACGCTCGGCAAAGATCAGCACTACTCGTTCCTGCCCAAGCCCTTCTCCCTTCCGCAGCTTGCGGCAAAAGTAAAAGAGCAGTTGCAGGCGTCACGCGAAGCCTGATGCGAGCGTGCCGGGACGCTTGTTTTGGAGTGAAGCTTGTCGAAATAAGCGCCTCAGCGCTTCATGTCTCGGCTGCCATTCCAGTACAGGAACGCAACAGTCACGATGGCCGTGAGCAGGGCTGTGCCGATAATGTCGGGCCGCGTCACGAAGGCATGCCATGTGCTAAAGCCGCGCAACGGCCCGTCTTTTACCGTTAGAAACGCGTTGGCCATGACGATGAACAGCGAGACGAGGGCAGTGAGCCCGGTCGCGGTCAAGACCTGCAGCGCGCGCTTAGCGATGCGAGGAACAGAGAACGCCTTGCCTCCCAGGGCAATCATCGTGCGGTCGGACATCGATCACCTCCAAAAATTCGAATCAGTGATTTGATAACAGATTCGGAGTGCAAAATTGCGATGGTCCAACCGTCACGTTGTGCTCAGTGCAGCACACGGATCACTGACGTTCATTCCGAACTTATGTCCATTGCGGCCATGGTCCAAGTTCTTGATCGGTTACCGCGCCTTCGGGGATGCCAATGAACAACCCTGGGATAGAGTGTTCATTAACTACATAATTAAAATCCTTTAATATTCAGAAATAATTCAATTTAAACTCATCGGAAGTCAAAGCGTAGACTGCCTCATTGGCCCGCGAATTGCTGTGGGATGATGGGCGGCAGTTTTTGGCGCCTCGCAGTAGATCACATTTCAGGCGATTGGCATGACTTTGGGCCGTTGGCCAAGTCACAGAAACAGGACTTCTAACAATGGCTACAAGAAACGGCACCAGCAGATCAGATGTGCTGCGCGGCACCAGCGGCAGCGACACCATCAACGGACTGGGTGGGTCAGATTTTCTCTATGGGCTATCGGGCCGTGACGTCATTAAGGGCGGCGCCGGTAACGACCGGATTTTTGGAGGCGAAGGAAACGACGACCTGCGTGGCGAGACGGGCAACGACATAGTGCGTGCTGGCGGCGGCAATGACAAAGTCACGGGTGGCTCGGGCAACGACAATCTAAGTGGCGAAGGCGGCGTAGATTCCCTCTTTGGCGACTCCGGTAACGACAGGCTCAGTGGCGGGGACGGCAACGATAGATTAACGGGCGGAATAGGGTTCGATACGCTCACGGGTGGCGATGGTTCGGATAGGTTTATTTTCAAAGCAGGCGACTCCGTCGCCCAACGCGCTGGCAATGCCATTATCTCAGATGTGATCGTCGATTTTCGCGGCGTGTTCCAAGGCGGCACAGACAAAATTGACCTGACCAGCGTGCCGAATGTGATCTTTCAAACATTTGATGTGGCTGGCGGCAAAGTGCTCTCCTACCAGGCCGGTCCCAATGGGGTCGTCAATGAAGTCTTTCTCTCGGGAATTGCACTGATCAACAACGCCGACTTTATTACTTGATTCAAAAGAGTTATCGGGTCGCAACAACGCAAAACGCCGGCCACAAGAGCCGGCGTTTTTTATGAGTTATCGCTTGCAGCCTGCGGTTCACCCGCCAGGGCTCGCAAATAGCGTTATGAGACGACAGACTATGCGTGTGCCTTGCCGTGCCACCAGCCGGTCATGGCGCCCTTCAGCGCCGCCTTTGCGGGCTCAACAACGGATTGTGTAAAAATCAGCGCTTGTTGTCCGGCCGGGGGCGCAGGGTGGGCGGCGCTGAGATGACCGAGACGGAGCGCATCATCAAGTCCGCGTGTGACCACGACGGCTGCCGGGGTGTCGATTTCATCTTCAGGAGGCGCCATGGCGTAGCCCGCTGCTTCCTGCACCGATAATAATTTCCTTGAACTCAGCATCACATCCGTCCCGCTACTCGAATATGCAATCGAACGCACGACGCTCCACAGTTCGCACACCCTGGAGCCGGAACCAAAAAAGCGAGAGCTGGCTGATTGTTAAATACGGTCAGCTGAGGCTATTCCCGATCATTTATCATATTTGATGCGAAACTGCCGCAGGTCAAGTTATTTGCAGGCGCTAGCTTGACAAAATTAAAATTATTGCAATTGCGAAGTTGCCGCCGCTGTTTGTATCGCAGTGCAATTTGCCGAAAGCATTCGCAACACACTTAAGTTCAGCTTTGCGTCTACACCAAATCGTGTCGTGAAACTGTCGCGATGGTGCTTGCATTGGCCAAGCCCCAGCGCGACCATCAGTCCGTCGCGTTCCTCCTTGAGGCGCGAGGCGCGCGGCGTGTCGCGCGCGGGCAGTTGGTCCCGCGTCCCACTGGTCTCGCGCCTCTCCCGCTCAAGGCGTCACGCTTTCCACAAAGAGAAAGCGGACAAGGAGGAAATTATGGGACATTCGAGCCTCGTCTCTCCCGGCGGCACGCGCAGCCCCCGGTGTATCGCGCTGGTTGGCCCCTATCTCTCGGGTAAGACGACGTTGCTTGAGGCTATCTTGGCGCGCACTGGGGCGATCGCCCGGCAAGGCACGGTTGCCAACAAGAACACGCTTGGCGATGCCACTCCAGAAGCGCGCGATCACGGCATGAGCGTTGCGCTGAATGTCGCCGGCGTCACATTTCTCGGTGACACTTTCACCTTTATCGATTGTCCTGGCTCCATTGAGTTTCAATACGAAGGAGCGCTCGCGTTGACCGCCTGCGATGCAGCCGTCGTGGTGTGCGAACCCGATATTAAAAGGGTGGCTGCCTTACAGATGATACTCAAGTCGCTCGAAGATCGCGGCATTCCGCATTTCCTGTTCCTCAACAAGATCGATAGCTTTGCCACCCCCGTGCGCGACATCCTTCCGATGTTGCAACCGGCTTCGGCAAAACCCTTGGTGCTGCGGCAGATCCCGATTTGGGAAAATGGTGTTGTAACTGGATTTGTCGATCTGGCATCGGAGCGCGCTTATGTTTATCGCGAGCATGCCGAATCTCAAATCATCCAGTTGCCAAGCTCCGTCAAAGAGCGCGAGAAGCAAGCCCGCTTTCATATGATGGAACAACTGGCCGACTATGACGATGCCCTGATGGAGCAGTTGGTTTCGGATCTGCCACCGCCCAATGATTTGATTTTCGATGATTTGGCGCGGGAACTGCGCGAGGGGTTGATCTGCCCTGTGCTGCTGGGCAGTGCCGAACACGGAAATGGAATTTTGCGATTGCTCAAAGCCCTTCGCCACGAAGTGCCGTTCGTCGATGAGACGGCCAAACGGCTGAAACTCGATACGGCCCAGCCAACGGCCTATGTGTTCAAGACACTGCACACCGGGCACGGCGGCAAGGTCTCGCTCGCGCGCGTTCTGACTGGCGGCCTCTCCGACGGAGTGACAGTGAACGGTGCCGATGGCCGCGATGAGCGTGTAGCAGGGCTCTTTGCGATCAAGGGAGAGGAGCCGGTTAAGCGTGGCACGGCCAAAGCTGGCGATACCGTAGGGCTCGGCCGTCTCGAAGGCATTCACACAGGCGAGACATTAACGAGCGGGAAGCCGGTTGCGCAGATCGAAGGCGCAGTGCCGCCCGAGCCAGTGCTTGCAGCCAGCGTTGGCCTCAAAGATCGCAAGGACGAGGTCAAACTCTCAAGCGCGTTGGCAAAGCTGATCGAGGAGGATCCATCGCTCGCACTCGAACACAACCGCGACACGCATCAGATTTTGCTCAAGGGCCAAGGCGAGATGCATCTGCGGGTTGCCTTCGAAAGGCTGGCCCGCAAGTTCGGCGTCACAGTCGAGCGCTTGAAGCGGCAAGTGCCTTACAAAGAGACCATCAAGAACAGCATCGAAATTCGCGGCCGCCACAAGAAGCAGTCTGGAGGGCATGGCCAATTCGGCGATGTGGTGCTGGAGATTGCCCCCTTACCGCGCGGATCGGGCTTCCAGTTCGCCGATCGCATCACCGGTGGCGTCATCCCGAAGAACTACATTCCGTCAGTTGAGATTGGTGTTGCGGATTACCTGAAGTCAGGACCGCTCGGTTTCCCCGTCGTCGATATCGCGGTGACCTTGACGGATGGCTCGTATCACACGGTTGATAGTTCCGACATGGCGTTTCGGCAGGCAGGCCGCCTTGCCATGAGTGAGGGCATGCTCAAGTGCGCGCCGGTACTCCTCGAACCCGTTATGGCTGTTGAAATATCCGTACCCTGCGAGGCAACGGCGCGCATCAACGGCATCATCTCGCAACGGCGCGGGCAGATTCTCGGATTTGATGCGCGTGAGGGCTGGCCCGGTTGGGATGTCGTGCAAGCGCACATTCCAGAAGCGGAAATGGATGGCCTTATCATTGAAGTGCGTTCTGTCACCGCAGGCACGGGCAGCTACACCGCGCGCTTCGATCATCTTTCCGAACTGACGGGGCGGCTGGCAGACACCGTTCTCGCCGGCCAGAAGATCGCCGCCGAATAGGGAGTCTGCAATGCGGCGAAGCGTGTCCGGTCAAAACCGGCGCGCTCGCGGTAAGGCGGCTACTTGTTCAGCTGGCGCAGCACTTCGTCATGCAGCCTAGGATCGCCGGAGGCCAAGATGCGCCCACCCGATGCGGCGGGTTTGCCCTCCCACGTCGTCATGCGCCCGCCGGCCTTTTCGATAATCGGGATCAGTGCGATCACATCGAACGGCTTCAAATCAACTTCGATGACGAGATCGATATGACCACCGGCCAATAGCGCATAGCCGTAGCAATCGCCACCGAAGCGCGTCATACGCGCCGCAGATTTGATGCGGGCAAAGCCGTCGGCTTCTTTGCCGCCAGCAAAAGTATCGGGGTGTGTCGTCGATAGCATGGCATCTGAAATCTTCGAACAGGCGCGCGTCTTCAACTTGCGCGTTTTGCCATCCGGACCGCGCACGAACGAGGCCTTTGCGGCAGCCCAAAAACGCTCACGCACATACGGCTGGTCCATGATGCCGAGCACGGGTACATCGTCTTCCAACAGCCCAATGAGCGTGCCCCACGTCAGAGCCCCGGTCATGAATGAGCGCGTGCCGTCGATCGGATCGACCACCCAGCGGTAGCGGGCATCGAGATTGCGGCTGCCGTATTCCTCACCTGTCAATCCGTGGTGTGGATGAGATTTTGCGAGCATGCGCGAGATGACCCGCTCGGCGCTACGATCCGCTGCCGTCACAGGATCGAAGTCCCGGCCCTTGGCTTTGTTCTCGACCGCCATCTGGCGGCGGAACTGAGGCAAAATCACTTTGCCCGAGGCATCGGCCAGGTCATGGGCGCAGGATAAGAGGCCAGCAAAGCTGTCACGGCGGGCAGCGGGCGAAGAGCTTGGGCGCGCGGAAAGTGGGGGCACGGTGGTTATTGGCCTTTATCGATGATGCCAGTCCGGCTCATGGCTGTTTGCCTTGGCAGGCCAGCGAGCAGGGGAAAAACGCGGTTGTCCGGAGCATGGCTAGCAAACGGCGGGTCTGATCGTTGTTGCCTAGAGGCATCACATCCACCTCATTGTAACACTTTGATTGCATAATTTATTAGCTGGACTGCGCGAACAGTCGCATACACAGTGATGTGGTTTCTGGGTGCACTGCCCCACAAACCGCAGCCCATTATGGGCGTTTCCTCCCTAGACTTGGGCCGTTCGGTTATTCGAGCGGCCTTTTTTTGCGGTCTTTTTTTTGAACACCAGATTACGGCCCCGCTCCATTCATAGCAGCTCTGCGCAAAACGCAGTTGTATCTTGTGCATTGCAACGGCTAATGTTGCGTTGCGATATCCAAGCATGCTTGCTTGTGCCTTCGCAGTCCCTCCTGCGGCAGCTCCTGCTGCCGCGCTGGGCGTTTCCTCCCTAGACTTGGGCCGTTCGTAAGAACGGCCCCTTTTTTTGTCTAGATGCATGCGGCGCGAACGCAGTTGCCGGCCCGATGCGAGTTGTGAAGGTAACGATAGAAACCGCTATTCTGCTGCCAAGCGGCGTTCGAACATGACCTGCACATCCGTAAAGGCGGCGGCGATGATGTCTTCAAGATGTCCGCGCAGCGTGTCGAAACCGCTGGTCAGGCGAATTGCCTTTTCATCCATGTAAAGCCCGCGGTTTACTTCGACTTGGATGGCATGGATGCCGCGCTGGGGTTTGCCATAATGCTCGGTGATGAAGCCACCCGCGTAGGGGCGGTTCAACTGCACGTCATACCCCTTGGCTCCGATCGCATCGCGCAGATAGCGTGTCAGACGCAGATCGCAAGCGTGCCCGAAACGGTCGCCGAGCACGAATTGCGGCCGCGCGGGACTCGATTGGCTGGCGATAGATGACGGCATGGAATGGCAGTCGATGAGGATCGCATAACCGAACCGTTGCCGGGTTTCCTCGAGCAGGCCCTGCAGCGCTTCATGGAATGGAACATAGAGCCGCTCGATGCGCGTCAGGGCGTCTTCAAGCAGGAGCGGCCGCCGGTAGATTTCCTCGCCGTCGGCGACAATGCGGGCGATGGTGCCCAGTCCGCCGATGACGCGGGCCGATTGAGTGTTGGCAAAATCAGGCAAGATTTCATCGAACAACTCGGGATCGAGTTCATAAGGTTCGCGGTTGGCGTCGAGATAGGCGCGCGGAAACCGGGCAGCTATCAGCGGCGCACCCAATTCGGCGGCCGCAGCAAACAAATCGTCGACGCAATAATCTTCGGATTTGCGAAGTGTGAGCGGATCGAGCTGCGATTGTTCGAGAAAGTGGGCGGTGTAGTGATCGCCCGAATGAGGAGAACACAGAACGAAAGGCGCTGTTTGCTCAAGCGGGCGCAACATCCGGAATGCGGGGGTCAGCTCTGAATCGATCGATGTGCGTTCACGGCTCGCTGTCAAAAAATGATGCCTTTCGGGGGAATGGACTGTATGGCCCCCAATCCAACGCACTACCCGGCGAACCATGCCAAGCCGTTGAGACCCTGTCCATGGGCGAGTGCTCCGATGGATCAAGCAAATAGAGGCATAACTGCTGGTGAAGGGCAGGGCGCCACAACTTTGACGCGTCTCGTGTGCGTTGTTGTCTATAATGGAAGCCCAAGCCGCAACTTCACGCTCCATTTACCAAAGTTGCGTCAGAGTTGTCTGGCACACTGGACATCTAGCCTAAACATCATTTTTGTGACCAATATACCGCCATGACCCTTAAGCCGTCGCAAGCACCCATGCAGAGAATTCTCCTCGCTGAAGATGACGAATCCATGCGCGGCTTCCTTGAGCGTGCGCTCGCCAAGGCTGGTTACGACGTCGCTTCGTTCTCGAACGGGGCTGATGCCTATGACCGCCTTCAGGAAGAGCCGTTCACGCTCCTGCTGACAGATATCGTCATGCCGCGCATGGACGGAATAGAACTCGCGCGCCGCGCCGCGGCTATCGATCCCGACCTCAAGATCATGTTCATCACCGGGTTCGCCGCTGTGGTTCTCAACAGCAAGAGTGCGGCGCCGAAGGATGCGCGCGTTTTGTCAAAACCATTCCATCTCAAGGACCTGGTGCGTGAGGTTGAGCGGCTACTGGCCGCTTGAAGCCGCGCTGGACCGGTGCCGTCCGTGTCGTGCGGCAACACGGCAGAAGCGACACTTGCCTCGGCCGCGCGATGCCGATATACGACGTCCTCTTGCTCGCGCCGAACCGGGGCGCGGCATTCTGATCTGGTTGGGGCACTTAGCTCAGCGGTAGAGCACTACCTTGACATGGTAGGGGTCACAGGTTCGATCCCTGTAGTGCCCACCAGCCGGATCTCTCATGAAAACTTCGATCCGGCAATGCCAAGTCGTTGCTGCAACTGAAGTTTTTGCTGAAGCGGGCCGGAATGGATTTAGTTGCCTCGAGTGGTTGACAGACTGCCGCCCCGCGCATAGTTTGCGGTCTCTTTTTCCAGGCTTCTGATGCTGTTCGGGATCACCGGTTTTGGTGGTCTTGGTTATGTCGTCGGGTTGGCCGTTCACACGTTCACTGGTGCTGATATGAAAGTTCGCAACTCTCTGAAGTCGCTGCGCGCACGCCATCGCGACAACCGCATCGTGCGACGCAAGGGCCGCGTGTACGTCATCAACAAGACGCAGCGCCGCTTCAAAGCCCGCCAGGGCTAAGCTACACGGCCTTTGGGTCGTGCATTCATTATTTCAATTCTGAAAGCGCTGGGTGCTGCCCGGCGCTTTTGACGTTGGGGTCTGATGCAGCTAAACTGCCGCGCATGATCAAAAGCAATCTCGTTCCCAAGCGCCTCGGCGCAGTCTGTGCTGCGGTGTTCACTGCTGCGCTCTTGTCGTCCACTGGGCAGGTTCTCGCTGCCGGCGAGGCCCAGCCAAACGCGCCCGTTCCTGGCGCCCCTGTTCCGGGCGATGGCCTCATCAAACCCCATCAGGGTAAGCGCAACAAAAACGCTGAGGCGATGCTGACGGTTGGCAACCGGCAGATCATTCTCGCGGAACTCTACGATCAACTCGCCAAAGCCGAAGCGCCCGAGGCAGCTGCGCCGCTCGTCGACGCCATCTGGAAGGTGTGGACATTCTCAGGCAGCCCGACTTCGGATCTCCTCATCGAGCGCGCGCGCGGTGTCGCCATGGAGCCGGGCAGCGCTGCGTCGCAAGCCTTCTTGAATGCTGTCGTCGAACTGCAGCCAGATTTTGCGCAAGGCTGGTTCTTGCGCGCTATGATCTACAAAGCGCAGGGTGATAGCCACCGCATGCTCGGCGATCTGCGCCGCACGCTCGCACTCGATCCCAGGCACTTCGAAGCTTTGAAAGCGCTTGCGTTCGAACTCAACGAGCTTGGCCGCAAGATGCAGGCCATCGAAACGTACGGAAAGCTGCTGAAGGTCTATCCGGCAGCGGCGAAGTCTGACGATCGTGTTTTGCAGGCCCTCGAGCGGGTGCTTGGCGGCACGGAGTTGTAAGCCGGCCGGCGGCTGATAACGTCATGATTGCGACAGTCTTTCAATTTGCCGGATCACACCACTTCTTAGTTGTGGCTTTCACGTTGACGTCGTGATCTGAATTGATGCCCCAATTTAACACAAGCGCTAAATGAGTTTTAGGGCAGGCTATCGTTCGCCCACTATTTAATTCAAATTCAGTGCATTGTATCAGGGCGCATTTTCCTCGAACGCCATGCGCCACAACAGTGCCCTTTTTGTTAAGACCCCAAGGCCTGTTTCTTGCTGCTCATATGGGTCGAACCGGCGCCAACAGCGACGGTATATGGTTTCCATCAAGGAGGCGAGAATGTCGTTTGGTAAACGTGGTCAAGGTAAGCCCCTGCAGCAGGTTCATACTGCGCGATCCCCTGAACGTAAACCGGAGCGCGCCGGACAGCCTCGTGGAACCGGCAGCTTGCTGCGCGCATCTGCAGGGTTCGTTTCGGCACTCGCACTGATGACCGCTGTGTATTTCACTTATACAAGCTTAATGTATGCAGCGGGCCGGAAGCTCACGAAGCAGTGGGACGCTCAGATTGCAGTCACGCAGGGCGCACCCATTGATCTGGCATTGCTTCAGACGCCCTACGCGGATGAGTGGACTTTTGGACAGTGCACATTGCGCTCGCCGCCCAACGCCATGACCGCCAGCGTTCCGGGCAAGTTTGAGGGGCGAGATGGGCTCTACGGTGGAAGGCTGGATTTCATGGGTGGTGATGAATCCATTAGAAAAATCTACGAAGCCGACTTCCTAGATTGTGTGTCGCGCACTGAGGCCATGAAGCTCTGCGAAAGCTCTATCCGGTCTGCGTTTGCCAAAGATGTCTCAAGATTTTATGCCGAACGGAAGATATTGGTTCGAGAGCGCGCCAGCCCCCGAGATAGCTTTTCGCAAGGGTTGGCGGTCGACATCCCTGAATTCAGTCAAGCCAGTCAGCACGTTGAAAACGAAATGAATGATGCCAAGGAAACGGTCGATAGCGCCCTCAAATCAGCTGCTGCAGCCGGACTCATTGCTTCGAGTGACTTTGGCTTTTTTGCGCAATCAGAGATCGCAGAGGCATTGAAGGGCGTTGAGAGCCGGGCCACACCATGTTCGTAAGCCAAACGCGATTGGCTTTAGCTAGCAACTCCTATGCGTGATTACTTGTTCGGGGCCAGCTGCGCCGTTATGGCGGCGATGGCGCTGCTGGCAGGGTATATCCTCATTCCGGCTTTCAAACCCCGGTTCGATCCGGAACGCGTGACCTGCTTTCCCATGCCGAGCACCGCAGGCTTGCTGCGCGTTGACCAGCAGATGGGCACCCAAAAGCCTACTGCCGCTGAAAAAGTGCAAGCTGAGCGAAGAGTTATGGCCACGTACATTTCATCTGTACAGGAAGCTGAGAAAAATTGCACCACGCACGCATGTGAGGCTGAAGAACTTAAAAAGTATCGCACAGCAGTGTCATTCTATCTGCACGTTCGAGAAAACATTTCGAGAAACATGTTTCGCGAGAGTGGCGAGGATGGACTTTCGCTTGCGTCAGAGATTTTCGAAACCAGCGCAGATGAAAACGTGATCGAAACCCTGCAATCGATGCACAATGCGGGTGTCATCGACTTGGAGGCACTGGGCAGTGCGAAGGAAACAGCCGCCCTTCTCGTATTAAAACCAATGGACGCCTATCGTCCGTGCGCCGATGAGACTCCGAAAGCATCGGAGTGAACAGGGCACCGCCCACTCCACTGAAAATCCTCAACCGCCGCGTTCGGATGCCGGCTTTACCGGCAGCTTCTTTCCACCAACCGGCAAGGCGTCCGGACTATGGCCGTCGGGCAGGCCGAGTTCGTCGATGAATGCCAGACGGATCATGTTGGTGGCGCCCGGTGAGCCAAGTGGCACGCCACACGTAATCACCACACCCTCGCCAGCTTTGACATAGCCTTCTTCAAACGCGATGCGGCAAGCTTTGCGTACCATGTCTGAAAGATCTTCGGGGTCGCTGGTGCGCACCGTCTGAATGCCCCAGACAAGTGCAAGGCGCTGGGCCGTTTCCGCGATCGGCGTCAATCCAATCACTGGCAAGTTTGGCCGTTCACGAGCCACGCGCAGAGCCGTAGAACCCGTGGCGGTGTAACACACGATGGCAGCCACTTTGACGGTATTGGCGATGGCGTAAGCGGCGGCAGAAATGGCGTCGGCGCCGGTCGGCTGCGGAGCGAACTCATTGGTATGGATGATGGTGTCGTAGCTCGGGTCGCTTTCCACCTGGATCGCGATGCGATCCATCATCTGGATGGCTTCGATCGGATACTGACCAACCGCTGATTCGGCAGACAGCATGACAGCGTCTGCGCCATCGAACACGGCGGTCGCCACGTCGGACACTTCTGCGCGTGTCGGCATGGGCGATGAAATCATGCTTTCAAGCATCTGTGTCGCCACCACGATGGGCTTGCCGGCGCTGCGCGCTTTGCGCGTGATCCGCTTCTGCAATCCGGGTACGCGCTCGACTGGCAATTCGACGCCAAGGTCGCCGCGAGCAACCATGAACGCGTCACCGGCAGCGATGATGGCGTCAAGGTCGTCGATGGCCGAGGGCTTTTCGATCTTTGCAAGAACCAGCGCGCGACCGTCGATGATCGCCTTGGCTTCGATGATGTCTTGCGCGCGCTGCACGAAGCTGAGAGCGATCCAGTCGGCGCCGAGTTCGAGGGCGCAATCGAGGTCGGCTCGGTCTTTCGGCGTCAAAGCGCTCATGGGCAGAAGCGTGTCGGGGAGGCTGATGCCCTTGCGGCTTGCCAGCGCGCCGCCGTTGATCACCTCCGCCGTGATGCGGTCGGGCTTTGCCTCTGTAACCCGCATGCGGATCTTGCCGTCGTCGAGCAGAAGATTATGGCCCGGCTCAACGCCTGAAAAGATCTGCGGATGGGGCAGGTAAACGCGGTTGGCCGTACCGACAGTTTTCTCATCGGCATCGAATTGGAAGGTCGACCCATCCGCAACGAAGACGCGCCCGCCCTGGAATTCGCCCAGCCGCAATTTCGGCCCCTGCAGATCCGCCAAGATGCCAATCGAGTGGCGATTGCGCGAGGCGACAGCACGCACCGAGGTCAGCAATTCGCGCGCGCCTTCGTGGGTCGAATGGCTCATGTTGATGCGGAAAACATCGACGCCCGCTTCGAACAGGCGCTGAATCATTTCGGGCGAAGAGGACGCCGGTCCCAGCGTCGCGACAATCTTTACCCTACGGTCTCTTTTCATTGTGTCTTGCTGCTCCTGGGCTCAGGGTCGGTGAGGCGAACGGTCCATTCTTTCGCATCGCCGGTATTCACTTCAAAAAATCCCGAGCGCTTAAATCCCCGTTTCGAGCAGTCCTGCACGCCGCGTATGACAAACGATTTGTCGGCAGTACACATGAAGTTGGCCCCGGCCCATTCACCCCCCCGGTCGTAGTCGACCGCGTGGACGTAGATGAATTGGCTCGGCACCGTGCCCTTCAGAAGCGTTTCGCATGTTTGGGACGAGATCGTCCACCATCCTTCTGTCGCCCACCCTTGCGCATCCTGGTAGCCAATCGACACCCCGATGCGGCTGGACGTGGAATTGCACAGCTTGATGTCTGCAAGAGCGGCCGGAGCGGCTGCCGTCAAGGCGATGCCCAGCGCGCTGAAAAGGCCCGGTAAACGGTTCCAAAACGTGGATAAAATGCGGGGCAGGGGGTCACTCATGGCGTTCATTGTGGGCGAAAGCGAGCGGTCTGGCAGGAACTCCTTGTCTCGGCTAGGAAAGCGGCGGCATTAGGAAGCGGCCGCCACCGCAGGGGAGGCGGCAATTGTCGCACAGCATAAGCTATTCAAAGCGAACATGAACCCAAGTGACGCCTCCTGCCCACGTGGCGAAGTGCGCATGAGCGCCGCTCATGCAACTCTAACTGGCGATGAGGCGAGCGGCCTCGTTATCCTGTGCGACCACGCCAGCAACGCCCTGCCGCCAGAGTATGGCTCGCTTGGGATGCCGCCTCATCTGCTCGGGCGGCACATCAACTGGGATATCGGGGCCGAGGGCGTTGCCCGCGCTTTGGCTTTGGCGTTGTGTGCGCCTGCGGTTTTCACGCGGTATTCGCGGCTGCTTATCGACTGCAATCGCGGCCTCGATGACCCAACCTTGATCATGCGGATCTCGGATGGTGCCGTTATTCCAGGCAATCGCTCGCTGAGCGACGAAGAGCGGCACCGGCGCATTGACATGTTCTACGCACCCTATCACGCAGAAATCCGGCGCGTGATCGATGCGGGCCTCGCCGCTGGTAAGCCGCCAGTGATCGTCTCCATTCATAGCTTTATAGATGTCTGGAGCGGCGTCCAACGGCCCTGGCACTGCGGCGTACTATGGGACAAAGACCCGCGGCTTGCCGAAACGCTGTTGCAGGGCTTGTCCCGCTGCGAGGGCAACATCGTGGGCGATAACGAACCATATACCGGCCGCCTGCGCGGCGATTGTCTTTGGCAGCACGGCACGAAACGCGGTCTTGCGCACGCAATTATCGAGCTGCGACAGGATTTGATCGCGACCGAGGTAGGGCAGCAGTTCTGGGCGGAGCGGATCGCTGCAATCGTCGGTGCCGCCATGCGCGACCCTGTCCGCAGGAAGGCACTGCAAACGGTGCAGCACTATGGCTCCCACACCGGCGGCATTCTATAGTCCGGCTCAAATTCGATTGCACTCAAAGGGCCTTTGAACATGGACGAAACCACCAAGACCGAACTCGAAGCCGCTGCTTTCAGGCGGCTCCTGGCGCATCTCAGCCACCGCTCCGACGTTCAGAACATCGACCTCATGAATTTTGCGGGCTTCTGCCGCAATTGTTTGTCGACGTGGATGCAGGATGCAGCCGCCGAAAAAGGCTTTCCGTTCAGCAAGGATGAGGCACGCCTGCACGTCTATGGGATGCCCTACGCAGATTGGCAGGCGAAACACCAAAAGGAAGCCTCACCCGAAGCCCTCAAAGCCTTCGAGGCTTCAAAGCCTGTGCATAAATAGCATCGCCCAAACGCATATTTTTCTGCGGTTTCAACGTGTGTCCCAAATACCTTGGGATGAGTGTTCCCGTCGGCTTGCCGGTTCGCAGCTTGGTGTCTAGCGTTCCTCAAATCAACCGGCACAAAACTGACATGCTGCGCCGGTTGAAGCGTCAAGAGGGACGATATCACGATGACCACACTGCAAAGCTCGGCCCAAAACCAACTACGCCAGATCGTTGAACAGATTGAGCGCTTGGAAGAAGAAAAGAAGGCCTTGTCTGGCGATATCCGCGACAAGTATCTCGAAGCCAAGGGCGTCGGCTTCGACGTAAAAGTGCTTCGCCAGATCGTGCGCCTGCGCAAAAAGAGCGACACTGAGCGGCAAGAAGAAGACAGCATTCTGGAAGTTTATATGCACGCCCTCGGGATGCTCGGCGCTGCCCCGACCGAGGCCGATGCCGACCGCATGATGGCGGCCGAGTAAGCACCACCGGTCTTCAAAAACGGGCTCCATCGAGTTCAGATTCAATTGAATTTCGGTGGATCGCGAGAGGCAACACCCCGGTCATGTCGGCGCATGACCAGGGTGTCTCAGAGTTGCAGGAATAGCGGGGCTGTGCCTGCAACGCTTTGGGAGAGAAGAGACTGAGTTGCGACCTAGTCTACAAGTTTGCGTGAAGTCCACGGAAACACGTTCAAACAATACCGCCTATGTGCAATAAGGTCCAATTGGTATTTATGGATCATGCGATTAGGTGCGCTGATGGCAAACGTCACCCTTAAGCAGTTGAAGTATTTTGACGCGCTGTCACGTGAGCTGCATTTCGGCCGCGCCGCTGAGATGTGCGCTGTCACACAACCAGCCCTTTCGATGCAGATCCAAGAGCTAGAGGAAACCCTCGGGTTGACGCTGGTGGAGCGCACGCGCAGCGGCGTTCAACTGACAGTCAAAGGAGCCGAACTGGCCCAGCGATCGGCGCGCATTCTCGGCGAGGTCCGCGATTTCGTGGCCTATGCGCAGCATTCCAATCGCGTCCTCACAGGGCCCCTGCGATTTGGCGTCATTCCGTCGGTCGCGCCCTACATGCTGCCGCCGCTCTTGCCTTTGCTGCGGCACGGATATCCCGGATTGGAACTGCATGTGCGCGAAACTCAGACCGCACCGCTGACGGACGAACTGCTCGACGGCAAGCTCGATGTTCTCTTGCTGGCGCTGCCCCTGAAGCATAACGATCTTGAAAGCATGCCCCTGTTCGAAGATCGCTTTGTTCTGGCTCTACCGAAAGATCGCAAACTGCCTGCAAGAGTGCGCGCGACTCCGGAACTCGTCGAACACGAACGCCTCCTCCTTCTTGAAGAGGGTCATTGCCTGCGCGATCAAGCGTTGTCGTACTGTCACCTGCGCCAAGTTGACATGGTCAATACCTTTGGCGCGTCCAGCCTTTCGACGATCGTCGAGATGGTGGCGGCTGGATTTGGTATCACGCTACTTCCAGAAGTGAGCCTCGGCGTCGAAGAACGCGGCCGCGACATTCAGTTGTTGCGCTTTGAGGCACCCGAACCCTTCCGCACGTTGGGGCTCGTTTGGCGGTCGTCATCGCCGCGCAAGGATGACTTCAAGGAACTGGGCCGGCTTATTCTGCAAGCAGCTGAGCAAGGGCCCATCGGCCGGGCGCGCGAAGGGCTGGGCGGGCTTATCGCAGCGACGTCTTGACGAGACGATCGGTTACGGCGCTAGCAGATGCAGTAGGCGCCTTTAGTGCGGGTGCTAGATCAGCCAAGCTCACAGCTTGACCACGGAACTCCTTCGCCCACAGCAACTCAGCCAATTGCTGGCCAGGCCGCAAGCGCATAGGCGGCGAACTCATATCTTCTTCCAGCATAACAAGCGTCTTGCCGACCTCGGGTGCGGACATTACCGAGAGCGCGGCATCGTCGGCAGACGGCGTCGCCGTCAGCAGGGGAGCCAATGGGAATGGCCGGTAGACCAGTTCTTCCGGGTGATCGTCGTCGAACTCTGGCGCTGGGATCCAACTTGTTTCTCTTTCGAGAGCAGCGGAACGTGTTCCTGGCGCGCTGGCTGCAGCAGGTCCTTCAAACGAGGCGAGAACTGTTGCCGTTGGCTTTGTGGAGCCGGGCTCGCTACTGGCTTCAGCCACAAGCGCTGCGAGTGCGCTTCGATCGTTCTCGGATGGCGCCGGTACGAAACGCGAAGGCCGCTCTGCGAGACGCGGCGGAGCAACCAATTTGGGCAGCGCCGGTGGAGCAATCTTAGCTTCGGTCTTCCTAAGTTCTGTTCTCGGCAAAGGCCGCGCGGTCGCAGCCCATTGCAGGTCTTGCGGAGAGGGCCATGGCGCGGCGAGCGCCATGCGCTGATCCGGTGCCAATTTTTTGACGGGGCGCACTGCCGGTACGGGGGCTGGGGCAACGAGCGGTGGCAACGTCCGGCCACTGGCGTCGGCAACCTGAATGAGCGCCTTGGGTGCAGCGCGTAGGGAAAAGTATGCTGCCACTTGAGTGGCCGTCTCACCGCCGGCTGCTTTTGCCGCGCGAACATCTGCAGGCGTGATCGAGCCGCCTTCCGCGGGGCGATGTTGCGTGCGTCCCGACGGAAACAGCAGTGCCAACTCTTTCTTAGGCATGTTCGGCCAGTGACGCACACGGCTCGTATCGACGTGAACGAACGGGATTGCGGACGTCGGATAATAGCCCACACCACCGCGTTCGCGGATCATCGCCGAATAGCGCAGCTGCCGCGCTGGAATGTCTGGGAAGGCGATGTCGATGGCTTTGCCGGAGATGTGTTGGCTTTGGCTGGCTTGACCACCTCGGGTTTTGCGCAACATTTCGTTGGTGCCGTTTGACCGGTACCCGCAAATAACATGGATCGGTTCTCTCGAGCCGAGCTCTGTGTACATTTCCCAGATGACATCGATGGTTTCGGGATCGATGGTTATGGCCTTGTTCTCGCGCCAGTCGCGCATCAGCCAGTCGATCTTCTTCATCGCCTCGGGCACAAACCGTCCCTCACGCTTGTAGGTGACGGTCAGCGTTTCTTTGGTATGGATGTGATAAAATGACAGAGTGCGGGTGCGGCCGTTGTCGCCAGCCATGGCCACCGCCGCCGCGAAGGACACGGCAAGACCTGCTATCAGAAAGCGTGCGCTCGCGCCCAAGTCTAACCCCGTCTGTTCCGCAGAATACCCTTAAGCTGGACTGCGATCCGCAGGCGGAACACACAGCCCTAACCAAGAGTTAAACCCATCCGATTAACGGGGCGTAACCGGCGAATGCGGGAGGAGCGGGGCACTCGAGCGGCCAAACGGGGGCAATTTAGGTATGGGCTCATCCCAGACCACCCCCATGGGCCGGCCAAGACCTAGTTGGGGGTCTTATGAGACGTGCCTGTTTTGCGCTTGGCTTTCGCAGGAGGCGCTTGGTAGCCGCCACCGAACACGTTGTCGAAAAAGTCGGCCAGCGATTCAGACCCGCTATCGCTATTGCTGCTGCCGTTAGACTGGTAGCTGTTTGAACTCTGGCCAAAGCCAAAGAAAGAACCGAAATCGTCCGGCGACTGCGCATACTGAACGCGATTGAATTTAACCGGGGCGAGATGGTCAACCCCGACCGCGATCTGGCTGAACTTGCCAGCAAGCGCGAGCTTAACGCGCTCTTCATGGCCATAGACGTCCTTGAAGGTCAGTTCATTGCCGTCGTCATCGACCCGGGACGTGAAATAGGTGACGTGAACTGGGATTTTGCGATCAAGTAGAACGGGCGTTTCATCCGGTTCGCGATCGAGGATGTCCGTCACCTGCGAGGGCTGCCACTGCTTGTCAATTGCGAGCAAAGCCTCAGCAACTTTCAACGGGTTGCGCACCCGCATGCACCCATGACTGAACGGACGGCTGGGCTCGTCGAAGAGGGCCTTTGCCGAGGTGTCGTGCAAATAGACGCCGTGCTTATTGGGGAATACAAACTTGACCAGCCCGAGAACATTGCGTTCACCCGACGGCTGGTAGACTTCGAAATTGCGAATGTCAGCTTGGCTCCAGTCAACGCTGCTCGGGTCAATCTCCTTGCCGTTGCGGGCGAGCACAAGACCCTGCTTGCGAAACGAGCCGCCCCCGCGCGTGAGGCTTGGGTACAACTCAAGCACTTTGATGCTCTCGGGAACGTTCCAGCGGGGATGGAAGTAAATCGTTTCGAGTTCGTCTGAGAAGACCGGCGTCTGCTTGGTGAGTTCGCCAACCACCACGCGCTCTTCGAGGGCCAACTGGCCCTTGTGATAGATGCGCACCATGAACTCAGGGATGTTGACCGTGATGTAGGTTTCACCAAGATCGGCCGGCATCCAGCGCCACTGCTCCATGTTGGCGATGAGCCGTTTGGGATCGGGCACAGTGATGTCGTTCAAGGCCGCACGTGTATTGCGGCCGACAATGCCATCAGGCTTCTGACCGTTCTTTTCCTGGTAAGCGCGCACTGCCGTTTCGAGGGCCGCATCGTACACCTCACCGTCAGATCCGGCTTCGATCGCCAAGCCGAGGCGCTCGCGCAAAAGTGCGACGTGCGGATGCTTGATGCCCGGCATCAACTTGGGGCCGTTCGAGGGCATTTGCACCACGTCTCGCGCGGTCGCGGCTTTGGAGCGCAGCGCCAAGTACTGTTGGCGCAGCTTTTCGAATTGCGCATGCTGCGGATGCAATTTGCGCATCAGTTCTGCCGGATCTTCCGCATCGGCGATTTCCTCGAGCAACACCCGCGGCTCGATCAACTGGGGTGTACGATCAAGATAAGACGAGAGCTGCTTTGACGGCTCCATGATACGGCCGCCACGGGCATCGTGCGCATAGGCAAGGACGGCGAAAGTGATGTCGCTTTCGGCTTCCGCTAACTTTTCACGAGACAGGCCATTGCTGCTGATTGAGAGATCGGGAAGCACATAGTCGGTCACATCGAGGCCCCAATCCGCCGCCTTTTGAATTTCGGCGATGACTTTCGCCCCCTTGGCGCTGAGGCCGGTTGGCGTCACCCAAATTGCTTCATCGCGGCGCGCCGCATAGACGGCTGCCACGGCCCTGATGCGTTCGCCCATCATGTCTCCGCCCTCGCGGGCCTTGGGCAGGCGGTCGCGGACTTCAATGCCAATATCAAAGACGGGTTTGGCATCTGCCGGCGCGGCGGCAGGAGTGGCAGGGGAAGCTGGCGCGGCCGTAGATGGTGTGTTTGCGCGGTCTGCCGGCGCGCCGCGCACGACGGGCCAATCGATCGGGGCAGCTGGCTCGCTCGATGGCTGTTGTTGTGTGCCACCGCCTGGCACCGCGTCCGTTCCCGGATCGGTCGCGTCGGCATCTAGATTGGGTAATGACGATGGGTCTGTCGCGGCCACTTGATCTGCAAGTGGCGCTTCGTTCGATTGGGCCTTCGCCCCTGCGAAGGGCACAGCGAGCACCAGTGCAAGAGCCAGCGGCGAGATAAAAGTTGGCCAACGCATACGCAGGTCTCCATGACGCGAACGCGCGGAAGCTACCTGAGCAATAAGGCCAAGGATAGGGGGTTTGACGACAATAACAGCTTCACCAGGGGCGCTGTGTCTGGAGTGCCCTAGAAATTTGAAAAAGCGGAACTCATAAGACTCTGCACGCTATCGTCGTCTGGCTTTGCCGGGCGCTTGGCTGCCACAGCAACGCGCGGAACCGATGACTGATCCAGCGGCGCTAAGTGATCGCGTCCCTTGGCAATCTTGTCGTATTTATTGGCGAGCGCCAGGGTCACGCGCTTTTCGTGGCCGTAGATATCGGCCCAGGTTTCGATCTTGCCGCCTTTGCTGATCCGCGCTGTGAAATAGGTGATGTGGACAGGAATTTTGCGATCAAGTTCAATGATATTGTGATCAGGCCCATTCCGGACGAGATCATCGATCTTGGCCCGGTCCCAATTTTTGTCTTCGCCCAGTACAACAGCGGCCATTTGCAGAGGGTTACGCACGCGCATGCAACCATGACTGTTGGCGCGCCGGGTCCAAGAGAACATGTGCTTATCGGGCGTGTCATGCATGAAAACGTAGTGCTTCGAGGGAAATGAAAATTTGACGAGCCCCAACTCGTTGCCGCCGCCCGGCGGGCGATACAGAAAATAATCGCCCATATTGGCTTTCGACCAGTCGATCTTTTGCCAATCGACGTCTGGACCTTCCGGATCGGCGAGCCGCTTGACGCGCAAATTATGTTTGTGCATCAAACCGCCACCTCGCAACAAGTTGGGCCAAACGTCCCGAACCTTGATGCTGTCGGGCACCCGCCAGCGCGACTTGAACGTAACGCGCTCCATCTGGTCGGAGAAAATCGGCGTCTGCAAACCCACGAGCCCGACGGTAACGCGCTCGGTGAACACGTCCGCGCCGTCCTTGACGACATGGATCATGTACTCAGGCACGTTGACGTTGACATAAAAGTTGCCGAGATCTTCTGGCATCCAGCGCCACATCTGCATGTTGGCCGCGAGCTGATCGGCGTTGCCCTTTATCGGTTTCGACAGTTCGGCGCGTGTCGCCGCCGTAACCACAGCGTCGGCCGGAGACAGGTCTTTCAAGGTTTGAAAGCCTTTGACTGCAGCGGCAAGCTGATCGTCATAAACGTCATCTTCGGCGGTGGAAGGCGCTTGCACATTCATACGTTTGCGCAGCGCGGCGACGGCTGGTGAACGGTCACCCGGTTTGATGTCGGCCTTGGCGTCGATCTTGACGCCTTTCAGCGTTTTGGCGCGCTGGGTCTCAAGCCAGGCTTGGCGCAGCAGGTTGAATTGCGCCTGCTGTGGATGCAACCCAAGCAGTACTGCGGCGGGCGCATCTGACGTTGCGAGAGAGCTGAGCAATTCGGCGCGATTCCTGAGCTGCGGCTTGCGGTCGAGGTATGACGACAGATCTTGAGCCGGCGCCGGAATACGGCCGCCCCGCGCGTGACGGGCATATTTGAGGACTGCAAACGAGAGGCTCATTTCGGCCTTCGCGAGATCATCGCGGGAAAGCCCGCCCGGCGGCGCGGTGGGAAGTTCCGGCACGGCATAGTCACCCGGATCAAGCGCCCACTCTTGCGCGCGTTGCAATTGCGAAATGACAGCAAGTGCCCTTTCCGTGTAGCCGGTCTTGGTCACCCAAATTGGTTCGTCGCGGCGGCTCGTATAAAATGCAGCGAGTGCCGTTTGATCGGCTTCTTCAGGCGTCGGGGAAACCGGCGCGGGCGCAGCGGCTGCTGCGCCTTGGATGGACGGCGCTGCATCAAGTGCTGCCGGCGCAGGGAGCGGAATAAGGGCACGCGCGGCTTGACCGATGTCGGCATTGGGCGGCAGCGGCGCATTCGGATCGATGCTACCAGTCTCAACGGCCGGAGCAGTTCCAGTTGCCTTATCGTTAGGCATCATATGCATGTCGCCGGCAGCGGGCGCTCTGACGACTGGCCATTCCTTCAGGACTTGCTCTGCAGGTGCGCTTTCATTGGCCGTATCTTGGGCGGGCCTGTTTTGGGCAAAGGCTTCTTGAGCTTGTGCATCTGCGATGAAGGCGGCAGGCGAACCCGGCAGCGGCAACATCGTCAAGAGCAGGGTCACAAACAAGGCGCGCATCAAGATCAGTCTCCAACGAAAAATGCCCAGGCAGCTGCTTGAGCGATCGCGGCCCGAGCCTGCCAAGTTAGCAGAACAACTAAGGCGAAAAACTAGCTGATTCTGGTTCGTTTGCAGCCTGTTGCGGTTTGGCTGCAGCGCGCGTGCCGGTGTTGTCCCCGGCAATTGATTGTCATGAGGGGAAAAACAACAAGGGCCCGGTGTTTCCACCGGGCCCTTTCGATCTCAAGAGCGTCGTTTAGTGAACGGGGGCAGGGGGGCTTAGTTCACGCGGGGCTCGAGACCGTATTCTTGCATTTTGCGATAGAGCGTCGAACGGCCGATATTCAGCCGTTTGGCGACTTCCGTCATGTGCCCGCGATACCGGCCCAGCGCCAAGCGGATCATGTCGGCTTCCATATCTTCGAGACGGCGAATTTCGCCGCTTTCGTTCATCGCCGGGATGCCCAATGCGCCCGAACCGTTGCCGGCGCGGATTTCCATCGTCTGCGGGATTGTTGCCTCAGCGCCCAACAGCGCGGGACCGGTATAGGCACCGGGCCGCTGCAACTCGGTTGGAGCAACCGGGATCGTTGCGTCAAAGCCCTCGACGTGCGCGGCGATTTGCGGGAATTCGTCGACCGTCAGCTCGGTTCCGTCGGCGAGAACAACAGCCCGGAAAACCGCGTTTTCAAGCTGGCGCACGTTGCCTGGCCACGAGTACGACTTCAACAGCCGCATGGCATTGGCTTCAATCCCGATCAGACGCTTGCCTTCCTCTGCCGCAAAGCGCGTCATGAAATGGCTGACGAGTTCTGAAACATCGTCGATGCGCTCACGCAACGGCGGCACCCAAACCGGAAACACATTGAGGCGGTAATACAGATCTTCGCGGAATTTGCCGTCCTTGACGAGTTGGATCATGTCGCGATTGGTCGCCGAGATCAGACGGAAATGGACCTTGACCGGCTTCTTGGCGCCAACCGGATCAATCTCACCTTCCTGCAACGCGCGAAGCAGTTTGACTTGAGCGTCAAGCGGCAGTTCACCGACTTCATCGAGGAACAGTGTGCCGCCATCTGCTTCCTGGAATTTGCCGATACGGCGGTCGGTGGCGCCTGTGAACGAGCCCTTTTCATGGCCAAACAGAATGCTCTCGACGAGGTTCTCAGGGATAGCACCGCAGTTGACCGTGATAAACGGCCGGCCTGCGCGTTCGCTCTCGCCCTGAATGGCGCGTGCGATGAGTTCTTTGCCAACGCCCGATTCCCCTTCGATGAGAACAGGAATGTTGGACGCCGCGGCACGCTTGCCTAGCGCGATCACGCGCTGCATGCCGTCGCCCCGGGTGACGAGGTCGCTGAAGGTGAGGGTGCCTTCGACCTTTTTCTTGATGCGCGAGATTTCGCCCGCCAGGGCTTCAATCTTCAGCGCACTTTTAATGGAAACATCAAGGCGCTCGGGCGAAGCGGGCTTAACGACAAAGTCTACGGCACCAGCGCGCATGGCGTTGATAGCAGCATCGATGGAACCGTGGGCGGTTTGCACGATGATCGGGGGCATTCCCGGCTTTGACGACAACCGGTCGAGAACGCCCATGCCGTCTAGACCGGGCATGATAAGGTCGAGCAGAACGAGGTTGATCGTGCTGCGCTCGGGACCTTCGAGGATTTGAACGGCGTTATCGCCGGTGTTGGTCGAGCGGGTCTCGAAGCCAAGACGCTTGATGGTCTCTTCGAGAATGCGTCGCTGGACGGGGTCGTCATCGACAATCAGAACACGCTTTGCCATGTGGCACACATACTCAACACAACAGGGACTCAGCCGGAGGCGACAACTTGAATTCGAAGTCCGGGGCGTTCCAGGATCAGACAGCCCGTCACCAGCTACTCACTTCAACAAGTGGAGATTGCCCTACAAGGGTAAACAAGCCGTTGCGCTTCAGCTCAGGTTGAGGCTTTTTTGATATGGATTGCAGCGGCTTTGTCTGATCGGCTCTCTAAATGTGCGGCTTTGGTACGGAAAACACCCGCCGCTCCGGCGCAAACCGGTCAATCCGTCAGCTGCTGATAATGTCTTTTAGACGTGTTTGTGAGACGCTTTTCCGGTGCCGCTCACGCATCCGGGACAGGACTTATGGCTTTGAAGTGGAAGTTTTCGCCGCGAAACGCGCCGGCAAATAAAATTACACCGAAAGCGATTGTCATCGGCCTCGCCGCCTACGGCGCGATCGTTGCGCTCGCGGCACCCGTGGAGCACAAGGTCCACGCACTCGGAGAGACCTTCGCTCACACAAGCAGCCCTAAGGTTGCCCAAGCGCTGGAGGCGCCGCTTCCATCCCCGTATATCCGTCAGCGGCTACAGGATCAGTTCCGCGAGCCTTCGGGGCAGATGGTGAATCAAGGCGTTCCTGCGCCGTTGCCTTCCGCCGGTGCAGCCCAGCCAACGCAGCCGCGAGGCGGTGTTCTTGACCAAGTGCGGCCTGAAGCCCAGCAGATGCCGCCGCAGAAGGCCAAGAAGCGCAAAAGGAGATCCCCTTGGCACTTCTCAAACTGGGGCCCTCAAGTCGCGTTCTTTTTATTGATTATAGGTTGGATCACGCGCCAGTTCTGGTGGGATCTTTTTAAGATCGCCACACGTAACCAAGTGCGTGTGAAGCGGCCGGACCCCAAACCCATGATCGAGCGCGCCCGCCACCAAGCAACGGGTCCTGTGATCCGGGCGCGGCCTCCAACGGTATCTCGAAGGAGTTGGTGGAGCTTCAACGCAGCGCCGTCGCATCCGGCCGTTCGAAAGGGCGTCGTCAGCCGCCGGTAGAGACCCTTGGCCAGCTAGGTCAGTCGCCCCCGCAACCTCCGCCGCCGCCATCGCTACCCCCGTCGCTATCGCCACCGGCGCCACTGCCGCCATCACCGTCGCCCAGGCCGCTAGTGCCGCCGTCAAAGCTGGAGCTGCTGAAATCACCTCCGCATTGGGTGCCGGATACGCCGCGCTCGCGCAGTGCTTTGCAGTCGGGGCTGTAGCGGTATCCGTTGGGAATATCGAGTTCCGCATCGAGACGGAACAGAAGCGGCAGCTTTGCCGGTGAGCGCGGCTCGATGCCTTCTTCCTTGCATGCGTGCCACCAGACGCGGCGCAAGCCCTCGTTGTCAGACTTGGCGCCATTCTTCAGAGCGACTGCGGGCGTATGATGCAGGAAGCGGCCGAAGGCCCGATCGCAGAACTGCTGGTATGCCTTGGTGTAGATTATGAACTCGTGCCACAAATCATCTGCGGCTTGCGATGGCATGGCGACCGGCTGTAGGCCGCCATTGAGGTAGGCTCTGAAAAATTGCTTCAGTCCGTTTGAAATTTTCGTGTCGTCGGTGGCCCTCAGGTGCGGGTAGTGGTGATGCAGCCTGTTGATGAGACCAGAGGGCCACGAATAGGACTCGATGAACGCGAGGCGCTTCTTCCTGCGGTGAGTGTGCAGCAAGCCTCTGGCTGCAAATATGCCCACCACCAGGGCGGCAATGAACAATGCGCCGCCAATATTAAAATCTTGGATCAATCATACCTCGTAATGCTGTTTCAACTTTACTGAAGATTGGGCTGCCGATGTTGCCTTGCAAGGCGTTGATCCAGCAAAGTTACAATGTGGTAAAGGGGGCCTGAATCGCCTTCACTCCGCCTGGGCTGAGCAGATGGCTGAACCTTACGCAGAGTTCATTTTTCTAACCAAAACACGCCTTGCCCCGTGCTGCCGGGCAGACTAACTCAGATCCACGCACTGGCTTGCCTCATAACCGCAGGCTGCAGTCTAACCCCAATTCGTTTCAGAGGGCCTTATGGACACCACGATCTCCGCCGCAAAGTCTGCAGACCTCGGCCCTATGCCCGAATGGGATCTCTCCGATCTCTACGCATCGCCCAAGGCGCCGGAAGTGGCCCGCGATTTGATGGCGGGTAACGCCGAGGCGACCCGCATCAAGAACACGTATCAGGGCAAACTCGCCGGCCTCGCAGCCAACGACAGCGCTGGGCTGGCGGACGCCATCAAGGCGTATGAGCAACTTTCTGATCTCTTGGGCAAACTCGGGTCATATGCCGGGCTCTACTTCGCTGCCAATCAAGCCGACCAGTCGCGCGCCAAATTTTATGGCGACATTTCCGAAGCGCTGACCAAGATGTCTTCCGATCTCATTTTCTTCGAGCTCGAATTGAACCAGGTCGATGAAGCCATAATGGCGCTTGCGCTGGCAACTCCGCACCTCGCAAAGTACAAGCCTTGGGTTGAAGACCTGCGCAAAGAAAAGCCGTTTCAGCTCGACGAGAAGACCGAGCGCCTTTTCACCGAGAAGGGCCAGACGGGACGCGGCGCCTTCAACCGGCTGTTCACGGAAACGATGACGGGTTTGCGCTTTGCCGTCGAAGGCGAAGCGCAGCCGTTGACGCTTGAGCCGACGCTCAACATGCTCTCGAGCCCCGATGGGCAAAAGCGCAAGTCCGCCGCCGAAGCGATGGCGAAGACCTTCCAAGACAACATTCGCCTGTTCACGTTGATCACCAATACGCTGGCCAAGGACAAAGAAATTTCCGACCGCTGGCGTGGCTTTGCAGATGTTGCCGACAGCCGGCACCTCGCCAACCGTGTCGAGGCACCCGTGGTCGATGCGCTGGTATCGTCGGTGCGAGCTGCCTATCCGCGGCTTTCGCATCGCTACTACAAGATGAAGGCGAAGTGGCTGGGCATGGAGCAGCTCAATCATTGGGACCGCAACGCGCCACTGCCCGACAAGCCCGAGCGGGTCTTCACGTGGAAGGAAGCCGAAGACACCGTGCTCAAGGCCTATGGAGCTTTTGCGCCCGATATGGCTGCAACCGCCAAGCAGTTCTTCGACAAGGGGTGGATCGATGCGCCGGTGCGCGAGGGCAAGGCACAGGGGGCTTTCTCAGCATCGACCGTCCCCAGCGTGCATCCCTACGTTTTGATGAACTATCAAGGCAAGCCGCGCGATGTGATGACACTGGCGCACGAACTCGGCCATGGCGTGCATCAGATGCTGGCGCGCGACCAGGGCCCGCTGCTGGCGCCGACACCGCTCACGCTCGCTGAAACGGCATCGGTATTTGGCGAAATGCTGACGTTCAAAGCCCTCCTTGCCGAGACCACATCGGTCAAAGAGCGCAAGGCCATGATCGCTGGCAAAGTCGAGGACATGCTCAATACGGTGGTGCGCCAGATCGCGTTCTATTCGTTCGAGCGCAAGGTGCACGAGGCGCGCCGCACGGGCGAACTGACGAGCGAAGATCTCGGCAACTTCTGGCTTGACGTACAAAAAGACAGCCTGGGCGATGCCATCAAGTTCCATCCGGGATATGAGACATTCTGGACCTACATTCCGCACTTCATCAATTCACCGTTCTACGTCTACGCCTATGCCTTCGGCGATTGCTTGGTGAACTCGCTCTATGGGCTTTATCAGGAAGCACACCCGGGCTTTGTCGGCAAGTATTTCGACCTGCTCAAAGCCGGCGGCTCCAAGCATCATTCCGAACTGCTCGCCCCGTTCGGCCTTGACGCACGCGATCCAGAATTCTGGAACAAGGGCCTGCGGGTCATCGAAGGCATGATCGACGAGTTGGAGGCGATGGAGAAGACGGCGCCGTAACTGTCACCACTTGCGGCTGTTGGGTTGCAGCTTGTCCGTTTCGCACGGGGGCAGCAACCCAACTTCTGATCAATGACTGTGATGTGAGTATTTCTATTCTTTGATCGAGACGTATTTCCTCTCGCTTCGCATAGACACCGTGCGGCTTCCCTGGCAAGACGGCGAGCGCCGCTACGGAACATTTTCAAATTCTCTGCGCACCACGGAACAATAAGCTGCACGAGACGTTGTCGCTGCGGCGCCTGGGGCAGGGCATCCGATCTATCTTTTTGTTCCGAACCGGGCCTATGGTCCAAATCCTGATTACCAAGGAGAACGACCCATGACATCGGCCATGATGTTCGAACCACCGCACGTGCTCGATTCCAATGGAGGTGACAAAGTCAAAAATTTTCCGATCAAAATCAGTATCTATTCCTCAAAGGCGAACAAGTCAGAGCTCTACCAACTGCGCTACCGGGCGTTCAGAGACTCAGGTTGGATCCCAGAGAATGAAACCGGAGAATTTGCTGATCGCTATGACACGCTAGAATCCACCTTCACCGTCGGCGCTTCTCACGATGGGCAGTGTATCGGAACCCTGAGGTTGGCATTTGGCGGGGCGGGATTGCCCCCCGGAACGATGCCGTGCGAGGAGCAATTTCCCGAAGAAGTACGCAAGTTGGACGCTCATGGCCCGATACGGATGACTGAGTTTTCCAGAATGGCCGTCGATCCGGCGATGACCAACACCTCATTCAAGACGACCCTATATGCAACGCTCGTGCGCGCGGGCTTCATGCTCACGGCTGCGGCGAGCACAAACTTTGCTTTGATTGCTGTCCACAAAAAGACGTCGCGGTTTTATCAGTCGATGTGCGGTTTCAAGGTCCTGAGTGAATCGGGCTCCTATGCCGGCATCGCCGAGCCGACCCATTTCCTCGGGCTTGAGGTGCGCGCCCTCGACGAACGGCGCCAGAGTCGCAAGGGCTTTTTTGCATTCACGGCCGAAGAGCTTGTTGGCGCCCGGCAGACGTTAGCTGCGGCTCAATTGCGGCCCGTCGTCTAAGAGCCCGGCACTGTCGCCAGCCTGGCCGGTTGCCATGGACGTTGCGTCCGCTCACTTGATCGTCCAGACTGGTTATAAGAGATCAGATCACCCAGCCACAATCGCGCGCCGGGGGTTGTGGACTATCAATCGCGAACTGGCCGGGATGACCGCGTGACCACAGAAGCAAAGAACGTCAGCCCACTGGCCACTGCTGCAACTTATCCGGCACCTTCAGCCGTGCTCGAACTTCTGAAACCCATTACATGGTTTCCGCCGATGTGGGCGTTCGCCTGCGGTGTGGTTTCGTCCGGCGTTCCAGTTTTGGAAAATTGGTATACGTGCCTTGCTGGCGTCGTGCTGGCGGGTCCGCTCGTCTGCGCCATGAGCCAAGCGATCAACGATTGGTACGACCGCCACGTCGATGCCATCAACGAGCCGCACCGCCCCATTCCGTCGGGCCGCGTGCCCGGCCTGTGGGGTCTCTATATCGCTGGAATCTGGTCGGTGTTGTCGCTTCTTGTGGCCGCAACACTCGGAACGTGGGTGCTGATTGCCACGTTCGCCGGATTGATTCTGGCATGGGCCTACAGCGCGCCGCCGTTCCGGTTGAAGGGGAACGGCTGGTGGGGCAATGCGGCCTGCGGGCTGTCTTATGAAAGCCTCGCATGGATTACGGGCGCTGCCGCGATGCTGGGCGGGGCGCTGCCGCCAACTCAGGTACTCGTACTCGCCATTCTCTATGGAATCGGTGCCCACGGCATCATGACCTTGAACGATTTCAAGGCTATCAAAGGCGACAAGGAAATG